>Ga0070731_10004452_pt1 | contig 12040 bp, 8 predicted proteins | sample Coa_R1_2_FD_66448 | JGI IMG/M metagenome (GOLD analysis project Ga0070731, IMG submission 66448) | Surface soil microbial communities from Centralia Pennsylvania, which are recovering from an underground coalmine fire - Coalmine... | ecosystem: Environmental > Terrestrial > Soil > Unclassified ... | reverse complement strand
ATGTCATCTTCTGCGCAGAACGCGGGCAATCAAATGCTGGCGGCCCGCTGGTTCGAGTGCGTGGCTGCGCGTGACACGGTTGCACTGGCATCGTTCTATGCAGATACTGCGCGAATTGAATCGCCGAATTGGGAAAGCGAAAAAAGAGGTCCTGCCGCAATTCATGAGATGTATAGCAGGTATTTTACGTCGTCGCCGGACCTGGTCCATCACGCGACCTCCATATTTACCAACGAACATGCGATCGTGGTTGAATACACGTTCGCAGGAACGATGGCGAATCCTGAAAAATCTGCGCCAGCATATATGAAAGGAAAAAAATATGTGCTCAAGGCGTGTAGTCGCATGGATGTTTGGAATGGGAAGATTACGGCACAGTCATTTTACTTTGACCAGGCCGCGTTTTTGCGACAGGTAGGATTTTTTGAACAACATTGAATTTGGCTTTGGACCAACAAGCATTTGTACCACGATAAAACAATTAATCAGTGAAGCTATCTCACTTGGCAGAGACATTAATAGGCTCCGAAATCGTAAGATTGGGAGGAGAGATTGGCGAGAAGATCAGAAACGGCGAGAAGATCTTCAATTTTACGGTCGGCGATTTTGATCCGAAGATTTTCCCGATTCCGAAGCAACTCGAAAACGAGATAATTGAAGCCTATCGCCAGCATTTCACGAATTACCCCGCCGCCGAAGGCAATGCGGACCTGCGCGAAGCGATCGCCGCGTTTACGAGGGATAGGGAAGGCCTCGACTACCAGCCGGGTGAGATTCTGGTCTCCTGCGGCGGCCGGCCCCTGATCTATGCGCTTTTCCGTAGCATCGTTGATAAAGGCGACAAGGTCATCTATGCGGTTCCTTCCTGGAACAACAACCATTATACCCATCTCAGCGGCGGCGAACATGTCGTGATTGAAACTACGCCTGAAAATCATTTCATGCCTTCAGCGGAAGACATCCGGCCACACATCAAGGGAGCCACGCTGCTTTGCATCTGTTCCCCACAAAACCCGACAGGCACCACCATCAGCAAAAAGGACCTGGAAGAAATCTGCCGAATGGTGGTAGACGAAAACGCATCACGACCAGAGGGTGCAAAAAAGCTTTTCATGATGTATGATCAGATGTATTGGCCTCTGACTTTTGGAGAAATCCGACACTATAACCCGGTTAGCCTGAATCCAGGGATGCGTAATTATACCGTGTTTATCGACGCGATCAGCAAGGTTTTTGCGGCTACGGGGGTAAGGGTGGGATGGGCATTCGGACCGGCAGAGATTCTCCAGAAAATGAAATCCATCCTTGGCCATATCGGAGCCTGGGCCCCCATGGCAGAGCAAAAAGCAACGGCGCGATTCCTCCCCCAGAGACAACAAGTGGATGAATTCCTGCACGGCTTTCGAGAATCCATCAACGATCGGCTGGAAAGGATTTACGATGCGTTCATGGAATTAAAACGAGAAGGGTTTTCTGTCGACGCTATCGCGCCGGAAGCTACAATCTACCTCACCATCAAGATTGATCTTGTTGGCAAAACCACACCGGCGGGAGACACACTGCTCAGCCAGGCGGACGTGACCGGATATATCCTTAATACAGCCAGACTGGCCGTTGTTCCCTTTTCAGCCTTTGGCGCCCGCAAAAATTCACCCTGGTATCGCTTAAGCGCCGGGACATGCCATTTGGAAGACATCCCGGAAATGCAATCCAAGTTGCGCGAAGCGATGCAAGGACTCCAATAATCCCGGTCGAACATCACCAAAAGATAAAGCCTCCCGGAGGAGGCTCTAATGCTTTTTGTTTTAGGGGTGTAGATCTTAGTTCTTGTTACAAATAAACTGGAAGGGTTTTGACTGCTTTTGTTTCAAAATTTTTTGCAGGCCTTTGGCTTTGGTGACGACCTTGTAACGGCTCACATCGAAGACCTCGTGCGCCACACAAAAATTCTCTATTGTTTCATAGTGAAACAACAGGTTATTCAACTGCTCCAGTTCATATTCCATAAACTGGTCGTTCAGGAATTCATCCTTCACCAGAACCAGCAGATCTCTGTCGGAAGCTTTCATTGATGAGATAATTAGATTTTAATACCCAACCATACCTTTATTTAATCCGCAACCACATTTCTTGCTTGACCCGCCGACGCGGTATCCGCTACTGCAGCCCGAAATCGCAATAATTGAAACCACTATCCACAAAATCAGCACCAAATTTCGATACCTCATGAATACAATCTTACCTTTTTAAACTACTTTGTAAGTAAAATAGTATACCAGAGCACAAATATTGCGAAAAATGTTGAATCAGGCGGCCTCAAATTCAAAAATTATTGTCGCACCGCTGAATTGGGGGCTTGGCCATGCAACCCGTTGTGTTCCAATAATCAAACAGTTAGTGGATCGCGGTGCCCAAGTCATAATCGCCTGCGGGGCAAGCCAAAAGGCCCTGCTGAGCGCCGAATTTCCCCAAATTCGGTTCGTCCACCTGCCTGGATATGACCTTAAATACGGCGATTCCAGAACAATGACAAGAGTTAAAATTATTTTCCAAATTCCAAAAATATTGATCTGGATCAAGAGTGAAAATCGATGGCTCAGGCGGTTTATAGCCGATGAAAGGCCCAACGGCCTGATTTCAGATAACCGGTACGGCCTCCACTCAGGGGAAATACCCTGCATCTTCATGACGCACCAGCTAAAAATATTTTCCGGATTTGGCCGACGGGCGGATCGAATTTTACAAAATCTCAGTTACAGGTTTATTCGCCAATTTGCTGCCTGCTGGATCCCTGATTCGCCGGAAGAGCCCGGGCTTGCCGGGTCGCTCTCTCACCCGGAAAACTTGCCTGCCCTGCCTCTTGATTATATTGGAAGCCTCTCGCGCTTCCAGGCAACAGCCCAGCCTTTCAAAAAAGGCGAATTGTTGGTTCTCCTTTCCGGTCCCGAACCCCAAAGGACAATCCTCGAAAATAAAATCCTGGAAGAAATCAAAGCTTATCCGGGCAAGGCGAATCTTGTTAGGGGATTGCCGGCCAAGGCAGCTCCACTCCGGACAAGCTTCCATATTTCAGCGCACAATCATCTGCCGGCTTACGAGCTGAATCGATTACTAATTGACGCTGAATTTGTCATTTGCCGCTCAGGTTACAGTTCCATCATGGACATCGCGGCGCTGGGAAAGAAGAGCATTGTTGTTCCGACGCCAGGCCAGGCGGAGCAGGAATATCTTGCCAGGCACCTTTTCAAACAACACCTTGTCTTCAGCACTGGACAAAAAGACTTTTCTCTCGGCCGTGCGCTGAATGAAGCGAGCAATTTTTCCTATGCGACTTTTCCCGCGAGCCCGGATGAGCTGCTTGGGCAAAGTGTGCAAACCTTTTTGAATTTTGTGAAAAAAAGAAATCCCTTCTCAGGTTGAGGCGATGGACTTGGGATAGTCAAAAAACCAGAATTCTTTTTTTGAACCCTGGAAATCTTTCCAGCAGTCGGCCATGGAATTAACGGCGAAGATGCCACAAGTCGGCATGTTGTCGAGACGAACCGATGTCAGCGTGTTAACAAATTCGGTGATTCCCGGATTGTGTGAAAAAATGGCGATCGAACGGTATCGGTCGTCGAATTTTGAAATGATCTCGTAAAATAGTGCTGTGGGGGCATGATACAGCTCGCTGATAAAAAGTATCTCTTCTTCATGGTGGCCGAATTCCTGGATAAACAATTCAGCGGTCTTTTTTGCGCGCTTTGCCGGGCTGGAGACGAAAAGTTCAGGTTTGATCTTGCCCTCGATCAGCCTTTTTGCCATGATGGGCGCGTCCTTCTTACCACGATCATTGAGGGGGCGGTCAAAATCGCTTAGCGTTGCAGTATCCCAGCTGCTTTTGGCGTGCCTGATGATCAGAAGTGTTTTCATTGCGCTAAATCTTCTTCATGGTTTTCCTTAATAGCCACGGACATTTTTCCCTTCCATAAAATTAATAAAAGCCTTGTTTACGACACGGTTGCCTCCCGGAGTCGGGTAGTTGCCCGTAAAATACCAGTCGCCGGTATTGGTTGGGCAGGCATCGTGCAGGGATTCGATGGTCTGATAAATTACCTGGACCGGGATATCTGTTTCCCGTGGGGTAATGAGTGCTGCAATTTTATCGGAGATCTGTTCTGTCGTAAACGGCTTATATACATTTCGGACTACATTTTCGGTGTGGAGCTGGCCCGTACGCTGCAACTCCTTGCACTTGTTATACAACTCCTGCAGACAATTCTCTTTGCCGGCCTCCCTCGTCAACTCGATGGCCGCACGAAAGGCAATAAAATCTCCTAGTTTGCTCATGTCGATACCATAGCAATCCGGGTAACGGATCTGGGGAGCAGACGAGATGACGATGATTTTTTGGGGGCCAAGGCGCGCCAGCATGCGAACGATGCTTTCCTTCAGAGTCGTGCCACGCACGATGGAATCATCAATGACGACAAGCGTATCAACGCCCTTGCGGACCGTACCGTAGGTTACGTCATAGACATGCTGTACCATTTCGTTGCGGCTCACGTCCTCCGTAATGAACGTGCGCATCTTTACATCTTTTATGGTTACTTTCTCGACACGAATCTTGCGGTTGATCATTTCTCTGAGCTTCTCTTCGGTAATGTCCTTTCCCCAGGAAAGGATGCGTTGAATCTGGACTTTTTTGAGATAGTCGTCCATGCCCTTCCAAAGTCCGTAAAAGGCAACTTCGGCTGTGTTGGGAATAAAAGAAAAAATCGTGTGTTTAAGGTCGTGACCGATGGCGTTGAGCACCTGTTCGGTCAGGTGGTATCCGAGCGAAATGCGTTCCCTGTAAATTTTTTCATCACTGCCTCTCGAAAAATAAATACGTTCAAAACTGCAGGCCCTTCTTTCTCTCGGAGGGAGAAGCTCTTCGACCGTCGCCTCCCCGCCTGCTTTCACGATCAGACCCTTACCAGGCATGAGTTCAAGCACCTCGTTTTCACCGACGTTGAACACGGTCCGGATTGCGGATCGCTCGGAGGCAGCAACGACGACCTCATCATTAATATAATAATAGGCGGGGCGTATCCCATTCGCGTCGCGAAACACAAATGCGTCCCCATTACCGATCAGCCCACCGACCGTAAATCCGCCGTCAAAAAGCGGGAGCGCCCTTCGCAACATTCCCGCAACATTCAGGTTTCCGGGCGAAGCCTCGTCAGCATTCACCAGGAAATGGTGGATTACTTCCATCATTGCGGCCAGGTCGCTCTGTTTCTGAAATTCTCCCGGCTCAATGTTGACAAGCGCAAAAAGTTCGTCTGCATTGATCAGGTTGAAATTGCCGGCCATCGCGAGGTTGCGCGCCGGTATCGTATGACGTTTGATGAAAGGATGGCAAAATTCGACGTTGTTTTTGCCTTGGGTGCCGTATCGCAAATGACCGATCAGGAGCTCTCCAAGGTAGGAGATATGGCCCTTCATGAGGCCGGGGTGTTGCGATATATCCGGCTGGTATTTTTCAAGTTCCTTGATTTCGCCGAATATTTTTGAAAAGATTGTCGCGATTGGCTGCGTATCATTGCTCCTCATCCTCGTCAGAAATGGATGCCCCGGTTCCGTGTGAAGCTTTACCGCGGCGACCCCCGCACCATCCTGCCCGCGGTTATGCTGTTTTTCCATCAGCAGGTACAGTTTGTTCAGGCCATAGAGCACCGTGCCATATTTCTGAAGATAGTAGGAGAACGGCTTCCGAAGCCTGATGAATGCCAGGCCGCATTCATGTTTTATTTCTTCACTCATGAAAAATAAAATGCAAAGGTAGCCCTATTTGGGCAATAATCCGGAAAGAGTGCAAAACATACGATACTTGGGCCTTAGAAATAAGTCGCGGATGTGTTGATGAAATTAACGAGTGACGCTGAGTTTTTGAGTTTCAATTTCTTCAGGATGTTATGCCGATGAACTTCAACGGTTTTCAATGAGATAGCGAGCTGGGAGGCAATCTCCTTAGAGGACAAACCTTGTTTGATGAAATTGATTACCTGCATTTCGCGTTCGGTCAATGCATTGATGTTCGGCGCGGCCAGATTTTCGTCGAGAATCTGGTCAGAAATAATATTCTTTATTTCATTGCATACATACTTGTCCCCCTTGTGGACTGCAATAATTGCGTCGATCATTTCTTCCTTTGAAGAATTCTTGGTCACGTATCCTGACGCGCCAAGCTGAAGCATTTTTTTTGCGTAAGCGGGCTGAGAGTACATCGAAAGTCCGATAATCTTCGATGCCGGTGAAATTTTCCTGATTTTTTGCGTCGCTTCGAGGCCAGAAAATGGGTGCATATTGATATCCATCAGGACGACGTTCGGGTGAATTTTTCTGGCCAGGTCAACGACCTCCTCGGCATCGCCGCTCTCAGCAACAACATGAAAACGTGAATCGCTGTTAAGTATATAACCCCAGATTTCCCTGATCAGCTTGTGATCATCTGCAATTAAAATACTGATCTTTCCCATAAAGCTAATTTTGGACTTCCAGTCTTCACCCGCCACGAACCACACCAATTCTAAAACGTTTTTTTTTCAGAAAAGTCTTTTCGCGAAGAATATTCCATTCTGCCAGTTCAAAAAAAATGACGGAAAATTCATTTCATTGTCAGGGACACGAGAAAGCATTTCGGCAAGGGAAATAAAAACGTCCGTTGAATCTTTCGATGACAAAAGGATAGAATTATTAAACACGAGTTTTTCGGGACTTTTTGAGACTACGAATCATTGAAATACCTTGAATTGAAAAACCCCTATCTCAAGCAATTAACGTTAAGTTACAAATAATTGATTCTACTGATGAATTATTTTTAGGCCACTTAAGTAGTAACACTTAATCGACCTCAGTTGGACGCAAGGCCGCCGGCCTCCCACTTGGCCAGATTCGGGCAGTTCTTGTACTGTGGGTCAATCATAATGTAGAAGGTAGGAATCTTCGTGTGAAACCATTTTTCAAGGACACCCTGCTTTTTGATTTCGGCGGCGCGCTGTGCCACGCGGTCATAATCGTCTTTGAGATTTTCGCGATGGGGATCAGATCTTGAAACCAGGTAAATGATATGGACGCCTTTTTTTCCGCGGTCATCTGTGAAAAATGCGGGAGCCGAATATTCGCCGACTTTCAGCGTGTCAAGTAATTTGACGATATCCTTGTCGATCTCATAAATCTTGAGATAGGTCGACCCTTCCTTGGTCATTTTGCGGCCGGCGGTATATTTTGCCATCTCATCTTCGCTGTATTTGGCTACGGCTTCACCGAAGCTGATTGTACCCCCCACCAATTGCATACGCACGGAATCGAGCTTTTCGGTGGCTTCCTTTACTTCAGCGGAAGTAATTTGCGGGACTCGCAGGATCTCGCGCACCTGGGCATCGTCACCGGATCTCGAGATCATTTGTATGATATGATAACCGAATTTCGATTTGACTACGGGCGATATCTGGCCTTCCTTCAGGCGAAAAGCGGCAGCCATGAAGTTGGGATCAATGTTTTTGTCCGTCCGGTTGATATCCAGCTTGCCCCCATTGTCTTTGGTGCCGGGGTCATCGGAAAACAATTTGGCCAGGACTTCGAATTGCTTTGCTCCGGATTCAATTTGCTGCTTATAGTCATTTAGTTCATCGATTGCCAGTTTTTCGATGTCGTGGCTTGGCTTGGCATAAGCGACGATTTCGCCCAGCTGAAGCTCCGATTCATAGAAATACAGGCTGTCCTTAGGGATCTTGTCATAGTATTCCTTTACTTCTGCCGGGGTCACCTTGACGTCCAGCACAATTTTAGCCTGCATAGCGGCAGCTAATCTCTCTTCCCGGATCGGCTGGCGGAATTCTTCTTTTAACTGGTAGATGGAACGCCCCGCAATTTGTTCGAGGGCATCCTTTCCGCCATACTGTGCCATGAAATAGCGAATCTTTTGGTCAATTTCCGCGTCGATGTCCTCGTCAGTCACGGGTAAAGAGTCCTTTTCAGCCTGCAAAACGAGGGCCTTGCGGATGAGCATTTGATCAAGCACCGCGCATTCGTCCGGTGCCTGGCCGCCCTGGCGGACGACGTCTGCGATCGCGTTGGTAATATCTGAATTCAGCACGATCTTATCGCCCACTATGCCGGCAATCTTGTCGGCAACGACCTTTGGTTGCGCAATTGACGGCGCGGTCACAATGATTGCAAATAAAAGAAATGCTAATTTTTTCATGGTTTTTGACCAGCCCAACCTCAAAAATAGATTCATTCGGCGCTAACCCGGGGAATCGACCTGGTTTTAACAAAAGCTTAAACAGGGCGCTACCTCTCTAAAGTGTACGCTTAATTTCTTCTTCATCATAAGCTTCCACGATATCGCCAACCTTGATGTCGCTGTAGTTCTTGAGCGTAAGACCGCATTCCATTCCGGAAACGACCTCTTTGACATCGTCTTTAAACCGTTTCAGGGAACCGAGTTCCGCCGAAGCTCCTTCGCCGGAAGGATAGATGACGATGCCATCGCGAATCAGCCTGACCTTTGCGTTCCGGTTGATCTTGCCGTCGAGAACAAAACATCCGGCAACCGTCGCTTTGTCGAACTTGAATACGTTGCGTACTTCGACATTGGCGATTATCTTTTCCTGGATTTTGGGTTCCAGCATTCCTTCCATGGCACTCTTGACTTCCTCGATCGCATTATAGATAATCGAATAAGTCTTGATTTCCACACCTTCATTTTCCGCAAGACGCGATGCCTGAAGAGAGGGTCGGACATTAAACCCAACGATAACCGCATCTGATGCTGTAGCCAGGAGTACGTCACTTTCCGTAATGGCCCCGACGGCCTGGTGGACGATCCTGACAGCGATCTCTTCGGTCGACAGCTTTTGCAGCGAGTCGCTGAGGGCTTCGACAGATCCGTCGACGTCACCTTTGATGATAAGGTTGAGCTCTTTGAAATTACCCAGGGCAAGACGCCGGCCAATTTCATCAAGCGTAATGTGCTTTTTGGTCCTTATCCCCTGTTCACGAAGTAGCTGGGATCGCTTGTTGGCAATTTCTTTCGCTTCGCTTTCATCTTCAAATACCTTGAATTTTTCGCCGGCCTGTGGCGCACCGTTTAAACCAAGAAAAAGCACCGGCGTGGAAGGAGGAGCCTCATCGACGCGTTTGTTGCGTTCATTGAACATCGCTTTCACACGACCGAAGTGCTGTCCCGAAACGATAATATCGCCGTTATTGAGCGTCCCGTTTTGCACGAGGACAGTCGTGACGTAACCCCTTCCTTTATCCAACGTCGCTTCTATAATGGTTCCCGTCGCATCCCGGTTCGGGTTGGCTTTCAAATCGAGGATTTCTGCTTCGAGCAAGATTTTTTCGAGAAGAAGATCCACGTTCAGCCCTTTTTTGGCGGATATCTCCTGTGACTGGTATTTGCCGCCCCAGCTTTCTACCAGAAGATTCATGGATGCCAGCTGTTCATATATCTTTTGGGGATTAGCACCCTCTTTATCAATCTTGTTGACGGCAAATATCATGGGTACGCCCGCTGCCTGGGCATGGCTGATAGCCTCCCGGGTTTGAGGCATCACTGCATCATCGGCAGCGATTACAATGACGGCAATGTCGGTAACCTGGGCGCCGCGTGCTCGCATTGCGGTAAATGCTTCGTGACCGGGAGTATCCAAGAAAGCAATCTTTTTGTCGTTCGGGAGCGTTACTTCGTAGGCGCCGATATGCTGGGTGATCCCGCCTGCTTCGCCGGCTACGACATTTGCGCTTCGGATGTAGTCGAGAAGCGAAGTTTTTCCGTGGTCAACGTGTCCCATAATCGTCACAATGGGCGACCTGGAAACTAGTTCTTCCGGGCTGTCTTCCACTTCTTCTTCTTCCATTTCAGCCGCGTCGTCAATGCCTATGAATTCGACCGTATATCCAAATTCTCCCGCAACGAGCTCGATCACGTCGGCTTCGAGCCGTTGGTTAATCGACACCATCATGCCCAACCCCATACATTTGCTGATCACATCGGCATAGCTCACGTTCATCAGGTTCGCCAATTCACTGACACTGATAAATTCGGTCACCTGCAGCTTATTGCTTGTAGCCTCTTGGGCACCAGCCTGTTCGGACATTTCTTCGCGGCGGGCACGACGATATTTTGCCTTTGTACTCTTCCCCCTCCCTGACGAACCGGCGAGCTTAGCCTGGGTCTGCCGAATTTTTTCCTGGATCTCTTTTTGATCAATTTCCTTGGCTTCATGCGGGTGACGCGGATCAAAGCGCCTCCCACCCCGGTTGTCGCCACCATGGCTGGGCCCCGGCCCGTCACGCCTGGGAAAACGATTATCACCCGGTCGCCTGTCGCGTTGCTGGTTGGGATCCCGTTGAAATTTACCCGGTTCCTTCTTTTCTATCGGGATTCTCTTGCGCTTTCTTTTTTCTTCTGAGGGTTTGAGTCTTGCCTCACCTTCGACAGGCAATTCGATTTTACCCAAAATTTTTGGCCCTTCAATTTTGTCAGCCTTTATATTTTCGATGACAGCGTCCTGATCCCTATCCTCGGGGCCGGTTTCCTTCTGTGCAGTTTCCGCTTTCTCTGCCTGCTCGGCGCCTTGTTCCTCTCCTTCCTTACCCGTTTCTTTTTTCTTCGCCGCCTTCTTCGGCCTGGTTGACGAATCAATTTCAGCCAGGTTTATTTTGTCGATTACTTTGGGGCCCTCGATTTCCGGAGTCTCCATCTTGAGGATCTGGGGTTCTTCTTTGGGTGGTTCGGGGACTGCTGGCTTGGGGGGCTCAGGCGCTTTAACCGGTTCTTCCTTGACAACCTTTTTGGTGTCTTTTTTGAAGACGATGGCTTCATCTTCCTTTTTCTTTTTTACTTCCGTACTTCCTTTCGGCAAGTCAATCTGGTTGCTCTTGATCTTGGCTACCTTATCACCTTGGAATTCCTGTTGAAGGGACAGATACATTTCTTCCGTTAACCGGGATGTTGGTTTCAGATCATCTTTGTTAAATCCTTTGCTGACCAAAAAATCAACAAGAGTATCTTTACCGATGTTGAATTCTTTGGCCGCAGCCATTAGCCGCATTGTTGTTGTTTCTGCCATAAGATTTCCTTACTCCAAAGGAATCATGTTTTTTATTCTTTATCAAATTCTTCTTTGAGAATTCTTCGCATCTCATCGATGGTCTCTTTTTCAAGGTCAGTCCTTCTTTCCAGCTCTTCGGTTGTCAGATTAAGCACGCTGCGCGCAGTATCGCAACCGATGCGTTTGAGTTCGTCAATGATCCACGTTTCGATTTCATCGCTGAATTCGTCCAGATCAATATCAAATTCTTCGACTTCGCCTTCGTTATCGCGGAATACGTCAATAGTATGTCCGGTCAGATCCTGGGCGAGTTTGATATTCACGCCCTTTCTCCCGATCGCCAGCGAAACCTGGTCAGGCTTCAAGTAGACATTCGCATGCAGCTTTTCGCTGTCTATCTCCATGCTTGTAATTTTTGCCGGCGTCAGGGAACGCTGGATGAGCAACTGAATATTGTTTGTCCAGTTGATGACGTCTATATTTTCGTTTTTCAATTCACGGACGATGCCATGGATACGGCTTCCCTTCATCCCAACGCATGCCCCTACCGGATCGATACGGTCGTCATATGACTCGACGGCGACCTTGGCGCGTTCTCCCGGTTCCCTGACGATTTTTTTGATGACGATCAGTCCGTCAAAAATTTCCGGCACTTCGATCTCTAGCAGCTTTGCCAAGAAAGAAGGGCTTGTCCTCGACAGAATAATTACCGGTGAGTTATTCTTAAGATCGACCTTCTTGACGACTGAACGAATGGACTCGCCTTTTTTGAAATAATCCTGCGGAATCTGCTCGGATTTCGGCAGTATAAGTTCGCTCCCTTCTTCATCAAGGAGGAGGATTTCCTTTTTCCAAACCTGGTACACTTCCGCACTAACGATTTCACCCACGCGTTCTCCGTATTTTTTTACGAGAACATTCTTTTTCAGGTCTCCTATACGGCTCGCCAA
>Ga0070731_10004450_pt1 | contig 12046 bp, 7 predicted proteins | sample Coa_R1_2_FD_66448 | JGI IMG/M metagenome (GOLD analysis project Ga0070731, IMG submission 66448) | Surface soil microbial communities from Centralia Pennsylvania, which are recovering from an underground coalmine fire - Coalmine... | ecosystem: Environmental > Terrestrial > Soil > Unclassified ... | reverse complement strand
TCAGGACCGCAGCCGCATTGGCCCACTGGTTGAAGGCTTGGGTGCCGTTCCCCACAGGCGTGGCCGCCGGCAACGGCACGGTCGAACAATCCACTTTCAAACGCCCGATCAAGCTTTCCGTTTCCGGGCTGTGCCGCACAAAGACCGCGCCCACTTCGTCCAGGTACACGGGCGCCCAGACATCACTCGCGCAGAATTGTTTCAGCACCGGAAAGAACTGCAGGGCGCCATATCGCCCGATCGGAACCAGGATTGTGTTGATGCCGTAACGTTCGGACTCATGCTGCCATTCCGGCGAATCGGGTGGAGTGGCTTTCAGTCTGCCGCTGCGCAGCATCAGCTCCGTGCCGAACGGAATGGCCCGGCCGTCGATATAGTTCTTGTATTTTGGACCCAGGCGGAAGGCCATATAAGCGCCTTCGCTGCCGGTACTGAAGATTTGTCCGGGCAGGTTCTCCCGCTCTATGAAAGCTGCCGCGGCTTGGGGAAACCACCACGACAATCCCGTGCCGAACGAGACGATCTCACTTCCCGTTCGATAGGCCCGGTCAGTCACCATGTCCCAGATGCGCACAGCCGCCGTGCCTGCCAGCAGCGCACTCGCCGCCACCGCGAAAATCAAACGGACGCGCGCCCGGCGGATCTTCGATTCGAGCACAGGCAGGAAGGATGCCAGCACGGCCCCGCCGACGAGTACCACCACAACACTAAAGAGCGCCGTAAAGCGAACGTGCCGGATGGGAAAGAAAGCAGCCCCTCCAAGCAGGATCGCTTCTCCGACTCTCCGGCGCGCGAGCGCCAGCGGCACGGCCAGCGCTACGACCGTGAGCAGCACGTAAAAGATATCGGGCGTGAACGGCGACAGTCCGGATTTTATGTGCGTCCAGTCGAGGGGTATCGGCGCCCACTCCATGATCAACTGGGAATGCACCGCCATGGCGGCTTCCTGGCGGGACAACACGTCGTAAACACGCCAGCCCCATGGGTTCACGAGCGTAGCGGCGCCTGTGACAATCAGCCATGGGGCGGCTCGCCGGAGACGGGTGGCGGCGGCTGTGCGCGTGCCGGCCGGAAACATGTCCGCAAGCTCCAACATTACGTAAGCGCCGAGCAGACCCAGACCCGCGACGAAACCCGGATGGAGATTGACCCAGACTGCCATCATCACGGGCAGCCACCATAGCCGCGCCGCACCCGTCTCATGCTGCTCCAAGACCACCGAGAGGGTTGCTGCAAACAGCACCACAGTGAACATTTCAGCCCGCGCCGTGACCCTGGATGCAATCAGCGGCACGGCCAGGATGGCGAGGCCGGCGGTCACCGCGGAACCCCGCCGCAACAATAAAGCAACCGTTCCGGCACAACCGAATGCCGTCAGCCAGGAGAGGAACGCATAGCCGCCCACCAGATACAGGGCATAAAAAACAAGTCCGGAACCAATCGGATACGTCCAAGGCTGGCCCGCGGCCGTGTAGGAGAAGATCTCCGTGGAAGGGATTTGGTGATGCTGCACGATCCAGCGCGCCGTGGCCGTTTGCCAGCCGAGATCGAATTCCGCAATCGTCCTCAATCCGGCCACAAATGCGCAGATCAGCGCCGCCGTGCCGAGGGCATAAAACAGCAGGCGTTCGCGCGAGGTCCTGGCTGCGGGGCTTGCATGCTCCGGCGGGGCGAGTTGCTTGTCAGAATGAATTGCTGGTGCTTCCGTCATTGTGTAAACCTTCCACACAGCCTGCTAAACGCTACCGGTGAACCCCCACCTTTCCGCGCCTCGCCGGCACTCGGTTGCTGGTGAAGGACGTCCCGTTGTGCGCCTGCCCGTGACACATCAGGTTGCATGAATTCGACGCGCGATTGTACGAGATCGGCATCGCCCCATTGGGCGCCACCACGTTGGCGTCGAAGTTCACCAGCCGCTCGCCGGAAATCGACCCCGATTGGCTGCCCATGCCGTGCGCGGTGTGGCACGCCGAGCAGGAGAAGCCGTCGTTGATATGGCGGGCGTGTTCCGTGAAGCTGGTGTTGGCCAGAATGGTGGTCAGATTGTGACACTTTCCACAGAGAGCGTAAGGGCCGGCTACGCTCAGGTCCGGGTTCGGGAACAGATTCAACACCGGCTGGCCGGGCTGGGGCGCCTGGCTGAACTCGTAGCGGCGTTCCAGAATGTGAGGGAATTTGGAGCCATGCGGCCCGTTCGGCCCGGGGCCGCCGAACTCGCGATTGTCGTCGCTGTTATGGCAGTCCGTGCACAGGATACGGGCTCCCATGGCGCGCGCCTGCGTGACGCCGTCGAGGTTCAACATGTTCGACAGCAGGCTGGGCTGCGGGAGCGGGCTACTGTTGTCGTGCGTAACCGGATGGCTCGAGCTGGCGGTAAGCGCGAACTGCGGGATGACGTTCAGCGGATCGCCCGCCGAAACCGTCCGCATCGGCAAATACCCGTAGATGGGATTCGCGACTTTTCCGGTGCTGGCGCCGTGGCAGCGCAGGCAATTCTCAAACTGGTTCACCGAGGGGTTGACTATGGTGACTCCGTCCGACGCGCTGATTCCGGCCGCGCCGTTCTGCGAAAGGCGGATGGCCGGCGGCGGCGGGAAGCTCTTCACGGCGTTCGCCTCATGCGCGTCGTGGCAGTCGACGCAGGTGGAATGCCGGTTCTGATTCAGCAGCGTGCCCTCGGCTGCGTCGTGCGGAAAGAGCGGCGTGGGAATGGGGTGTCCCACTTTCCCCGTGGCATATTCAGCCGCCACGTTGAAAATGGACGGATAGATGGCGGCGCTCCCGTTGTGGCACGGCAGGCAGTCCTGCTCGTTGGCGCCGCGCAGCAGTCGCGCGGGGATCTGGCCGTTGTCGGGCGCCTGGCCGGTGTGCGGCGCGTGACAGGAGATGCAGGCATTCTGCGCCACCGAAGCATACGAGCCAAGTAGCGGCGCCGGAGGCGTGTTGGTCACCGCGTTGGACGCTATGGCGTGCGCACTCGTAGGCCAACCCGTCAGCGGATTCGTCTGCCCGGTCGGTACCCGGTTCGGATCGTGACAAGCCAGGCAGAGTGCACCGCTGGCGCTGTTTAGCACCAGGAAGTTCCGCGATACAGTATCGATCGCCTGTATGTGCGCGGAATGGCAACTGGTGCACTCGACGGTGCCGTTGATGAGCTTCACCGCCCCGGTTTTGTCGAGGGTGGTGCCGGTGGAGACCAGTGACGCCGCCAGGTACGGAGCATCTTTCAGCGGGACCGCCAGGCTGAACGGATGCGAACTTTCCAGGTTGGTCCCCAGCACATCCAGAGTTTTCATCGAGCCGCTGGTGGGGATCGAGCCATAAGCCTGCGTCTGTCCGGGTGCAACTGTCCCATCGTGGCAGCTCAGGCAGAGCGTGCTGGGGCTGCTCTGCGGCGGCGTCGGATTGCCGATATCGGTGAATGTACTGCTGGTGTAGGTGTTGTAAACCTGGGTCGAGAGTTTCTGGTTCCACAGCGGCGTCAGTCCACCGATCCCGCTATGCGGCGCGTGGCAGTAATAGCAGGCGCCGGGCAGTCTGCCCTTCACCGGCGATATGCCGCCGGGCGATAGATCATGCATACCGATCACGTCCTGCGCGAAGAGAACCTTGCCCGCCAGCAACGCAAGGCCCGCCCATTGAACCGCACGCGCGGCTTTCATCGCGCGCCTCCGCCGAAGTAGTGAAACACCTGTACGCGCCGATGAACCGTATCCACCACGTAGACCCGGTCGCTGCAATCGATTGCCAGGCCGGCGGGCAGCTTGAAATCTCCCACACCCGCGTCCTTTCCGAAGTAATAAAGGAGATGCCCTTCGCGATCGAAGACTTGCACCACGTTATAGAAAGCGTCGGCCACGTACAGATGGCCTTCCGAGTCCACGCCGACGCCTTTTGGACGGTAAAGGTCGCCGCCGCCCTCGCCCGGACGTCCGATTGCGTAGCGGAAGCTGCCCGCGCGATCCAGCACCTGAATGCGGAAATTCATGGCGTCGACCACGATGAGGTCCGGGCCATCCAGGCGCAGTTCGGTCGGAAAGTTGAATTCGCCGTTGCCGTCCCCGCGCTTGCCGATGGTTTGGACCACGCTGCCCTGCATGTCGAGCACGTAGATCTTGCCGCGCCAGGTGTCGGAGACAAAGATGCGCTGCGCGTCCGAATCCACGGCGATTCCAGTGGGGTGCTTGAAGATGCCCTCCCCGCCGCGCAAGCTGCCCAGCACCCGCTGGAACTTTCCGTTGGCCCCGAAGACGAAGATCTTTCCCGCGCCGCTATCGGTCACGTAGATGTTATCCTGCTTATCCACCGCCACGCACATGGGCGCGTGCATCTCGTCCTTACCCTCACGGTGGGTAATGAACTTGTATTTCTGCTGGACAAAATCGAAGATGTGAATGCCGGACATGCCGGGATCGGTGAGAATGATGCGCTCGCGGGAATCGGCCGTCAGGCTGTAAGGACGCACCAGGCTCTTGTATTCCGGCGCTCCGGCGGCGAAGTCGATCAGCTTGGTCCACAACCCCCGCTTGGTTTTCACCTCGCGCTCGGATTGGAAGCTGCGCTCGAACAGGAGCCGCCGTCCGCCGTCCAGCTCCAGAAAAGGCGCGTCCGCGGCCGCCGGCTGCTTGGCTTTCGGCCGCGCGTAGATGGCGGCCGGCGACAGCAGCAGCAGGATACAGCCCGATCTTAGAAAAAGTTGAACCATCGTGACAGACCGACATAAACGGACGACGTCATGGCCGCGGGGCCGGCGATCTGGCTGAAGCCCTGCGAGAGTTTGATGTAGCCCGCCTGAAAATAAATCTTCCGGATCAAGTATTGAATTCTGGCGATCAATTGCTCGTTGTGATTGCTCGAACTGGACAATCCATCCGCCGCCGTGCTGCTTAGCGCCTTCGAGTAGCTGGCCGAGACCGTGAGCCCGCGCACCGGCGTGGCTCCCAATCCGAACGAATACGAACTCCCCCCGTATAGAATCACTCCGCCAGGAGTGACTATCGGGAGTGGCACCGGTGTCGCGGTCACGCCCGCCGCTGTAAGAATCCCGTTGCCGTTGGACCTGGTAAACGCCGCGGAGGCGCTCAACCATTTCGCCGAGAATGCCGTCGAATAATACTGGCTGAAGGTTCCCGCCCCCGGCTGATTCGACAAGCCGCTCCGGGTGCCGCCGCCGGTGGCGCTCCAGTGCGCGCGTCGTCCGATCTTCCGGCCGAGGGTGCCCGAATAGCCGTAGCTGGACGCGGTGTAGGCGATCAGAATAGTCTGCTGGTTCTGCGCGTAACTACCCTGGCCAGTAATCTTCCAGCTTCCTACGTCCCGGGAGTAACTAAGCGAGCCGAGCAGGCCCAGCCTGCTCTGGTCGCCGGGATTCACTACGCTGTGGGTGAGCCCCAGCACGGCATTGAGATACCCGTTCCAGATATTGTTCGAGTAGCTGGCGGTCCCGGTCTGTGAATCCGCCTGCAGGCTCGTTCCGGCGAAGGCCTGATCGCGGTGATCGTCGTTGGCGCTGAAGGTCATGTGCAGCACCGGCACCATGTAATTGGCGTAGCCGGTCACATCCAGCGCATGCGTGGAGAAATTTGGCGTGTTCTCCGCCACAATTCCGCCAGACGCCAGGATCGATTGGTAAAGCATTCCGGTCAGATTGTCCGTGTACTGGGCATTAGCGCCTACATTCAGCCGCGCGATGGGGTTGAAGGAAAGTCCGGAACTCACCGTGTCGAAAGTTGCGTGATATGGCCCCGCCGCCGAATCCTCGGTAAGATCCGAACGGCTGGCGCCCGCCGAAGCGCTGCCATTGAAAGGCAGGCGGTGCCCGATGCCGAAGGAAAAGGAGTTGCCCGACGAGTCCGTGGTTGACGGCTGCTGCTCGCCGGAGAAGAGCTGCGGGACATCCAAATGGGTGGCCGTGTAATGATAGCCCGCGTTCAGAGTAAAACCAAGCAACTGATAAGTGCTGTTGGCGGTGAGCGACCGAAACGCGGAAGACGTATCCTCGTTTGTGCCGTATAGCGAATATTGATTCGAGCCCTGCTGATAGCCCACCGTGAGCGTGGGCAAATGTGGAACCAGCTCGCTCCAGCCCACGCTGAAGGTCTGCGAATCTCCATGGCTGGTATAGCTGGCCACATCCGGAATTCCGAAATTCCCGGTGCCGTTGAATGTCCGGGAGTAGCTGATGGTGCCTGGGAATTCGCTGCCGCCGAAGATGGATGTGCTCGCCGTTACCCCGCTGGCCGAGGTAATCGACTGGAAATCCGAATTCGCCCGCGACTGGTTGTAAAACGGCTGGACTTTGAACGACAGAAGATTCGGGTTGTAGAAGAAGCCGGCGAGAGTAGCATCGCCGGCACCATTGAAGGTGTGGTCGGAGGGAGTAAGGTTGCCGGAGTCCGACGCGTAGCCTCCGGAAACTGTGCCGCTCAGGTTCATGTTAAAGTCGCCCGCTTGAACCTGCGCCGTTGCGCAACGCGCGGTTGCCAGCACGGCTGCGGCGCAAATCAGAAAGATGGCTTTGGAGGGCCCGCTGGAGAGTGGGTCCGCCGCCCCGGGGGCTGCCCCGCCGTCGATCTGTGGCCGGATTTCTGGAACGGCGTCCATAAGTCGCGGCACTAGCCGCCCTTCCCTCTGTTGCTCAGAGCTCCTCTACCTTGGCATTGGCGCGCAGCCTCTTGTTCAATCCCGATCTCAGTTGTTCGGTCTTCTTCTTCTCCAGATCCTTGCGCAGAGAATCCTTGACTGCCTCGAACTTCTGCATGCCGGACGCGATGTGCGCATTCAACCGGACGATCGTATAGATCTGGTCGAAGTGGATCAGGCCGCTCATCTGTCCGGGCTTGAGGGCCAGCGCCGCATCCACCACCGCGGGAGGCAGCTTGTCCCGGTCCGCCGCCTTGTGATCGCCCATCATCACGCGGTAATCGTCCTCGGAGAGTTTTTGCGCCAGCAAGCCGAACTCTTCGTAAGTCTTGGCCGCCTTGGCCAGTTGGAAGGCCTTGTCGGCCCGTTTGCGGGCTTCCGCCAGCTGCGGCGGCGTGGCGTTTGGCGGAGGAACGATAGAAATCGTCTGCAATGCAAACGACTCCGGAATGCGGAAGCGCTCCGGATGCTTGTCGTAATATGTCTTGGCCTCGGCGGTCGAAACCACGGCCTTGGCGGCCACCTCGGTGCTCAACATCTGCTCGATGAGCAGCGAGCGCTGTACCTTCTTTTGCAGGATCTCAGTCGAGCCGCCGAACTCCGACTGGAGTAGCTGCCGATACTGATCCGGGTTGAACTGTTTGCGGAAGTCTGCCAGCGCGCGGCGCATCCGATCGGGCGCCACCGTCATTTTCCGGCGCAGCGCATCCTGGTACACCAACTCCTCGAACACAATCATCTTCAGGGCGCCCTGGCGGATGTCCGCTTCCATGGCTTTCGGGAAACCGGCGTTGTGCTGCCGGGCGTAGGGAAAGATCGCATACATCTCGCGCAGCAGATCGCCGTCGGTTAACACAACGCCGTTAACGCGAGCCACGGGGCGTCCGGGGGGCTTGGGCGCGGGAGCTAAACGAACGTCGTTGCCTGTCAAGGTCCCAACGGAGGCCAGAAGCAGAGTGCAGGCTGTGATGTGGTATTTCATGTTTTCCCCTCGAAAAGATCCACCTGGCGGGGGGCATGCCTCTGCCCCCCATAGGTGCAAAACAACAAACTAGGTGGTCGGAACGTTCATTTGGCCATGCATCTCGTTCGACTCGCCGCCATGGCACTGCCGGCAGAACTGCGCTGCGTTGTTGCCGCCAGTCGTCGGGTTGTAGTAGCCGCGCAGGAAAAATGCGGTCTGGTAATTCCCTTTGACGCCACCCATCGTGCCGGAGTAAACGTTCTGGCTATGTTGGTCGTGACAGGTCGTGCAGGTAACCGCGGTCACTGCGGTGCCGAAGGTGGCGAAGCTGACGGCGAAGCCGTAGTTGGTGTTCGCGAATACGCTGGATGCAGGGCCGTTCATGGAGATCTTGGTCGTATTGCCGCCCGAGCAGTCCCAGTTGTAGGTGCCGCCGCAAGAGACGATAGCCGCTGCGCCCACTGGGTGGTCGTTTTGGTAGTTGCCGGCGGCGCTGCCGTCGGCGCCGAGAAGCGTCGGGGCATTCCCGCCGACGATTGGAAGGGTCTCAACCGTCGAACCCTTCATCATGCCGACCTTCGCCAGATTGCCATCATGGCAGCTCAGGCAGAAAAGGATGATGGTATTCGCATCGTGCGCGCTGGTGATCGTACCCGCCGCGGGGAGGGTAACGGAGAAAGTGCCACCGTCACCAAATGCGAGGGTTTTGCCATACAGCGGAGTCAGGTCCTGGCCCCACAAAGCGTAGTTGCCGCTGGTGGCGTCACCCTTCGTAACGCCGTTGCCGGCAGAGCCGCTGTGCGGAGCGTGGCACATCACACAACCACGTCCGTAGCCGGTGTGGGCGCCCAGGATATCGGTGGTCTGATTGGACACCTGCGGAATTTCTGCCATCGCCAAGCTGATTGTGACGATGGCAAGGAATAGAATTAAAGCTAACCTCTTCATTGACTATGTCTCCTAAGTTCTTAGGTACATATACAGCAAGGACCGGCTTTCGCCTGGGTCCACTTGGCGCGGCTGACAGCCGCCGCCAAAACTTGTTGGGGCTAACGTGTTCCACCATTCGTCTGGCTCCCCGTTGCCCGTCTGGCCATCTCTGCTTCCGCCTCGGCATCGTTCACATACCGGAACATCTGCACGCGGCCCGGAAACGTCTCTGAGACGGCCACTCGATTCTCTTTGTCAATGGCGATGCCATAAGCGCCCATGAATCGGCCGGGATATTCGCCATGTTCGCCGAAATAAATCAGAAGCCGGCCTTCGCGGTCGAAGACCTTAACGCGGTCCTGGGCGGCGTCCACCACCCAGATGTGACGGTCGCAATCGACCGCGATCCCCTTGGGGCGCTCGAAATGCCCGGGACCATCGCCGTTCTTCCCGAACGCGCCGAGGAACTCCCCATCCGCATCGAAGATCTGAACGCGGTTGTTGAACGTATCGGTCACGTACACATCGCCTTCGCTATCCACCGCAACATTCGTGGGAAGAGAGAAGCTGCCGGGATCCGTCGCCGTGTGCTTGCGGCTGGGCTTCCCAATGTTGCGTAATTTCTTGAAGCTATCCGCGTCGAAGACCACCACCGTGTCGTTTCCCGTGTCCACCACGTACAGCAGCCGGTTCTCCCGGTCGATGGCCAGGCCGCCCGGGTTCACCAGCACGTCCATCCCGACCGAAGCAAGCTGCTCGTGTTGCGAGCTGAGCACCAGCACACGGTGCAACTTGGCGTCGGAAACGAACATGCGGTCGTCGTCGTCAATCGCCAGGCCCATGATCAGTCCGAAGTGCGCTTCCTTGCCGTTGCGGATCATCTCCACGGTTTTGGTCTTCGGGTCGAAGATGAAGACTGCTCCCACGCCCTGGTCGGCGGCGTAGATCCTGCCCTTCGAATCGAAAGCCAGGCCATAGGTTCGAATCAATTGGAACGGCAGCTTGCCGGCGTCGATCTCATTCACGTTCTGGGCCCCGGCCAGGCGATCCATCCACTTCTGCTTCGGTCTCCGGTTCTGCTTCGAAAACTGGTTCGGATCCACCTTTTCGCCGGTGAACAAATCCACGAACTTTATGCGGGCGATGGCCGGCGGGTTCGGCCACACAATCTTGTTGATATCGAAATAGGCCTTGGTCCGCAGGTCCCCCAGCTTGGTTGCGTCCGCGGTGGCGGGTTTCTTCTTGGCGCCGGCCTCCGCCGGCGCGGTGCACATTGCGGCCAGCACCGCCACCAGCCCCGCGATGATTGTCGCCCGTTTGCTCATTTCACTTTCCCCCGCTCCGGACGTCCGTCAAATTCAACCCATTCGTATGGCAGGTCCGGCAGAAGTCCATGTTGTTGGCCTGATCCTTGGCCAGCAGATCCGGCTTGGCCGAAGCGTGCGGCTGATGACAGCTCAGACAATTCATGGGCGTGATCGACTTGGTCTGGATGTTGGTCACGTCGGAAACCGGATGCCGCCCGGTGGGATGCCCGATCCCGTACTTCAGCGGCAGCACCGAAATGTTCCTGAAGTAATCCTCCGGCAGCCGCACCTTGCCGTCGAAGATGGCGGTCAGATGCTCCTTCTCCAGCCTCTTCGGCTCGCTGTCCGGACCGTGGCATTCCAGGCACAACTGGTTCACCTTGGCGGTCCGCAGCAGCTTCGCGTTCTCGCCGCCATGCGGCTCGTGGCAGGTGGAGCAAGCCTGCGCGAAGGCCGGCTGGTGTACGTGTCCCTTCTTCGCCAACTCCGCCTGGTCCGCATGGCACGGCAGGCACGCGTTCACCCCATCGGGCCGCAGCAGGCCCGGCGCCTTCCCGGCGTGCGGGCTGTGGCAATCCGTGCAATCGCCCTGCGCGCCGGGGTGCTGGACCTTGGCGTTCTGGATCTGTTTGGCCTGCTCGTCGTGACAGGTCACGCACAGTTCCTTCGTGCTGGCGGCCGTCAGCACTACCTTTCCGTCCCTGGCCGGCTGATGGCAGGTGTCGCAGGCTTTCGATTCGAACGGGCTATGCTGAAACGCGCGCATCAGTTTGGGCGCGGAGGATTGATGCGGATCGTGGCAGGTCAGGCAGTCCGCCTTTTCGATGGGCTGCGCCTGGTGGGCTTTGGCGATTTGCGCATCCTTCGGATCGTGGCATTCGGTGCAGATCGCGGGGCTGGCCTTGGTCAGGTGATACCGGAATTCCGCATCCGCCGAAGCGCCCGTCTTATGGGTCACGTGGCAGGTTTCGCAGCCGCTGTCGAGCGCCGCGTGGCGGCTGCCGGTCTTGGCCACGTTCACGCCGGTGTCATGGCACTGCAGGCAGAGGTTGGAATCCTTCCCGGGCGCGTCCGTGGCTTTCAGTAGTTGGTTTTTGAAATCAGATACGTGCGGATCATGGCACTTCAGGCAATCCCGCACCGCCGGGTTGTGCACGTGCCCTTTGATCTGGCCGGCGTCTTTATCCGCGTGGCACTGCAGGCAGAGCTTGATGGGCGTGGCTGTGGTCAGTTTAATGCGCGTAACGTCTTTGTTTATTCGAACTTCGTGACAACTCAGGCACCCGGACGCGATGGCCGAATGGACCGCTTTCCCTTTGGTCTTATCTTCGTGACAACTTGCGCACTTGGCGGCATCCGTGCCAGGCTCGAGCGGAACCGGATGCGTTTTTGCCTGAGAGGAACCGGCCGCGGCCAGCACCATAAGCGTAGAAATCACTCCTTGTAACGCGATGGTTCTGGCGGGCCGAACGGATCCACGGACGGGCTGCCAGTCCACCGCCAGGATGGCGCCGGCTGTCGCTTCGGAACCTGATAAACCCAGACCCATAGAACCCGCGTCCGAAACCGGACTCGCCTCCGGCCCCTCGGCCAGCCTAGAAACTGATAGACCGAAGGCGATGCACGTAATAGGCCACAAGGGATATTGGGTGTTAAAACTCCTATTTACTCAGTAACCAAAGACAACACCACCTGTTGTTCTTCTCCACAAAGGGGGTGAAATGCATCACCCCGGCGAGCTGTGGTTGTAGAATCTGAGGCATATCACCCAAACCGCGCGGGGGAATACGCTCAAACCGGCTGCCTTCAGGACCCTCGCCGGTAGCAGAAGATGTAGTCCGTAATGACGGGCTCCCCGGTCATCGGGATCCCGGTGGTCATCGCCAGATCGAGTCCGGACCCTGCGCACTCCGCCAGCTTATCGTTGGACAGCAGGTATCCACCGGGCCGCAGCATGGCCGCGATGTTCCCGCGGGCCAGCGACTGCTCGAAGGCGCCGTAGTAGAGGAAAATGTTCGTGCCCACGATCAGGTCGAATCGCTCGCCGGACGGTAGCGGCAGCACCTGGTAGACGATATTCATGTCGATCGGATGCACCCGCCCGACGATCGCTGGGCGCACCCGCACCGCGCGCGTGCTGAGGCCCTCGACAGCCTCCGGTACCGGAATGGGCGCTACCTGCTGCCCGATTTCAGAACCCAGC
>Ga0070731_10004449_pt1 | contig 12049 bp, 12 predicted proteins | sample Coa_R1_2_FD_66448 | JGI IMG/M metagenome (GOLD analysis project Ga0070731, IMG submission 66448) | Surface soil microbial communities from Centralia Pennsylvania, which are recovering from an underground coalmine fire - Coalmine... | ecosystem: Environmental > Terrestrial > Soil > Unclassified ... | reverse complement strand
GCCTTGTGCCGCACGAACAGCACGGGCAGCCACGCGCCGATCACGGCGAACGCAACCACGAGGAGCAGCGAGCCGAACGCGAGCGCTGCGATGAGCCCGAGGAGGAACGCGCCGCCGACCGAGATGTAGAACAGCTCCGCCGCGCGAAGCGGCAGGTCGGCGCGCTCGAGGAGCCGCTGCAGCGCGCGGAACTGCTTCACGTCTGCGAGCGCGCGTTCCGTCGCGGTCAGCAGCCGCTGGACGACCTCGCGACGGGCGCGCTTGCGGCGCGTCCGGACCGTCCGGCGGGTCGGCCCGAGATGGGGGTCGAGGCGGTGCTTCACCCACGTGCCCTTGCGTGACGCGAACCAGAAGCAGCACGCGAGCAGGAAGAGCGCGCCGACGGCGAGCGAGACGACGAGCGGCATCACGGACGACCGCCAGACGCTCGCGGGCAGCAGGCCGGGCGACGTCGGCGCTGCGGCCGGCACGCCCACCAGCGGCACCCTCTCGGTCGCGCTGCCGACGTGCGGCACGACGGCGGTCAGGCGCACGTCGTCGCCGGGACGGGCGATGGTCGGGTAGCGAAGCTCCCAGGTACGCGAGAGGACCCGGCCGAGGTAGGCGTAGAGGCCGGCGAGCTGCTTGGTCGAGCGAGCCTCGTGGTAGGTGCCGCCCGTGCGCGCGGCGAGGGCCTCGAGCGGCGCCGGCGTGTAGTCCGGACCGTCGATGCCGATCGGGTACACCGACGCCTTGGCGCGGTGTGCAGCCGCCACCGCTGCCCCGAACGACGCCGAGCTCGACACGTCGCGGCCGTCGGTGAGCAGGATGATCACGCGGCCGGGCTCGGGATCCTTGGCGAGCCGGTGCGCCGCGAGGACGACGGCGTCCCACAGCGCCGTGCCCGAGGTGCGGTCGGGCGCGATCGAGACGAGCGCCGCGTCGGCGTCGGTCGCGGCGCTCGAGAGGCCGGTCAGGGCCACCGCCTTGTGCCCGAACTCGACCACCTCGATGCGATCGCCGGGTGCCTTGGCCGCGACGAACGCGCGCGCGCCTGCGACGGCGTCGGCGAGCGCGCGTCCGCGCATCGACTGCGAGTCGTCGACCGCGAGCACGACGTCCTTCCCCCGCCCGAGGTCGACCCCGGTCAGGCCGGAGACCGGAATGCCGTTCTCGCGGAGCTGCGGCTCGCCGCTTCCCTGCGGCACGACCACCGTGACGCTCAGGTCGGGGTAGCCGCCGACATCGACGCCCGTGATGCGCACGTTCGACGCCTGCGCAGCGGTTGCCGACAACGCGAGCGCGGCGAGCGCGAGCGGCGGGATCCGCAGCCAGGGCTTCCGGATCCGCTTCCGCTGCCTCACCTGGCGGCTCCGTAGCCCGCGACCGCGAACGCGGCGCGGACGTCGACCTGCTCGGCGCTGAAGAAGCCGGGCGCGAGCACGACGTTGTTGGCGGCCAGCTTGTCGAGGAAGTGCGGCTTGAGGCCCGTCGCGCGGAGCGGCGAGAGCAGCCGGCGCAGGCTGACGGCGTCGTCCTCTTCGGGTGACGCCGCCTCGAAGATGTCCTGGAGCGTGACGACGTCCGACTCCATCCCGAGCACTTCGGAGATATGCGTGACGCGGCGCGTCCCGTCGACGAGGCGCTGGATCTGGACGAGCAAGTCGAACGCGCTCGCGATCTGCTCGCGGATCGCGCGGTGCGGCAGGTCGACGCCTGCGGTGAGGACCAGCGTCTCGAGCCGGGAGAGCGCGTCACGCGGCGAGTTCGCGTGGATCGTCGTCAGCGAGCCCTCGTGGCCGGTGTTCATCGCCTGGAGCATGTCCAGCGTCTCGGCACCGCGGACCTCGCCGACGATGATCCGGTCGGGGCGCATGCGCAGCGCGTTGCGAACGAGCTCGCGGATCTTGACCTCGCCTGTCCCCTCGATGTTCGGAGGCCGCGCCTCGAGCTTGACGACGTGCTCCTGCTGCAGCTGGAGCTCGGCGGCGTCCTCGATCGTGACGATCCGCTCGTCGTTCGGGATGTAGGCCGAGACGGCGTTGAGCGTCGTCGTCTTGCCGGTGCCGGTGCCGCCAGAGATCAGCACGTTCAGCTTCCCGCGTACGCACGCGCCGAGGAACTGGGCCGACTGCGCGCTCAGCGTGCCGAACGAGATCAGGTCGTTGATCGTGTACGGCTCGCGTGCGAACTTGCGGATCGTCAGCGTCGGGCCGACGAGCGAGAGCGGCGGGATGATGGCGTTGACACGGCTGCCATCTGGCAGTCGGGCGTCGACCATCGGCGCGGCCTCGTCGACGCGACGGCCGACCTGCGACACGATCTTGTCGATGATGCGCATCAGGTGCACGTCGTCGAGGAAGCGCGCGTCCGTTCGCTCGATCTTGCCCCCGCGCTCGACGTAGATCCGCTCGCAGCCGTTCACCATCACCTCGGTGATCGACGCGTCGGCGAGGAACGGCTCGAGTGGGCCGTAGCCGAGGATGTCGTCTGTCAGCTGGCGGACGAGCTGGCGCCGCTCCTCGCGTGTGAGCGGCGTCCCCGCCAGCACGAGCTCCTCGCTGACCGCGCGGTAGACGTAGTCGCCGAGAGCGCTCGCTTCCTGCTTGTAGAGCTCCGGGCCGAGCTTCGCGATGCACGCGTGGTGGACCTTCGCCTTCAGCTCGGCGTAGGGGTCGACGGCGATCTCGGTCGCAGCGCCCTCGACGACGTCGGTGTCGCCGTTGCGCGAGATGCGGTCGTGCAGTCCCATCTCAGGCGTTCACCAGCGAGAAGACACGGCGCTTGGCTCGCTTCGGCGCGGCAGCGGCTCCCGCCGGGGAAAGCTCCTTGGCGAGCCCGCCGATCGCCTTCGAGAAGTCGGCCCGCGGCTCGGCGAGGATCACGGGAGCACCGCGGTTGGCGCAGATCGCGACGGCCTGGTCGCTCGGGAGCTGGTGCGCGATCTTCACCTTCAGGGCTGCCTCGACCTCGGCCGGCTTGAGGCCGACGTTCGCGGTCGCGCGGTTCATGACGTAGCGGACCCGGCTGGCGGGGAACGACAGCAGCTCGAGCGTCTGCAGCGCGAGCCCGACGTTCTTCAGCGTCGCGACGTCGAGCCCGCAGACGACGAGCAGGTCGTCGGTGCGGTCGAGCGTCGCGAGCATCGGCCCGTGGAAGAACGGCGACGTGTCGACGACGATCACGTCGTACGAGCCGCGTGCGACCTCGATCAGGCCGGTGACCTTGCTCTCGACGACGAGCTCGGCATCCTCCGGCCGCAACGGCGCGGCGAGCAGGTCGAGCCCGCATTGGTGCTTCGTGACGTACCCGGCCAGCTTCTCCGAGTCGAGCTCGCCCGGCGCGACGACGAGGTCGTAGATCGTCTTCTCGAGCTCGAGACCGAGCATGATCGCCGCGTCGCCGAACTGGAGGTCGAGGTCGAGTAGCAGCGTGCGCTTGCCCTCGCGCTTCGCGAGCGCCGCCGCGAGGTTCGTCGCGACGGCCGTCTTGCCGGTGCCGCCCTTCGGCGAAAAGATCGTGATCACGCGGCCGGTGCTGCCGGCCGCCCGCTGGCTCCGCTGCCGGACGTGCGAGGCCTTGCGGATCATGAAGACGACGTTGTGCGTCAGCTGCGGCAGCAGCAGGACGTCGTTGACCTCGGCGTCGAGCGCCTGCTCGAGTAGCTCTCCGCCCGGGCCGTGAGCGACCAGGATCAGCGGCGCACGGGTCTGCTCGCGGATCGCCGCCACTTCGGTCGCGGGGAAGCTCGTCTCGCGTGTCGCGAGCAGGATGCAGTCCAGATGGCCGCCTGCGAGCGCGGCGGTGGCTTGGGCGACCTGCGTCGCCTCGCCGACGACGTCGAGCTCGTTCTGCTCGCCGAGCGCGTCGCGAAGCGCGCCGAAGCCCTCGCAGTCGCCGATCAGGTAGATGCGGATGTTGTCAGCTGTCGTGGTCATTTCGTGCTCGACTCCGTGAGGGTGTTAGCGGAATTGGCGGAGACGTCCGGCCGGTCGACGGCGCCGAGTGCGGGCCGGAGCTCGAGTGCCCAGTCGCTGTTCTTCACGACGTACCAGAGGCGCTGGACCTGCGTGTCGCTCACCATGAGGATCGCGGAGCTCTGAGAGCCGCCGACGCCGCCGGACGGTGCGTTGGGCGCCTGGAGGACCTGGATATTGCGGAGCTCGATCCTCGACACGAGCTGGCCGCCCGGCTCGTGGAAGTTCGCGAGCAGGTCGACGTGGTCGCCGGCCTTGATCGTGCCCGCGAGGAGCTGGTTCGGGTCGCCGGCGACCTGGATCGCGCGCCAGACGGTCTTCAACTGCCCGCTGATTCCTTCGGCGGTCACGCTCGTGAAGCGCCGGAGCGTCACCTGGTCGCCCTTGTAGAGCGGCTGCGAGAGGACGAGTGCGGCGACCTGGCTGGGGCTCGAGATCGCACCCGGCTCGACGGCCCGCTTCGGCACCGCGATGCTGTGCAGCGAGGCGGCGACGGTGCCACCCGGCGTGCCGGCCGGGAGGTCACGGGTCATGACGTAGACGTCCGTCATGGACTGCCCGTTCTGCACCGAGCGGCGGTAGTTGACGACGTAGAAGAGCGTCAGCAGCATCGCCACGAGCGCGAGCCCGACGGCGATCGCGATGTTGCGAGTGCGATACGTCATTGCGAATCCTCCTGTCGGGGTAGGCGTTGCCGCACGGTCATTCGAGCCGCTCTGCGGCCGTCGAGGTCAGCGTTCCCGACATCAGGCTGAGGCCGAGCAGCGGGATGTCGATGGTGTACGGGTAGGTGGCGGTGACCGTGATCTGGCTGCCCGCCGTCTGGAAGTTCGGATCGGTCGGATCGTCGACGTTCACGTCCAGCTTGCTCTGGTTCAGGTCGCCGGCGGCGCTCCGGACTGCCTGCTTCGCCTCGTCCACCGTCGTCCCGCCGACGCGCATCGTGATCGCGTTGCGGGCGCCGACGCGCGCCGCGTCGGTCAGCGTCACGTAGTTGTTGAACGCGATTCCGAACTCGACGATGCCGAGGAAGAGCACGATCAGCAGCGGCAGGACGAGCGCGAACTCGACTGCGGCCTGGCCCCGTTCCGAGCGGATGTGCGCCGAACGAGGCACGGGCTACCCGAGCGAGACGATCTTGGACGCGACGTGCCCGAACTCGCCGTTGATCGCGAGGCTGAGCAGCCCGACGGCCGTGACGACGGCGAGCGTGATCATGGCCAGCGTCACGGCGTATTCGCCCGTCGTCTGGCCGAGTTCGTACCTCGTGAATTCGAACAATCTGCGAGTGCCCATCGTCATCTCCTGGCTTCTTCGGTGGGCCCCCCGGGTGGAGGGCCCACCGGTGCTTCTCACGTCTACACCGCGCCGTTGAGGATGCTGGTGACAGCGCTGAACTTCCCTGTGATCGCAATCGCGAGCGCGCCGAGGGCCGCGACCACGCCCAGCGTGATCACAGCCAGGACGACGCCGTACTCGCCCATCGTCTGCCCCTCCTCGCGCTGCGCGGCGGCGCGCAACAGGTTGAACCAAGTCCGAAGATCCATGCGGATAGCACCTCCCTTCACCACGAGTAGACGCGAATTTCTCGAGCTCACGGAGGTTGAGAGGCGCTAGGGCCGACTTTCTTGCGTTTTTTTCGCAAAGATCTGCGCGGGATGCGCGAAGGCGTTCTGAAGAAGGCTGACGGCACCGTCGTCTGCGCGCGCTGCGCGCTCGCCGATTCGCCGTTGACGCGGATGCGCGGCCTGCTCGGCCGCTCGTCGCTCGACGCCGACGAAGGGATGCTCTTCCGTCCGGCGGGCTCGATCCACATGTTCTTCATGCGCTTCCCGATCGACGCCGTCTTCTGCGACCGCGACCTGAAGGTGCTCGCGGTCGAGCGAAATCTTCGCCCGTGGCGGACCGCCGGCGCCCGCGGCGCGAAGGTCGTGGTCGAGCTGGCCGCCGGCGCCGCGTCAGGGCTCGCGGCGGGCGACCAGCTCGTTCTCGAGTAGCAGCCGGACCTCTAGGGCGACGGGACGACGACGGTCATGCAGGCCTCGCCGGAGTCGCCGCCGGTCGAGTGCTGGTCACCGTCGTGGACCATGAACTCCATCCGGTAGGCGTGTCCGGGCTGGAGCCCGAGGTCGTTCACGTTCCAGCGGGCCTCTGCACCCCAGCCCTGGCCCCCGGTGCCGGCCGGCGGCGGGTCGCTCCCAGGACCGAGGTTCCAGTTGTTCCGAGCGGGATCGGCGTCCGGTGTGACCGTGTACGACTTGCCTCCCTTCGCCGTCTGGTCGATCACCTCGACGGCGCCCTTCCACGTTCCGAAGACCGCGCTCGGCGGGATCGCGGCCGTGCTGCCCTGCTGCCAGTCGCCCGAGCGGCTCGCCGGGTTGCCCGTGATGTCGGTGACGAAGAGCGCGGGGAACATCGGCCGGCCGGACGGATCGAGCCCGCCCTGCGCCATGGTGGCGCCGACAGCCGGATTGGTCGCGCTGCCCGGGTTCGAGGTGAGCGGCGCGATCGGATAGTTGGTCGTCGTCGTGCCTGACGCCGTCTTGACCTGCACCTGCCGAACGCCCAGCGTCATGGCGTGCTCGTCGCTGTACCAGGCCTTGATCGTGTCGCCGGGGCCGGCGATCGTCGGACCGAACGCGCGCAGGACCTCGCTCTCGTTGAAGATCGTGCTCGAGAGCGGTGTGTTGCTCACGTCCGGATAGCCGAGCGCGCATGCGGCGTAGACCGGCAGCACCTCGCCCGTGCACGGGCTGATCATCGGCTTGTTGTGCGAGTCGCCGCTGTAGCTCGCCTGCCAGTAGAAGGTGCCCGCCTTGTTGAAGGTGATCGAGTTCGAGTTCGGAATCGTCCCGTGGTTGACCGTCACCGTGCCTGCCGTTACCGGGTTCTGCGAGCAGCCCGTGTCGGAGAAGACCGTGAAGGTGACGGTGCCGCCGGCGTCGCTCGTCACGTTCGCGAGCTTCGCGGTGTCGTAGACCGCCTGCCCGACGGGGATCGGCGTCAGCGACAGCTTGGTCGTCAGGACGGAGTTGCCGAGCGCCGGCGTCGTCGTCGTCGTGGTCTGCGTGGTCGTGGTCGGCGTGGTGGTCGGCGTGGTGGTCGTCTGCGGCGTGGTCGTCGTCGTCGAGGCAGGAGTCGTCGTCGTGCTCGCCGGTGTCGTGGTCGTCGTGCCGGCGGGCGTGGTCGTCGTCTGCGTCGTCGTCGTCGGGATCGTGCCGGTGCCGGTATCAGGCGTCGTCGTCGTGGTCGGCGTCGTGCTCGTCGTCGGCGACGGATTCCCGCCGCCGCCGCCACCCGGCGGCCCCGAGGTCTCGCCCGTGTTCGGATTCTGGGTCGCCGGCAACACGCAGCCCGTTCCGTGGTAGGAGCTCCCGATCAGGATCGCCTGCCCGCTCGTCGTGTCGATGCACGCGGCGGACTTGACACTGATCGTGAAACCGTTCACGCCGAAGATGCGGGCCAGGAAGCTGTGCGGATGTGCGACCTCGTTGACGACGACCGCGTCGGGCGAGCAGCCGGCGGTTCCCTCGACGCACGTCGTCGTGATCGACTCGTCGACGCTGCCGTCGATCGAGTGCGTGTTCCGGCCCGTGCTCCCGTACTGCTTCGCAAGGTCGACGGCGTCGGTGACGTCGGGAAGCCCCTCGGCCCCGGCGAGGGCCGCCGAGTCCGCCGACGACTGCAGGTTGCGCTGGGCCGAGTACGCGTAGCCGAGGTCGACGACGAGGGCGGCCGCGCCGAGCAGGACTGCGAGGCCGAGCACGACGAGGACGATCACCTGCCCGGCCTCGTTGCGGCAGCGCGCGAGTGCGCGCCCCTCGGGGGTCTGCGAAACCTGCGCTGGCTGCGGCATCCCTGTCTCCTTCAACCCGACGACCTGGAACGGTTCGGCAAGTTGAGAGGAGGCCCGGCCCGGAAACTTGCTGCTTTTCCGGGCCGGGCCTCGCGAACTACCCGTTCGAGGTAGCGCTCCGGGCGACAGGCTGACGAGGGTGGAGCTGCGTCACCCCGGCCGTCGCCCGCGGGCGTCCACGCCCCTGGCGCTCGGCCGTCCGGTCGCGCAAGCCCTCGGCCAGCGAGCGGCGGGCCCGGAAGAGGAGGGTCTCGACGGCGGCCTGCGAGAGGCCCAGCGCCTCGCCGATCTCCCGGTAGGTGAAGCCCTGCCACTCGCGCAGCAGGAGTGCGCGCCGTTGTTGCTGCGGCATCGCGCGCAGAGCGTCGTCGAGGCCGAAGAGCTCCTCGTGGTCGCTCTCCTGCGCGGGCAGCCGGTCCTGCACGGCTTCGAGGTCGACGCCGGCCGTCCGGCCGACCGACCGCTGACGCTCCAGGCACACGTGGAGCGCGATCTTGTACACCCAGGCGGCTTCGAACTTGACCGTCACTCCGCCCTCGAGGGCGCGGAACGCGTTCAGGAACGTCGTCTGGGTCGCATCCTCTGCCTCTTCGCGGTTCCGCAACCGCTGTAGGCAGAAACGGTAGATCTGCCGACCGTAGCGCTCGTAGAGGTCCTGCGTCGTGAGCGCCGCGGGTGCGACATCGAGCTTGGCGGCCGCCGCATAGCCACGTGACGGGACTGCGGCCATTGAGTTGTCTCCTCCGTCCTCCCACCGTCGCAGACGGTGCTCGGACCCACGTGTCGATTGCAGCCGCGTGGTACGGGCGACGGGCCGCGATTTCTAGCCCTCAAAGGGTGATCTTGTCGCGCAGACGGGGGTTTCCAAATTGCTAACGAATCCGCGTCTGCAGGGGTAAGCTTGGTGCCATGCGTCTCGGGGCCTTCTGCGCGTGCGCAGTGGCGGCCTTCGGCCTGCTCGCGGGCCAGGCATCGGGCCAGGTGCGGCAGCGCTCGGCCCCGTTGCTGGCGTGCCACGCCGGCTGGACGCACGGGCTCGTCGCAGGGAAGCTCGTCTGCCTCAAACCGGGCCTCGCCTGCTCGCTCGCCCACCCGGCCGACTACGCGCGCTCGGGGCTCGCGTGTGTCAGCGGCCGGCTCCGGGCGCTCCCGCATCCGGGGTCGACGACCGCAGGGAAGCAGGTCACCACGATCCCGGGCAGCAGCCGCGCCGACCCCGTACCGCTCGGCCAGCCCGGCGACCTCGGCAACGGCTGGACGCTGACCGTCACCGGGGTCGTCCCCGACGCGACCGGCGCGCTTCTCGGCGCCGACCCCAAGAACGCACCGCCGCCGTTCGGCTTCCAGGACGTCATGGTCGCGGTCAGCGCCACCTACCACGGGCCGGCCGAGAGCTCCCACCTGACCCCGTCGACCACGCTGCACGCGATCGGCAAGTACAACTACCCGTACTCGACGTCGACGAGTTTCTGCGGCACGCTGCCCGACCCCGACCTCGACTCCTCGAATCCGCTCACGTTCGCCGGCGGCACGATCGCCGGCAACGCCGTCTGCTGGATCGTCGCGGGCGGCGACGTGCCCTCGCTCGAGATGTTCTTCGAGGCGCCGCTCTCGGACGTGCGCGTCTGGTTCGCGCTCCACTAGCGGGAAGCTGTGGGGCGGGCGCGATGGTTGCATCGCAGCCCGCCCGCCGTCCGGTCGATCCGCCTCCCCGAAGACGTGCCGGATAGGCCCAGCTTCTACGTGCTGGATGCGACGCTACCCGTCGCGGTTGGCAAGAGCCTGTGGGTTGCCAGCGTTTCTCAAGGTTCGAGAGCCGACCGGCTCGGCGTCCTCTCGGCCGGCCTGCTCAGGCTCGGTCGGGTGCCCTGGAGCGGCGAGCGGCAGGGTGACGGTGAACGTCGCGCCCTCCCCCCTGCGCGAGCTGACGACGGCGCTGCCGCCGTGTGCCTCGGCGAGCGCGAGCACGATCGCCAGCCCGAGGCCTGAACCGGTGCCGCCGCGCGCGTGCGCGTCGTCGGCGCGGTAGAAGCGCTCGAAAACGTGCGGGAGGCTCTCCGGGCCGATCCCCGGGCCGCGGTCGGAGACGCGCAGCACCGCGTTCCCGCCCGCGTGAGTGAGGCCGACCGCGACCGGCGTCTCGGGAGGCGTGTGGGCGCGGGCGTTCGCGAGCAGGTTGTCGACGAGTTGCCGGAGCCGGCTGCGGTCGCCGAGCACCGACGTCGGCACGGTCTCGACGCCGACAGGCCGGCCGGGCTCGAGCGCCCGGGCGAGCTCGACCGCCTCGGCGACGACGTCGTCGAGCTCGACGGGCTCTCGCGCGAGCGGCCGTCCCTCGTCGAGGTGGGCCAGCAGGAAGAGCTCGTCGACGAGGGTGCTCATCCGCTCCGAGGCCTGCCTGACGCCGGCGATCGACCGGTCGAGGTCCTCGGGCCCGGCGGCTGCCGCGCGTGAGAGCAAGTCGGCGTAGGCACGGATTGCCTGCACCGGCGTGCGCAGCTCGTGCGACGCGTCGGCGACGAAACGACGCAGCTTCAGCTCGGATGCCTCGCGCGCCTGGAAGGCGCTCTCGATCTGGCCGAGCATCGTGTTGAGGAGCTGCCCGAGCCGCCCGATCTCCGTCCGCTCGTCGGCGTGCTCGATGCGGCGCGAGTAGTCCCCGCCCGCGATCGCTCTCGCGGTATCGCCGATCGCGACGAGCGGCTTGAGGCCGAGGCGGACGAGCCAGAGCGCGAGCCCGCCGAGCGCGAGCAGGACGACCGTGGTCACGATCAGCTCGATCACGAGCAGCCGGTGGAGCGTGCCGTCGACGCCGGTGAGCGGCGTCGCGATCAGCAGCGCATAGTTCGGCTGCCCCTTCTCGATCGACGCGCGCACGCGGTAGCGCTCGCCGCCGCGCACCGCGGCGACGGTGAAGAAACGCACCTTCGAGCCCGCCAGGGGGCTCGGCGCCGCCGGCAGGCCGAGGTGGCGCGGGTAGCGCGGCGCGGGCGGGAATGTCGCCTGGCCGTACTGCTTGAGGCAGCGCGAGCTGATCAGCGCACCTTCGAGCTGTCGCACCTGCACGCAGTCGCCCGGGATGACGCCGCCCTCGTACGTCGTGATCGTGGCCGGGCTCACGCCTTGCGTCTTGCCGACCGGGAGCTCGGTCGTCAGGCTGCGGAACGCGCTCGTCAGCGAGTCGTCGATCCGGCCGACGAGGAACCCCCGGAGCGACATGTAGCTCGCGACGTCGGTGGCGACGAGTCCGGCCGCGGCGAGGACGATCAGACCGAGGGTCAGGCGGGTGCGGAGCGTCATCGCTCGGCGTCGTCGAGCATGTAGCCCATCTGGCGCACGGTCACGATCAGCGGCGGGCCGGCGGCGTCGAGCTTCGTACGCAGGTAGCTGACGAAGGTCTCCACGCGGTTCGGGCCGGCGCGGTCGGCGTCGTCCCAGACGTTGTCGATGATCTGCTGCTTCGAGAGAACGCGCCGTGGGTTGTGCATGAAGTAGCGGAGGAGCGCGAACTCGGTCGCCGTGAGCACGATCGGTGTTTCACCGCGAAAGACCTCGTGCCTCTCCTCGTCGAGGACGAGGTCGGCGAAGCGCAGAACCGAGCCGGGGACGAGGCCCCGCGTCCGGCGCAGGATCGCGTGCGCGCGCGCGACGATCTCCTCGAGGCCGAACGGCTTCGTCACGTAGTCGTCGCCGCCGGCACGGAGCGCCTCGACCTTGTGCTCGAGCGTGTCCCTCGCGGTCAGGAAGAGGATCGCCGCGCCGGAGCCCTCGCGCCGGAGCCGGCGCCCGACCTCGACGCCGTCGATGTCCGGCAGCGCCCAGTCGAGCACGATCAGGTGCGGCTCCCAGGATCCCGCGATCGCGAGCGCGTCGCCACCCGTGGTCGCCTTCGCGACGTCGAAGCCCTCGTAGCGAAAGGCCATGGCGAGCGCCTCGACGATCAGCGTGTCGTCGTCGACGACCAGCACCCGGTCTCCGTCAGGCCCGCTCGGCATGCATCCTCGCCCGGGACACAGTGCCAGTTCTGCCTGGCCCGTGCGGGCGCGCCGCCGCCGAGAATAGATTGTCCGTCGTGCGGAGCGTGCTTCGCCGCCAAGTGCTCGGCGCCGCCGCGATTCTGTGCCTCGCGGTCGCCTACGCGACGTTGATGCAGGGTCCGGGCTGGAACCAGAACTCGCACTACGCGCTCACGCGCGCGCTCGCAGACGGGACGACGATCATCGACCGCACCCGCTAC
>Ga0070731_10004448_pt1 | contig 12053 bp, 8 predicted proteins | sample Coa_R1_2_FD_66448 | JGI IMG/M metagenome (GOLD analysis project Ga0070731, IMG submission 66448) | Surface soil microbial communities from Centralia Pennsylvania, which are recovering from an underground coalmine fire - Coalmine... | ecosystem: Environmental > Terrestrial > Soil > Unclassified ... | reverse complement strand
GTGTCGCGGACCAGCAGGCGGACCGACTCTTCATCCTCGACCAGCAGTATGGTTTCGGATCCTCCCAGAGCCGCATCGGGGGCGGGAGCGGGCTTCTTCTCGGCGGCCCCGTCGACCTGCGGCAGGTAAATTTGAAAGGTGGCGCCGCGCCCTACTTCGCTCTGCACCATGACATATCCGCCGCTTTGTTTGACGATTCCATACACGGTGGAGAGTCCCAGGCCGGTGCCTTTACCCTTTTCCTTTGTCGTGAAGAAGGGCTCGAAGATTCTCGACTGTGTCTCTTTATCCATGCCGGTGCCGGTGTCGCTCACGGCGAGTGTTACGTATCGGCCTGGGCGGATGAACTGGGGACTCCGGCGATGCTTTTCGTCGACCACAATTGCGCCCGTTTGAATCGTGATTTTGCCGCCGGCAGGCATCGCGTCTTTTGCGTTGACGACCAGGTTCATCAGCACTTGCTCGAGCTGGCCTGCGTCGGCGCGGGTATACGCCGCGTCCGGAGCAAGCAGGGTAAGCAGTTCGACATTCTCGCCGATTAAGGGAGTCAGCAAACGCTGCATATCTTTCACGATGGCGTTGACATCGACGATTTTGAGCTCGAGCAGTTGTTTGCGGCTGAAGGCAAGCAGTTGCCGAGTCAGGGTTGTGGCGCGGTCGGCGGCCAATTGAATCGCGCGACCTTTCTCGTGCAGCGGATGGTCGAGGGGGAGTTTGGCAAGAATGACTTCGGCGTATCCGCTGATGACCATCAAAAGATTGTTGAAGTCGTGCGCAACGCCGCCGGCTAACCGACCCACGGCTTCCATCTTCTGCGCCTGGCGGAACTGGTCTTCCAGTGCGCGGCGTTCGGTCACGTCTTCTGCGATGGCTTCCAGCACGTCGGCGGGCTCGTCGGCGCTACTGACGGCGCGCCCGCTGATGCGCACAGTGATCGCACTGCCATCTTTGCGTTTCCACTTCACTTCGATCCCATCCAGGCGTCCGGTGCGGCGGAAGTCCTCAATCAGGCGGGAGTGTTCTTCCGGCTGCGCGAAAACATCTTTTTCGGGATCGAGCAGAAGAACTTCTTCGGCCGACGAGTAGCCCAGCATACTGATCAAGGCCGGATTCACGTCGAGGAATCGTCCTTCCAGGCTGGAGCGGTAAATGCCGTAAACCGAGCTTTGTACCAGCGAGCGGTAGCGAGCTTCGGAGCGCCGCAGTGCCTGCTCGTTGCGCTTGATTTCGACGGCGCTGGCTAGCTGACGCGCGACGAAGGTGAGAATTTCCTTGTCGCGATTGCTGTAGCGGATGTTTTTGGAATAGGTCTGTACTACGATGGCGCCGAAAGCATGGCTGTTGACCTTGAGCGGAACGCCCATCCAGTCGAGAGAACGCGAGCCGCTGCGCTCGACTTCTCCTCGATCTTCCATTGCTTGCAGGACCTCAGGCGTCGCGAGCAAGGGTTCTCCGGTGCGGATCAGATAATCGGTGAGGCCGAAGCCGAGTTTTTTCGCCCCAGGAGCGCTGTCCTGCTCATCGACAAAGTAGGGGAAGGTCAGTAATTCGGTTGCGGGATCGTAAAGCGCGATGTAGAAGTTGCGAGCGTACATCAGTTCATCGACGATGCTGTGAACGGCGGCGAAGAACTGCTGGAGATCGTGAACCGTACTGCTTTTTTCCGCGACGCGGTACAAGGCGGAACTGAGTGCTTCGACGCGCCTGCGGTCCGAGATGTCGCGATAGCCGGCATAAAATCCGGCCATTGTTCCGTCGAGCAAAATGGGCGCGCAAAAAACGGAAACATCAAGGAGCGTGCCGTCTTTTTTGCGGCGCTTCGTTTCAACTGTGATGCGCTCGCCGCGAGCCAGAGTTTCGGCCAGCCACTTGGATTCTGCCAGGCGGTCGGACGGCACCACCAGATGCTCCAGTCGCTGGCCAATGATCTCATCGGTGCCATAACCAAACATGCGAGCGAAGCTGTCGTTCGCCCATAGCACCTGATGGTTGGAATCGGCAATGCTCAATGCATCGGGAAAGGCGGCGAACATCTGCTGCAGGAATTGCAGACGAGTATCTGCATTTGCCGGAGATTGGAACGGATCAAACTGCGGCGGGATGGGACAGGATGCGTCGGAACAGGAACCGTTGGTGGAGGAATGGGACGGCCGGGACGGGACAAAAGACGGAGCAACTCCATTGTCCAAAGCCTCTTTGAGCCGGCTGGCGCGCGCCAGATCAGCTCGTCCAGCTTGAGTCACACGTTCGCCCATTTTGCGGATTCCCCCTCCGAATGCGCAATGAACAGGGTAGAACGCTAGGTAAGGCCTCGAAAGTTACGGGGGTAATCCGGTAATGGCGCTGTTTTGAACTCGCCCGCCGAGCCAGGGACGCGACGTTGTTCGCGATCGATCAACGAACTTGCTCGAGAGCGTATCTCCAACTCTACAAACCCGACATCGCCGGAATAGTTGCGCGAAGCGGTCACCACACGATAACCGCGCCGCGAATGCATCTTTCCTGTGACCGTCAGCATCGAAGAATTAACCAGGCAGTTAATTCGTAAACAATTGTCAAGGTTGGAGGTGAACCTTATGACGGGAAGAAGCTTGAAAAGGATACTGGGAGCAGCGGCGGCCCTAACCCTGTTGAGCGCGACGCTCATGGCGGAGCCGGCCACGGCCGCCCGTTACGACGGTCAGGTGCAGGCTGCGGTGACGCAGAAACTGGTGGCGAAGAGCAAATTTAGGAATGTGCAATCGAGTGTGGAGGATGGAATCGTGACCCTCACGGGTACCGTCGATCTCTATCAGCACAAGCTTGATGCGGCCAAACTGGCGCGCAAAACGGCGAACGCGCAGGGCGTCCGGAATCAGATCGAAGTAGCGGGGCCGAACGTAGCCGATGCGCAGCTGGAGCAGAAGCTGGCAACCAAGCTGCGCTTTGTGCGCGTGGGTTATGACAATACGTTCGATTATTTCGCTCTCGATGTGAAGGATGGCGTTGTGACCGTCGAGGGTCAGGACCGCACCGGACTCGGACGCGACGAAGCTCTGGCTGATATCGCGAACATGCCCGGAGTGAAGGATGTGGTCGACCGTGTATCAGTTGCGCCGGTGTCGCCGTTCGACGATGGAATCCGTCTGCAGGCGATGCGCGCGATCTATCGTGATTCGGTGCTGAGCAAGTACGCGACCGATCCGGCGCATCCGATCCGTATCATTGTCGCGAACGGCCATGTGACGCTCTACGGATCGGTGGAGAACACGATGGATAAGAACATCGCAGGCCTGCGTGCGAACGGTGTCTTCGGCGCCTTCAGCGTGGATAATAAACTGGTGGTCGATAAATCGTAATTCGTTTGAGTGGGATGAAGGGCGCGGCGAAAGGCGCGCCTTTTTTCTTTTGTCTATAGGATGCGCGAACTCAGTCCAGCCGGTTGATCAAAGACGCGACGTATCCGGCTCCGAAGCCATTATCGATATTGACGACGCTGACGTTCGAGGCGCAGGAGTTGAGCATGCCGAGCAGCGCTGCCATCCCTTTGAACGATGCGCCATAGCCAATGCTGGTGGGAACGGCGATCACCGGAACTCCGACGAGACCTCCGACGACGCTGGGCAACGCGCCCTCCATCCCCGCACAAACGATCACGACACGAGCTTTGGTCAGCGCCTCGCGATTTGCCAGCAAACGATGGATGCCGGCGACGCCGACATCGTAGAAGTGCTGGACTTCGTTTCCCATCACTTCGGCGGTGACGACAGCCTCTTCCGCGACAGGGATGTCGCTGGTTCCCGCCGAGACTACGGCGATGATGCCTTTGCCGTATTTCGTTGCGTCCTTCTGCAAGACGATGGCGCTGGCGAGCGGGCGGTAGTCGATGCCGCGAACTCTTTTCTTTACCGCAGCAAATTGTTTTTCATTCGCACGTGTGGCGAGGACGTTGCCTCCGTGCTTCGCCAATCGCGCAAAAATAGCGGCTACCTGCGCCGGCGTTTTCCCCTCGCCGAGGATGACTTCCGGCATGCCAGCGCGCAGTGCGCGGTGATGATCGACCTTGGCAAACCCGAGATCTTCAAATGGAAGATGGCGAAGGCGGTCGACGGCATCGTCGGGCTTCAGATGGCCTTTTCGGACTTCTTCGAAGAGCTTGCGGATGGATTGGGCGTTCACGTGAATCAGTTCGGCCGCGATTCGGCGCAGGGTCTAGAGTAGCACTGGCCCGGTGTTGACTGGCGATGGCTCCGAAACACTCTGTGCTTATGCGTGTGCGGTTCGCGCTTGCAGGCGGGAAATCGAGCGAAGTTTGGAAATTACGGTCGCGCAGACCTTGCGTGCCAGCCCAGGTTCGTTCAGGTGCGCAAGGAAAAGGCGGCGCAAGCCGGTAGAGGTGACTTTTCCGGCGAGGTACGCGTCATAGATTTGGCTACCGATGCGGTATCCCCAACTCTGCGCCGTGGACTCGAATCTGGCGGTGCCGCTTTGTACTGCCGCGTGGGCGGCCTTCTCGCACGCTGCTCGGGAAAGCTGCGTGTTGTTGTCCAGTTCCGGCGTGGTGCGTGAAGGATACAGCACGCGCGATCCAAAGTAGGCGACGGCGTGTTCGATTACGCGCGCATAGAAGCGGTCGACTTCCCCGTTGCCACTGCGTGGATCAGCAGTAACTTCCTCATCTGGCGAGTGACCATTCAGTCGCAGTGGCAGTCCTTGGCAAGCCTGATGCAAGAATCGGGTTGCATCCTCCGAGGCCTGCATCATCTGGAATTCACGAATATAAAACGCATTCACTTGCGGCAGGTAAGCGCTGCCGCGATCCGCGATGTTGCAGAGCATCGATTCGCGGTCTTGATCGCTGATGCCCTTTCGCGAAAGCAGTCGTCGCAGCAGGGCATCGGAGGATCCAGCGTAAACTTCGGGAAGCATGTCGACGAGGAATTTCGGCTGGGTGCCATTGTGCGGAGAATAACGATTGATTTCAAGGAAGGTGGTCAAACTGTCGATCAGATTGTATATGGTCGGCGCGAAATCGGGACTGTCTTCGCAGCGGCTCCACTGGTCGAGAAACAGGCGATAGCTCTCATATTTTTCAAGCGGAGTAGCGTTGAAGACGCACAGGACATCTTCATTCACACGGACGGCTTCGACCTTGTCGGCGCGTTCGCCCGCCGCGCGCCAGTAGAGCGCATCGATATTCTGGAGCACGCTCAAAATCTTGGCATCCGGAATTTCCCTGCGAATCTCGTGCGGCAGATGGGCCGGCGCCAGATGCGACTCGCCAAAGAGTACAAAGATCGCTGCATTGGGATGGCGCTGCCGAATTTCTGCAAGCTTTGCGGCGGCATGGCGGTCGCGCGCGCCGATCTTGCGCAGGTTCTCGCGCGGCATGCAATCCAGCCCATATAAAGCTTCGGCATGATCCCGCGCCGCTACCAGAAGTTCGTAAAACGGCGCCCAGTCGTATCCCCAGTCAAGATCGAAGCGGACGCGCTGGCGCAGTTCGGCTTCGTCAATCTCGCGGCGCCACCACTCATCGAGAATGTGCTGGTCGCGGGCGAAAATAGTTTCCACGCCGAGCACAACCGGGCGATCTCCGATCAGCGCGCGCTGTTCGAGCAAAGACGCGGCATAGCGCTGCGCAGTCGGCAAAGCGTGATAGTCGCCGACCAGCACGAGATCGGCATGATTCACCGACTCGCGTAACTGGTTGGAGTCGATTAGCGATTCGTAGCTGCGGAAGGCGCGGTTAAAGTCGCGGAGATACTTGCGGCGGCTATGGCCATCCTGCGTGCGAATTTCGCGCTCCACGCCGGCCAGCGCGTGCAGTTGCGCTGCGGTGCGTCTGGATCGAAGGTTCGCGGCTGATGCCATAATTGGTTTGCAGTTACTGCTTCGCCTTGACGGCTCCGGCTAAGCCTCTCTATGCTCCGAGCCGGAGGCTTTTTGCTGAACCATCCACCGAAGAGCCTGACGATCGCCACCACCGGCGCTAGCGGGTCAATCTTTCTGCGGCACTTGCTGTTGACCGTCAGCCGCGACGAGCGCGTCGAAACCGTCAACTTCATCGCGTCCGACAGCGCTCTGCGCGTGATTGCCGAAGAGCTGGGCCTTAAAGGCCGTTCTAACGTGATCGGCCAGTTGCTCGGCTCGGGCTCCAGTTCTTCGAGCAAATTTCAATTGCAATCGAACGCCGACGTCGGTGCCAACGTCGCGAGTGGTTCCTATCCCGCGGACGCGATGATCGTGATCCCGTGCAGCGTGGGCACTTTGGCCCGTATCGCCAACGGCTTCGCGGCACAGCTCATTGAACGCGCCGCCGATGTTTCTCTCAAAGAGAAGCGCCCGCTCGTCTTGTGCGTTCGCGAAACGCCGCTCAACAAAATTCATATCCGCAACATGTACCGCGCGGCAGATGCCGGGGCGACCATCTTCCCGCTCATCCCGGCGTTTTACTATCACCCTGCTTCATTAGATGAAATGGCGCGCGAATTTGCCTATCGCGTGCTCGCCCATTTGGGACTTCCACAACCCGGAGCCTTCCGCTGGAAAAGCTGAAAGGTCATGGACTTAGCTCGCTAAAGCAAATTCCCGACCCACGTCAGGAACATCGACATCTCACAGCCGGATTTCAGTGTAGAGAGCCAAAGGTGCAGGAGGCAGATGCCCGGTGGACATGTACAAAGGGTTTGACCCGATAATGAGTCGCCACCTCGCACATCTCAAACCTCATCCAATCCCCATCGCTCTTCATTTCGAGGTTGCGTGACGAAAGCTCTTCAAACTCAGTGCTGCGTCGCAGGAGGGGGCCCGGCCGGCATGATGCTCGGATTTCTGCTCGCCCGGATGGGCGTTAATGTCATCATTCTGGAAAAGCATGCGGATTTTTTGCGGGACTTCCGCGGCGACACGATCCACCCCTCAACGCTCGAACTGATGTACGAACTCGGCCTGCTGCATGAGTTCTTGAGGCGTCCTCATCAGGAACTCACCGAGATGTCGGCGCAGATTGGGGGCCAGATGATGAAGGTCGGCGATTTCACTCATCTTCCGACGCATTGCAAGATGCTTGCATTCATGCCGCAATGGGACTTCCTGAATTTTCTTGTAGAGCAAGGCAGGCGTTACTCAAGCTTCCACGTTGAAATGGAAACGCAGGCGGTCGGGCTCATCGAAGAACGCGGTCGCGTCGTCGGGATCCGGGCTAGAACTAAATCGGACGAGATTGAGATCCGCGCTTCGCTCTGCGTTGCGGCCGATGGCCGCAGTTCTATAGTGCGCGAACAGGCCGGTCTGCCGGTCATGGATATTGGCGCGCCAATGGACGTTTTGTGGTTCCGGATCGGTCGAGAGCCGACCGACCCCTCGCAAACTCTCGGCCATGCCGAACCCGGCAAAGTGCTGGTGATGCTCGATCGTGAGGAATATTGGCAATGCGGGTACGTGATTGCGAAAGGAGCCTTCGACGAAATCCGGAGAAGCGGACTCGAGAATTTCCGCTCTGAGATTGGAAAACTTCAGCCGTTTTTACGCAATCGCGTTTCGGAGCTCAAAACTTGGGACGATGTAAGCCTGTTGACGGTCAAGGTGGATCGGTTGCTGAAGTGGTGGAAGCCTGGCTTGATTTGCATCGGAGACGCGGCGCACGCGATGTCGCCGGTCGGCGGAGTCGGCATAAATCTGGCGATCCAGGATGCAGTAGCAGCCGCCAACATTCTGGGGAGCAAACTGGTTGAGAATCGGCTTACCGATGCAGATCTGGAAGCCACCCAGCGCCGCCGCGAATTTCCAACGCGTGCCACCCAGAAGCTACAAGTCGTGATCCAGAGGCGGATCCTCTCGCGGGTTCTGAAGAGCACAAAGCCGTTCGGCGTTCCCTGGCCGATAAAACTCATGCAACACTGGCCTGCTTTGCGCCGTATCCCGGCGCGGATCATTGGAATCGGCTTTCGACCCGAGCACATACATACTCCGGAATCGCCGTCCGCTCTCAAGCGTTAATTTTTTACCGGCTCCGTTCGGTTGCGGTGCTACTATCCGTGGATAATTTTCCGTTCTCAGGACGTAGCAATGACTGCGAGAAATCGACGTGCCGCGAAGCAGTTCGCGCGGTTGGTCTTCATCCCAGTGGTTATCTCATCGGCGCTGGCGCAGAATCCTCTTGCCGGCAATCCCAAGGCGGCGAAGGCCGGAGAGTACGAATTCCGCATTAACTGCGCGCTCTGCCACGGTCTGGGAGCTAAAGGCGGCGGACGCGGTCCCGACCTGACGCGTGCGCAGAAAAAACATGCGCACAACGATGTCGAAATGTTTCAGGTCATCAGCAACGGCATCCCTGGCACCGCCATGCCCGCGAACGGAACCAACGGGCAGGGTGTCGGTATGACCGACGAGGAGATTTGGCAGATCGTAACCTACATTCGCAGCCAGGAGGTTAAAGCTTCCGCGAAATCCACAGGGAACGCCGATCACGGCAGGGAACTGTTCTTCGGCGACGCGAATTGTTCGCTCTGCCACATGGTCGAGGGCAAGGGTGGCAGACTCGGGCCGGAGTTGACGTCAGTAGGTGCGTCGAGAACGCGGGAAGCCATTATCGATTCGGTGCGCAATCCCAGCCGAAGGCTGGCGTGGGGGCTGACCGAGGCCACGAAAGAGTTTCCTCAGGAATATGAAACGGTAACCGTGGTGACCGCCGACGGCCAGCAGATCAAGGGCGTCACGCTGAATGAAGACAGCTTCAGCGTGCAGGTCATGGACAGCGGCGAAAAAATCTACCTGCTCGAGAAAGATCAGCTGCGATCGTTTCAGAAAAACCGCGAATCGATGATGCCGAGATACAACCCCGACATATTGAGCGATAAGGATCTGGAAGACATCGTGGCGTTTCTGGTCCGGGTAGGTGCGAAATGAGATCTCGCATTGGCGTGACTCATCGGTGTCGCCGCAGAGAACGCGGAGGACTGCAGCGGAGATCGCAGAAAAATTCTACGTTCTTTTCGCTTGCTCTGCTCCTGTTTGTCGCCTCGTCCGCGCATGCACAAGTCACATTCGAGCGGATCGTGAATGCCACCAAAGAACCACAAAACTGGATGACATATTCCGGCGACTACTCCGGCAAGCGTTTCAGCGCGCTTGATCAGATCAATAAAGGCAATGCTCATTCGATGGTGGCGAAGTGGGTTTACCAGATCGGCGCGACAGGCAAGCTTGAAACTACGCCCCTGGTAGTCGATGGAATTCTCTATGCTACCGGGCAAGATAATCGCGCCTTCGCTCTCGACGCCCGCACCGGACGTCCCATATGGATGTACCAGCGCCAACTACCTGGAGACATTCGTCCCTGTTGCGGACGCGTTAACCGCGGGCTCGCCATTTTGAACGGCAAAGTTTTTCTGGGAACGCTCGACGCCCACGTCATCGCGCTCGATGCGAAGACGGGCAACGTCGTCTGGGATCGAACCGCCGCCGATTATCGTACCGGACACAGCTTCACCGTTGCGCCGCTCGCGGTCAAGAACCAGATAGTAATTGGCATCTCCGGCGGCGAGTATGGCGTGCGCGGATTCATCGACGCCTATGACGCCGACTCCGGCGAGCGCAAATGGCGCTTCTACACTGTGCCCGGCCCCGGCGAGCCTGGACATGACACGTGGCAAGGCGATTCCTGGAAAGTTGGCGGAGCGCCAGCGTGGAATACCGGCACGTATGATCCGGCAACCAATCAGATCTTCTGGCCCACGGGGAATCCCGCGCCGTCGAATCGCGGCGAAGGCCGCGCCGGCGACAATCTTTACAGCAATTCGCTGCTGGCATTGAACGCCGATACCGGCAAACTAGACTGGTACTTCCAATTCACCAAGCACGACGAGCATGACTGGGACGCCACACAGGTTCCGATCATGATCGACGCGGGCGGCAAGCACCTGATCGCACAGGCCGACCGCAACGGATTTTTCTACGTACTGGATCGAACCAACGGGAAACTGATCTCCGCAACAGCTTACGGCAAGCAAAGCTGGAGCGATGCGAAAGATAAGGAAGGCCGGCCGATCGCCAACGGGCAGGCTTCGCCGACGCTCACCGGGCACACCGTCTGTCCCGGAGCGCTGGGAACGACCAACTTCATGGCTCCCACGTTCGATCCGCAGACCGGGTTGTTTTATGTGACGGCGCGCGATCAGTGTGACATCTTCAGCACCGCCCCGCAGCCCTATGAGGCCGGACACGCATACTACGGCAGCGCGTATTTTCCGTCGGAAGAGGCCGAGCCATATTTGGGATTCCTGAAGGCGATCGATCCGGCGACCGGCGAGATCAAACAGAAGTTTCAGCACACGTCGCCAACCTGGTCGGGAGCGCTGTCGACCGCGGGCGGACTGGTCTTCAGCGGAGATGCCGAGGGAAACTTCATCGCCTTCGAGGCGGCATCGCTGAAGCCGCTGTGGCATTTCCAGATGGGGGGCGCCGTGTATGCCGCGCCGATGGCGTTTGCGGTGGATGGGAAAGAATATGTGGCAATCGCGGCGGGCAGCGCGGTGTATGCGTTCGGGCTGCCGTAATCGTGTGGGACACGAGGGAGACAGGGGTTCTGAGTGCCCAGGGCTGACTTCGCCAGTTGACCACCCAACTACAATGGCAGCGACGCGAACTGCGACGAGGATCGTTCTCACCGTGTTCGGAGCGACTGGACTAGCAACGGGAAGTCTGTTGCAACATCTGGGCACCTTTGGATTCCACATTCATCCCGTGGAAGGCCCCCTATCCTCGCTTGTGTTCCTGATTGTTGGCGTTTCCCTGTTACTACGGTCGAGACAGTCGTCTGCCACTTGAGTGAGATGCGCTGGTTATGTCCAGCCTGACTAGCAAATCATCGCATCTTGGAGTAGAAAGTGGTCTCGGAGGCACCTTCTTTTGGGGAGGACTGCCATGAAACTACGGCCCGATTCGGTTTTGATCTCCAGCATCCTTCATACGATTGCTCTTCTTTTCTTTGTCCGACCAGTTCTGTGGTATTACGGTGCCCCGAGTGACCCCGCTACGGTGGCGCGATTCGATCCCGGCGTTCAGGGAGAGCTGTATGCGGACCACCGTTTCGGGGTTGCGTCCCTCGCAATTATTCTCATCGGGCTGATTGTTGTATGGACAGGCTATGCGAAGCGCTCTCGCCCGGCGTGGTTCGTGATGTTTGTCGTCGTGTGGTTCTGGGTGTTTCCAGTTTTCATCCGTCCCTCCCCGCTGGTCCGTGGGTACTTCACGGTTACGTTGCCTGAGTTTTTCTACGACGCGATCTCAGGGCCGGGAGAGGCCACGGAGGTGGTCAGGACGATCTTGGTGTTTTTCATCATGGTAGTCGGGTTGGTGCTGCCGATGGGAAGGTTCTTTATAGGCAGGAAGGCAAACGAGCCGGTCCATCTGCCTTCGAGGAGACTTGCGGTCTCCTTGCTGATCAGCATTCCGGTGGTGGTGCTCGCGTTGTATTGCTGGTTGAGTGTAGGCGTTCTCTACGAAATTCCAATAGCGCAAATGAATGCTTCACTCTTCCAGTTACCATCGCCGCCACCGCCGCCTTCGCCTCCCTGTAAATGCCCTGAAGGAAATTAGGGGTTGGGTTGGCGAAAAATCGCGGAGTCGTTGAGGAATAGTCCTTGCACCCGTTGGCCCCTGCCCCTAGCCTAAGTGCCCTCTTAAGGTGGAGGCTGCGACTGGGTGGAAGCGGGCGTCACGTCTGTTGCCTGCAGCGGTCCCCCGATTGACGCGGCATAGCGATTCATACTAATCTGCGCTTACACCGGAGAGGAGGTGGTCGGATGACAAGTTCAGAAGGTAGTAGTTGGGGTTATCAAAGACCAGGTGAGGTGGCTGAGACTTAGAGCGGTTGCTCTAAGCGGGGTTTCAGGTCGCGTTGCGCAAGCTGCGCGCCGGAGACTACAGCCCGCACGCTACCGGTGATTTAAGGATTGATTCCGCCTGACGCAGGTCGGTCAGGATCGTCGCAAGACGAAACCCGGAGTTGCCGTAGAGGCCACGTTAGAGTGACCACCTCTTGGTCAATCCCAAACAGTCCACCGGGCGGC
>Ga0070731_10004447_pt1 | contig 12053 bp, 9 predicted proteins | sample Coa_R1_2_FD_66448 | JGI IMG/M metagenome (GOLD analysis project Ga0070731, IMG submission 66448) | Surface soil microbial communities from Centralia Pennsylvania, which are recovering from an underground coalmine fire - Coalmine... | ecosystem: Environmental > Terrestrial > Soil > Unclassified ... | reverse complement strand
TGGTGCCGGTAAGCGAAAGCGACGCGCTGAAGCTGGCGCCCGATCTCTCCGACGCCCACCGCTACTGCCGTCCGTGGACGCGGGACTTCCTGCAGGATTTCAGCCAGGCCTACTACGAGCAGTTCCACGTACCGATACAAATCAATTCCCTGGTGCGCACGGTGGAGCAGCAGCACCGCTTGCGGCGCTGGAACCGCTTCGCGGCGCCCGAGGTAGGCGACACGGCCTCCACTCACCTTACCGGCGTGACCTTTGATATGTCGCGGCGGGGAATGAACTACGAGCAGTACGAGTGGATCCGCAACTATCTGCTGCCGCTGCAGGCCCAGGGGATGGTCGATCCTATCGAGGAGCGCCAGCCGGTCCTGCACGTCGTTGTCTACGACAAGTACTCCGGCCGCAATGAGCTGAAGAACGCCTGGTCGGAGGCGAACGAACCCACCGAGATGGATCCTTACGGCAGCGCGGCGGCGGTGAGCAGCACCTCGACCGAAGCTCCAGCCAGCGCCAGCAATGCCGGCGGCAGCCAGCCGTAGGCCAGCAGACGCCGAACAACCTCAAAGCAGTACACCCTCCCGTGGTCTGAAACAGCAATTCTGTCTAGGGGTCGCGACTCCGGGCGACTACTATGCTGGTGCGAGTCGAAGGAGGCGTCCCTCATGCCCCAGCTCAGGACCTCCGCCCTGCTGCTCGGCCTGCTCATCGCCGGTGTGCCGTTAATTGCCGGTACGCTCTATGAAAACGGCCCGCGCGGTCTCCAGATGCCGATGCCTGGACCATTACCTTCGGCTTCGTGGTCAGCGACTCGTTCTTTCTCACCGGGAATTCCACCATCTCCGGAGTTTCTTTTATCGCATGGCTGATCCCTGGCGACATGCAGCTGTCGGTTGAGGTCTCGCTTACCTCAGCGGAGTTCGGCGGGACCTCCTACTTCGACCGGGCGCTTGCCTTCACCGCGTCGGACTGTTCGACCAATGCTTATGGATTCAACGTATGCGAGGAAAACGGCGAACTTCAGCGGGCCATCGCTGGCGGGCGGAACTTACTGGCTGAACCTGGACAACGCGATTGTACCCAGCGGCGATCCGGTTTATTGGGACGAGAACAGCGGGGCCGGATGCGAATCGCCGGGCTGCCCTTCGCAGGCTTCGAGAGCTCCGTGGGAACGATCCCTTCCGAGTCGTACTCGGCACCAGCAGCACTTCGGGAAGCGTGCCGGAACCGAGTGCGGCCCTGCTGTGCCTGTGAGGGATCCTCGGCCTCGCCGGCCTGCATCGCCGCAGGCCGAGAATCCGCTGAGCGCACTTGACTGACTACCGGCCACCGGCCACCGGCTACTGCTGTTAGGGCGTGATCTCCCACACCACGCCGTTGCCCGTTCCGCCGGCGGCGGCTGTGCCGTAGAGATTGCCGTTCCGGTCGATGACGATGTTGCCGTGCGGATTCGCGCCGTCCGAGCCGCTGAAGTCATGCAGGTCGGTGTAGACCCAGCTGCCGCCGGAAAACGTCAGCTTGAACACCGAACCGAAGCCATTGGCGCCGTCCTGCACCGTGGTGCCGTAGAGATTTCCGGAGCTGTCTATCGCGAGGTCCGCCCAGGGCCCGGCGATTCCGGAAAAGTTGTAGAGCAGGTTGATCATCCAACTCCCGCCGGATGGCGTCAGCTGAAATACCTTGCCGCCGCCGCCGGCGCCCTGGCCACCATGATTGGTTGTGCCGTAGATGTTGCCGCTGCTATCGAGAACCAGGCCGCCCAGCGGCTCATCTCCGTCGGTGTCGTTGAAATCGTGGATCACGTTCTCCGTCCAGCTCCCCTGGGAGTTGACCAACTGGAAGACCACGCCGCCCGGCATATACGGGCCGCCGGTTTTCGTCGCGCCATAAAGGTTGCCGGCGGCATCCATTGCCAGGCCGGAGTAGGGATTCGCTCCATCACTGCCGCTGAAGCTGTGCAGGACGGTCTCCGTCCAGCCGCCGCCTGACCGGCTGAGCTCATAAGCTGTGCCCAAGTCCGCAGCGCCTGAGTTGTAGGTGGTGCCATAAAGATTTCCCGCGGCGTCGAAGACTGTGTCGCCGGTGGGACGGCTTCCGTCAGCGGTTCCTCCCGCAAACTGATACAGCACACTCTCCGTCCAGTAGCAGAGCACGGAATGGCAGAAACTGGCCGGCGGACTCATCGCAAAAACAATGCCGCAGCCGGTGCTGCTGCATCCCATCCCGCCCTGGCCGGTGGTCCCATAGAGCCTGCCGTCATGGCCGAAGATCAGGCGCCCTTCGGGATACTCTCCGTCCGTCTTCTGAAACTCGTACAGCGGCGAGAGCGTCCAGCCCGAACCGGCGTGCGTCAGCTTGAACACCGTGCCGCATCCGCCCTGGCAGTTCGTGCTGGAGCCTCCCTGGGTGGCCGTGCCGTAGAGATTTCCCGCAGCGTCCATCGCCAGGCCGCCCCAGGGATTCGCGCCGTCCTGCCCGCGAGTGAAGTTGTGGAGGACCGTGAAGGTTTGGGCCTGTGCGGACGGCGTCGTGAAGATCGCAAGCACCAGGGGGAAAGTGATCATCAGGAATGCGCACCGGAAGAGCTTTCTGCGAAAACTTACGGCGGGCATATGGCTGGGGTTCGTCATTTGGGCGCCCTTTCGTGAATTGCCGAGCGAATGACAGTCGCTCGGATTCCGGCAATTTACACCGTATGGGGAGCGCGCCGCCAGCGGAATTGAAACGGAATTGTCGTGAAATAGCGGTTATATAGTAGCCACGCCAAGGGAAATGTCGCTACCGGGCACTCGCCGGTCCGAACGCCTTCCTACGGCGTAATCTCAAACACCACGCCGTACCCCCGCGTGCCATTCAGTGCGGTCCCGTAGAGATTGCCCGCGGAATCCAGAAGCAAGCTACCGGTTTGGGGCTCGAGAGTTAGAACAACTTGCGGCGCAGCAGGCCGGCCAGGCCCAGGATGCCCGATCCGACCAGCATGACACTGCTGGGCTCAGGCACCGAGGTCGTGTTGGTCGTCGTGGTGCCGGTACCCAGAAGCGTGAAGGATTCTGAAGGAATCGTCCCCACCGTGTTTTCCGAAGCCTGTGACGGACCGGAATTCTCATCCCAGTAAACCGGATCGTCCGGAACCTCGCCGTTGTCCAGGTTCAGCCAGTAGGTGCCACCCGGCAGGTTTACGCTCGTTCCGAAGTTGCCCGACTCGGTGCAGACGTTGAAGCCGTACTGGTTTCCCGAGCAGTTGCTTTGGGTGATGCTGATGAACTGGTCGCTGTAGACGGTGCCTCCGAACTCCGACGAAGTGATCTGCACCTCTACGCCGGACAAGACATCGCCGGGGAAGATCCAGGCGCCGAAGGTCAGGCCGGTAATGTTGGCACCGCCCGAGCCAACGGTGAAGGTGTCGCTCACGACGAAGCCGAAGTTAATGGTCCAGCCGTCGGTTGTGCCATTGATGGGACCGTTACTATAGACGACCTGCGCCGCAGCCGGCAGCGCTATCAGACACAAGGCAAGCAGCGACAGCAAAGCGATAGGCAGTTTCACGATCAAACCCCCGATTTTTAGCGGCAATCCGGCTGCCACCATAACTTCAATAACTGCAATTAGGTTTCTTTTCCGATATGCATCTACTTGCGGTTAAAGGGATACACAATGTCATAACAGGCGCTCTTGCAAGGAGCACCAGCCGCCGCCCAGCGTGACTTTGCCCGCGGTATCCAGTGTCGATGTATTGACCTACCTGCCCGAACGGCCGGTCGCACCGAGTTTTCAGCAGACTGTTGGGCGCGGCAACCGAAACTAAAGCCCTATAGATCCCCCCGTAACTTGGGCACGATCCGGTAGAGCGGCGCTTCAGCGCCGCGTCACGCCAGCTCCTCTTTGTTTTGAAAGCTCTGCCGTCGGCTGAAAGCCGACTCTTAGAAACCACGAGGCGCGCTCAGACGCGGGCCTGAAGGCCCGCACTACCCGAGCGGCTCGTCCGCAACGAGCGCCGGAGGGACGACGCCGTTCTCACGCAGATACTGAAGGCCTGCACTACCCGAACGGCCCGTCGCAGACCGAACTTCAAACTATTTGTCCACTCATTTCACGGCCATCACCATCAGCTTGCGCTCGGTCATGTCCTCGATCGAGTAGCGCAGACCCTCGCGCCCCAGGCCAGAATCCTTCACGCCGCCATAGGGCATCTGGTCGACGCGAAAGCTAGGCACATCCCCCACAATCAGTCCCCCAACATCCAGCGTCTCAAAGGCGTGCTGGATGAGCGTGGCATCGCGCGTCATGAGGCCGGCCTGCAGCCCGTAATTGGAGTGGTTGATGGTCGTCAGCGCCTCCTCGAAAGTTTCATAGCGCTCCACCGTCACCACCGGGCCGAAGAGCTCGGCGCAGTTTACGCGCATATGCGGCGAGGTGCCGGTCAGCACCGCAGGCTCGACCATTGAGCCCTTGCGCTTGTCGCCGCACAGCAGCTTGGCGCCGGCCTGCACCGCTTCGTCGATCCATTGGGTGACGCGCACCGCGTCCTGCTCGCGGATGAGCGGCGCAACGTCGGTGCTTTCCTCGGCGGGATCGCCGCACTTCAGCTTGCGCACGCCTTGCACCAGCAGCTCGGTAAAGCGCTCGAAGACCGGCTCGTGGACCACGATGCGCTGGACGGAAATGCAGGTCTGCCCGGCATAGGAGAATCCGCCGGCAACACAGCGCTGCACGGCGTGCTGCAAGTCGGTGTCGCTGTGCACGATGACGCCGGCGTTGCCGCCCAGCTCGAGCACCACCCGCTTCTTGCCGGCGCGGCCCTTCAGCTGCCAGCCGACGGCAGCGCTGCCGGTGAAGGTCAGCAGCTTGATGCGCTCGTCGGCGACCAGGACTGCGGCGTTGTCATTCGACATGGGCATGACCGCCAGCGCACCGTCGGGCCACGAGGTCTGGTCGACGATCTCGGCCAGCATCAGCGACGAGATCGGCGTCTGCGGCGCCGGCTTGAGGATGATGGGGCAGCCTGCGGCAATGGCGGGCGCAATCTTGTGCGCCACCAGGTTCAGCGGAAAATTGAATGGCGTGATGGCGAAGACCGGCCCCAGCGCGAAGCGCTTCACCATGCCCCAGCGCCCGGCGGTGGATTCCAGCGTGTCGAGTGGAAGATATTCGCCGTAGATGCGCGTGGCTTCTTCGGCCGCAATGCGGAAGGTGTTGATGGCGCGGTCGACTTCGATGCGCGCCGTCTTGATGGGCTTGGCTGCTTCCTGGCAGATGGTCCGCGCAAATTGCTCGTACTGGCCGGCGATGCCGTCGGCGACTTCGCGCAGGATTTTGGCCCGCTCGTACGAGGACATCCTGCGCGTTTCGGCGAACGCCTGCCCCGCGCCTTCGATCGCCGCTTCCACATCGTCCGGCCCGGCCTCGCTGATCACGGCGATGACATTGTGATCGTAAGGCGAATTGACCACGCCTTCAGTGCCGTGGGAGCTCCAGCTGCCGTTAGAGAAGAAACCGAAGCTGCGGATAGTTGTGCTGGTCTGGCCCATGCTGACTCCCTCACCTAAAGATTGATGCGGTAGCGCAGCTAAGGCTAAGCATTAGGTAAGGAGAATTCAATGGGAGTTTCAAGGTTGACAGCGCCATCCTGAGCACATAGACTTGCCCACCTTTCAAACCATGAAGCCTCCTCGCATCGGCGCGCTGCTTTTCGGGCTCATTCCCTTCCTCGGGGTCTGCTTCACGGTGCCCCTTTGGGACCGCGTGTTCCCGCTTGTCCTCGGGCTGCCATTCAACCTCTTTTGGCTGATCGCATGGATCCCTCTCACCAGTCTTTGCCTTTGGGGCGCGTACCGCATACAGAGCCGGGCAAAGGAATAGGGCAAATTCATGAGCCCCAGTCTCGTTTCCCTGGCCATCATCTTCAGCATCGTCCTGATCGGCGCGATCACCGGAATCTATGCCGGACTGCGCCGCGAGATGAACCTGGAGCAGTGGACGGTTGCCGGCCGCGGCTTCGGCCTAATCTTCACGTGGCTGCTGGCGGCGGGCGAAATCTATACCACCTTCTCCTTCCTCGGCGCCAGCGGCTGGGCGTACTCACGCGGCGGCCCCACACTCTACATCATCGCCTACGGAATGCTGGCCTACGCCGTAGGTTTCTTTATCCTGCCGGATATCTGGGAGGTGGGCCGCAGGTTTGTCCTGCATACTGAGTCCGACTTCTTTCAACAGCGCTACCAAAACAAATATCTGGCTGCCTTGGTCGCCATCGTAGGCGTGGTCTTCATCGTGCCCTACTTGCAGTTGCAGCTCACCGGACTGGGCATCATTGTTGAGGTTGCGAGTTTTCACGCCATCAGCCGGCCAGTGGCCATGGTCATCGCGTTCGTCATCGTTGCCGGCTTTGTGTTCTCCAGCGGGATTCGCGCCGTGGCCTGGGTCAGCGTCATCAAAGACGTTCTCATGCTGCTCGCCGCATTCAGCATCGGCATCTTCATTCCGTATCACTACTTCGGCGGAATCCGGCCCATGTTCGCCGCACTCACGCAGGCTAAAGCGGCGCACCTGACTATGCCTGGCGGCACCAGCAATATGGGACACGCATGGTACATCTCAACCGTGCTGCTCACCGCCCTGGGCTTCTACATGTGGCCACATGGCTTCGGCTCCGTCTTCACCGCCAAGAGCGGCAACACGCTGCGCCGCAATGCGATGATCATGCCGCTGTACGTGACGACGCTACCGCTATTGTTTTTCGTGGGCTTCACGGCCATCCTGGTCATACCGGGGCTGAAGAGCGGCGACCTCGCCTTGCTTACCCTGGTGCGCCAGACCTTTCCGCCATGGTTTCTCGGCTTGGTGGGCGGGGCGGGAGCGCTGACGGCGATGGTGCCCGCAGCCGTCATGATTCTGACCGCCGCAACCCTGTTCGCCAAGAATTTCTTCCGGCCGTTGTTCCGGCCCTCCATGCCGGATGCGGCAGTCACGCGCCTGGCAAAGCTCATGGTCATCGTGATCACCGGCGTTGCTCTGTATTTCGCTATTTACAGCTCGACCACGCTGGTCGGCTTACTGCTGCTGGCCTATGCCGGGGTGACGCAATTCTTTCCGGGCGTGGTGCTCGGGCTTTATTGGAAACGCGTAACCACAGCGGGGGTGTTCGCGGGGCTTATCGCCGGTGTCGCAATCGCCAGCCTTCTGATGTTCACCCACCATGACCCATTCATGGGTTTGAATGCCGGCTTCCTCGCCTTGTGCATCAATCTGGCGACGACCGTGATGGTCAGCCTGACCACATCGATCCAGCCGAGCGGGTTAGAGCAAGAACCTGCTGAAGGTGTGGTTGCCGTCAGCGCCTCGTGAATCTATTGCCGGGCGGGCTCGCTGTGTAGTCGCGCATCGAGCCGGTTGGCAAGCATCAGGCCCGGCATCCGGAAATCGCTGATGAACGATCTAAAGGATGCCCGGAGGTTGCGAGGACCGCAATTCCGAGTACCTTGCCGATGGCGTGCATGCGGCGATTGCCCGTATGACTGTGCTGCCGCAAATAGAAGTCGAAAAATTCCACATAGCTGCGAAACTTCTTGGCCTCGGCCATCGTAAGCACTCCTTGCGGGGCTCAGTGTACACTGGCTGGCGGCCTGAATTCCGATTGCAACCTGGGATGGAGCGGATTGATGCGACGACTCGCGCTTTGGCTGTGTATCACGACCATATTCGGTTCTGCGCTTGCTTCGGCCCAAAGCCCCTTCGCCCCAAAAGTTAGCGGCCCATTATCGCAGCGCGTAGTGGCCTATCACATCGACGCCAAGTACGATCCGCCAAAGCACACGGTAGAAGCCACCGAGACGTTGACCTATCACAACCTGACCGGCCAGCCGCTCGACACCTTTCCCTTCCATCTATACCTGAACGCCTTCCAACCGACCTCAACCTGGATGCACGAGGCGCATCGCGACGGCAGCTTCCGCTCCAGCAGCCTGGAGCACTGGAAGCCGGAAGACTACGGCTCCAATGTCGTCAGCTCGTTTCAGGTCGATGGCATGGGCGACCTCACCAGCCAGATGAAGTTCATCGCGCCTGACGACGGCAATTCCGAGGACAAGACGGTCTTCCAGGCGAAGCTGCCGCGGCCGGTCGCGCCCGGCCAGGACGTAACCTTCCACATCACCTTCAAGGCGACGTTTCCTGAGGTGATCGCGCGCACCGGCTACAAGCGCACGTTCCTGCTGGCAGGACAATGGTTTCCCAAGGTCGGCGTGTGGTGGCACGGACAATGGAACTGCCATCAATTTCACGCCATGACCGAGTTCTTCGCCGACTTCGGCACCTATGACGTGAAGGTCACGTTGCCGAAAGACTATGTCATCGGCGCAACCGGCGTGCAGGTCGCCGACCAGGACAACGGCAATGGCACCAAGACGGTCGCCTTCCACGCCGAAGATGTGCACGACTTCGCCTGGACGGCCGACCCGAACTTCAAGGTGGTGGAGAACGACTTCGACGGCAGCGTCGGGCGGGTGCACATCCGGCTGCTCACCTATGACAGCCATCGCAACCAATGGCAGCCTTACATCGACTGCGTGCAGTACTCCATGAAGCACTTCGACGACTGGTATGGGCCATATCCCTACGCGCAGATCACGGTGGTCGATCCGCCACACGGCGCGACCGAAGCCGGCGGCATGGAGTATCCCACCTTCATCACCGGCGATAGCGGCTGGTGGATCCCGAAGGGGCTTCACTTCGTCGATCTGGTCACCGAACACGAGTTCGGGCACCAGTACTGGTACGGCATGGTTGCCACCAACGAGTTCGAGAACGGTTGGCTGGACGAGGGCATCAACAGCTACACCGAAGTCAAGGTGCTCGACAACGTCTACGGTGAGGACACCAGCATCATCAACTTGCTGGGAGGGCAGCTGGGCGAGCGCGAAGCCCAGCGCATGAACTACGTCGATGTGGCCGATCGCGATCCGCTCTCCAAGATGAGCTTTCAGGACATGAGCATCGGCACCTACGGCGGCATTACCTACGGCAAAACCGCGTCGATGCTGGTGACGCTGGAGAAGATTGTCGGCCAGGAGACGCTGAAAAAAGCGCTGCACACCTACTTCATGCGCTACCGGTTCACCCATCCGACGCAGGAAGACTTCATGCGCACGGTCAACGAGGTGGCCGGCCAGGACCTGAGCTGGTATTGGAACCAGGCAGTCTACGGCACCCAGGTCTTCGATTACGAGGTGCGACGCGCCGACTCCAATCCGGTGCGCTGGTGGGATGAGAACCTGAAAGAGAAGGCGGGAGAAACGGAGTACGAGACGCAGGTGATCCTGCATCGCAAGGGCGAATTCGTTTTCCCCGTCGACGCGGTGGTCAAATTCGACAATGGAGAGACGGTGCGCGAGCACTGGGACGGCAAAGACCGCTGGACGCGCTTCGTGTATCGCAGGAAGGCGCAGGTGCAGTCGGTGCAGATCGATCCCGGCTATCAGCTGACGCTAGACCGCGACTACCTGAACAACAGCAAGACGACGGATGACCAGCACGGCGCCATTCACAAGCTCACGGCGTACTGGCTGTTCTTGACGCAGTTCCTGGGACAGGTATTGAGCTGGCTGGCATAACAGCAGCATTTGGCATTTGGCAATTGGCCATGACAAAGCCAAATGCCAACTGCCAAATGCTAACTGCAAACGAAACCATGCACGATCAGAGAAGCCCGTTCGTGGGCGGCTTCGCCCTGCTATGGCGCCGGCAGGGGATTTTCTGGTGGATCTTCGCCGTCAATCTGATTTGCGCGGCGCTCGGCACCCTGCCCGGGTTCTTGCGGCTGCACAATGCCCTGGGCCAAACGCTGGCCTCGCAACCGCTGACCAATCGTTTCGATCTCGGCGTGTTCGTCGAATTGATCCGCCTCCCCGAAGTGGACCTCATGCGGTTCACCACCAGCTCTTACATGTTTGCTCTCGTCTTTTTCGTCTTCATGGTCTTCGTCACCGGGGGCGTGCTGGAAACCTACCGCGACGATCGCCGCCTCACCACCGGCGAGTTCTTCGCCGCCTCGGGCGCTTACTTCTGGCGCATTGTGCGCCTGCTGCTGCTGTCGATCGTTCCTTTCGTAATCGTGACCATGATCTATCAGGCGCTGCAAAAATTTTCCGATCATGCCGGCGATCGCGCCATCGCCGACCAGGTGGGAATCTTCCTGGGACTGGCCTCGCTCATCGTCTTTCTGCTGCTCGCGTTGTTTGTGCGCCTATGGTTCGATATCGCGCAGGTGCGCGCCGTCGGCCTCAACCAGCGCGGCATGTGGCGTAACACCTGGCGTGCGTGGAGTATCAGCTGGCATCGCTTCGGCCGGCTTTATGGGATGTACTTCGCAATCGCGCTGCTGGCGTGGATTGCAACCGCCATCGGGCTGGTGATCTGGGCGGAGCTTCCGGCCACCGCGACCGGCGCAATGTTTATCCTCTTCGAGCTGATCATGCTGGCGCAGATCGCCGGCCGGCTCTGGCAACTGGCGGGCGCGTCCATATGGTACCGGCAGTACGCTGAAGTGATCGCGCCTGCAGTAATTGAGGCGGCGCCCCTGCCGCTCACCGCCGATGTCGAGCATGCTCCGGAGCCAATCCATGAGCCTGCCCGCCCGGCCGTCGGCGAGCTCGGCGCCGAAGCCGCGCCGCCTAAGGACCCTGGCCCGGAATTGCCTCCTGCGGACGCATGAGCCGGGCTGCGCTGGCGCTCGTGATTTCCGGCCGCGCTACTTTGCTTTAGCTCCGAAGGTAATTCCCACTCCCGTCGTCAGCACGAGATCGTTGTTCTTCTTGCCCAGGACCGGCTGGCTATTATAGATGTCGCTGAAGTTCAGGTTCCAGGTCAGCGCGCGATAAAACTTGCTGGCCAGCCCAAGATCGAAGGTCCCGCGATAGTTTCCGCTCTGGTTCAGATACGGGTAGAAGTACAGGCGCTCATTGAGCGAAGTGGCGGCGGTGAATTGATGGGTGAGCTCTTCACCGAGCGTGGCGTTGATGATGTTATTGACTACGCCGGTGGAATAGTTCTCGTAGGTGTAGCCCATGCCTCCGAGCACGTCGAGGGTCGTCTCTTTGCTGGCGATCACGTGCAGTCCCAAACCGCCGTTAGGACTAAGCCGCTCGTCCAAAGCCTGGGCATGGTCGTACATGCCCGCAAAAAGGCCGAAGGCAAAGAGATGCGGGGTGAGATCGTGGTCGTAGCGTACTGAGCCGCCCAGTGAATTCGCGCTGGTCGTGGTCACATTGCTGCTTGTGCTGGTGGCATACAGCGAGGCGGCATTGACGCTGATCTCGTCGTCTACGCTCTTGTGGTCGGCGGCGAAACCGAGCGCGATATTGCTGCTATCGGAATTGCCGCGCGCCAGTGCCACGCCGAAGGTGCCGCCCCCCGTCCAGCCCTCCAGCAATCCCGGATGCAGCGACTTCTCGTACGCGGCCTGATCGGCGGTCGAGCGGACATAGGCCACCTCCGACTGTGGAATCGTCTGCGTCCCCGACGCGCTGTTCACCACCAGCGATGAATCCTGCATGGTCACCGGTCCGGAGATCACCTGATGGTCTTTGCGCGTCACCACCATCGGCTGGTCGGAGGTGAACTGCGCGACCGCGGTCCAGTCGATCGCGATCGGGTCGGCATAGGCGGTTTTAATCGTCAGCTTCTTGCCGTCAACGCTGACGATCGTGCCCGACAGACGGTCGCCGTTCTGCAGCGTGACCTGGGCGGCATACAGAGAAGAACAGCAGCAACAAAGCGCGAGCAGCAGGACGAAGTTCTTCGACATTGCAAGCGACCTCCAACAAGGATGTACGGGTGGCGCGAGACAGCGCGGGCGAAGACGGATACGGCGCCTCACCACATTCGGTTCGGCATTCCGCACGACAGCCCAGAGACATTGGTTGGAATTCTACCGCCTGAAGACCCGCGGTAGAGATTGGCGTTTGATACCTGCTCAGAGCAATGGCCGAAAGGAGCGGTGTTATTTGACCACGATATTCACCAGCCTGCCCTTGACGACCATCACTTTGACCATCTCTTTTCCC
>Ga0070731_10004446_pt1 | contig 12054 bp, 12 predicted proteins | sample Coa_R1_2_FD_66448 | JGI IMG/M metagenome (GOLD analysis project Ga0070731, IMG submission 66448) | Surface soil microbial communities from Centralia Pennsylvania, which are recovering from an underground coalmine fire - Coalmine... | ecosystem: Environmental > Terrestrial > Soil > Unclassified ... | reverse complement strand
GCTGCTCTTGGTTCCCAGCCAGGTAAAATCGCCCTCGAGCCCAAGCAGGATGGAATTGATCTGATAGTCGTACCCGGCCTGGAGGCCGCCTACCCACCCGGCCGGTCTTGGCGAAGCATCAACGCCTCCGATCGGAGGACCAAATGGAACAAAGTTGTCGGTGAACCGACCATCGCCGAACCCGCCGCCCACATTGCCGCCAATATAGAAGCCGGTCCAAGAAGGTAGAAGTGCGAGCGGAAGTGCTTTCACAGGCATGTCGGCTGCAACTGCACTCGCGACAGTCATCGCCTGAACAAACAACGACGCAGCGCAAATCGACCGCAAACGCGACACAATACAACTCCCGACGCGACTCACTCTCAAAGGTTAACGGAGGGCAGATGTGGCGCAATGGTCAAAATTTTCCGCGCCAAAATTTTCCGCGCGAAGAACAAGCTCGATAATCGTCGCCTTTGTTGGAACTCGGCATCGGAATTAGTTCCATCTTATCAGGATGCGGCATTGTTTGCCGTACGATCACCAGAAACATCGGATTGTAATTGAATGCGTACTCTTGCGTAGCTGCCGGCGCGAGGTGGATACGCAGGGTCGAACCCCGCCGACATGGTCGACCGTGTCGGATAAATACAATTCTTAGAAGACATACGCGCCACTAAAGGAGAAACGGCTATAAGGGAGAATGGCCATGCCGATCATCGACGCGCAGCTCCATGCCTACGAGCGCGATCATCCGGGCCGACCCTGGCACGCGGTATTGGCTGGACCGCCCGAGGTCACCGGCGAGCGTACAATTGCGGAACTCGATGCCGCCGGCGTCGATGGCGCAATCCTCATTTCGGCGTTCACTATGTACCGTTACGATGCGAGTTATGCGATCGCGGTGCGCAACCGGTATCCAGACCGTTTCGCGCTGATCAAGCCGGTCGATCCAGCGAATCCTTCCGTTGCAGACGTGATCGCGGACTGGAAGCGCACACCAGGCGCCGTCGGCGTCCGGATGCTGCTGGTGCGTGGCGGGTACAATCAGGACCCCGCCGATCCCGGCCTTAACGGCGTGCTGAAGCAGGCCGCGCGGCTCTCGGTCCCGGTCAACTTGCACATCGCCGGACGACTCGACCAGGGAATTGAGCTGATCCGCCGCAATCCCGACACCCAGATCATCGTGGATCATCTCGGCCTCGTTCAGCCGTACGATCCTCCGCCACCGCCCGAACCATGGGCAGAACTGCCAAAGGTAGTGACGCTCGCAAAGCTTCCCAATGTCGCCATCAAGATCACCGGCGCCTGCACTCTGTCGCACAAGCCGTTTCCATATCCGGACATTTGGGATCCAGTGTGCCGCGTCGTTGACGCGTTCGGCATTGACCGCTGCATGTGGGGCACGGATTGGACACGCGCTGTGAACCTGCTCACATTTGCACAAGGCGTCGAAGCGTTTCGCATGACAGATCGCCTCTCGCCAAGTGATAAGGCCAAGCTTATGGGCGGCACGCTCGCGCGAGTCTACGGCTGGTCTCCACGCACCACATGAATACCTTTGAGTGCTGCCGCCATAGCAGCACGGCCACGGCGACCTGTTCGACCAATCATTCGGCCGCTGAAACTTCCTGTAAGCCGGCCTCGATAGTTGGAGAAAGGTATGCGCCCTGGCGCAACAACGCGCGCTGGATGGCATTCACAGCGACATCGCGTGGACGCGAGCCAGCGTTGGCCGCAAGCGCCGCGGCAACGCCAGCAGCTTGGCCACTAAGCCAGCATTGCGGAATCTCGCGCAGAAAAGTGTGTGAACTCGGATCACAGGCAATATGGCGCCCTGCCCCTAATATGTTGTCAAGTTTTTCCGGCACCAGTGAGCCGTACGGGACCGAAATATTCGGAGTCTTTGGCGACAGCGATGTCGACACGCCGATTTCGTCGTCCCAGACGCGACCGCTATCCCATTGCCCACGCGACACCTTGCGCAAGCCTGCGAGGCGCCGGCTGTGACGAACCCCGATCTGCGGAGCGCCGAGCATTAGGAAGGCATTGGCAAAGCCGGGAGCTGCTGCGCGATACACCTCAAGATGACCCACCGCGAGCTCACGCGAGCGCAGCTCGACTGCCGTCAAATCCTCGACATCGATCGCGCTATAGCCGGCAAGCCGAGGGCCTAGAAAGAGCGCGACGTCGTTGCGCCACGATACAAATGGCTTCTCGAAAAATTTAAGTCGTTCACGGCCTTGCGCCATGAAGCCCGAAAAAGCGTCCGGCTCATCGCGGCGGAATGCGAGCCAGCGCTCCATGTCGACGCCACCAAGCAGAAAAGCAGTGTTCATGCAGTGGTGGATGTCGCGGGCGTCGATGTCGGACTCGCACGGCGCGCCCGACCGAGCGATCAGATCGGCATCGCCAGTGGTATCGACAACGACCTTGGCCAGCACCGCGTGACGGCCTTCTTTGCTCTCAAAGATCGCGCCTTTGACCGTATGACCATCTAGGATCGGCGCGGTACACCAAGCATGCAAAAGAAGCCGCACCTTGGCGTCAGACGCCATCTTCATCGACAACGTCTTGAGTGCCTCGGGATCGATGGTCGGCGACCAAGTAACGATGCCGTGGTAGGCCGCCGTGCGTTGTGCCCAATAGGCCGCCGCAGCGGCGTCCTGGCTCCCCCAATCAGCGCGCGCTGGTCCCGCGATCGCGTCTTTCGGTAGCCGCTCCATGAATTCCTCGGCGAGGCCGCGGATGACGTGTCGGCCGGACCAATCGGTCATGCGGTCGATCCAAATGACGAGGCCGCCGGTAGAAAGACCACCAAGATGATTGTAACGCTCAACCAACAACACGTCGGCACCGACGCGCGCCGCCGCGATCGCAGCGGCGGTGCCGGCCGGACCGCCACCGACGACCAGCACGTCAGTTTCAGCAAATACTGGAACCGAACGGGCGGGCTCAAGAATCGTTTTGGTCGGACGGGAGCGCCGCGTGCGGCGGTGGTCGCCGAACGACTCGATCCCCTGAGCAGCCCCTGTGCTGCTGCTATAGTTACCGCTCCCAGGAGGGTCACGAAAAATCTCTGCCTGCCGTGTCGAGCGTCCGGGAGGCGCATCATCCTCATTGGCGGTCATGCCTTACCTCGCGATGCACTTGGCCATTCTTGCGGAGTCTCCGGCTGTGAGCCCCGCGCAGTCAAGGAAGGGGCGTTTCCTGACGACGATCACTCCTATACCGTAAAAGAAGAGGAATATGAGAAGTTTGCCCAAATGATCACCAAGCGCCGGCAGATTAGGAGGCGTGCGCCGTGAGAAAGGCAGTGGCACGCAAAGTACGCTGGCCAGCACGGGGTTTGCGCGGCACCCGCCAAGCGGCCGGCGGCCGAACGCTCACCGAACAAGCTTATCGCGCGCTGGAAGAGCGCATCGTTACGCTGCAGCTAAAACCCGGCGAAGTTATTTCCGAATACGCTTTGTCGCACGCTCTCAAGATCGGACGAACGCCAATTCGCGAAGCGCTGCAGCGGCTTGCTCGCGAAGACTTGGTCACCATCTTGCCGCGCAAGGGAATCCTGGTCTCGGAAACCGATCCGCGCAAGCAACTTCTCGTCCTGGAGGTACGCCGCGAACTCGAACGGCTGGTTTGTCGACTCGCCGCCGAGCGTTCGACCGACACACAACGGCAAAGCTTTGGGGAAATCGCCACCAGGATGGACCGCGCGGCTAAGACCAACAATGACATCATGTTCATGCGGCTTGATCGCGAGCTAAACGTACTGCTCGCCGAGGCGGCGCAGAACGATTACGCAGCGCGCGCGATGCGCTTTCTGCAAGGCCACTCGCGGCGGTTCTGGTACCTGCACTACAAGCAAGTGGCCGATCTGCCGCTGTGCGCACGGCTCCATGCCAACCAGGCGCGCGCAGTCGCCGCTGGCGATACGAAGGCGGCTACCACGTCATCGGACCGCCTGATCGACTATGTGGTCACGTTCACGCGCACGACGGTCACCGGGTTCTGAAACGCGCGAAACCTATTGAATTCCGCGTCGCACCGCGCCGACCCGGCAGCGCCGCCGCAGCAGCTTTACAACTCCGCCGGAGGGAGCTTAGCATACCGGTGATATATCACCGCGGCGGGGATCGTCGTACCGTGAAGACCTACGAGGGCAAACGCCAGATCGACGGACTCGTTGTCACGGTCGACGGTCGTCCGCTTGGTGAACACTACGAGGTCAAGCAGTTTACCAAGTGGGGCTTCGAGTGGACTTATGAAGGATCGAGCCCGCAGCAATTGGCGTTGGCGATCCTCTACGATCATCTCGGCGACAAGGAACGCGCTATTCGCCTGTCGGAACCGTTCATGAAACAGGTCATTGCCGATCTTGACAACGATTGGATCTTGACGGGCGAGCAGATCGAAAGCGCCGTCCGAGCGATCGACCTGCAACGGGGCGAAAGCCTCGAACAGATAACAGCGTAATTGGAGGGAATAGTCATGCAAAACCTGGATTGGCAAGAGGATCGGCCTCAGGTCGCCGCGGCCATGTGAGGTCCAAGGAGCATCTCATGATCACCGAACGGCAAAAAGCATTCCGCCAGGAGTACCGCTCGCGCATCATCGGCTGGTACGATGGCTATGTTCATATCATCATTATCTACGCCATCGGAGCGGCCGCGTTTTACATCTATGTCGAACACATCAGCCACGTGACCGCGCTCGAGTGGCTCACCGTCCCAGCCACCTTCCTGTTCACGAATATGTTCGAGTGGGCCGTGCACCGTTTCGTCATGCACCGGCCAGTGAACATCAAGGGCCTGCGCGCTATCTATGAGCGCCATACGCTTAATCATCATCAGTTCTTTACGGACGAGGAAATGCGCTTCCGTGATGACAAGGATTGGCGCGTGACGGTTTTTCCTCCGTATGCGCTGGTCGTCTTTATCCTGATGTCGATTCCGGCCGCGGTCGTGCTCGGGCTTTTGTTCGCACCGAATGTCGGCTGGCTGTTCATGTGTGTCACCACCGGCATGTACCTGATCTACGAATTCATGCATTTCTGTTGCCATGTCGATGAGAATTGGTTCGTGCGCAACCTGCCGTTCGTCAACACGCTGCGGCGCCACCACACGGCACATCACAACGCCCGGCTGATGATGGAAGTCAACATGAACTTGACTTTCCCGATCGCCGATTGGCTGTTCGGCACGTCCGACCTTAATCGCGGGCTGCTCGGTCACTTGTTCAACGGATACGATACGCGATACCTCAGGCGGAACTTGCGCGGCAAGCCCAAGTCTCCGCCGGAAGCGGCGGTAGCACCGATCGGCAATTACTAGGCGATCCGGATGTCTCCACGGGACGAACGCCGCCGAATGATCGTGCGAAGTCCTAACAGAACCGGTGACAGGCATGCCCAATGACGTAAAAGCCGCAGTGTCGCTCATTGTAATGATCGTCGCGATCGCCCTCGCCTATTGGAGCCCCTCACCAATCCGGCCGCAGTTTGCAACGTTCGTACTCGGGACAGCCGCATTCATGGTTGTGGCGATGTGGATCTTCCCCGAAGCAGCCAGCAAGAAGAGCGCGCCTAAGCACGACTAGATTCGCGGCTCGAAAGCTGCTGGGGTTCAACTCCGCTCTGCTATTGAGGGCAAGGACGGCGAAATCTTTCGCGCTTGTCTCAAGTGGCAGATTCTAGGACTTGCGGTCGCTACGATAGCGGCCGTGGCTCTTGTTTATTTGTCGTCGTAGCTCGACTAAGAACTTGCGAAAGGGCGATCTCATGCCGATGTCAATATACCGCTCGTCAGCTTGCCGAACAGCGACGATTCAGACAACAATCCTCCATTCTTGGAGATCATTCCATCTTTAAAGGCTTCTGCGTGGGGGGACTGGCCATGACGAACGCCGACCGAAGCCCTCAGGCAGCACAATCAGGCGCATCGCCGCTGAATTCGTTTCACCAATCGCTACGCGTGAACTTTTGGATCAGGGAACTGCCCTTTACGCTGGTGTTGATATTAACGATCGGTGGCGTCGCGTATGTAAGCTTTTCGAAACAGCCAATTTTCATTTACTGGGACATTCTCGCGCCCATCATCGGCCTTGTTTGCGTCTGGTATGGATGGCCGCACGCACACGATAGAACCGAGCGGTTGCGGTTGGTAGCCACCCAGTTGTTGCACTGGATCGCATTTCTGCTCGTAATGAACACGGTGTTCTTAGCCAGCGTGCAGAAAGTTCTCAACGCTCCCTCGACCGGTCTTGCGATTTTCATCCTGCTTGCGCTCGGTACTTTCACTGCCGGCCTGCATATTCTTTCTTGGCAGGTCTGTCTGCTTGGTCTGATCATGGCGCTGAGCATTCCCGCAATCGCGTGGATTGAAAATTCTGCTTTCCTTCTGTTGGTTTTGGTGGCGTTGGTGTTGGGGATAGCAGCCGCCATCTGGTGGCATGCAACAAGTCGGCGGCAACCTGGCAGCGCCTAAGCTTCCGCCGCTGAGAATCCCCCGCATCGCTTGCTTTCGCGACGCCGATACAGCTATAGGCAACTCTCGGTTCCCGCCGAACCTGTCAATTGACTGATTGACCACACCGCCAAAATTCAACGAATCCGGAGTCGTCGCCCAAACAAGCCGATCTTGAATAATGCAAGCTCCGCTCATCCCTATACTTACTCACCGTTGAGGAACGAGAGGATGATGGTGATCGCTTGCTTCGGCTGCTCCTCCATGATCCAGTGACCAGAATCCTTGATTACCGCAGCTTGTACGTCCGTGGCGGCAAATCCGATCTCCGTCGCGAGATGGTCTCCGTAAGAATGATCGCCACCGATCGCAAGCACCGGCATCCTCAGTTTGCCCTTCGCAAGGAGTTGTTGATTGTCGATAGCGTCTTGCGCGAAGGCCGCGAACTGTCCACTGAAGGCGTTGTGTATAGCGTTCGGCCGCGCGTACAGTGCGGCATAGTGATCACGCGTCTGCTCGTCGATGCGAGAGGGATTCGCTGACATCTCGTTATAGAACCGGTCGAGCAGGATTCGCTCGCGTCCCGCTACCAGCCGCTCGACATCCGGTCCACGGAAGTTGAAGTGCCAAACCTTCGGGTTTTTCAACTGATCGTCCCAGTGGCCGATTCCAGGCAACGGTGCGTCCATCGCGACCCATTTCGTCACGCGCTGTGGAAACTGCGCCGCAAAGGCGTAACCCACCATGTTGCCAATGTCGTGGCTTACAACGGCCAGTTCCCGAAACCCCAACTCGTCCAGAATGCTGGCCAAGTCTCTTGCCTGTGCCACTTTTTCGTAGCCGCCTTCGGGATGAGACGACAGGCCCATGCCTCGCAGGTCGGGTACGATGACGGAGTGGTCTTTAACAAGTACGTCCGCGAGCGGCACCCACATATCGCCGGTATCGCCGAACCCGTGAAGAAGGAGGACGGCTGGTCCTTTCCCGCCGAGGCGGACGTATTGAGTCCCACCAGTCACCGCCATTTGCTTTGCGCTGAACACCTGGGGCCAAGAGCCAACAGTCATGACGATTCCCTTCAGAGGGTGCCGGCTTATCCAGCCGGAACTGAGCGGCGCCTACTTAAGGGCTCGGAGATGCATTCACCAGCATATTGTTCGGCGCCACGCGTGCGACAGCGCCTTAGTCATCGCCATGAACAGCCGACAAATATTCGACCATCCACTGTCCCGCAGGGCCCAGCCGATGGTTTGCGAGGTAGGCGCCGCACATCACCAGTTGCGCAACTCTGGAGTCGAACTCCCTTGGCCGAATGACTTTTAGCCGACCTTGCGCAAGGTCGTCCTTGATCATGTGGAAAGGCATGTTGCCCCAGCCGAGACCTGCCAGCAGTATGGAGTGCTTCGCGCCGAGGTCCGCCAGACGCCACGCGCGACCCGACAATACGCCGTGGTCTCGTCCCGCTGTCAGAGATGAGCGATCAGTGAGGACAAGCTGGACATGCGGCTGCAGTACGCTTGTATCGATCGGACCGTCGAGGGCCGCCAGCGGATGATCGGGGGCCACTACCGGAACAAGCCCGATAGTGAGCAAGGGGAAGCGCTTCAGGGCCACCATTTCACTGAAGTAAAGCGGCAGCAGCCCAATCATACAGGTGCCGTCAAGTACCAGTTCCGCAGCAGCACCGAGCGATTGCACGTAGACGCGTGGCGGCACGGTTGGGAACTTCGCGGTGAACACGCGTAGCGCTTCGACGACCGCGCCCATAGGGAACATTGAATCGAGCACGATCGTCAATTCCGCTTCCAGTCCGCTCGCCAGACTTCGCGCGGTATCGCGAAACGCATTTGTTTCTTCGGCAATCCGACGCGCCCGCGGCAGCAGCGCCCGTCCGGCCTCCGTTAGTGCCGGCCGGTAGGCGCTACGATCAAACAGAGGAATGCCGAACTGCGCCTCAAGCTTTTGGATTCCATAAGTTACTGCCGATTGGGCCCGGTTCAGCTGTTTTGCTGTCTTCGAGAAGCTTCCAGTGTCGGCGACTGCAAGGAAGAGCCGAATTTGGTCCAAGGTCAGCGAATCCAACATAATCATATTTATAGAACATCTTGATCGATATTTCATCTCTTATTTCGATGGTCGCCGCGGCCTACTTCCTGGGTGGCAAGTCAAAGCACCTGCATAGGAGGCCCCCGTGCCAAGCCTGCTCGCAATCGAGGTCAGCCCTCGTCATGAATTTTCCGCCTCGCGCAAGCTCACCGCCCTTTTCGTCGACCAGTGGAAAGCCGCACACCCCGGCGCCGCCGTTGTCACCCGCGACTTGACGAAGACGCCCCCGCCCTTCGTCGATCTTGCCTGGATCGGGGGTGCCTATACGCCGCGGGAGCAACATTCGCCGGAGAGCGCTGCCGCTATCAAAATCTCAGATGACCTCGTCGGCGAGATCAAGGCCGCCGACCACATCGTGATCGGTACGCCAATGTTTAATTTCTCTATTCCGGCGGTCCTAAAAGCTTACGTCGACCAGATCGTTCGAGTCGGCGTGACAGTGTCGTCAAATAATGTCGGTCTACTCACCGGCAAGAGAGCCACCATCATCCTGGCGACCGGTGGTGATTTCAGACCGGGTTCGCCAAGTGGAGAAATACAATCAGGCCAGCGGCTATCTTCGCCAGGTCCTGGCCTGGATCGGCATCAAGGACGTCGAAATCATCCTTGCCGACCGCGCACGTGCCGGCGGCACGGGTGAAAGGGCCGTCGAGCAGATTGGCGCCGCGGTGCGGTTGGCCGCAGCCGTCGCGCCAGCTGAGGCGGCGTGAAAGCGCATGGCGTCACCCTGTCCGGAAGGGAAAATTATCATGCGCATCGGCTTCATAGGCGCTGGAACTGTGACCAAGACTTTTGGGCGCCACCTGATCAACGCTGGTCACAAAATCATCGTATCTAATTCGAGAGGGCCTGAGACGTTGGCTGGACTAGTCGCCGAGCTTGGCCCGGGCGCGACGGCTGGTACGAAAACGCAGGCGGCCGAAAGCGATGTCGTCATCCTCGCGACGAATTGGGTGAACGTGCCGGAAGCACTGAAGAACGTCGACTGGCATGGACGGATTCTAATTGATGCCACCAACGCTCATGTAGGTCCCAAACCTGACATCAGTCGCGAAGGCGTGAACAAATCGCTCTCAGCCCTAGACGGTCGCAACTCGAGCGAAATAGTCGCAGAATTGGCAGTGGGCGCCAGGCTTGTGAAGGCCATCAGCAACGTGCCGATGGCTTGGATACAGGATTTTTCATCTCATAAGCCAAAGGCCGTCATCTTCGCATCAGGAGACGATAGCGAAGCTAAGAGGCTCGTTATCGGTCTGATCGATAGTGTTGGCTTTGTCGGAATTGACCTCGGGTCGCTCGCCATAGGCGGAGCAATGCAGCAGCTCGGTGCGCCTCTGTCCGGCCTCGATCTTCACTTCGTTCGACGACTCCGCTGAACCAGGTCACGTCTAGTCCGAGTCAAGCGGCGTGAACAACGTTCAACTTTGAAATGTGTCGTATCGGGCGTGACTCCGCGCCGGGCGTCTTTTTTGAGGCGACCTGGCGACGTCAACGCGCAATCAATCAGACAACCCGCTGCCCGGTGTGGACCAGATCGTCACCGAAATCGTTGATCGCATTGCCAAGCCCGGAATGGAACAAGCTCTTGACGACGTAATACTGAGCAAGGCTGACTGCGACACACGCGGTCTGTACTCATTTCTCCGCTGATCAAATTCACGGCGTCACCTCGGCGCGCTCGACTTTGTGCGGCGCAGTAAGTTCGCGCCACGTGGCGTTGGCCACGTGCACGGCCGGGAAAGCTGCGCGCGGCACATATTGACCAGCGCCCGCTTGCACCCGCAGGTCGCCGTCGAGCCAAGTCAACTCGCCCCGCGACAGCGTCGCCCGCGGCAGGCCGGTGCAGCAAAAACCTTCGAAGACGTTGTAGTCGATGCGGCTTATTTGATTGTTCGCCGAAATGGTTTTGGTGGCGCCGGGATCCCAAACGACGAGATCGGCGTCTGAGCCGACGGCCACTGCGCCTTTGCGCGGATAAATGTTGAGAATGCGCGCCGAATTGGCCGACGTCACCGCGACAAATTCCTCCTTGGTGAGGCGGCCGGTGTTCACACCGGCGCTCCACAGCACCGGCATCCGGTCTTCGAGGCCGCCGGTGCCGTTGGGGATCTTGGTGAAATCATCGCGGCCGAGGCGTTTCTGCACGGTTGTGAAGGCGCAATGGTCGGTGGCGACGACCTGCAGCGATCCCGATTGCAGCCCGGCCCACAGGCTTGCCTGGTGACTCTTGGGCCGGAACGGCGGCGACATGACTCGCTGTGCCGCATAGTCCCAATCTTTGTTGCGATAATCGTCCTCGTCGAGCAGCAAGTGCTGGATCAGCGGTTCGCCGTACACGCGCTTTCCCGCCGCGCGCGCACGCGCGATCGCCTCATGGGCCTCGCGCGACGAGGTATGAACCACGTACAGCGGGCAGCCGGCCATGTCGGCAATCATGATGGCGCGGTTGGTGGCTTCGCCCTCGACGGCCGGCGGGCGCGAATAGGCGTGGCCCTCGGGCCCGGTCACACCGGTGCTCAGGTAGTGCTGCTGCAGGCGCCAGACGACATCGCCATTCTCAGCATGGACCAGCGGCATGGCTCCGAGGCCGGCACAACGAAGGAACGAGTTGTAAAGCTCGTCGTCGTTGACCATCAGCGCGCCCTTGTAGGCCATGAAGTGCTTGAACGTGTTGATGCCGTAGGTTTTGACGCACGCTTCCATCTCGTCGAAGACCTGCTTGTCCCACCAGGTGACCGCCATGTGGAAGCCATAGTCACAGGCCGCGCCTTCGGCCTTGCGCCGCCAGTCCTGATAGGCGGCGAGCAACGATTGTCCGGGGCCGGGAATGCAGAAATCGACCACCGTGGTGGTGCCGCCAGAGAGCGCGGCCTTGCTGCCCCACTCGAAATCATCCGCGGATACGGCACCCATGAAGGCCAGCTCGAGATGAGTGTGCGGGTCGATGCCGCCCGGCATGACGTAACAGCCGCCGGCGTCGATGATTTCGGTGCCAGTTGGCGCTTCGAGGTTGGCGCCGAGGGCAGCGATCGTGCCGTCGCGCACGAGAATGTCGGCGCGCTTGGAATGATCGTGATTGATGACAGTGCCGCCGCGAATGAGCTTCATCATGGCGATCATGATCCTCGTCAATGTTTGCGGCAACGGCGACCCGACACTACCGCCTCGCTACCTCTAAGCTCAAACCGGACCAAGCCGGCCAGCCCGCGCGGTCTCCATCTCGCCGATGACGCGGCGAAGAAAGCCCGCGAGGTCGGTCGGCGTGCGGCCAAGCAGCCACCGCAGCGTATTGGGATTGCCGGCGAGACCATGCCGGCCGTAGTGCTGGAACATTGCGCTGAGCGTCGCACGTTCATAGTCGGCCATACCATCGCCGCGGGCGCGCGTGTCCCACGCTTCGATCGTTTCCGGCTCGGCGTGGACGCTCCCTCCCAACGCCACCCCGATGGCGGCAGCGACTTCGCACTGGTTAAGTGGTGACGTGCCAACTAGCTCGTAGGTCGCA
>Ga0070731_10004445_pt1 | contig 12060 bp, 10 predicted proteins | sample Coa_R1_2_FD_66448 | JGI IMG/M metagenome (GOLD analysis project Ga0070731, IMG submission 66448) | Surface soil microbial communities from Centralia Pennsylvania, which are recovering from an underground coalmine fire - Coalmine... | ecosystem: Environmental > Terrestrial > Soil > Unclassified ... | reverse complement strand
AAGCCGAGCCACGCAGTCGCCTCTACGGCATCGTTACCCGCGATCCCGCCAAGGCCGCCCCATACAATGCCAAGGTCTGGACCGATCTCGACCAGGCTCTAACCGATCTCGCGATCGATGCAGTCTACGTCGCAACGCCCGTATTCCTTCATGCCCCACAAACGATCCAATCTCTCCGCGCCGGCAAGCACGTGCTCTGCGAAAAACCCATGGCGATGTGCGAAGCCGAGGCGCGCTCCATGCTCGAAGCCGCCGAACAAAGCCGCCGTCTATTAGCGCTCGCCTACTATCGCCGCGCCTACCCCAAAGTGCGGCGCGCCAAACAACTGCTCGAAGCCGGAGCCATCGGCCAGCCGGTTCTCGCCGAACTAACCTGCCACAGCTGGTTTGATGGCAAAGCCTACGATGGCGCCGATCGCGGCCGCCACTGGCTCGTCGACCCCACTAAAGCCGGAGGCGGTCCGCTCTTCGACGTCGCTTCCCACCGCATCGATGTTCTCAATTTTCTTTTCGGCCAGCCGCAACGAGTGAGCGCTCATCTTGGCAACGCGGCCCACCACTACGCGGTTGAAGACAATGCCACCGTCATGGTCGACTACCCCAACGGCCTGCGCGGCATCGTCGATGTTCGCTGGCACTCAAAAATCAAGCGCGACGAATGCCGCATCCGCGGTACCGAAGGCGAAATGGAACTCACCCCGCTCAACGGTCCCCAGCTGATTTATCCCGGCGGAAACGAAAATCTTCCGGTGCACCAGAATGTGCATCTTCCTATGATCGAGAATTTCGTCGACGCAGTCGAAGGCAAAACCTCGCTAATCGCAAGTGGAGAAGCTGCGTTCTGGACCGACTGGATCACCCAACGCGCCCGCGAAAACCGCATATCTTAGCTCGGTCACGATCCGGGCTCGGTCACGAACCTGGTTCACAATCTAGGCTGGTTCACAATCGAGGACAGTTTTGGATCGTGGAGTGATAGAAAGTGCGTCATCCGAAGCTCGCGTTTTTTCCAGGCGGTAATGATCCAGCGCCCGGAAGTTAGCGGCTGTGACCGACTAGTTGGCTTGCCACTCACTTTGCATATTCGTTCCTCACCACTTCGCCGCCCTTCATCACAAATTTGACTCGTTCTAAAGTAGTCACATCCTGCAACGGATTTCCATCCACCGCGATCAGATCGCCCCAGGCACCGGGCTCGAGCGTTCCAACTTTTCCGGGCCACCCAAGCAAATCGGCGGCATTGATCGTGGATGCCTGAATCGCCTGCAGAGGAGTCAGCCCCAGCTTCACCATCACGGCAAACTCATGTGCATTTAACCCATGTGGATAGACTGCCGCATCCGTGCCAAACGCAACCTTCACTCCGCTAGCAAACGCACGCGCAATATTCAGCCGTGCCGCCGGCATCACAGCCTTAGCCTTCCCGAGCAGGAAATCCGGCACATGATTTCGCTCCGCATTTTCCAGAAACCAGTCGCCAAGATAAAGCGTCGGCACCAGATAGGTTCCATTCTTCTTCATCTCGGCAATTCCGGCGTCGTCGATGTACGACCCGTGCTCAATCGAATCCACACCTGCCTGCGACGCCCAAAGAATCGCCTGCGCTCCGTGTGCGTGCGCGGCGACTTTGCGCCCCAATCGGTGCGCATCGGCAACTATGGCTTTCATCTCTTCCAGTGTGTATTGCGAGGCCTGCGGATCGTCTCCTTTAGAAAGCACGCCACCGCTCGCGCAAACTTTGATCAGATCAGCCCCATACTTAATATTCTGGCGCACTTTCTGCTGCACCGCTGCAACTCCGTCGGCCACACCGTCCGAAGTCGCGTGATACTCGAAAGGCAGCAAATTGTTGTCGCAATGTCCACCCGTGATGCTCAGCGGAGGCCCGCTGACCAGCATCCTCGGCCCCGCCACGTCTCCGGAATTGATGGCGTCGCGCAGCGCAACGTCCGTGTATCCTGAAGCTCCCACGTTGCGCACCGTAGTAAAGCCCGCCTGCAGCGTGACCCGGGCATTCTTCGCGCCGATTAACGCTTCGCGGGGCAAAGAAATTGCGAGGCTCTCATATCCAAACTTCGGATCCATCGTCAGGTGCGTGTGCGCATCAATCAGCCCGGGCAAAACTGTCGCATTCGGCAAATCGATCACGGTCGCGCCCGCCGGAATTTTCGTTTGCGCGGATCCACCCACGCTCACAATCTTCCCGTCTTCAATCACGATCACCTGATCCAAAAGCATTTTCCCGGTCTTTACATCGAGAGCATGCCCAGCACGAACAACTGCCGATTTCGAACTCTGCTGTGCATTAGTCGACAAGATGGATGCCAGAACAGCGAGAGCCAGAACAGAATGCAGAATTGCCTTCATCGATCCTCTCCCCAAATGCTCAAGTGAAAAGTAATGCGGAATTGCAAACGTACGGAAGAATATCAAATGCAGGCAGGTACGTCGTAGCAATGCCGGCCCAACCGAGCGATGGGTGTAGCATCGCACCCAGGCAAGAGGAAAAAGGTCAACAAAAAGCCGGCGGGATACGCCGCCGGCCTGTTGAAACCTTCGCAGAGCTACGCCACGGCTTGGGTTGGCGGGCCGCCGAGTGCGCTAGCTTCATCCGGGTGAATCTCGAACACTGTGGATAAGCGCGTCATCTGAAGCAGGTCATGCACTCTTTTGTTCACGCTCGCTAGTCGTAACTGCCCACCCTTGTTTCGGACTGTGGTGTGCGCCTTGACCAGCTCTCCCAACCCCGAGCTGTCGACGTAATTGACGTCGGCTAAGTTCAGCACGATCGTCTTGTGTCCTTTGTCAGCCAACTCTCCGACAATTTCCCGAAGCATGACATTTCCGTCGCCCAGCGTAATGCGCCCGCTCACGGTAAGCACAAGAATGTCCCCTACCTCCCGCGTGCTGGTTTGCATTCTTCCCGGCATCTGGCGGCCCTCCATGCTCAGGCCTAACTGATCGAGAATGGTACATGCGGCCGCGGCATCCGCCTGCGATGCTGTGCGAACCACGACCAGTGAACGTCCCTCTTTCAGTACCTCGCGAAAAAAGGCCACATCCTCCCCGCACTTGTCCTCCGGAGTAGGTTGGGTATCAGAGCGCGTGGCAGACGTCGCCATTGCTGTACCCGCACCTGCGCCAGCCGCTCCCAACAGCGCTGCCGCTCCAAACCCCAGCGCAAAGACGGTTCCGATACCGGGAAGGAGCAGTGTCGCAGCGACCACGCCGGCTGTCATACCGGCCGCTCCACCCATAAAACCTCCAACCGAGGCCCCGAATTCCTTAGCCACCGACTTGGCCTCGGTCTCGGAACGAGTCAGGAAGACGATAGACTCTTCCTTTATCCCACTCTTACGCAGTTCCCGGATCGCATCCTCTGCACGGTCGCGGGAAGAAAAAACTCCGATTGCGGTTTCCATGCCCTCTCCTCTACCGCTGAAGTTTGGCGTACTCCCCGGCACGCCACTGTAGGCCGCACACGAATGCGGCATGGATCACCGATGATCCATTTTCTGGCGCATAACTGTGCTACGGAGGCTCTCAATTGTCAAGCAGAAAAAACCGCTTTTGTGCGGTGCAACCCGAGCTTATTTCCACCAAAACCATGGAAAATATCGGCAGGCCAATAGCATAGCGGCGACCGAATGCCGCCTTAGACAAACTCGTCGCCACAGTCTGAAATAAAGGCCACGGAGAAGCTACCCTCCCGGCCCGTCATTGGAAACATAAGCCTCAAGCGACTCCAATTCCCGGCTAAGGTCGTCTACGCGCCACTCGAGCAAATTACGGATCGACAGAATTCCCAGGAGCTTGCCTCGATCATCGGCCACCGGCAGATGGCGGAAATGCCGTTCGATCATGGTAGCCAGGGCCTCACCCGCGCCCGTCCGCTGCGTTGCCATTTCCACTGGAGTTGTCATCAGGTCGCGGACGGACGTGGATTGCGGATCGGTCCGGGTCAGCGCCATCTTCCGCAGCACATCGCGCTCCGTAAAAATTCCTGCAACGCGGAATTCCGAATCGACCACCGCAACTGCCCCCACGTGATGGTCGAGCATCTTGTTAACAGCATCGGCCACGGTCGCATCTAGCGGTACTGCAGCAATTTCACGGTCACAAAGTTCCACCAGGCTCATAAGCATCTCCTTCAGCTCTCACTAACCACTCTGAGCGACCCGAACCCGGAAACGGGATTGTTGCATTATGCTCGCGTCAAACCCGATGTCAAGCAAAATGAAACGATTTCACGCATCACAATTTCAACTCGGAACGCGGCTTCAACTTGAACCCACGGACCCGACCTCACTCTTCCATTCCCACGTTTTGCCCGTTGCTCCGGTATACCTTCCCATCTTTCATCACGAATCGTACATTCTCCAGCACCTTGATATCACTCACCGGATCGCCATCGACCGCAATCACATCCGCAAACGCTCCCGGAGCGAGCACTCCAATCCTGCCGTCCATCGCGAGCAACGAAGCCGCCCGCGAAGTCGCGCTCCGAATCGCATCCATCGAGCTCATTCCCAACTCCACCATCCGCGGAAACTCCTGCGCAATCGGCTCCGTCCACGGGATTCCGCCCATGTCAGTGCCGAAAGCAATCTTCACCCCAGCCTTCATCGCCTTCTGAAATGACGGACCATGCACCGCAACTCGTAACCGGTCACGCTGTCCCGCAGGCGTATCTGATGGAGCCCAATCGTGGTAGTACGCGCTGATCGTCGGCACATACCAGGTTCCTTGTTTCACCATTTGCGCAATCGCCGCATCGTCGAGATCAAGGCCATGCTCGATCGAATCACAGCCGCCATCGAGCGCCCTCTTCAGCCCGATTCCGCCATATACATGACACGCCACTTTCTTGCCCCAGCCATGAGTTTCGTCGACAACCGCCCGCAACTCCTCGACCGTCAGCGTTGGCTGCGAGACCAGTTCGCCATCCTTCCCCACCCAAGATCGATGCGTCATGTATACCTTGATCCAGTCCGCTCCATGATCAAGCTGCTCGCGTGCCGCCTTGCGAGCTTCCACCGGGCCATCCACGATCTGCGCGCCCTTCGGCATATCGAGCTCGGGCGCATAACCCTCCAGCGGATACCCTCCCGTGGTCGAAATCGCGCGCGTCGAAACGAATAGCCGCGGGCCGGGAATGTAACCTTCGTCAATCGCCTCCTTGATGCCGACATCGCCGTAGCCCGCGCCCTCAGTCTCTACATCGCGCAAAGTTGTAAACCCCTGTTCCAGCGCTCGCCTCGCCGCAACCGTGGCACGCGCCGCCCGCAGCGCCAGTGGAGCATTCAGGATGTTGGCGTCATATCCCCCCTGTGCCGGATCTTCCCCTTGCAGGAAAATATGGGTGTGGCAATCGATCAGGCCAGGCAACACCGTGGCTTTCGATAGATCGATCACCGTAGCGCCCGCAGGAATCTTCACGCTAGCCGCATCGCTAACGCTTTCCACCTGATTCCCGCGAACCACGATGACCTGATCGTGTCGCGGCGTGTTTGATTTGCCATCGATCAGAGTACCCGCTCGAATAACGATCACAGGCTGCCGCACCGCGCGGCTGGGTTCCTGGGCAGAAGCGCTTACGCAGACGGCAAAAATCAGCATCCAACAGAAGTTCTTCACGTTGCTCTCCTCGAGATATTTCAGGACAATGTCACTTCCACTGTGCTTCGAATCCCAACGGATGGTTTGACGGCATGGATTCTATACCCTCGGACTTGGCCAGCGATTGGCTGAATCAGGAATCCACAGGAGCGACAGTATGTTAGTGCGCGTGGCAGGAACGCACGAGGCACAGGCGATCACCGACGTCATTAACGCCGCCTTTCGACGAGCCGAAAGCTTTTTCATCGAGCGCGATCGCATCGATGCCGATAAAGTCCAGTCCCTGTTGCGCACCGGGGAATTTCTGGTTTCGGAAGTGGCTGGAATCATTACCGGGTGTGTCTATGTGGAGATGAAGGCTGGTCGCTCGTATCTCGGCCTGCTGGCCGTAAGCCCCGAAGCTCAGAAGTCCGGGATAGGATCGAAGTTGATGACTGCGGCGGAGGACCATTGCCGCGAGCGGGGCAGCCGATTTATGGATATCCAGATCGTCAATTTGCGGCAAGAGCTACCAGAGTTCTACCACCAGCGCGGATACGTCGAAACTGGCATCGCGCCCTTCACTGCCGGACTGAATCCCAAGCTGGCCTGCCATTTTGTGAAAATGTCGAAAGCGCTGATTTAGCAGCCAACGGCTTAGTGTGCCAACAAAACTGCCCTGCAACCATGCTCCGCGCCACTCTACTCTAATCATTCGTAAAAATAATGATCCGGATAAACAAAAGTCACTTGCGTTTCATGCGGAACTACGGTAACTACTTACTAACCGTAGTTGAAAACCGCTGTCCAACGCGGCTTTCAGGAGCTCTAAAAGCATGATTCCGGAGTCTCATCCGCTGCGTCAGCTTTTTCAGGAACTGGTTGGCCGCCACTACGCCGAAGAGATCGGCATTCGCGATCCCGAGATCATCGCCTACGTTTCGCACCTGCTCGCGGAGTTTTGCGAGAGCGATCAGTTATTCAAGATTCACAACTCTGCTTCCCGGCCGCTCTCCGATTTAGGAGAGATGCTGCTCGAGTCCGATCCCATCTACGGTCCCGCGCCCTCATTCGATCGCGAGCGCCAGGTGCGCAAACACATCGGCGATTTCGCATTGTTCTTCGCCGGAATGTTTCCGGAAAGCATCAACCATGTCCGACTGCGCCATCAGCGTTTGGAAAGTTTCATCGAGTGGATGAAGGCGGGCAAAGAGAGCTATTACATCGTCTCAAAGTTCGAGCACTTCGAATACGCCAAAGTAGCGCCGTTGTTCGCTCACCTTTCACGCGAGTTCGAAGCCTGCGTCTACGGCCTCAACATGGTGAAAAACGACCTGCAGGAAATGCAGCATCCCATCGTGCGTCGCGATCCCGAACTGCTGATGTAGATCGTGAGTTGCGGTCAGCGCATCCGCCACCATGCCTTCACTGGTTCAAATCCACCTGACCCCCAATCTTGTAAAAGCTCAGCGAAGCATTTCCTTGCGTCAGAGTGCGAATTCTCCGCAGCGATCCAAACGCGTTCCCGGGATCGTACTTCTTATCATGCTCCGCGACTACCAGGGACATAGCCCACACCAGCGACGAATTCGCCAGCACGGTTAACGTTTCTTCGTACGAGTTCCGCCTCCCGTAAGGCGGATCGAGAAACACCACGTCGCCGACAAAGTGCTCCCGCTGCAACTTCCACACAACGCCTGCGAGATCGTCACGCAGAATTTTGTATCCCCCGGTGATCTCCAAACTCTGCAAATTCTGCTCGATCACCTTTGCCGCCGCCGTCGAGGTCTCCACAAAATAGACCTGCTTCGCGCCGCGGCTCAACGCCTCGATTCCGACAGCACCGGTTCCCGCAAACAGGTCCAACCAGACCGTATTCTGGAGCGCCTCAGGATTCCCCGCCGTCAGCACATTAAATAAAGTTTCGCGCAAGCGGTCCGACGTCGGACGGGTGGCGCTCCCGCGCAGCGACCGCAACGAGCGCCCGCGATATTTGCCCGCGATCACCCGCATCTTCCCGCGCCTTCGAGTCTCAGTTTCACTCTACCCACCCATGTAAAATAACAGCAGCGGCACTATGAGAAGCTGGTCCATTCACGTTGGTCGCCTTTTCGGAGTTGAGGTTCGGCTTCATCTCACGTTCCTGATCTTGCCTCTGTTCGTTTTCTGGACGGAATATACGGTTCATCCCTCGGCGAATGGCCCGCGCGATCTGGCCCTTGTGGGAATCATTCTGGCCTGCGTCGCGGCCCACGAAATCGGACACATGCTCGTCGCTCGCCGCGCCGGATTGATCGCCAAAGCCGTGATTCTACTTCCGCTCAGCGGCGTCACGGTCTTCGACGAAACCCGCGCCCAATCTTCGCAACCAGCTGCAATTTGGAAGCGCGAAGTTCGCATTGCGCTCGTGGGACCTTTGGTGAATCTCGCATTTGCCGCGATCGCAGCGGTTCTGATCTACGCGCTGGCGCCCGGAATCGATCTCTGGCACTGGCCATTCCTGCAATCGAGCAACCTGCCGCGCAGTCTGGTCTGGGCCAACATCTACCTGGCGGGCTTAAACCTTCTGCCCGCGTACCCGCTCGACGGGGGCCGCATTCTACGGGCGTATTTCGCCCGCACCATCGACCCCGCCGCCGCGACGCGGCGCGCTGTCTCCATCAGTCACGCCATCGCAATGGTCCTGATGGTCGGCGGCCTGTTCAGCAATACCTGGCTTACCATGATCGGCGTCATTATTTTCTCTGCGGCACAACTCGAGGAACGGGCCGTCATCTTCCAGTCTGTTCTGGATAATGTTCGCCTCGAAGAGGTGATGCTTACCGATTTCGCGACACTCTCCCCCGCCGATACGCTGGTTGATGCGCTCGATAAAGCCGTGCACTCGCTGCAGGATGACTTTCCCGTCGTGCGTGGTAGCGACATGGTCGGAGTTATCTCCCGCCAGCGCATTCTCGAAGCTCTCCGCATGGAAGGCAATGGCTACGTCCAGGCCGTGATGAATAAGCTCTTTGAAGTTTCCGTGCGGCAGGAGTCGCTGGCCTCAGCATTTCGCAAGCTCACCTCTCGAAACCTCAGCATCATCCCGGTAGTGGAAGATCAGCGCTTGGTGGGAATTGTTACCTTGCAGAATCTAATGCACTCAATGTCGTTGCTGGCAGAGAGCCGAAAGCTGCGGCGGGACGAGCGGAATTCATAGGTCAACTTGCTTTATCCGTGGGTAAGACTTGAAACCTACCCGCACAGAAAATCCTAAAATAACCGAACCGCCTTTGCCTGCTGCACAGCCGGAATCGATTCAAGCTTCTTCAGCACGACATCGGGCACAGGCCCGTCGACGTGAACAACAGCTATAGCCTCGCGTTCCCCAGACGAGTCCGAAGCGCGCCGACCCAGAGAAAAATCTGCGATATTGATCTCGCCTTCGCCCAGAATCGTGCCCACTTTGCCAATCACTCCCGGCACATCACGATTGCGGAGGTAGATCAGATCACGCTCCAGGGGAGCCTCGACGTCAATCTCATCAATATGCAACAACCGCGGCGCGGTCCCGCGCAGGACAGCTCCCTTCACCATGTGCTCTTCCTTCGAACTCTTAAGGAAAATAGAGAGCACGCTGCCCGCCCCGCCGGTTGAAGCTTTCTCTTTGTGAGTTTCGTGTACCCGCAGTCCACGCGACTCGGCCAGTGACGCCGCATTCACCAGATTCGCCTTCTCGTCCAATGTCTGGTTGAGAATCCCTTTGATCGCCGCATTGCGAATCAGTTCCGTCTTCCAGCCGGCAATGTGCCCACTATATCGCAACGAAATTTCCTCGATCGATCCTTCCGAAATTTGCGCGAGAAAAGCTCCCATGCGCTCAGCCAGAGTAATGTAGGGCTGCATCTCGGCATATTCTTCCGCCGAAACCGATGGCACATTCACCGCATTCTGGATAACGCCATGCTTCAGGTACTCGCGCACCTGCTGCGCAATCTGAACCCCCACGGCCTCCTGCGCCTCAAACGTCGATCCGGCAATATGGGGGGTTAGAATCACATTTTCCATCGCAGTCAGTGGAGAATTTTTTAGCGGCTCGTCAGTAAATACATCCAGCGCCGCAGCGGCGACATACTTTTCCTTCAGCGCCACTACCAAATCGGCTTCGTTCACCAGTTCTCCGCGAGCGCAATTCAGCAGCCGCACACCCTTTTTCATCTTCTTGATCGCGGCCGCATTGATCATGCCCGTCGTCTGTGGCGTCAGGCCAACGTGCAACGTGATGTAATCGGCTGCCCCGTAAAGATCGTCTAAACTCGCCAGCCGAATCCCCTGCTCCTTCGCTACCGCGACCGAAACAAACGGATCGTGCCCCACGACGTCCATACCGAACGCCCGCGCCCGCCGCGCCACTTCCATGCCAATTCGCCCGAGTCCAGCGATACCCAAAGTTTTGCCTCGCAGTTCGGTTCCCTGCAGCGACTTCTTCTCCCACTGACCCGCATGCATCAGAGCATCGGCGCGGCAAAGATGGCGAGCCATGGCCAGCATCATGCCAATCGTCTGCTCCGCCACAGCTACGGCGTTTGCGCCGGGCGTATTCATTACCGCAATGCCCTGTCGGGTCGCAGTGTCGAGGTCGATATTGTCGACGCCAACCCCTGCACGACCAATCACGCGCAATCTCTTTGCCTTTGAAAGCAGCGATGCGTCGGCCTGCACCGCCGACCGCACAATCAAAGCATCGGCCGATTCCAACTCCGCGGACAGTTTGCCATCCAACTGCTCGGCAGTGAGCACGACCCAGCCCGGTTCTTTCAACTGCGACAAGGCTGACGCGGATATCTTTTCCGCAATGACAATTTTCACGGAGTCACTCATTTCTTTTGTTCAAGGCAGCGAATAATCGAGGTCAGCCGACTAGTTGTGGGTTGCCCGCAACGGCTCGCGCATAAACTTCCTGGGCCGCCCGTACCGCCGCACCGAACTCGATTGCTTTTCCCGTAACCCGCGTCAGCACGTGCTCGAGCGCAGCCAGAATACCGATTGTATCCAGATAATCGTAATAGCCGATGTGTGCGATGCGGAACAATTGGCCTTTCATCTCACCTTGTCCATTCGCCACCACGGCATCAAACGATTCGCGGAATTCTTTGATGATCTTCCCCGAGTCGACTCCATCGGGCGAATGAACTGCCGTCAGCGCCGCTGCCGGAGAAGCCGAGAACAATTTCAAGCCTAGCGCTTGCACGCCCGCGCGTGTCATCGCAGCGCATAACTCGGCATTATCGACCAAAACCTCGCGGCCCTCTGCGAGGTCGCCATTCCCCATTCCCCGAATAAACTCGAGCGCAGCTCCCAGAGCGGCAAACAGCGAAGTCGCCGGGGTGTTCACGGTTTCACCCTTCGCCGCCGCCTTCCGCTCTTTTCGCAAATCGAAATAAAATCGCGGAGACTTCGTCGTCTCCATGCGCCGCCAGGCGCGCTCGCTCACCGCGCAATATCCCAGGCCAGGAGGAATCATCAGCGCCTTCTGCGATCCGCCAATAATAAAATCCACCCCCCATCCATCCACGTCGAGATGAGTCGTGCCCAGGCCGGTGATGGCGTCAACCACGAGCAACGTATCGTCGCCGCACGCCCGCACGATTTTCGCGATGCCCTGCACGTCGTGCCGCGCACCGGTTGAACTCTCCGTTGCCTGAACGAACACTGCCCGAACCTCGGGAGTCATCTTCGCGCGAACCTCCTCCAACGAAAACGTCTCACCGTAGGGTGCGCTCAATACTTCCACCTTGCAGCCAAACGCCTTCGTCAATCCCGTCCAGCGTTCGCCGAACTTTCCCGCGCTCAGCACCAGAACCTTGTCACCGGGCGAAGTCAAATTCGATACCGCTGCTTCCATTGCGCCCGTGCCTGAACAAGCCATCACTAGCACATCGTTTTTCGTGTCGACAAATTCCTTCATGTCGGCAATCACATGCTGAAAGAGATTTCGAAAGTCGGCAGTGCGATGGTGTGCGGTGAACGAAGCCATGGCCGTTTGCGCCGCCGGCAGCAGCGGTGTAGGCCCGGGAGTGAAAAGGCGATTCTTGCGCAGCATTCCATTGGCTCCTGAGGAACTGTAAATCTGGGAAAATAGCGTACCGTGTACTCATTAGTCTAACGGAGCTGACTTCAGTGATGCGGTGATTTCTGGCCGCACGCAATGTGATACGGAGGCTGGCCGCTCAAGAGCGGGAGCAGTACCACCGCTATGAAGGAAAATTCAATCATGCTCAGTGGCCTCCACTCTTCGCGGCAAGAATTTCCGGCTTCGCAATCTCGGGAGCCTTCGCCAACAACTCGCTTGCCTTGGCAAACAGCGCTTTCGCAATCTCCCCATTCAAATGCGCGTTCCGGCCATTCTCGTCGGCGAATGTATCGAAGATGCCATACTTCCCCGGTCCCAATTTGATCGCGTACCAGGTAATTGTTCCCGGT
>Ga0070731_10004444_pt1 | contig 12061 bp, 8 predicted proteins | sample Coa_R1_2_FD_66448 | JGI IMG/M metagenome (GOLD analysis project Ga0070731, IMG submission 66448) | Surface soil microbial communities from Centralia Pennsylvania, which are recovering from an underground coalmine fire - Coalmine... | ecosystem: Environmental > Terrestrial > Soil > Unclassified ... | reverse complement strand
ATCGCCGAAGCTTTGCCACCAGCGCTGCTCGATCTCGGCGGTGTCGGTGCTGGCGAGCACGGGGGAGGGATCCTGGCCGGCGAGCCGGCTCCAGGCGGCGGGCGTCCCGACGCCGGAATCCTGAGGCCCGACCGGGCTGGTGCAGGCGGCGAGCGCCGTGGTCGCGAGCAGGGCGAAGATGGTCTTGCGGATCATGACACGAGCTCCGGAACCCGGCGGGCGAAGCTCTTCTCGACGCTCCGCACCAACACGTAGAAGGCCGGGGTGAGGAAAAGGCCGAAGAAGGTGACACCGAGCATGCCCGAGAAGACGGCCACGCCCATGGCGTGGCGCATCTCGGCGCCGGCGCCGGTCGACGCGACCAGCGGCACCACGCCCATCACGAAGGCGAAGGAGGTCATCAGGATCGGCCGCAGCCGGAGCCGGGCCGCCTCGATCGCCGCTCCGAGCGTCGTGCGGCCGTGAGTCTCGAGCTCGCGGGCGAACTCGACGATCAGGATCGCGTTCTTGAAGGCGAGCCCGGCCAGGACGAAGAGGCCGATCTGGGTGAAGATGTTGTTGTCGCCGCCGCTGATCCACACGCCGCCGATCGCCGAAAGCAGCCCCATCGGCACGATCAGGATGACCGCCAGCGGCAGCAGCAGGCTCTCGTACTTGGCGGCGAGCACGAGATAGGCGAGCAGCACGCAGATCGGGAAGACGATGATCGCCGTGTTGCCCGCGATCTCCTGCTGGAAGGTCAGCTCCGTCCATTCGAAGCCCATGCCTTTGGGCAGGGTCTCGTCGAGGATCTTGACGATCGCCTGCTGCGCTTGGCCGCTCGAATAGCCCGGGGCCGGGCCGCCGTTCAGGTCGGCCGAGCGGAAGGCATTGTAGCGCATGGCACTCTCCGGCCCGGTTGTATCCGACACCCGGACCATCGCACCCAGCGGCACCATCTTTCCCTCGTTGTTGCGCACCTGCAGGCGGAGGATGTCGTCGGGCTTCGAGCGGAACTGCCTGTCGGCCTGGGCAATGACCTCGTAGGTACGACCGAACCGGTTGAAATCGTTGATATAAAGGGATCCCAGATAGATCTGCATGGCGTCGAACACATCCTGCACGTCGACGCCGAGCTGCTGCGCCTTTGTCCGGTCGAGATCGGCGTAGAGCTGCGGGACGTTGATCTCGTAGCTGGAGAACACGCCGGCCAGCTCGGGCGCCTTGCGGGCCTTCGCGATCACCTGCTTCATCGCGGCATCGAGCGCCTCGTAGCCGAGATCGGCGCGGTCCTCGACCTGCAGCTTGAACCCGCCGATCGTGCCCAGGCCTTGCACCGGGGGCGGCGGGAAGATGGCGATGAACGCGTCCTGCACCGCGGCGTATTTCCGCTGCAGCTTCTGCGAGGTGGCGAAGCCCGAGAGATCGGCGCTGCGCCTCTCCTCGAACGGCTTCAGCGTGACGAAGACGATGCCGGCGTTGGAGCTGTTGATGAAGCCGTTGATCGACAGGCCCGGGAAGGCGACTGCGCTTTCGACGCCCGGCTCCTTGAGCGCGATATCGGACATCTGGCGGATGACCTTCTCGGTGCGGTCGAGCGTGGCGCCGTCGGGCAGTTGGGCGAAGCTCACCAGGTACTGCTTGTCCTGCACCGGCACGAAGCCCGGCGGCACGGACTGGAAGCCCAGCCAGGCGACGCTCAGCAGCGCCGCGTAGGCGCCGACCGTCACCGCCTTGTGTCTGAGGGTCGCCGCCACGCCTCGCCCGTACCCGGAGGAGCCGGCGTGGAAGAAGCGGTTGAACAGCCGGAAGAACCCGCCAAACAGCCGGTCGACGAGGCGGGTCAGCCGGTCCTTCGGCGCGCGCGGCGATTTGAGCAGGATGGCCGCGAGCGCCGGGCTCAGGGTGAGGGAGTTGAAGGCCGAGATCACCGTCGAGAAGGCGATGGTCAGCGCGAATTGCCGGTAGAATTGCCCGGTCAGGCCGGAGATGAAGGCGATCGGCACGAAGACCGCGCACAGCACCAGGGTGATCGCGATGATCGGGCTCGTGACCTCGCTCATCGCCCGGATGGTGGCGGCACGCGGACTCAGCCCCTCCTCGATGTTGCGTTCGACGTTCTCGACCACGACGATCGCGTCGTCGACCACGATGCCGATCGCCAGCACGAGGCCGAACAGCGACAGCGCGTTGATCGAGAAGCCGAAGATGTTCATCACCGCGAACGTGCCGACGATCGATACCGGCACGGCCAGCAGCGGGATGATCGAGGCCCGCCAGGTCTGCAGGAATACGATCACGACCAGCACGACGAGGCCGAGGGCCTCCAGGAGCGTATGGATCACCGCCTCGATCGAGCCGCGCACGAAAACGGTCGGGTCGTAGACCACGGAGTAGGCGACGCCTTCCGGGAAGCTCTTGGCGAGCTCGGCCATGGTCACGCGGACCTGGTTCGAGATTTCGATCGCGTTCGAGCCGGGCGACTGGAAGATCGGGATGGCGACCGCGGATTTGTTGTCGAGCAGCGAGCGCAGCCCGTACTCGGCCGCATCGATCTCGGTGCGGGCGACGTCGCTGAGCCGCGTCACCGCGCCCGTGGCGTCGCGCTTGACGATGATGTCGGCGAATTGCTCGGCGTCCTGCAACCGGCCCTGCACGTTGATCGGCAGCTGCAGCTCGATGCCCTTGCCGTAGGGCGGGCCGCCGATCACGCCGGCCGAGACCTGCAGGTTCTGGCTGCGCACCGCGGCGACGACCTCTTGCGGGGCCAGGCCGCGCTCGGCCAGCTTCTCGGGGTTCAGCCAGATCCGCATGGCGTAGTCGCCCGAGCCGAACAGCTGAACGCTGCCCACGCCCTGGATCTTGGCGAGCTGGTCCTTGATGTTCAGGACCGCATAGTTGCGCAGGTAGAGCATGTCGTAGCGGTCGTTGGGCGAGATCAGATGCACGACCATGGTGAGGTCGGGCGAGCTCTTGACCGTGGTGACGCCGAGCGAGCGTGTGACGTCGGGCAGGCGGGGCAGCGCCTGGTTGACCCGATTCTGCACGAGCTCCTGCGCCAGGTTCGGATCGGTGCCGAGCTTGAAGGTGACTGTCAGCGTCAGCGTGCCGTCCGAGGCGGCCTGGGAGAACATGTAGAGCATGTTCTCCGTGCCGCTGATCTGCTCCTCGAGCGGCGAGGCGACGGTCTCGGCGATCACCTTCGGGTTGGCGCCCGGGAACTGCGCCTTCACCACCACGGTCGGCGGCACGACCTCCGGATATTCGGAGATCGGCAGCTGGAACACCGAGATGAGCCCGGCCAGGAAGATGAGGAACGAGATGACGCCGGCGAAGATCGGCCGGTCGATGAAGAACTTGGACAGATTCATGATCGCCTCGCGGGGCTTGGCGTGAGTTCAGTGATCGCGACGCAGGTCGTCATCGCGAGGAGCGAAGCGACACGGCGATCCACAGCCGGAGCCGGAGCTCCGGCTGTGGATTGCTTCGCTTCGCTCGCAATGATGGGCTTTGGTTGTCGCCCGACTAACTTCTGTTGTTTCGGCGCCCTTAGTTGCTCGACAGCTGGACCGGGTCGGCCTCGTAGGCCTGCACCTCCATCGCCGGTCGGACATGCTGCAGGCCGTCGACGATCACGCGCTCGCCGGCCTGCACGCCGGAGAGGGCGACGCGCTCGGTGCCGACCTCCTTGCCGAGCGAGACCTCGCGATAGGCCACCTTGTTGTCGCGCCCGACGACGAAGACATACTTCTTGCTCTGGTCGAAGCCGACCGCGCGCTCTGGGATCAGCAGCTGGTCGTGAGATGCCGACTCGGACAGCCGGACCGAGACGAACATGCCGGGGACAAGCGAGCCGTCCGTGTTGTCGAACTTCGCGCGCGCCCGGATGGTGCCGGTCGTTTGGTCGATGCGGTTGTCGAAGCTCTCGATCGTACCTTGATAGACGTGAGAGCCGTCGTCCGGCAGGGTCAGCCGGACGGGGATCTTGTGCTCCTCGTCGAGCCCCCTCCTGCCCTGGCCGCGGACGGTCGCGACATAGGCCTGCTCGTCGACCTCGAAATCGGCGTAGATCGCGCGGTCGGAGACGATCGTCGTCAAGAGCGGCGCGCCGGCGCCGGGCTGGACGAGGTTGCCGACCGTGATCTCGGCGCGGCTCGCCCGGCCGGAGATCGGGGCCTTCACATGGGCGTGCTCCAGATCGAGCTGCGCCTGCTTCAGCTCGGCCTCCGCCGCCTTGATGTTGGCGGTGGCGACGCGGGCCGTGTTGGCGCGCTCGTCATAGACGCGCTGCGCGATCGCCTGCGTCTTCAGCAGCCCGGCAGCGCGGTCGAGCTCGACCTTGGCGAAGCCGGCATTGGTCTGGGCCGAAGCGAGATTGGCTTCGGCACGGGCGACCGCCGCCTCGTAGGGCCGCGGATCGATGACGAAGAGAACGTCGCCGGCCTTGACCGACTGGCCGTCCTGGAACTCGACGCTGACGATGCGGCCGCCAACTTCGGGCCGGATCTCGGCGGCGTCGACCGCATGGAGGCGGCCCGAGAACTCGGACCACAGGCGCACCGGCTGCTCGGTCAGCGTCCTGACGGCGACCTGGACGGTTGCAGTCGGGGCTGGCCCCGCGGCCTGACTGGGGGTGGTTTCGTGGAAGGCGAGGACGCCACCGGCCATCAGCAACACAGCGACGGCGGTAGCGGTACGGGGCCGCGCGGCGACCCTGCTGAGAAGCGTATTCATGACGTACCCCATTTTCTGCGAGAGGGCCCGGACGACGCCCGGGGCCGCTGGCTTACGGAATCGGATATCGGCCTTGATTACCGATGGACAAGTACCCACCTTTTCGTAAGTGTCAAAAATTCTTGTGCAGTGCGGGAGGCGCCTATGCGCGATCGGCATTACTCATGCGGCCTCGAGGCCGCGCTCGACGTGGTCGGCGGCAAGTGGAAGGTGCTGATCCTCTGGCCGCTCCACACCGCGCCCAAACGGTTCGGCGAATTGCGCCGCGAGGTGCCCGGCATCAGCGAGAAGATGCTGATCCAGAACCTCAAGGAGATGGAGCAGGATGGCATCGTCACGCGACAGGACTTCAAGGAGATCCCGCCGCGCGTCGAATACGCCCTGACCGAGTTCGGCACGTCGTTGTGCGCCGCGCTCAGCCCGCTTTGCGAGTGGGGGCAGCTCCACATGGAACGGATCGAAGCCTGCAAGCAGGCGTGCGAGGAACGGCTAAGGCTGCGCGCCTAGCCCGACACGCTGGTGTCGGCCCGACCCGCCTCCCTCTTAGTTCGCCCGTCGATCGCGGCGTTTCCGCCAGCCCCGACGTCCTTCGAACGGTCGTGATCAAACCACGGGGAGCCGCCGCCGTGGTAGACCGTTCGGTGCATATTCTTGCACGATCCTGCCAATATAGATCGTCCCGTGCAATTTTAATTGCGCGCGGCCACGCGGGCTGGTGAAGTGCCGGGATGACCAAGCTCGCCGAAATCGGCTCACTCATCATCCGGCATGTCGGCATCCCGGATGCCGGGCTGCCGCTGTCCGGCGTCAGGCTCCGGACCACGACGGCCCCGACCGAGCCGGTCAACGCGGTCTACGAGCCGATCTTCGCCCTGGTCGCCCAGGGCGGCAAACGCACCGTGCTCGGCGACAAGGTTTTCGAGTACGGGGCAGGCGATTATCTCGTGGCCTCGGTCGACCTGCCGATCATCGGCCAGGTGTGCCGCGCCAGTAGCGAGGAGCCCTATCTCGGCTTCGCGATGACGCTGCAGCCGGCGAAGATCGCGGCGCTGCTGCTGGAGGGCACGGCCGGGGAGCGGAGCGGCGTCGAGGCTGCCGGGCTGGCGGTGAGCGTGGCCCCGGACGAACTGCTCGATGCGGTCCTGCGTCTGCTCCGGCTGCTCGATCGTCCCGGCGACATCCCGGTGTTGAGACCGATGCTGGAGCGGGAGATCCTCTGGCGCCTGCTCGGCGGCGAGCAGGGCGCGATCGTCCGGCAGATCGGCCTCGCCGACAGCAGCTTGGCGCAGATCAGCCGGGCCATCCGGCAGATCAGGACGAATTACGCCGAGATCCTGCGGATCGACGAGCTGGCCCAGGTCGCCGGCATGAGCCCTTCCTCGTTCCATCGGCATTTCCGCGCCGTGACGTCGATGAGCCCCATTCAGTTCCAGAAGCAGATCCGGCTGCAGGCAGCCCGCGCCCGCCTGATCGCGAACGCCGAGGACGTGGCGACCGTCGGGTTCGAGGTCGGATACGACAGCCCCTCGCAGTTCAGCCGCGAATATCGCCGCCTCTTCGGCTCGCCGCCCGGCAAGGATGCCGGCCGCCTGCGCAAGGGCCCGCCCCTCCAGGAACGGTTTGCCTGAACAGTGTCACAGAGCCGGATTCACTGTTCGATAGTGCCGCAGGGTCGCCCTAGAATCTTGTCAGGAGGATAGGCACCGCCCAATTCGGCAACATGCCACGCAAACCCGCCTTCCGTGACAGGAGCATCCTTGGGCGCCGCGACCTTCTGTTGGCGACCGGCGTTTCGATCCTCCTGCGCAGCAATGCGTTTGCACTCCCGACTGCCAGCCGCCGCCTCACGCTCAAAAGTGCGCACACCGGCGAGAGCTTCGACGGACCCTATCGCGACGCGACCGGACCGCTCCCCGATGCGGTTTCCGACCTCGCCGTCTTCCTGCGCGACTTTCATGCCGGCGTGAGCGGGCCGGTCGATATCGGCATGCTGGATTTTCTCGCCGATGTCATGACCGCAACCGGCCAGCGCCGCGCCACCGTGCTCTCGGCCTACCGGACCCGCGAGACCAACGAGTGGCTCAAGGCCACCACCTTCGGCGTCGCCGAGCAGAGCCAGCACCTCTTCGGCCGGGCGATCGACGTCACCTTCGACACCCGCCTGGACGCGGCAAACAAAGCAGCGCTGGCGATGAGGCGCGGCGGCGTCGGCTGGTATCCGCGCTCATCCTTCATCCATCTCGACAGCGGACCCGTGCGAAGCTGGGAGCTGGATGGCGACGGTTACGATCGCCTGCTCGCCCAGGGCTCGTTGGACGTTCTTGCGCCGCTGCCGCCACGCCACATCCCGACCGTGCGCGAGAGGTTGGCGCGGTCTCGCGTCCTGGCACGTCAGGAATTCCTGGCCCGCCAGCACACACGGGCCGTGCTTTAGGAAGGCCTCGCCAGCGCTCCCATGTAGACGATCGGGCCGGTCGGCTGGCCGGTGGGCGACCCGAGGGCCTACCGGCACGCTTGCGCTCGGTACCTGGCCGGGAATCTTCCTGTTCGAGCACCGGCACCGGCCGCACCGGCGAAGCCTCGTCCTTCACCTGCCGGGGGAGTGACCGGCCGAATGCGCGCGGTCACGGAAGGGCCGGCACCGAGAGGCCGCAGTCCGGCGGGCGCAGACCTTGTCGAGATCCTTGACGACCCATGCGTACTGAAAGGTCGGCCGTCCGAACACGCTCTTGAGCATCTGCAGTTCTTACTTCATTGAGCCGGCAGTATAAGAAGCCGCGTTGTAAGCAAGATGCCCCATAGAATAAGCACAACGCCGGCACGGCGATTAATATGCCAGCCGGCCGGCGCAATTTTCTCGCCAAGCATGAACAAAGAAAGCGCGCCCATCCACAGCAGGTTCATGGCGCCGAAGACGAACATCAGCCCCATCAGGGCCCAGCAGCAGCCGACACAATAGCTGCCGTGCTGCATGCCGAGCACGAAGGCCGCCAGATCGCCGTCGCGCCACTTGGCAAGAAAGAAGGGGAAGGGTGACCGGCATTGCGTCAGGCACGCATCCTTGAACGACGTGAACTGGAAAGCGCCGGCCAGCAAGAGAAGCGCCGCGCTCAGCACGACACTGGCGCTTTGCAGCGTGGGAGCAAGAAGAGACGCGCGTGAAAGAGCCACTTGGCCCGCTGCCGCAAGAACGGAATAGGCGGTCCACACGGCGACATAGCCCAGGACGAACAAGGACGTCGCCGGCGCCGAACCGATCGCCGACATGCGCCTTCGCGCAAAAATGCCGAACACGCCGATCGCCGGGACTGCCGTAGGCAGCATCATCGCCACCATCATGACCGTCCATATCAGGAAAGCGGCCGCAAATTGCTCCAATGGCGCGCCCGCCATGCCCGGCGTCGCCACACAAATGATGCCGCCTTCGTGGCGCGACATGTCCATGCGTGCGAGATAAAGCCAACTGAGCGCGATCACCGAAACGAGGCTGCCCATCGCGAGGAGACGGTCACGCCTCCACGCCATCATGTTCAGGCGCCGCTATAGGAAAAATTGGAGAGGTATCCGTTGCGGCCGGAAAGACTCCAATCGTATCCGTAGTCCGACAACCGGAAATGCTTGGAGCGCGCGACTATCGCCGGCTCGCCCGGGGCAATGCAGACCGGATGGTTTTCAATCGTGATCGGCTTGCCGTCCTGGCCTTCCAGCGCCTCGAGCTCGGCATCGACGATGCCAGGGATCTTGAGGCTGCTGTTCTTGCCGGTGCCTAGATAGTGCATCGGGACACTCTTCGTGCCCAAATGCTCGCCGATAAAGGACGCCAGCACGGCCGGGTGACCGCCGGCTTGTCCGGAAAAAATCGTCAGCAACGCGCTCTTTTGCGCCTCGCTGGCCTTGTCATCGATATAGGCCGCCGCCTTCCATTTGTTCTCGACCATGTTGCCCGTCACATCGACCAGGAGGGCGACGTTCAAGCCGTCGAGCGCGACCTCGCCAAAGATGCCCCGCTTGATGTGCCATGCCACGATCGCGTTGCAAAAGCCCTCGGTCGGCGGACTCAGGAACACACAGGGACAGGCGGCCTCGCAGTTGCACGTCTCGAAATAGGTGCCGGCGAGCTTCCACTGCGTCATGGCACCCTCCTTGCTGTGATAGGGCGAGCGGGTCTTCGCGAGCGGTTGAGCCATCTTGCTCGAAGGAGCCGGGCCAGTCTGCGCAACAGGCAAGGATGGGGCAACGGCGTTTCCCCCGGAGATCGCCGGGTGATTTTCCCGAATTTGCGCCGCCCCACCTGCCGGTCGGGGGCTCATCGATCTGCGACCGGTAGGCTCTCTCTGCGATCAGACTCCGAGCAGGTTCCCTCGCCGCCACCGACCGCCACCGTCGCTATTCCGGTGCGCTGCCGAGCGCGCCTGCCGCCAGTGCCAGCGTCGCCGCGGTCGACAGCGCCGTGCTGTAGGCGTTGGTGGCCGCATCCTTCGCTTGGAGGAGCTGGGTCTCCGCGATCGTCAGGTCGGTGATCGAGCCGACGCCGTTGCGATAGGCGGCGAGGGCCGCGTCGAAGGTCGTCTGCGCGGCGGATGTCAGAGACTGTGCGGCGGCGTAGGCGGAGAGGCTGGTCTGCAGCGCATTGTCGGCGAGGACAATCTCGCGCATGGCCTCTTCCCGTGTGTGGGTCAGCGTGACGCTGGCATTGTCCGCCGTCGCCCTGGCCTGCTCCAGAACCGCCGATCGCTTGCCGCCGTCGTAGAGCGGAACGGTGATCCCGCCGAGGATGGTGCCACCGAACTGGTTGCCGGTCAGGTTGACGGTGCCTGATTGCTGGCCGACTCCGGGAATGGCGGATACGCCCAGGCCACCGGTATTGTAGGCGCCCGATGCCGAGAGGAAGAGCTTGGGCAGGAACTCGTCGCGCGCCGCCTCGACCTGAGATGCGGCCGCCTTTTCGGCCGCGTAGGCGCTGAGGACGTCGGGCCGGCGCGCCAGCGCCTCGGAAATGAACTGCTCGATCGATCCCCCGATCCCGGTCGGGAGCTGGCGGTCCGAGACGTCGGCGATCTTCATCTTCGTGAGCGGCGAGATGCCCATCGCCGAGATCAGCTTCAGATACGAATCCTGCGCGGCACCAGTGGCCTCAACGAGCATCAGCCTCGCCTGCGCCGTCGCTTGGCGCGCCTGCGCCACCTCGACCACGGTTCCGATCCCCCGCTTCTTGCGGTCCTCGGCCGCCGCTTGCACCGCCTCTGCGTTTTTCAGCGACTCCGTTGCGGTGCCGACGCGGGCGCGGGCCGCAGCGTTCGCATAGAAGGCCACACTGACGTCGTAGATCACCTGCTGGTGGGCGGCGGTGAAGGCGATGTTGGCGATGACCGATGCCTGCCTGGCCGTGTCGACGACCGCCGCACGTTCCCCGAAATCGAAGAGCAGCCACTGGAGCGACACCGCGGCGATCCCGCCGCTGGCCGTCAGGTCGCTGTTCGCGCTGACGCCGAACGCGGACTTGTTTCCGTTCATGGCCTGGTAGCCGCCGACGACCGTGGCCGTCAGGCTCGGGAGATAGGTGCTCTCGGCGATCCCCTCCGCCAGCGCCACCTTCCGGCCATCGTTCCAGGCCTTGCGCGTGAACGGGTTGTTGGACTCGGCGATGTCGATCAGTTCGGCCAGCGAATAAGCCCGATCGCCCTGAGTTCCATAGGCCGGCGGAATGTTCGACAGATCGGTATTCGACGGCAGGACGTAGCTCGAGCCGGCAGATGCCTCCGACGTCCCCCGGTCGCCGGGGACGATCTCGCCGCTGGCCGTGGTGGCGGGATGCCATGGCCGATCGGCGCGGTCAGGCGCCATGTCGAGGGCCGAGGTCGCGCAGCCCGCGAGGCAAGTGCCTGAGAAAACGATGATAGCGGCTCGCCTAGGCGCGGACATCGGACGCCATGCCTCCCTGTCCGGCCGCCGGCCCCAGGGTTCGTTCGAGCTTCCTGATCGGATCGCAGACGAAAGCGTGCAGTTCATCGGCATCATCGATGCGCCCGGAGTCGGCGACCGGCTGTTTGTCGGCACCGTCGAGGCTGTCGGCCAGCCTCTCAAGTCGGGCGGCCGCGCCAGCGAGGCCGGGCTCCGGAGCCTCCGGCAGCAGCAGCCGGCCGGCCAAGGCCCCGATCTGGCGAGCCGCTTCGACCCGCGCTTCCAGCCATGCTCTGCTCGGGCGGATCGAGACCGGCTCGTAGAAGACAAGGGCGAGGTCCCGTTCGAGGATGCCGAGCGAGGCTTGGGTTTCCGCCGCAAGTTGCCGGCGGATCGGCTGGTCCGCTGTTGCCATCAAGCCGAGCGTGCGGAGCAGTCCTGCAATGGCGGGGTCGATCCGCCGGCCGACGCTGACAGACCGGAAAGCGATCGAGAACAGGTACGCAACGACATTGCCCACGAGGATGCCGATGGCGCGGTCGCGCGCCGTCTTCATGTCGAAGGCGGGCGCCGAGCCCTGCACGACGCAGAGGAAGAAGGCGAAGGCGACCTGGAATCCCGCATAGGCGATCCGCGGGCTGCCGCCGGCGATCCAGGCCGAGACGAAGGCGGCGCCGAAGACGACTGCCATCAGCCCGGTGATCGAGGTGACGTCGGGCATGAGGTAGACGATGGCCGCGATGCCCGTCGCGGCACCCACGAGGCATCCCAGGACCCGGAGAGTGAGCTTTTCGACCGTCTCCGCCGTCGTGGTCAGCGAGACGATGTAGCAGGTGATGAAGCAGGTATGGATGCCCGGCCAGTCCAGCAGCGAATAGAGGACGTAGCAGAATACGGCCGCGCAAGTCGTCTTGAGCGCATAGTAGACGTGGTCCGGGTTGGTAAAGGCGTCGGGCAGGAAGAACCCGCCGGGCGTCTTCGTATGCAGGTGATGCTGTGCGTCCGCCGTCGGCCGCTCGGCGAACGCATCCAGCTCTCGGGCAAGTCCGGCCGAGAGGGCGTTCGCCCGCGGCGACGGCGCCTCGTCCTCGATCGCCTCGTGCACATCGCCGGGGCGGGGTCGGCGGCCGGCGCTCAGGATCGACGCGGCGCCATCGATCCTGGCGGCAATCCGGTCCGCATCCGGCAGCCTATCCGCCCGCTCGGCGCTGGCGACCTCGGCCAGCATGAGGACCGTCTGCGTCGATGCCGCGGCCTGGCGAAGCGCGGCGAGATCGTCAGCCGGCGAGGTCTTTTCCACGCCGGCTACATGCAGCCAGGCGCCGATCTCGCCGACGGATTCCCGCAGGGATTTGGCGAGATCGCGATCGCGGGCCGCGCCTGGCTTCCGGAGCATGGCGGCGGCGAGCCGCAGGCGTTCGGCCAGCGCCTCCTCGGCGAGGCGCCG
>Ga0070731_10004443_pt1 | contig 12062 bp, 9 predicted proteins | sample Coa_R1_2_FD_66448 | JGI IMG/M metagenome (GOLD analysis project Ga0070731, IMG submission 66448) | Surface soil microbial communities from Centralia Pennsylvania, which are recovering from an underground coalmine fire - Coalmine... | ecosystem: Environmental > Terrestrial > Soil > Unclassified ... | reverse complement strand
ACCGCCCGGGAACAAAGCTGATGAGGCTTTGCCCGCGGGCACCGCACCCGTCCCCTCCCGCCCGGCATCACCCGGACGGCGTCCTTAGCGGGGCGAGATTCGTCGCATTATGTATCGATATCGGGGACGATTGTCAATGATAATGTGACAAGGCCTATGTCGACCGCGCATGCGGATGTGATCCGCATGACAGATGAGGCAATCCCGGCCGGAACGCCGATAACCTCGATCAAGTCCGGGGCCGTCATGCCGCCACGGCGTCGGGCCTCTCCTCAGACGCCGCGGCCGCCGGTACAGTGGATGCGCTGGGGCCTCATTGCGCGTGTTTCGACATCAACGCAGGAGCCGCACATGCCCGTCTTCAAGCTGCCTTTGTCCGGCGACGTCGTGCAATCGATCAATCCGTTCACGGCGTTCATGACCGGCGGCCAGTTCGGCCTGGTCAATATCAATCTCGGCCAATCGAGCGATCCCGACGTCGAAGCGGAGGTGCTGTCCGACGTCGCCACTTACGGCAAGCAGCTCGGCCGCATCGGCGACGCGCTGATCGTGCTGCTGAACCATTTCCATCCGCGAAACCCTTTGACCGCCGACGAGACCGAGGCGATAACCGCGCTCAAGGACCTGCTGGAAAAGATCGCGCAGGTGAAAGAGAAGCACAGCAGGCCGGGCTTGCGTCCACACGCCGGCGCAGCGGCGCCGTAGCGCAAAATGGGCGCGATTTCGCAGACGTTCCGCCGATATCCTCTGATGTGCTTGGCGATCGATCGGCAATCACGCTAATCTTCTGCCAGGTTCCGGGCCGCCCAAAATCTCACGGCGCCAACCTGAAATTCGACGTTCGGCCTCGGTCGTGGGGCACGGCGCGAAGTGTTGTTAGGGTAGTTCGATGTCTGACTGGAGCGACGGATACGTCACCAAGGTTGGCTATTCCGCAAACTATTATCAACATCTGCTGCCCCGGTTGCTCGCCTTTGCCGCGCTGTCACGCGGCGTCGCCGCACCCGGCGGAGGCTCAGAGGCGCTGCGCGTTCTTGAACTCGGCTGCGGTCAAGGCGTGTCGGCCAACATCATTGCCGCGGCCAATCCGGAACTTGACTACACGGCAATCGACTTCAACCCGGCCCATATCGCCAATGCCCGGGCGCTGGCCGGTGCCGCCGGCACACCCAATGTCCATTTCCTCGAATCAAGCTTCGAGGATATTGCCAACGACCCCGCATCGGGACGTTTCGATGTCGTGACACTGCACGGCATCTATTCCTGGGTTTCCGCAGCCAATCGCGAGCACATCATCCGCATTGCGCGCGGCAAGCTGCGGCCCGGCGGCATGTTGTATCTGTCGTACAACACTTATCCCGGTTGGGCGACCTTCGTACCGATTCGAAAAATGCTTACGGATACGATAGCCGATAATCCAAATGCTCCGATTTTCGATCAATTGGATGAGGGCTATCGCTTATTCGAGCAGCTCACCAAGCTCAAATCGAAATACATACACGCGATACCCGGTCTGGTCAGCTATATCGAGCAATTAAAGGGGCAAGACCGCAGCTACGTCGTTCATGAATTTCTCAATCAGGACTGGACGCTCTTTAATTTTTCCGAAGTGGCCGCCGACATGGCGCGCGCCAAGCTTTCTTATGTCGGGTCGGCCTTTCTCTTGGACCATATCGACGGCTTGAATTTGACCGCCGAACAACGCGAATTTTTGGCGGCGATACGCGATCCGATCCGGCGCGAATCCTTGCGCGACCTTATTGTCAATCAGCGGTTCCGCCGCGACATCTTCATGAAGGGAATTCTCCCTTTGGACGACGGCCGCTTGCAACAGGCGTGGGCGAACCTCCGGTTTGCGTTATCGAGGACAGCTTCAGATGCGCTGAAAAATATCGAAGATTCGCCATGGGATGCGGCGCATCGCGCGATTCAGCAGCAGGTCGTAAAGAAGCTGGATGCAGCGCCGCAAACCGGGCGCGAATTGCTAGCAGAGCTGCAAAACACCGACCCCGCCGCTTTTCGCAGATCCATGATCTTTTTGGTCGGAAAAGAATATTGTCATGTCGTGCCGCCCGACGCCGGTGAGAGCGAGCGCAACAAGCGCACCGCGGCGCTCAATCGTGCGATACTGTACGACGGTCATCGCTGCAATCATCTTGCATCGCCCGTTTTGGGAGAGGCGGTAGCGGTCGATGAAATCACCAGATTGATTCTGCGTTCGACGCACGAGAACATTGCCGATCCGGTGAATTTTATCTGGCAGAGCCTTAAATCGCAGGGCAAAGCGATCTTAAAGGACGGCAAGGCTCTGGACAGCGAGGAAAAAAATATCGCGGAAGTGCGCCGCAGGATAGTTGACTTTGAAGCCGGCAAACGCCGGATGTTGGCGACTCTAGAAGTCTATTAGCGAGACCGCAACGGACATTAGCACGAGCAACAATGCCGTCCCTACTCTTTCGCGCCTCTCGATATTTGCCAGCGAGGCAGCAGCGCGCTCATGGGTCGAGCGCGTCATGTCGAGCTTGCGCTGGTCATTACCGGGCTAGCCTCAACTGTCGACGTAATCTTGCATTGCCGCAGACCATTTAGGCGTGGAGGGAAGAGCAGTCCCGGTGGAGAGCCGCTACTCGACCGCACCATCGAGGCTGGCGACGGCTTGAGCGCGAACTGCCTGACGCAAGACCTTGCCCATGGGATTGCGCGCCAGGGCGGCGACTTGGTGGACGCGGCCTAGGTGAAATCCGCGGAGTTCTGGGACTTGGCTGAATGCCGCAGTCAGCTTTTCAGAATCGATAGGTGTCGAGGTTTCGATGACGACATGGATTTCTTCCTCGCCGCTGTCGTTCTGCATGGAGAACAGACAGACGCCGCTGACGCCGAAGAACTCGCGCAACCGATCCTCGATAGGAGTCAGGGAGAGCTTAGCTCCTTGCATATTGACGACGTCGGTGAGGCGTCCTTGCAGGGCCATGCGCCCGTCGGATCGGACGACGGCCAGATCGCCCGGGTAGAAGAAACCGTCCTTGAAAAAGGATCGCGTTGCCGTTTCGTCATTGAGGTAACTGGTCGGCCCGCCTGCGGTGCTGACCCGCACCCGCCCGGTCGCTCCGACCGGCACGGGGCGATCGAATTCGTCGACGACCTCGACCACGCGACCGGGCGCGAGCCGTTGCCAGCGGTGGTCATCGGGAGTTTTCAACGGCGTGAAGGCGATGCTGCCAACCTCGGTGGAGGCAAACCAATTGAAGAGACGTTTTGTAATACGAGCCTCGGCCTGGTCGACTTGAATCCGGGTCATAGGTCCGCCGGCGACAATAAGCTGTATCGCGTCGTTGCGCGGAAACGCATCTGCGGGCGCGGCCAGGATTACGGAGAGCACGACAGGGACGAGCACCGCGTGGGTAATTCCGGGGCACAACAGCGCTCGGTAAAATTGGCGTTGCTCAATGACGATGGCGCCCCCTACCGTCCAAGGGCTGGCCGCGCACCTGTAACCGATTGCGGTCCAAGCTGGAAAATCGAACACACTGAGCACGGTGTCCTGGTTCATGCCGATTATTTCTACGTTGCGCTGCAGAGCAGTGGCGTCGAAGGCGGCACTGATCAGCAGCATCTTGTGGCTGCCCGTCGTGCCGGACGTGAGCAGGATATGACCGCCCAACGGGTATGGCGCTTCAAACGCTTCGAGTCCCAGCGGCGTTTCGTCAACCAGTGACACTGATAGCAGAGGTAACCGCAGCTTGGTGCATAGGCCATCAAGGCCGGGCCAGGTCTCGACCGGGCTTGTGATGACACAGCGGACGTTCGACGCACCAAGCTTGCTTACCGCGGCCCGCACGTTCGGCTTGCCCTCTGCACCTTCTTCCGCCACAAATCCAACAGCCACCGTGGTCAGACCCAAACTGCGCAGAGCCAGGCTGAGTATCCAAAAATCCATTGGGTTGTGGACGGCCAGCACCGCGTAACCAGGCCCGATATAGCCGCGCCGGACGAAATAGTTGCGCGCTAAGGCGATCAATTGGGCGAACGATTGGTACGACCACGGCCTATCATTATAGATGATCGCCGTTCTATCAGGCGTCCGTTTCGCCCAGTCGAAGATCAGTTGGGTAATCATCAGTCCGCCGCTCGCAAGTCCCTTAATCAACTCTATTCAACGAGTGCGATGCACAGTCAACTTCCGAGAGTTCGGTCTTACTCACACGCGACCTAACCAGAGGCGTGGCGCCTTGAGCCCTGAAAGCGGTCGCGCCGATCGTTAGTTGTTGGGCCGCTCCGGACCATAAGCCGAAGTCGAGTTGGGCGTGCGTCCCCCCAAGGCATGACCTGCGCCTTCCGCTGCTGTCCACGTCCGTTATTCCTCTGATCGCGACCGAAATGCAGCATTATGGCGAACGTCGAAAGGAGCCCTAACGCGACATCTGAAAGTGCATGTGGCGGTTTGGCAATCATTGCAACGCGCAGGTAGCTGCAATAAACTTTTCATTGCAATCCATAAACCGGTCTTCAAGACAAAATGAAGCGATTGAGTGTTGTCGTACCCTACCGGGCGCGCGAAGCACATTTAAGATTCTTTGTGACGGAACTCCGCAATTACTTTAACCGGGACAAGCTCGATCGTGAGATTCCGTACCAAGTCTTAATCGTTGAGCAGAACAGCGAACTGCCATTCAATCGCGGCGCGTTGTGCAACATCGGCTTTGCGTTAAGCCGCGACGACAGCGACTATACCTGTTTTCACGACGTCGATATCTGCCGGTCTGGGCCGATTATAGCTGGTCCGATGTGCCCGCCTGCATCGTTTGGTATGGAGCCGAGGAGCGACCGATTGCGCCGGGCCGTTCGGATGAGGTGGTCAAACAAAATCTGGCTGAATTTTTTGGGGGCGTGACATTGATACCGAATTTAATCTTCGCGCAAGTCAACGGCTACGCCAACTCATATTGGGGCTGGGGATTTGAGGATAAGGATTTACGTGCTCGCCTAATGGCCTCTGGCCTTTCATTGGGACGGAGGAAGGGCACGTTCCATCCGCTCGACCACGACAGCGAAGGCTATCGTCTTGATGGCTCTCGGCGGCCGATTGGCCTCCTCAACTATCAGCTTTATCGCGCACGTTGGTTTGAGAGCGCAGGCAATGCCATGGAAGAGGATGGGCTGAAATCCGTATCCTATGAAATAGTTGATCGGTTCTCGATCCCAAACATGCCGGGAGAACGGCCCGCTTTGTGGGAAAGAATAGTGGTGCGGCTCTTGATGCGGCCTAGCCCGGAGCAACTAAAAGCAATCAAAAGCACGAGCCAATCCTAGAAAGGCGCACAATGGCATACTTGCCGTCCAAAATCGTACATGTGGCTGAAGCGCACTAGTGTCACCCGAGCACGGCCTTTGCCGGCCACATTGCGGTCCTCGGCAACGCCGGTCAACAGATTGCAGTCCGGCGCAGCAGCGGCGAGTTAGAAATTGCTCATCCGCCGCCGAACTGCTCTCGCTTTGGCCCGGCGAACCGCTGCCTTGGCGCGGCATGCCGCGCAGCGGCAGCCGCGTTCCTTGATGTAGGAATCGAAATATTCCTTGCCGTAGTCATAGGTTATTTCCTCGCCCGGCGCGATGCGGCGCAAGGCGATGAATACGATCCGGCCCTTGCGCGATATCGGTTTTGCATTCGGCCGGCAGGAATGATTGAGGTAACGCGCGACGTTCCATCGCGGCGAGCCGTCGATCACCCATCGGCTATTGAGTTCGAACATATATTTCGCGCCGCGGCTTTCGCGCCGGTCGGATTCCTCGCTGGTAATGCGCGGGCCGCGATAGGTCGCGATATAGGCGGCGCGCTTGATCGGTTTGGTTGCAAACAGGCCGAGCCCGGTCGCCGAGCGGCCAATGCGGAAGATGCGTGAGGACATTGCTGGGGTTAGCCGACAATTCTCATGGTGTCATCGCAATCGCCGGTTCATCGATAAGATCCCTGGCCGTGTCGCGCCATGGCAACATTCATTTGCGCACAAGATCCGCGATCACCGCCTGCGCGGCATTGTGGCCCGGCGCGCCGGTCACGCCGCCGCCGGGATGCGCCCCCGCGCCGCACAAATAGAGCCCGGGTATCGGCATGCGATAATCGGCGTAGCGCCGCATCGGCCGCGCCGAAAACAGCTGATCGCGCGTCAGCGCGCCATGGAAAATGTCGCCGTTGGGCAGGCCGAAAATGCGCTCCAGATCGAACGGCGAAAGGCTCTGCCGCCCCACCACGCTCGCTTTGAAACCCGGCGCATAGGAATCCACCGTGTCGATCATCAGGTCGGCCACTTTTTCGCGATGCTGGTCCCATGACGAGCCATCGCCGAATTGCGGGGCGACGTGTTGGCAGAACAGGCTGGCGACATGCGCGCCGCGGGGTGCGAGGCTGTCATCCAGCGTCGAAGGAATGACCATCTCGATAATGGGCGCTCGGCTCCACCCGTCGCGCATGCAATCGCGATAGGCCCGGTCCATATAGGACAGGCTCGGCGCCAAGATGATGCCGGCGGTGAGATGATCGCCGGCTCCCGGCAGCGCCGAGAAATCCGGCAGTTTCGACAACGCGACGTTGATGCGGAACGTACCCGAACCTGCCTTCCAGGTTTTCATCCGCGCCGCGACCGCGCGCGGAACCGCCTCGCGCGGCACCAGCGTCCGGAACAGGCGCTGCGGATCGACATTGGCGACGACCGCGCGCGCCCGCAGCGCCACGCCATTCTCCAGCACGACGCCGGCGGCGCGGCCGCGTTCAACGATGACTTCGCGCACCTCTGAGCGCACGTCGATGCGGACCCCGTGCTCGGCGGCCGCGCTCGCCATCGCCTGGGTGATCGCGCCCATGCCGCCGATCGCGTGGCCCCACACGCCTTGCTTGCCGTTCACTTCGCCAAAGCTGTGATGCAGCAGCACGTAGGCCGAGCCGGGCGTGTAAGGGCTCGCCAGATTGCCGACGACCGCGTCGAAGCCGAGCACCGCCTTGATCGGATCGGATTCGAACCAGTCATCGAGCGTTACCCCCGCCGATCGGCGGAACAGATCGAATGCCGACTTCATGCTGCCGGATTGCCACAACTGCTTGCCGATCTCCGCAACCTTACCCACTTCGCGCAGGCCGCGCGGCAAATCGCCAAGCACCAGATTGGGCGGCGGCTTGAGCAGGAGGCCGCGCAGCACGCCGGCGAGGTGTCCGATCTTGGCTTGATAGGCCGGGTAACGCAGCGCGTCTTTGGCGCTGAATTTTGCGATTTCGCGCTCGGTCCGGCCCGCGCCGGTCAAGAGGTAGCCGCCATCCGGCAGCGGCAGGAAATTCTGCGCGCGGCGCTCGACGATGCGCAGTCCTCGGTCGTGAAGCTTCAGGTCGCGAATGATTTTGGGCTGCAGCAGACTGACCGTGTAGGCCGCGGTCGAGTTGCGAAAGCCCGGATGGAATTCCTCCGTCACGCAGGCGCCGCCCACCACGCCGCGTCGCTCCAGGACGCGCACGCGCAGGCCCGCCATGGCGAGATAGGCCGCACAGGTCAACCCGTTGTGACCGGCGCCGATCAAGATTGCATCGAGATTCGCATCAGGATCGGACATTTGGATCGGATATGGCCAAGTTGACCGCGCGCACGCGCCGCTCTCATCAGCAAGCGAGCCTTCACAACCCGAACAGCTTCTCCGCGTTGCCGTGCGCGATGCGCTCACGGTCGGCGGCGGACACCGGAATCTGCTCCAGGAAGGCGCGCGCGGCGGCCATCGAGGCATAGGGATGGTCGGCCGAGAACATGATGCGCGCGACGCCGACTTCGAGCAGCAGGTCGAGGAAGGCCGCGGGAAAATTGAAGCCGGAGATGGTGTAGTGGACGTTGTTGCGCAGATAGAAGCTGATCGGATTTTTGAGCTTGGTCACCGCCGTACCCATGCTGTCGAGCCGCGGCAGCATGAACGGTAGCGCCTCGCCGAGATGGCCGATGACGAACTGCAGTTTCGGAAAGGCGTCGAACACGCCGCCCAGGATAATCCGGACGATGTGAACCGCGGTTTCGATGTGCCAGCCCCAACCCGCTGCGGCGAAGGCTTCGGTGACCGCCGGCGCGAAGCCGCCATATGAGACGTCGATCACCGCCTGCGGCGGCGGGGTCGGGTGCAGATAGATCGGCGCATTGAGCGCCTCGGCGGATTCCAGGATCGGCCAGAAGAATTTGTTGTCGAGGTAGCGGCCGCAATTGTGGCCGTGAATGACCGCGCCGACGAATTTTTGCCGGCGGACCATGTGCTCCAGCTCTTGCGCCGCCTTGTCCGGCGCCGCGGTCGGCAGCACCGCCAATCCGGCAAAGCGCTGCGGATGCCGCTGCACCACAGCGGCGAGAAAATCGTTGGCTTCGCGAGTAAGCGCCAGCGCCTCGGCCGCTTCCGATTGCTCGGTGCCCGGCGAGGTCAGCGACAGCACCTGCATATCGATGCCGGCGGCATCCATCTCGGCCAACCTGCCGTCGCCGACGTCGGCGAGCTTCGCGAAGACTTGGGCGAGGCGGCCGCCCGCTTGCTCGGCCCGCTGTTGGCGCTTGCGCCCCGGCCCGGCAAGAAACATCGGCGTCGTGAAATGCTCTTCGAGCGTGATGGTTCGCATATTTGTTTGCTCTGTCCTGATGCGGGCTACAGATTAAACAGCTTTTCCGCGTTGCCGTGGGCGATGCGCTCGCGGTCGGCGGCGGACACCGGGATTTGCTGCAGGAAGGCCACTGCCGGCGCCATCGGCTGATAGGGATGGTCGATCGAGAACATGACGCGGTCGACGCCGACTTCGAGCAAGAGATCGAGGAAGGTCGCGGGGAAATTAAAGCCGGAAAACGTGTAGTGCACGTTTTCGCGCAGATACGAAGTGATCGGCTTTTTCAGCTTGGTCATCGCCGGCGTCATGTTGTCGAGCCGCTGAAACATCGACATCAGGCCTTCGCCGAGGTGGCCGATCACGATCTGCAATCGCGGAAAGCGGTCGAAGGCACCGCCGAGGATGAGCCGGATGACATGGACCGCAGTCTCGATATGCCAGCCCCAGCCCGGGCTGCCGAACATGTCGTTGACGAGCGGCGAGAAGCCCGAGTAATAGGCGTCGACCACGCCCTGCGGCGGGCGGGTCGGATGGATATGAATCGGCGCCTTGAGCTGTTCGGCGCATTCCAGGATCGGCCAGAAGAATTTATCGTCGAGGTAGCGGCCGCGGTTGTGGCCGTTGATGACCGCGCCGACGAAGCCGCCGGCTTTGATGCGGGTTTCCAGCTCTTGCGCGGCCTTGTCCGGCGCCGCGGTCGGCAACGTGGCGAATCCGGCGAACCGCTTCGGGTTCTTCTGCACGCCCGCGGCCAGGAAATCATTCGCTTCCCGCGTCAACGCGATCGCGTCGGCAGCGTCGAGTTGCTCGGTGCCCGGCGAAGTCAGCGACAGCACCTGCACATCGACGCCGGCGGCATCCATCGCCGCCATGCGCTTGCCGCCGATGTCGCAAAGCTGCTCGATGAGCCGGGTGGCGCGGCCCTCGAATTTCAGCGCGGCGTTTTTCAGGTCCTGCCCGGGCCCGTCGAGAAATCCCGGCGTCGCAAAGTGTTCTTCAAGCGTTATGATGCGCATGTTCTTTCTTTTCCGTGCTCTGTCATGAATGCATCGGCTTAAGGCTCGCCGGGTCGAGCCCGGCAATGACGCTACAACAATAGCCGCCGGCCGGGATCATTCCATTGTGATATGCGCCGTGGTGATCAGCTTGCGCCATTTCGGCTCTTCGGTGCGCACACGCTGGCTGAGCTCCTTCGGCGAGCCGGCAATCGATTCGAAATATTGCTTGTCGAGAAAGTTCTTCCGCACGTCCGGGTCGGAAAATGTTTTTTGCACTTCGCCGTTGATCTTGGCGACCACGTCGGTCGGCATGCCCGGCGGGCCAAACAGCGCGAACCACGAGATTGCGCTATAGCCCGGCACCGTTTCGGCGATGGCCGGGATATCAGGCAACAACGCCATGCGCTTGGGCGCGCCAATGCCGATCAACTTCACCCGCTGGGCCTCGGCCTGCGGCAATGCAGTGCCGACGCTGACGAACATCAGTTGAATGTGGCCGGCGATGACGTCCTGGATCGCCGGCGCCGCGCCCTTGTAATGCACCGCGACGAATTTCGTCACGGTCATGGTCTTGAACATTTCCATGTTGAGGTGGCCGCTCGAGCCGACGCCGAAAGTGCCGTAGTTCAACTGGCCGGGCTTGGCCTTGTCGAGCGCGATCAGCTCCTTGACGTTGTTCGCCGGCACCGACGGGTTGAGGATAAGCGCGTGATAGATCTGCACCAGGCCGGTGATCGGCGTGAAGCCCTTGACCGGATCGTAGGCCAAGTGCGGATAGAGCGTCGGATTGACGATGAACGTGGTCTCCGGCCCGACGAACAGCGTATAGCCGTCGCCCGGCTGATGCGTGACGTATTCCGCCGCGACTTGGTTGTTGGCGCCGGGCTTGTTCTCGACCACGGCCTGCGCGCCCCAGTCGGCGATGATGTGCTGCGCCAGGATGCGCCCGAGCATATCGGTGACGCCGCCGGGCGACGCCGGCACGATGATGGTGATCGTCCGCGATGGATATTTATCCGCCCGCGCGACGGTCGTCGCAATCGCCGCCGCGGCAAGCGCCGCAATCGCCGCCGCCGCCCGAAGCCAGATTTTCATTTTTCCTCCCGATTATTCCCTCACCACCAAAACGTTGGAACGCAATCGTTTCAACTTGAAACGATTGCGTGCTAGTGATGCATCTCGTCGCTCGGCATGATGCCCCAAAGGTTGGAAGCCGAGGGGTCCTTGGCCCACACTTTCGGCCGCTGCGGATTGTCGCGGTGCCACGGCCGCGGCTCGAAATAGCCGAGCTCCTCGTTCATGCGGTCGAGCTCGGCGAAGGTTTCGGTGATCAAGCCGTTCGGCGCGCGATGATAGGCGAACAGATTGTGGCCGATGCCGTGGCGGCCCGGTCCCCACAACAATTTGTAGCCGTTGATGGACAGGAAATCGCAGGCCGTCTGCATATGGCCCCAGTCGCGCAGCTCGAAGGCGGTGTGGAAGTGGCGGTTTGAGCCGGTCTGCATCAGATTGATGGTGTGATGATCCGGCCCGCAGCGCAGGAATGAGAAAAAGTCGCCCATCCAGTCGGATTCGCGAAAGCCGAGCACGTCGACATAGAACTGGGTGACCTGTTTGACTTCGGTCACGTGAAACGCGACATGGCCGAGCTTGTGCGGCACGATGCCTTTCGACTGGAATTTCTGGTGCGAGAAGGCGTCGCGCTTGAACACCTCCATGACGGTGCCTTTCGGATCGGCGAAGACCAGCATGTCGGCGATCGACGGCTCGGGATCCTTGCGTCGTTCAGTCTTGACGCCGTGGCCGGCGACTTGCTTCTCGAATTCGCCGAGATCGGCATCGGGCGGAATCTGAAAGCCGACGCGAACGCATTGCGCCTGCGAGCCTTGACGCAGCACCACGGAATGATGGTCGACAGTCGAGGCGAGAAAGATCGTGTCCTTGTCCTTGGCGGCAAGCGTCAGCCCCAAAATCTCGGTGTAATATTCGGTCTGCTTGTCGAGATCGGGGGTCTCGTAACTGGCATGCGCGATCTTGCTGACGCGGATCATGCAAATCCTCCTCTACGGTGCCTTGGCGCGGGGCAGCGAACCAAGGACGTCGACCATGGCGGCGACGTCGTTCTCGCCAAGCCCCATATCCATGAAGCGCTGGTAAAGCGGCACGACGCAATCGAGCAGCGGCGTCGCCACGCCGACGCTGTCGGCGAAGTCGGCGATCATATCAAAATAATGCTGCAAGCTCGCCACGCCGCCTTGCATCGGTTGGAAGCGGCGTTCCGCCATCCATGGCGCGCGGATGCCGAACTGCGTCGAGCCGCCCGAGCCGTTGGCGATCGCCTTGATCATCAGCGGCACATCGACGCCCGCTTTCAGCCCGAGCGCCATTGCTTCCGCGGTCGCCGCGATATTGATCGCGACCAGAAGATTATTGACGAGCTTGACCCGGCTCGC
>Ga0070731_10004441_pt1 | contig 12068 bp, 9 predicted proteins | sample Coa_R1_2_FD_66448 | JGI IMG/M metagenome (GOLD analysis project Ga0070731, IMG submission 66448) | Surface soil microbial communities from Centralia Pennsylvania, which are recovering from an underground coalmine fire - Coalmine... | ecosystem: Environmental > Terrestrial > Soil > Unclassified ... | reverse complement strand
GATTTGTGTAGTCAGCCATCGGATAATTGTTCGGCGTGCGCCGCTGGCACGCGAGCGTGTAGTGTTTCTCCAGCGCGTTCGTCTCCATCTGTCCCTGAAAGAACGGCCCGATCCACATGACCGTGTGAATATCCTGGTCCGACAGCCACTTAACCATTTCCGAAAAATTCGGAAAACGATTCGTATCGATTTCAAAATCGTCATACCCGTTCAGCCCCGGACCCCACGGACGATCCAGCCAATAGATGCCGCATGGAATCCCATAAGCCTTCATCAACAGAATGTCCTCCATCGCCTCGGAATTGAACGGCCCCGTTACCGCCGTGCCGTCATAGTAAGTGGACCGCTGCGTGTTTTCGTCGCGCCAACGCCACGGCCGATACATCCACTTGGGCGGCAGAAACGGCGGCCCTGCGTCCAACGCATGCGCGGTCACCAACTCAGCCGGAGTCTTAGCCGTGTAAACTTTGAATTCAAGCGATGGCCCTTCAAACTCAACCTTCACACTGTTCGTGTCACTCGCGCACAAATCAAAAAAACCCGGCCAATTGCCCTTCACAAAAACTGCGTAGCCGCGCGACGAAATATAATACGGCGCATAGACCGACATTGTCGGCTTGAGGATCATGTCCACCTTTTGCCCGCGCAAGTTCAGCGGCTGTTGAATCCCTGGCGCCCACGAATTCCGTTGCGAACCATCCACCACGCGCTCCATCAGGCCGGTGAAATACTCGCCCGGTTTCGCGTCCACGGTAAAACCCCACTTCGTAATTCCATTACTCGATTCCGCAGAAAGCCGAATGTCGAAGTTATCACCGTCCGGGTTAATAGTTGCCCGCACCGCTCGACGATCCGGTGTTCTCTGTTCGCTGATTGAACTCGATCCGTTCTCGACATCTATTTTCCATGGAATCGCCACCCTGCCCGTCTCCGTTTCAAAGAAAAAATCCCGCAACTCGAGCGCCCCGCCTTGCGCAAAATGGCTCGAACGAAGCACCATCTGGCTGTCCCCTGCCGCCGCGGCGCTCAAGGAAACAACAGCCAACGCGCTCGCAGCCAAAATCAAAAGATTTCTCATAGGTTCCACATCCATTGTGTCTAAACCGCTGGACAGGACTAGCGCAAAGAAGTCACGTGCCGATAACCAGAATTGGCGATACCCGGTCGCTTTCTCGCTTCTAGGGCGGTCGATGTCACCAAACGCCGTTTGGTGTCCCGGCTTTAGCCGGTGCTCCCACTCAAATTGAACACTTTACAATTTTGCAGTTCTAATGGCTTAGTAATTCGGTGGGAGTATGCACCCAAACATAAAAAAGACTCGCGCGTTCACTTTGGTTGAACTGCTCGTCGTCATCGCCATCATCGGCATTCTCGCCGCGCTCCTCCTCCCCGCACTTTCCTCTGCCAAAAGCAAGGCGCTGCAGGCCCAATGCCTCAGCAACGTCAAACAACTCACGTTGGCAAGTTTTAACTACGCCTCCGGAAGCGGTTCTCACGCAGCTTACAATTATTCCGAAAAACCCGGCTCGCTCTGGATGGGCATCGGCGATCTTTACGGCAACCAAAGCAAAATCCTGGTTTGCCCTTCAACACATGACCCTTCCCCAGTCCAACCGTTCGTTCCCGGCGCAGCGGACCTCACGTGGTGCTGGGTGGATACCGCCAATCATAGCACTCAATATGTTGGCAGCTACGGATTCAACGGCTGGCTCTATGACAAGGCCACCTGGCAGGGAGCACTGAATCCTGAATTCATGATGAGCAGGCAGTCCGCCATCCAAATGCCCTCCCAAACTCCGGTTTTTTGTGACGCCGACTGGGTGGATATGTGGCCACGGGAAACCGACCCGCCAGCCGATAATCTTTACGATGGTGACTACGCATCCGGCGGCATGGGCCGCTGCACGATTGACCGCCACGGCGCCGGCAGCTCCGCGGCCGCGCCCCGCATCTTCAACACAACCCAGCTCTTGCCTGGCGCACTCAACATCGGCATGGCCGACGGTCATGTGGAGTTCGTGAAACTGGAAAACCTCTGGCAATGCTATTGGCATTTGAACTGGAACCCACCCTCACCCCGCCCGCACTAAAGATGCTCAACCGCAATAACGATTCAGCAAGGAGCGCAAGAAAGTCTGCCAGGTTTTGGAGTGCGCCGGCCCTCCGGCGCTTTGTTCGGAATGTCGGAATCCAATGAAAGGAACGAAAGCCATCATCGCCGGATCGATCGTGGTCTTGCTCGCCGCCATCGCGGCAAAATTGATTTTTTTTCCCTCGGTCAAAGATGCCTATTTCGCTCTCAGTCCTCGCGACCTCCGGCAGGTTCCGAGCGGTCTGATCGTCCTTCGACCGACTCGTTTCCCCTTTCTGCGACACGCCGACCCTGCGTATGTCAACTCTCCACATTCCCGGACCAACTTTTGGATGGTGGGGCGCAACGCCCCTTTGACGGATGTCCTCGCCGTCGCCTATGACCGGGAGCCCTCGCGCATCGTGCTGCCTGCGGATGCCCCAACAAATAATTTTGATTTTCTGGTGACCGTTGATAAACGCCCGAGAGAGCAGCTTCAAGCCGTCATCCGCCGGAAACTTGGCTACCAGGTTCACACGGAATTTCGCAAAGGCGAAGTGGTCGCCCTGAAAATCGTGGATCCGACGCTGCCCGGGTTGACAGTCGCCGATGCCGCCGCCCATCGCGGTTGGCGCTACGACGGCGGGAATATTCACTTCACCAACATGCCCGTCTCCGTCGTCGGCGAGGTGATTCACGACACCCTCAACCTCGCGGTGCTTGATAAAACCGGACTGACCAATTTGTACGATTTCTCTTTCCCAATCTCACAGACCCCGCTGAGCAAGCTGCACGACGATGCCTGGGTTCGCGCAAGCGCGGACAAAATGATCAAAAACCTTGGCCTTGGATTGGAAACCGAAATGGACCCCGTCGAAGTGCTCGTCGCAAAAAAGACGCCCGCGGTCGCGCCGGTTCCGGCGGATAAAAAACAAGTGCTGCTCGGTCCGCTGAATCCGGGTGCGGAAGACGGCGCAGAATCTTGGTATCACGGTATGAATGGCAACGGCGCAGTGCTGACAGACAGCATGGACGCAGCTTCCGGTGAAAACGATTTCACAATAGAAAACACGATCACCAACCAGCACAACTTCGCGGAGTGGCGTTGCGAGATGTTTTCGCTGGGGCTCGCGACAAACGGAGCCTGCCCGGTCAGTTTTTCGTTCGATTATAAATTACCCGGCCCGGTAAAGGATGGCGACAATGTGCGCGTCCAGTTGCGATTCTTCGACCAGAATTCCAATTTTATCGATCAGAAGATTTTTTGGCTCGGAACGAGCAGCCACGACTCCGCCATGACGAGCTACAAAACCATTTCCAGCAATGGCATTGTTCCTCCCGATGCTGCACGCCTTTGCGATGTCACCCTGAGCGCAAACCTTTACGACGACCACTGGAGTTCAGGTGCTGGGCGATTTGACAACATCTTCGTTACCACGGAAGCCCCGCCGCATCGCTAAGATCAAGTGCTCTGACCCGGCCGCTTTTTGGAGATTTGACTTTAGATTTTCGACTTCTCATCCACAGAACTGGCGATTGTATTCGCTCGCTCTCGTTTGATAGAAACGCACCGTAGCCACATACTTCGACGATCTCAAGGCAGTCCCGCGCTCGAAGGGTCAGGGTTCGTTCGGTGTTGTTTGTTAGCACCCCAATAAACTAACCAGAGCAATTTGATAACGCTCTAAAAACGAAAGCAAAATGAAACTCACACTCCTAAATCGTCCGCATCAGCTTGCCCGGGTGGCAGGCGTCCTTCTAGGTATCACCGCTTGTCTCGCCGCGCCACGCGTTGCCCGCGCAGCCTTCGGCGCCACTGCAAGCAACGGCGGTTACATCGTCAACAATGGCGCCAATCTCGTGTTCACCATCACCTCCGCCGGTGACATGAGCTCGTGCAAATACAAAGGCACAGAACTCAATGATACCGGCAAAGCCTCCTGCATCGCCTCAGGCCTCAGCGCTTCCTCCGTCACAGCCACAACCGTTTCCGGCAATATCATCGTCGTTAAATGCGTCTCCACCGCCTCCGAATTCGGAAATCTCACGCACTACTACATCGTCACCAACGGCATCGACAACATTTACATGGCCACCTATCCAACGCAGGAGCCGAGCGTGGGCGAACTGCGCTACATTTTCCGCGGCCAGTTCAATGTGCTGCCGAACGGCCCGGCCCCTTCCAACAACAACGGCAACACCGGCGCAATTGAAAGCACGGATGTCTTCGGCCACAGCAATGGCCAGACGACCTCCAAATACTACGGCGCCGAACGCGCCAAAGACCTCACCGTGAAGGGCGCGACCGGCAGCAGCGTCGGCGTCTTCACCGCCTTCGGCAATCGTGAAAGCGATATGGGTGGGCCCTTCGTCCGCGACATTGAAAATCAGGGCGACGGCTCCGGTTCCGACCAGGAAATCTACAACTACATGAACTCCGGCCATCATCTGGACCTCACGATTGCCGGCGTACACGAGGCCTTTCGCGTCAACGTTCTCTACGGCCCCTACGCCTTTTGCTTCACCACCGGCGGCACGCCTTCCGTTCCGGACATGAGCTTCATTGCAAATCTTGGATTGACCGGATACGTCGGCTCGTCGGGCCGCGGTCGTGTCAATTTGAACGGCCTTTCGGGCATGAACACGGCCTACACCTACTACATGGGCTTCAACAACAGCACGGCGCAATACTGGCAGAAGTTGAGTTCTACCGGCGGCGGCGAGTGCTTCAATATGAAGCCCGGCACTTACAACATGACCATTTACAAAAATGAACTCTCGGTATGGACCGGCAGTGTCACCGTGACCGCCAACTCCGGCACTTCGGTCAACACCATTGCCGTCAGCGACCCCAGTTCGGTCGCCACCATCTGGCGCATTGGCGATTGGGACGGCACGCCGCTCGAATTCCTCAATGGCAACAACATCATGACCATGCACCCACAAGACGTCCGCAACTCCCATTGGGGCCCGGTCACCTTCACCGTCGGCAGCAGCTCCACGGGCAGTTTTCCGTCCGTCCAATTCCGCGGCACCAACACTCCCACGACCATCAAATTCAATTTGACGTCGGCGCAAGCCGCCGCCGCCCACACACTGAAAATCGGCATTACAACTGCCTACAATAATGGCCGTCCGAGTGTGACCATCAACGGCAACGCTCTGTCGAACCCGGGCGCTTCCACGCAGCCCGGCGATCGCAGCATCACCACCGGCACCTATCGCGGCAATAACACCACGTTCTCGTGGAGCATCCCTTCCACCGATTTTGTCACCGGCCAGAATACGATGGTCATCAGTCCGATCAGCGGCTCCAGCGATCTCAGCCCGTGGCTGAGCGCGTCGTTCTCCTACGATTGCGTAGAACTGGATAATTAAATTGCATCGTGAAATAATCACGCGTCGCTGCGGCCGTAAACCCGCAGCGACGCTATAAACAATGCAGCAGCACCTGAGATTTCGCTGTGCGATACTCGCCGTGGCCGTTTGCGCCGCAGCGGGATTGCTGCATTATCTGCCTCGCGATGGCTCTCATTTGAACACACCTGCCGCAACACAACCCACGCGGGCAACCGAAGCCGCACCTATCTCACCGGATACTGCGACTGTTGAAACTTTTCCAACTCCGGATACTTCCGCCACCGACGAAGAACTTCTTAAGCTGGCCCGCGGCATCGCCTCGCGTTCGCCTCAACACGCCATTGACTGGGCCCGCGCGCAAACGGACGAAACACTTCGTCGTCGCTGCCTCGTCGCTGCCATTCGAGCCTGGGGCGAACGCAATCCCAATGCAGCCGTCGATTGGGCACTCACGCAACCTGAGGACGAGCGCCAAACGGACCTCGAAGCCGCTCTCGCCGGCGCCGTGACCGAGCCGCAAGTCGCCGTCGCCATCGTGCGCGGGTTGCTCAAGTATTACGACCCCGCCGACCATGTGAACGCTGCACCCGCGCTCGTGGTCGCCCTGAACAATGCCGGCCAATTCCAAACCGCTTTCGACTTCATCAACAACGACGCACCGGCCGATCTCCGCACCGATTTGACGCGAGCCACCTTTCAATCCTGGGGCGCGAGCCAACCGCAGGAAGCAATTCAAGCCCTGAACGCCATCACTGACGAAGCCCTGCGCGAGTATGCTTTCTCAACCGTGATCACCTCCTGGAGCGCACAACAACCCGCCGCCGTTGCCAATTACGTTACCTCCCTGCCCGAGGGTGACAGTCGAAAGTGGGCACTGGCAACACTTGTGGATAATTGGTCCCTTCAGGACCCCGCCGCCTTCGCGACCTGGCTGAACACTTCACCACCTGGCGTGGATCTGGATCAAGCCATCGCGACGTTCATTTCAAAAACCGACAGCGCCAACGGCAGCCCTCAAGTGGCCATGCAATGGGCCGAACGCATCTCCGATTCAGATCTAAGGTATAACTCTATAAAGCACATCCTGGCTGACTGGAACCAGGCCGACCCCTCTGCTGCCCAAACCTACCTCGCCTCCACTTCCTCACTCGATGACCAACAACGCCAGGCACTCCTTAGAACACTGCAAGCGCCCACCATCAACGCCAGCAACTAGGCATTAGCTGTTTTTTTCTTCTCCGCGTGTCGTCATTTTTTACGATATTCAGGTTGCCGAAAAACATCTATTCTACAGCTTTCATCCGACCCCCGAGTCACCTGAAAGAAACGTTTTGAACACATTACAACACATTCGAAGGCGCAACCGGCCCTTCCTTGCCTTCGCCTGCACATTGCTGGCTGCTTTTGCAACCTGGACCGCGCACTCGCAGGCAGCCAACGTTACCGTGAATCTTTCTCAACCTTTAGCTCAGCTTCCTGCTGCTGGACTGGGTGTTTGCTCCGCCACCTACGATAATGTGCTCATCGACTCCCGCGTCGCTCCCTTGCTCAAAGCCGCCGGCCTCTCCGCCGTGCGTTATCCCGGTGGTTCCTACGCCGATATTTTCAACTGGCAGACCACCACGGCCAACGAAGGCGGTTACGTCAACGCCAGCGACACCTTCGCCAATTTCATGAACACCGTCGTCAACCCCGCCGGCGCGCAGGCGATGGTCACCATCAATTACGGCTCCAATCCCGCCGGCAACGCGGGTGGCGATACTAACGTCGCCGCAGCCTGGGTCGCCTACGCCAATATCACGAATCATTGGGGCGTCAAATACTGGGAGATCGGCAACGAGATTTACGGCAACGGCTTCTACGGTACAACCGAGAATTGGGAATACGACCTCCATTTCCCCGAGACCAACGCCAACACTCGCGTGCGCCAACCCGCCTTATCACCTTCCGCTTACGGCTCCAACTCCGTCGCCTTCATCAACGCGATGAAAGCCAAAGATCCCACCATCAAATGCGGCGTCTTCATCCAGCAACCCGGCGTCTATCCCGATACCGACGGCACTGCGCCCTGGAACCTGAGCGTCCTGACCAATTGCGCGAACGTCATCGATTTCGTCATCCTGCACTACTATCCCAACGGCACCCCTTCCTCCATTCTGGCGCAACCGCCCACGATTCCGGGCATGGTCAAAAGCGCCTACGCCGAGATGTCCAACGAAATTGGTTCTACCATCACGTCGCGACTGGGATTTGCCATCACCGAGACGGGCGCAGGCACGAACACCGGCGTCGTCGTCTCGCTGTTTGCTGCGGACAATTACCTCAGCTGGATCGAAAGCGGCGCCTTCAATGTCGATTTTCAGATTCTGCACGATGACATTCTTCAGGAAAACCAGGCTCCCGCCCATGCCTATTACGGCGCGCAAATGGCCCATCTGCTCGCGAACACGAACGACACGCTTGTCACTGCCACATCTGACCAATCTCTTGTGCACGTGCACGCCAGCTCCCGGCAGGATGGCCGCGTCGGCGTCATGTTGCTCAACACCAGCCCGACTAAAACCAACACCGTCAACGTCACTATTTCTGGATCGAACCTTGCCGCCAATGGAACCGCATACACCTTTGGCGCAACGAACTTTGTTGGCGCGAACGACTCCCCGAGCTTTCCTGTCGCCACCAATGCAGTCTCCGGCCTGGGCAATTCATTCACCGTCGCAGTCCCACCCTACACGATGATCGACCTGCTGATACCACCCGCCCCGACCCCGCCGGTGTTGGCCGCCATCAGCAATCGCACCGTCAACGTCGGCCAGACCGTATCATTCACGGCCAGTGCCACCGATACCAATCAACCGACGCCAACGCTCACGTTCAGCCTGCCGACCGCGCCCACAAACGCCTCCATTAACTCAACCTCCGGCCTGTTCAACTGGCGTCCGCTCATATCGCAAGCCAACTCTACGAATCAATTTGTCCTCATTGTCACCGCCAACAGCACACCCAGCCTGACCGCGACACAAAGTTTCGCCATCGCCGTTAACCCGATTACGCTGCCCACGCTCACTCAAGCCGCCGTGAGCAACGGCCAATTCTCTTTGACTCTGAACGGCATGAACGGTCCCGATTACGCCATCCAGGTCTCCTCGAACCTGACAGTCTGGCAAACGATTTTCTCAACCAACTCCCCTGCTCTGCCACTGATCTGGCTCGACACCAATTCGCCCGCACCGATGCAGTTCTACCGCGCCATCGTCGGCCCTCCGCTGCCGCCATAACCGCAGGACAGACTCCCACTTTTTCCGTTCTTCATTCTGCCTTCTGCATTCTGCCTTGAGAACGCCATCCCCAGAAGTGGCTATACACCCAAACCTGCTGCTGCAAATCATTTCACTTGCGTGTCAATTGTGACATTGCGAGCCTCCAACGCTGAACGAATGAGAACACACTACAGCTGCGCGGCTCTGGTGACCGCGCTTCTATTGGCCACGGGTTGCCGGACAGCGGCGAAACAATCAGCTTTCAGCAACTGGCCTGCGGATGCCTCGCCCGAGGTTGTCGGAAAACGCGTTGCCGAAAACTTCGTTGCGCGCTCGCTTGAGTTTCAAACCAACGCGCGGCCGTTCGTCATCTATCCCGAAGTCTGCGGCTGGTACGGTTCGCTCACCGTCGCGCAGCTGACCGGCGACAAAGAACTCCAACAGCAGCTCATCGAGAAATTTCAGCCCTTGATGACCACCGAGTCCAATCACGTCTCGTTCACCAATCATGTCGATTATCGCGTCTTCGGTGTTGTGCCACTGGAGATTTATATGCTCACGAAGGACCCGAAATATCTCGAGCTGGGCAAACGCTTCGCCGATGCGCAATGGGCTCAGACAACTCCCGATGGCATCACAGCGGAGGCGCGCTATTGGATTGATGACATGTATATGATCACCGCGGTCCAGGTTCAGGCTTACCGCGCGACCGGTGACGCCAAATACATCGATCACGCCGCCCGAACCATGTCCGCCTATCTGGACAAGCTGCAGCAACCCAACGGCCTCTTCTTCCACGCGCCGGATTCGCCGTTTTTTTGGGGACGCGGCAACGGCTGGGTCGCTGCGGGCATGACTGAATTATTGCGTTCTCTGCCGGAAAATCATCCTCAACACGCCCGCATCCTCGAGGGTTATCACAAAATGATGGCCGCTCTGCTGAAATATCAGGGCGACGATGGCCTATGGCGCCAGCTCATCGACCATCCCGAAGCCTGGCCGGAAACTTCCGGCAGCGGCATGTTCGCCTTTGCGATGGTCACCGGCGTAAAACAAGGCTGGCTGGACGCCAAGACCTACGGCCCCGCCGCGCGCAAAGCCTGGCTCGGCCTCGTGAGTCATCTGAACCAGAAGGCCAATGTCACCGATGTCTGCGAAGGCACCAACAAAGGCCAGAGCGTCCAATATTATCTCGACCGCAAGCGCAACATCGGTGATCTCCACGGACAGTCGCCAATTCTCTGGACCGCTTCCGCGTTGCTGCGCTGAGTGCGGGATAACGCGAGAGACGTGGGTCGGTCGAATGGCAGTTGGTTACAGCTCCAGCGCACGCCAGAGATACCATGACGCGGTGGTGCGATGCGGCCGCCAGCGTTCGCCGTATTCCAACAACTCCTTCGGCGTGGGCAGATCCTTCCAGCCGAAAGTAACCGCGAACCCTTTGCGCACGCCGTAATCCGTCGCCGGTAACACATCCAACCGCCCGAGCGTGAACATCAGGAGCATCTCCACCGTCCAAGGCCCCACGCCGCGCACACTGGTCAGGCGTTCGATGATCTCCTCATTGCTCAGGCGCGCTATTTTCGCCCGCGAAACCGGCACCACGCCTGCGATCGTCTTTGTCGCGATGTCCTTGATCGACGCAATCTTCGCCCGCGAAAGGCCCGCGGCACGCAAGCGTTCGTCCGGCGTCGCCAGCAAATCCTCTGGCGCGGGAAAACGTTTCCCAGGATACAATAACAGCACGCGCTTCAAAATAGTCATCGCCGCCGTGCCGTTGAGTTGCTGATGCGTGACTGCGGTTACGAGCGCTACAAAAGGCGTGCGCCGCATGTGCGGCTTCATTGTGCACGGCCCGACCTTCTTGATCAGCCGCGCCAGGTCACGGTCCGCGCGGCAAAGATGTTCGATGGCTTCAGGACTCATCAGCCACCAGGGAAAAATCCGCGCTCCGGAACGAAAGCGTCTTCACCGTCTCCACGCGGGAAATCAGCCACTTCCCATCCACCTTCTTGAGGATGAAATTAAATTCCTGCGCCGAGGCCTCCTTCTCGCCCGGCACCTTGGCGTTGCCCGTGAGATTCACCTTCGCACCCTGCCCGTCCGGGTCCAGTTTCACATTCATGTCCACAAACTCCACCTTCAACGCCGTCAACCGGTGCCGCGCCCCCATCGCTGCCTGCTGTACCTCATCGCGTCCGTGCATCGATAACCCCTCGAAACCAGGCACCGTTACCTCCACATCAACGTCCACAGTGAAAAACTCGCCAACGCTTTCCGCGTTCAAAGCCTGCGAGATCAAACCTCCATGTGCATCAAACGAAACCGCCTTCGCCAGCGCATTCAATCGTGATCGAATCGCCTTCTCCGGACTCGGGAAAAAAACCGTCCAAAGCCAAAACGCCAGACCGGCCACCGCCGCAAGTAGAAGAACCTGCACAACGCGCTTCATAAAATAATCCGGCCCACAATCCGGTCACGATCAATCCGCCCTTGCTCCGACATCATCCGGTTATCGCCGATCACATAATATTCGCGGGGCTTGAGCGTGACGGGCTTCATGTCCGGCGCCGGTGAATGATGCTTGAGATACGGCTCCTCGATTTCTTCGCCGTTGATGAGCAGCCTGCCGTTCGCGAACGCCACCGTCTCGCCCGGCAACCCCACGATCCGCTTCAGCAGCATCTCATGCTCGCCCGCCATCCGGATGGCCACCACATCGCCGCGCTTCGGGTCCGAGTGCCGATAAGCCAGTTTGTTTACGAAATTGCGAGTACCATCGTGGTAAGTGGGGAACATGCTGTTCCCCTCCACGCGCACCTGCCGCACGATGTGCTCAAAAAAGAAGAATTTGAAAAACACGAAGCAAACCGTTCCCAAAACTGCCGCGCGGATGAGCGTTCGTTTCGGATTACGCCCGATGACAATGATTTGTACGACGCGAAGCCAGCCCGGGAAACGGGCCACGGTGGCAGCGGGTTCCATAGTACTATTCACAAACGTCAAGAACTCCCCTTAGTCTCGCCGACCTTCTCAATTCATCAAGCTTGAAAGAAAGGAGGACTGAAATTTCAAAATCCAACCTCCAGGCCACGGAGAATTTTAAAGACCCAGGCTCCAAATTGAGACAGAGAGTGGCCAAATCCTGAACTGGCGTCTACCCGCGTTAAAACGTCCTCCCACGGCTTTCTCAATTGCCTTCTGGTCAACGAAGAATTAAAGTCTGGCGTGCAAGAGGAACCATTGATCCATTGATTTTATGGCTTCAATTCCCCTGATACTTTTCATAGCCCTCGCCGGACTGGTCGCCCTCCTCTCTTTGATAACCCTCGTCGGGCTGGCCATCATCATTGTGGTTGCCTCTGTCCGGGAAAACG
>Ga0070731_10004440_pt1 | contig 12070 bp, 5 predicted proteins | sample Coa_R1_2_FD_66448 | JGI IMG/M metagenome (GOLD analysis project Ga0070731, IMG submission 66448) | Surface soil microbial communities from Centralia Pennsylvania, which are recovering from an underground coalmine fire - Coalmine... | ecosystem: Environmental > Terrestrial > Soil > Unclassified ... | reverse complement strand
TGGCCGCCAGCGCCGCGTAGCCGCCATAGGAATAGCCGAACATGGCGACGCGCTTGGGATCGGCGATCTTCTGGCCGATTAGCCACGTCACGCCGTCGTCCTTGTCGTCCTGCATCTTCTGCCCCCACTCGCCGTCGCCGGCGCGCCAGAGCTTCTGCCCCCAACCTTCGGAGCCGCGGAACTGCGGCTGCAGCACGGCATAGCCGCGCGAGGCGAAATATTGGATCCAGCCCGCCAGGTCCCACTCCATGTTGTCGCGCGCCCATGGACCGCCATGGGGTTCGATCAGCGTCGGATAGGGGCCAGGACCGAACCAGGACGGCGGCAGGGTCAGGAAGGCGGGGATCAGCAGGCCGTCTCGCGCGGGATACTCCACCAGCCTGGTGTCGCCGAGGGCGGCGGTGTCGATCCAGGGCCGCGCCTTGCCGAGCAGTGCGATCTTGCCGCCGCTGAGGATGTAGTATTCCGGCGGCTGCCGGGGCCCCGACTTCTCCAGCACCACATACTTCATGTCGTCCGACCAGCTGATGAAGCTGACGTGCGAGCCTGACATGACTGGAATGGCGGCCTTCAGACCGGTGCCGGGATCGGTCCAGTCGACCGTGGTCGTGGTGGCGCCCAGCGCCTGTGTCGCCGCCTTGGCCAGCGAGGCCATGCGGTCGTCGAGCCAAAAAGTTCGGATGGCCTCCGCGTCGTAGTCGAATCCGAGTGGGCGGCCGAAATCCTTGGCGGCCCTGGAATAGATCATCGTCGGCTCGGCCTCGAACAGCTTGTGCTCGAACGCCGGTTCGATGACCTTGCGCTGCTTGATGTCGTATTCGTAGACGCCGACCTTGTCGCCGCCTTCCGGCGATGAAATCAGGATCACGTGCGGGTCGGAGGTGAAGCCGATGATCGTGGTGATGGCCCGATCCTTGGCGTAGGAGCGGAACAGCTCGACCCACTGGTTGCTGTCGGGGTCGCGAATCTGCTGAGCGATGTAGATCTTGCCGTTGTCGAAATCGGCGAATTCACGCGCTCGAAGCTCGCCTTTCAGGTCAACCTGATAGTTGCTGTACTTCTCCGACCCCTTCATCACCCGTTCGGCCGCCATGGTGTAGGCGTCGACCCGGTAGATGTCGCCGTCGGAACCCAGGCGGTGGTCGACCACCATGACGTGCCTGGGATCCATCGGCAGGGTCGAGACGAGGTCGCTGTCGACGATCTGGTTGTAGCTGTCGGCCAGGTCCGACCGCACCGCATGGATCGGCAGCAACGGGTCGAACGACTTGCCGTCGAGGTCGGTCACGTAGGACTTGACCAGGTTGAGGCGGTCGCTCTCGACCGAGGCCGGCTGGACCGCCGTCACCAGCAACCGGTCGCTCTTCAGGAAGCGGACGCCGATGAAGCGCATGTGGGTCGCGCGCACCCGCACCGGCTGGGCCCCCAGGGCGTCGGTGCTCCACACGACGATGTCGACCACCTGCCCGTCGGGAGACGCCAGCCCCACGAGGTGCTTGCCATCGGGGGCGATCGAAACGTCCTGGATCGCCGGCGCGCGGGTGAGGTCGACAGCGGAGGGTGGCGTGGGCGCCGCCAGGACCGCGGGCGCAAGGCAAAACATCGCCGCCAACGAGGCGATCAGGATCCGGATGGCCCGCAAAGCGCGCTCCCCCAAAACTGGCGTACCAGCCTACTGACTCACGGCCGGCGGACGCAGCCCGAACGCCGCCGGCGTGCGAGCCCTGTGTCCCACGCCATCGGGCATGGGACACAGGGGCCGCAAACTTAGAACTTGGCGTCGATGTCGAAGTAGAACGAGCGGCCGATCAGGTCGTACTGCGACACCGCCGAAGGGGTGGTGCCGATACGCGCCGGTTCGAAGCTGTCGTCGAACGAGATCGCCGGCGGGGGTTGGTTGAACAGGTTCTTGACCCCGAAGATCACCGTGAACTTGTCGAACTTGCGACGCAGCGAGACGTTGCTCAGCGAGTAGAACGGCGTGACGTAGTCGGTCGTCACCGTCTCGCCGGTGCCACGGTAGTTGGGGATGGTGGTCGCGGTCGCCGGGTTATCCGACGTGTGACCGATCATGTAGAGTTCCCAGTTGAACGTCCACGGACCGCGATCGAACTTCCAGTCGACGTTGCCGACGAACCGCGGCACGCCGAGCGTGCCCAGGACGTTGTCGACGGTGCCGCCCAGCAGGAAGGTGTTGGTGTAGGTGGTCCAATCGAGCTCGGCGTCCACCGTCAGCTTGATGTCCTTCGGCAGCTGGGTGCGGTAGTTCAGGTCGACGTCGATGCCTTCGTCGAGCTCCTTGGCCACGTTGACGAAGTCGTTCTGCACCGTGTCGATGGTAAACGGCGTCGCCGTGCCCGCGCCTTCCCGCACGATCAGCGAGCAGAACGGGTTGGCCGGGAAGTTCAGCGAGCCGTAGCACTGGTTGAGGATGTTGGCGGCGCCGAACTGCTGGATCTGGTTGTCGATGTCGAAGCTGTAGTAGTCGACCGACAGGCTGATCTGGCGGTCGCCGAACTTCGGCGTCAGCACGAATCCGACGGTTTCGGCGATCGAGGTCTCCGGCTTCAGGTGGCCGGCGCCGCCGCCGGAGAGGATCTCCGCGCTCGAGCCGGTAGGCGTATAGTTGGGCGGGATACCCAGCGAGGCGCAGTTCTTCTGAATCACCGGCGAAACACCGCTGGTTCCATACTGGAAGCAGGGGTCGATCTCGACCTGGTCGAAGAAGCCGGTCTGGTTGGCCAGGAACAGCTCGAACAGCGCCGGAGCGCGGAACGCCGTGCCGTAGGTCGCCCGGGCCGCGAACCAGTCGGTCAGCTTCCAGTCGACCGTGCCCTTGTAGGTGAAGGTGCCGCCGACGTGTTCATAGTCCGAGTAGCGACCCGACAGGTCGAGATCGAGGCTGTAGATCAGCGGCACGTCCTTGACGACCGGGATCTTGAACTCGGTGAAGCCTTCCGAGACGTTCTGCGAGCCCTTGGTGATGCCGGAGGTGCTGAAGTTGTAGACGTTGCTGTTGACGAAGTCCGGCGGCGGCGTGTCGTTGATCGACTCGTTGCGGAAGTGGAAGCCGAACGCCGCGCCCACCGGGCCGGCCGGCAGCTGGAACAGGTCACCGGTGACCGTGCCTTCGACGTAGGCCTGGTCGTAGCGCGTGTGGCCCGCGGCGTTGGTGTAGAGGAACGCCATCTCCGCCGGGGTGAAGTGGCCGACGGCGGCGGCGCGGAAATAGTCCACCGGCACGCAGGCGACGCCGGGCTCCAGCTGGGCCATGCTGGGTCCGCCGAAGAAGGTGTTGTTGACGTCGCAACCGCTGGGATCCGAGGAACCGGCCGTGGCCTGGACCCGGTCCGCCTTCTGGTACTCCTGCGTGTAGGAGCCGTCGGAGCGGCTGAACTGGCCGTAGACGTCGTAGGTCCAGTTCTTGAAGATCGCGAACTCCGGCACGTCGCCTTTGATGCCTGCGACGAAGCGATAGTAGTTCACCGTCTGCGTGGCTGGCGCGGCCTGCTCGATGATCGGCACCGGGAAGGCGAAACCCGCGGTGTTGAACACGCTGGCCGGGTTCACCGGCTCGACGAAGAACTGGTCGAACAGGTCTTGCCGGGAATCGCGCTGGTTCAGCAGCACCGACCCGTAGAGCTGGGCGTGCGGCGTCAGGTCGTAGCCGCCGAACAGGGTGAAGGTGTAGCGGCTGTCCGGCGAAATCGCCGTGTTCTGCTCGAACAGGGGGCTGTTCTCGTTGGTCAGCGCGTGCGACGCCCGCGTCGCCGCCGGATTGCCCGGGAACGTCAAGTCGACGTTCTGCCAGCCCGGCAGGTCGCTGCCGAACGGGCCACCGCCGGCGACCGCATTCGGATTGGCCTGGTACACCACCCCCGCGCCGGGGAATATCGACGGCGCCGCGAGGTCTTCAACCGCCTGGTTGATCTCGTTCCAGCATTTGTCGTTGCCGGTCGCCGGGTCGATGATGTCGACGATGTGCCCGGTGGTCGCGTCGCGCGCGAGGTCGCGCGAGCAGTTGAGGTAGTCGCGCTGGCCCAGTCGCAGCGCATCTTGCTGGTAGAAGTCAAACCCGGCCTGGATGTAGCCCTTGTCGAAGGTCTTTCCGAAGCTCGCGTTGACTTGGTACGAGTTGCCGCCGCCGTACTCGGACGGGTTGGCGTAGACGTGGATGTCGCCGCCGTCCTGATTGGTCTTGGTGATCACGTTGACCACGCCGGCCACGGCGTCGGACCCGTAGATCGACGAGGCGCCGTCCTTCAGGATTTCGATGTGGTCGATCATCGACGCCGGGATGGTGTTGAGGTCGATCGGACCCACCGTGCCGCCGACGCCGGCCGGGCCGAGGCGTTCGCCGTTGATCAGGAACAGCGTGCGGTCGGCGCCCAGGCCGCGCAGCGACAGGGTGTTCGCGCCCGGACCGCCGGTGGTGACGAAGCCGGTGAAGAAGTTGTTGATCTGCACCGCGTTGGCCGCGACTGGCGACAGCTGCAGGATCTGGGCGGTGTCGACGTCACCGGTGAGCTGCGCCTGCTCGGAGGTGATCACCTGCAACGGGTCGGGACTGTTGTAGGTGGTGGTCTTGATCCGCGAGCCGGTGACCACCAGTTCGCTCAGCGGCGTATTCGAGGCGGGCGTCACGCTGGTCGCCGGGACCGGCACCGGCGGGGACGGCGTCCCCTGGTCGGCGGCCCATGCCGGCGCGGCCATGCCGGCCAGCATCAGACCCGAGCAAAGCGACGTCGTCGCGAAAAACGCCCTGTAGGCTTTCATGAAAACTCCCCCAGCGAGAACGACTGCGCCAATTGGCCCACACCGATCGGCCAGCTAAACCTTAGCGACAATTAAAATTGTGTCACGTTGGAGCGTAAGGGCGGGGTCGAATTTCACTGAATGTGGTTCGATTGCGCAACAGTCACGCGGACGCCGCACCCGTGGCGGACAAAAAACTCGCCCCCCCGTCAGCGCCCAGTAACAGGCAGCGTCGGCGCCAGCACGGTCGCGCCTTCCTGGCGCAGGCGCGCATCGTGCAGGCTCTGCATCACGGCCTGCGCCTCGGGATCGTGAGCCAGTTCGCTGGCCGCCGCCATCAGCCGGGCGCTGTCGGCGCTGGCGCCGAATAGGCGCGCGAGCGCCTCGAACGGGCTTGGCGCGGCGGTGAACGACTTCAGTCGCGCCTGGCCCACGATGCCGGCCAACGCCTTGGCGCGGTCCACCGCCTGCGGAAACCCGCCGAGCGAGTCGACCAGCCCCAGTCCCTTGGCCTGGGCCCCGGTCCAGACGTGGCCCTTGGCGATCGCGTCCACCTGCTGCGTGGTCATCTTGCGCCCCTCGGCGACGCGGGCGACGAAACCGTTGTAGATCCGGTCCATCCAGGCGCCGAACGCGGCGCGCTGGGCCGCCGTCATCGCCGCGCCGGCGCCGAACGCGTCGGCATAGTCCCCGCCGACCTTCAGCCCGCGCACGTCGACGCCGAACTTGGCCAGCGCCGGACCGATGGCGAACTTGCCGCCGAACACACCGATCGAGCCGGTCAGGGTCGACGGCTCGGCGACGATCTCCGAAGCCTGCGACGAGATCCAGTAGCCGCCCGAGGCGCCGTAGTCGCCCATGCTGACCACCACCGGCTTGCCGGCCGCCTTGGCCGCGCGCACCGCCGCCAGGATTTCCTCAGAGGCGGTGTCCGATCCGCCGGGCGACGAGAGCCGGAACACGATGGCTTTGACGCTCTTGTCGTCGACGGCGTTGTAGAACGCCTGCGCCAGGTCGTCGGCGTAGATCGAGCGGGTGCTGCTCAGCGGACTGGAATGGCCGCCCGTGCCGGTGACGATGTCACCCTCCGCCTCGATCAGGGCGATGGTCGGGGCGCTCGAGAAGCTGGCGCCCTGTCTGGCGCTGGCGCGCGACCGCGCCGCGTAGTCCGAGAAGTCGACCAGCTTGGCGCCGCCGCCGGCGCTCTTCAGGATGGCGTCCTGCGCCTCTTTCACCTCTCCGACGTTGTCGACGAGGCCCTTGGCCTTGGCCTCCTCGGCCGAATAGGGCCCGGCTTCCAGCGTCGCCTTCAGGGCGTCGGGCGCCAACTTGCGGTCCTGCGCCGCGGCCCCGAGACTGGTGGCGTAGACCGAGCCCATCCACGACAGCTCCGCCTCGCGGTGCGCCGGGGTGTAGTCGTTATAGAGATAGCCGTTGATGGCGTTCTTGTACTGGTAGCGTTGTTGGTAGTCCGGCACGACGCCGTACTTGTCGAAGAAATCCTTGAAGAAGATGTCTTCCTGCGCCAGCCCCACCGCCTGGAACGAGGCCGAGGGCTGCATCCACAGATCGCCGCTGGCCGCGCCCAGCTCGTAGGTCGAGGTCACCACGCCTTGCGGATAGAGACCCTGGCTGTACGCCAGGATCGGCTTGCCGGCGGCGCGGAAGCGCTGGAACGCCAGGCGCAGCTCGTCGGCCGCCGCGGGCGTCATCCCGCCCTCCGGCAGGCGCACGAACAGGCCGCCGACGTTGGCGTCGCTGGAGGCGCGCCGCAGCGTCTCCTCGATCCCCATCACCGACAGGCCGTGGCCGCCGAAGATGGCCAGGCCGTCCTGCGCCTCCTGGTCGGTCAGGCCGCCGCGCAGGTCGAGGCTGAGCACCGAATGCGCCGGGATCGGCGCGGGACGCGAGCCGCTCACCGCCAGGCCGATCAGCAGCGCCGGCACGACGACCACGAACAGCACGAGGCCGAAGAAGACGCCGGCGACGGTGAGCAGAAACTGTTTCATCCGCCCGACTTTACGCAGACCGCCGCGTCAGGCGCCATAGACCGCCCGCTCGAACGCGGCGAACGCCGCCAGCGCGGCTGGGTCGCCGAATGGGAAGTGCTGGGCCAGGAACACGCCGGCCGCGCTCGCCGCCGGATCGGCCCAATAGTAGCAGTTGCCCAGCCCGGCCCAGGCCAGCGATCCGGCCGAGCGACCGTTCGGACCGGGCTGCGGGTCGATCAGGAAGCCCAGGCCCCAGCGTTTGATCGCCCCTGGAAGCGGATCGTAGCCGGCGCACAGCGTCGGGTTCGCCGACGGCAGCACGCCGACCTCCTCGCCCTCCCATTCGCTGGTTCTCATCGCCGCGACGCTGGCGCCCGACAGGATCGGCCCCCCGCCGGCCAGGATCGCATCCAGGAACTTCAGGTAGTCGCCCGCGGTCGAGTAGAGCCCGCCGCCGCCCATGCCGAAGTGCGGCGGTGGCGGCATGTCGAACGCCATCGGGCTCAAGCTTCCGTCGGCGCCTCGGGCGTGCATCGAGGCCCGTCGTCCGCGCTGGTCCTCGCGCACCGCGAAGCCGGTTTCGCTCATCCCCAGCGGCGCGAAGATGCGGCGCTGCAGGTAGGCGTCGAGCCCCTCCCCGGTCACGGCGGCGATCAGTTGGCCGGTCCAGTCCGTGCCGATGCCGTAGGTCCACCCCGACCCCGGCTCGAACAGCAGCGGCGCGTCCGGCCCGACGCCGCGCGGATAGGGCCCCATCGCCTCGACATACCGGGTCAGGGCGTCGCTGCAGAACTCGTAGCCGTGGCCCGAGGTGTGGGTCAGCAGATGGCGCAGGGTGATCGGCGCCCGCGCCGCCTCCAAGACCGGCTTGGCCTCGCCGTCGAACCGCTTCAGCACCTTCGGCGTCGCCAGCGTCGGCAGCAGCTCGCCGACCGGGTCATCGAGCCCGACGCGGCCCTCCTCGACCAGCTGTAGCGCCGCGGCGGTGGTGATGGCCTTGGTGAATGAGGCGATCCAGAACACCGTATCGGTCGTCATCGCCGCGGGGTTGCCCAGCCCGCGCACGCCGGCGGCGGCGTCGACCGTCTCACCGCCCGGCAGCCGCGCGGCGACGGCCACACCCGGCAACCCATCTTCGACGGCCCGCGCCAGCGCCGCTTCGATCCGCGCTCGTGCGCTCATATCGGTCGATCCCTGGTTGCCCGGCCGGCCACGCGGCGAACGGATCACGCCACGCGGTCGCTCCCAAGTCGAGTCGTCAGGTCGAATGCGCCGACGCCGGCCCGCCCTCGTAACAATTGAGCAATATTTGCCGCGGCATCGTCGCCGTCGGCGTTTCGATGCTGGGTGGCTCCCGTCGAACGGCCGAGGGCCTCCGCCGCGCCGCCGGCTGGGGCCCTCGCTCGTTTCGCGACGCGCGAGCCCGCGTCGGTCGCCGCAGGGTCTGCGTTGATCTGATCTGTTGCTGCGCCGCAATGCAGCAAGCAAAGCGCGTTGGCTTCCCATCCCCCAATTGGTCGGAGTGGCAGGATTCGAACCTGCGACCCCCGCGTCCCGAACGCGGTGCTCTACCAGACTGAGCCACACTCCGAAATTGGGAGGGCGCCTTATAGAGGAGGGGCGCCAGGGCGACAAGCCGGGACGAAGGCGCGATCGGCCGCGCCGCCGTTGCGCCCGGCGGCGCCTTGGGCTATCTCCGCCAACCTGCCCGGCTGGCCCCTAAATCGAGGGGTCCCGGCGGCGTTCCTGCTGGGGAATGGTGTAATGGTAACACTGCGGTTTTTGGTACCGTCATTCTAGGTTCGAGTCCTAGTTCCCCAGCCAGCCGTACCCGGCCGACGGATCAGATTCCGAAGAGTTTTCGCGCCGTGCCGCCCAGTATGTCTCTGGCTCTGTCGGCGCCGACGGTTTCCACGACGTCCCGCATCGCCGACCAGGTTGCTCCAAACGTGCTTTCCTGGTGCGGATAATCTGAACTCCACATGACGCGGTCGGCGCCAACGATGTCGAGCCAATCCAGGCCGACCGGATCGTGCATGAACGTGACGAAGCAATGCGTCTTCCAGTACTCGCTCGGATGCCTTTGGATTTCCGGGTCAAGAATGCCTCGGAATGTATGGTAGATGACCGCCGCCGATTGCAGCGCCCCGGGAACCCAGTTGATGTCGGCTTCAGCGAAGACGACCTGGAGGGTGGGATGCCGATCGAAGATGCCTCCGAAGATCAGCTCGCCCAGGTTCTTGCGGAACGGGCCAAAGTTGGTCATCACCGTTACGCCCACGCCGCCGGGACCTTCGTGGAAATTCTCGCCCACGTGAAAGCATAGAGGCAGGCCGACGTCTTCGGCGGCTTGCCAGAGTGGCGCCATCTGCGGTGAACAATAGTTCAGCACCTCTCCATCTCTGCCTTTTGGGTAGATCGGCAACAGGTAGGTCTTCAGGCCCAGGCGCCGCACCTCTTCCATCGATTGACGAACGCTGGCCATGTCCCAGTAGTTGACGAGGCCCACGCCGTAAAAGCGCCCCGGCGCCTGGGCCTGCAGTTCCGCGAGGTGTTGGTTGTAGATGCGGAACACCCAATCTCGGACTTCCAGATCCGGATAGGCGTAGAAAGCTCCTATCGCGTTGCCGAACACGATCTCCTTTTGGATGCCTTCGGTGTCGAGGTCGCGCAGCCGCGCGGCAAGGTTCACGCAGCCAGGCAGGGCGTCATACGTCTGGATGATCTTGCTGATCGCGGGCGGAAAGATCGACGCGCCCTCGATCGACCACTCGCACAGCCCGTCGCTGTTCAGCTTCAAACGCGGCGCCTTGTGCTTCAGGCGCCGCGGGAAGCGTTGGTGAAAGATGTCTTCGGTCAGCGACCAGTGGTTATCGGCCGAGACGACGACGGTGTCCGGCGGCAGCGATATTCCGCCCTGGCGCTGGGCTTTCCGGTGCAATGGAAGCGGCAGTTGCGACATGAGCGCTTGGTAGCCGTCGGCCGCGGATAGGGTGTCTCGCACGGGGCGCTCCTTTCGGCAAATCGAAGTGAGGCGGGGCCTGAACCTATGCAGCCAGTCTCGCGAACCGGCCCACGGCCGTCTCAGAACCGCGCGAGGAGTTTGAACGACAACGTCCGCTCGTCGACGACGTGTCCCGCCTTCGAGATCGGCTGGCTTACCGACGGCAACCCGGCTGCGAAGCGCGTTGCCTGAAGGTATCGCTCGACATTCGAGGAGCCGCCCGCGACCGCGATGAAGACCGACAAGCCGAGCGCGAGGCCCCGCATCGGCGTCCGGCTCAGGAACACCGTCAGCAACACCAGCAGCGGGGTGACGTGCAGGGAATAGAGGAACGGTTCGCGTCCATAGACCAGGTGCAGCGAGACCTGCGCCAGCGCGAGTCCCGCGACGGCCACGTATAGCTGTCGATGGCCCGGCGACCGGTCGGCGAGCGGCGCGTCCCGGTCATCCCTTTGGGGGCGAGCGGCGGTGGGTCGCCAGAGTTGGCGCCCGGCGTTCCCGATCGCCAGGGCGAGCAACAGCAGCCAAGCAGCGCAGCCGGCAAGGGTCAGCGGGCTCGCGGCCTTGAGCGAGGGCGGCACAGTGGTGAAGGCGACCCCGCTGACGTAGCCGTTGACGATGCCGCTGCCCGTCCCGCTGTCTCTCGCGCGCCATTGGATCAGATCGACCTCCGGCATCACCACGCCCTTGAGCAGCAGGCCGAGCGACGCCTCGAACTGGTAGATCCCCAGGGGCTTCACGTACCGGCTTTCCTGGTTCACATCGAGGAACTTGCCAGACCGCGGAAAGCAGTAGGTCTGAAGCACCGAGAGCGCCGAGACGAGCGCGAATGCGTAGATCGTGAGCCGCGCCGCGCGACGCCACGGCAACGAGACCGCCGCCGCCAGGACGCCCGACGACCAGTTGGTGACCGTCACGGACAAGGAAAGCGCGCTCGATAAAACCCAAGCCGCCGGAGTCCAGCGACCGACCGGACAGCAGACAATCGCCAGCGGCAGCAGCAGACTCACCGCGCCAAAGTCATAGGTCTCCGGGATCGCGGACCAGAAGATGAAGGCGGCCGAGCTTGCCAGCAGCATCGTGTAGACAGCCGCGTCAACGACCCGTCCGCTGGCTTGGCGAGCGACCAGGAAGAACAGCGCGCCCAGGCCGCCGGCGCCCGTTGCGATCGCCGCCGACACGGCGACCTGCGGCTCGACGCCCAACCCGAGCAAGCCAAGCACAGGTGTGCCGAAGAACAGCGGGAACAGCGGATGGACCGAACTGCGCTCGCTGTCGGTCGCCAACGAGGTCATGGTCCCGAACACACGCGCCGGATCGCCATCGAACCAAATGTCGGGATAGTACAACATCTGTTGAACGGCCTGACTCTGCAGCCACAGCGAGAAACCAGCGAAACTCACAGCGGCCAGGCCAGCCATCGCCCAGACGAGCAGCCCATGCGTCGAATATTCGTGAATCGGCCTACTTCCCAAGAAGCGTCCGGCGCCACTCGCGGCGTCTAGTTCCCTGGTCAAACTCGCCACCCCACGCTGGCCAAGACGTACACGCCACCCAGAAGCGCCAATACAACGAGGCTTGGGCGATCCCTCGAAGCAAACACGACCGGGTCGTCGTCCACGCTCCCTCGTTGCGCAAGAACCCAGATGCGCGTGATCCAGTAAAGTATCAGCACCGGCGCTAGCCATAACCATTCCCCGGCGCGATAAGACTGCGGTACGATTGGCGCTTGAGTGTACATCGCTAGAATCAGGACGCTGATCAGTCCGCTCGCGGTGCCGAGAGAGAGAACCACTGGCAGGTCGTCGCTGACATAACCGCGGCCATTGAGCATGGCCCCAGCCGTCTTGGTGCGAAGCTCCGCGTATCGCTTCAGAATCGCCAGCGACAGGAAGAAGAACGTCGCGAAGGCGAGCAGCCAAAACGACGGAACGATGTCATCCGCCGCGGCGCCGGCGATCAAGCGGGTCGCGTAGAGCAACGCGAGGACGATCACGTCGACGACGGCGAGCTTCTTCAGGTGGAGAGAGTAGAATGCCGAGAGGCTGACGTAAGCCGCCAGCACCCCGGCGAATGGCGGCGGCAGCAACATCGTCAGGATGGCGGCGGCGGACAGGAGGCTGAGCGCCGCGAGAACGGCTTGGCTGCGCGACAGCCTACCCGAAGCCAAGGGCCGAAATCGCTTACGCGCGTGGAGTCGATCGTCGTTCACATCGAGAATGTCGTTGAACAAGTACAGCGCGGAGGCGCAGCAACTGAACGCCGCGAACGCCAGCGTGCCATCCGCAAGGCCCGCCCAGCTTCCCGCGCGGTGAGCCGC
>Ga0070731_10004439_pt1 | contig 12071 bp, 7 predicted proteins | sample Coa_R1_2_FD_66448 | JGI IMG/M metagenome (GOLD analysis project Ga0070731, IMG submission 66448) | Surface soil microbial communities from Centralia Pennsylvania, which are recovering from an underground coalmine fire - Coalmine... | ecosystem: Environmental > Terrestrial > Soil > Unclassified ... | reverse complement strand
TCACGCCATACGCGCACAACATGCCCGGATACCACGAAGGCGGGGACACTAATCCAGAGTTGCTGCGCCCCAATCTGCAGGACTATTTGGGGCTCCTTCAGCACTGGTACGAGGCAGTGCGCGAACAAGCCCTCGACTCTTGGCCGAATGTCATTTACTACCTAATGGGGGCGAACGAGTGGCGTGTTTCAACTGACTGGCCGCCACCTGAATCGGCGCCAATTTGCTTGTATCTATCTTCTTCAGGTGAGCTGACCACTCATCAACCTGTCGATTCAGGGCCAGACTGTTACACCTATGACCCTCGTGACCCGACGCCCACTGTAGGGGGCAGCGTCGTTTCATACCTGTATCCCCCTGGAAGCGTGGACGTCAGTGCGGTCCAAGAACGCTCTGACGTGCTGGTGTATTCGTCGCGACCGCTCGCGAAAGAGATGGATCTCGCGGGATCGCTTCGCATGATCCTCTTTGTCTCCTCAAGCGCACGCGACACGGACTTTGTCGCAAGGCTTAGCGATGTATTCCCGGATGGTCGGGCAATTCAGTTGCAAAGCGGGATCCTGCGCGCCCGATATCGCGAGCGAGAACCGCTTTTGCTTGAGCCAGATCGCGTTTATCGACTTGAAATCGATATGTGGGCAACGGCAAATCGCTTCAAGATGGGGCACCAGATCCGCATCGACATCTCATCCGCAGATTTCCCTCGGTTCGATCGTAATACGAATCTCGGTGGTTTTCCGGGCGATTCAATCGCCGCACATCAGACAATCCATCACAGTCGGTTGTGCGCGTCACGCCTTGAATTCCGGACGCTGACAGGATTGCCCGAATTCAAAAGAGGTCTTTGATGGGTTGCAAGTCACGCATTACGAGCGCTCGATCTCGGGAAATCGGCGCCGGATCGTTCATGGGTGACCTGATATCGCTCGCTCTTCTTCCATATCGGTGAACGCGTGGAAGCACAGCTCATTTCAATGGTAGGCCGGCCATGTTTTGGCGACCGCTATGGGCTTGGGCGAAACGTGGAGAGACTAGACGTCATCTATTGCGAGTGATCTTCCTGGTCTCGCGGTTTCGCAGCTCCGCTAGCTCTAGCTCTCGGCGACTAAGCTGCGTTCGACAATCAGAGCAGGCCGCGAAATAGTGCTCGACCAAGGCGACAAGATTTGCGTTAAGAGCCTTCAAGTCCCTTTAGGCGCTGTTTGCGCGGAGCCGAGCGACGTGCCTTGGACGTGCGCTCAAGCCGCCAACTCATCAACATCGCGACAATGTCCGGGTGATATCGATAGATTGAGTTTCTGGAGATTTGACATTGGCGGACTGAGCTCTGCCTCGGACGGGCGTTTTCCGCCGGGCTCAGATATCAATTCTCGAGCCGCCTCCAACAGTGTCGAGTGGGCTCGGCCTCTCGCCGTCCAAGGCCGATAGGGTCCGGTTGGCTGCGTCGAGTCACTCGCGCGCGAGCCTAGTTGTCAGGTTCGATGCCGATCCGAGGAGGGTCGGAGTGATGGCGGAAGCCATGGCGGAAGCCATGGCGGATTATGACGTCCGTGGCTCACCACACAGGATCCACGCTTTGCCGGCGCGATTCCCGTTGCCCGGTGACCAATTGGGTCACTGAGCACCTCATCGGGAACATCCCGCACTTCTGCGCAATGTTCCTCCTGGACCAGTAGAACACGCCCGACGGCAAGCACTTTCACCGTAGCCCGACACGCACGCGCACAAGGTACAGAGCACAAGCTGAACATCCTATGGCGAGTCCTCTTTCAGGCTCTAGTTCCGGATTCATTGCCGCAAACCGTCTTAGGCAGTATTAGGGAAAGTGCGAGCAGGCCATCGCTGCGCGTCAGAAGGGATGACCGAACGTCACCCCAACCCCCTTTACCCATTTGTATGCTGACGCTCATGCCCACTATTGTCTCCGCCGACATCGCTCCAGCGTTGATTTCTGAGGAGGAGTCTGGAAGAGGTGGTCGCGAAGATGCGGCGGTTCCGACGACTACGGTGGCTGCGCTCTACAAGATGCAGTCCTCGAAGGTCCGCCGCTACTTGGGATTTCGCTTGGGCAACACGGAAGATGGCGCGGATGCGGCACAGGACGTGTTTCTGAAGCTCTGGCGTCACGAATGTCGTGGGGCTCTGCGTGCGGAAGCTCGCAGTTATCTGTTCGAGGCTACGCAGTCGGCAATCATCGATATACAGCGAAGGCGTGCGGTTCGCGGGTATGGCTGCGAGAGCGTAGACCCTGAGTCGATTGCTGCGGCACGAGCAGCCCCGGATGACGAGATGTTCTGGCGACAAGCCATCACGCACTTCGTCAATAGCGTGAAGGCACTACCACACCTCACGGGAGAGGTCTTCCTGCTCTCTCTTGAAGGTATGGCCAGCGTGCAGATCGCGAGGGTTCTCAAGATTTCTCAGCGCACTGCTGAGCGCCATCTCATGCGTGCCAAGGCAAATTTGCGTGAGTGCATGGAGGACTACCTTTGACTTGATCGGGGATGATTTTTGCGCGGCTGCTCGAGGGGCGTGCGGAAGAAGGGCGCCAATCACCGCTACGGCGCGATGTTGCAACTTGCCGGCTTTGACGCGGCTTTTCAGGAGTCGCCCTAAGGCGCTGATTGAATGGCCGTGGCCTGCCCGGGGATTCCCGGTCGATTCATAAATTGGAGACGGCGTTTGATGTCTGCTGCGCGGGACGACACATTGCTACCGGTGGGCCTCTCGCAAAGCTACTGGCTGGCGATGAGAAGCGTCCCTCGCGTGCGATTTGTCCCCTCAAGACATCGGAATCATTGAAGGCCGCTATCGCCAGGTAGAGCGGCCGAACTCGTGAGCGCGGTAGCATCGATTTGCCGATCGGAAGTTCGCGCGATTGGTGGTTCAGTGTTCCGAAATGGCCCGTTCCAACGTCGGTTCTTATAAGGATTGCTAAGTCCGAATCGTAGGGTGGAGCGTAAGAAGACGGGGCCCGACTTACCCGCCGCCAGGCGCCAAGCCCTTGGATTGCGCTTTCGGTGCTACCTCTTGGAATTGGTTGGCAGGTCATAATTTCCATTCCTCTCATGCCGCGCGTCTCGGGGTTGTCACAACAACAAGTCTTCGGGGAGCCGATGAATTCGATTCGCGACGCGTCGCACATCTTAAGATGGCATTCATGGGTCATCGGATGCTTACTGTCGCTGACCCTTACGCACGTTTGGGGACAGAGTCTGGACAGGGTCATTGACTTTGATATCCCTGCCCAACCAATGAACACTGCATTGGTCCAATTCGGAAAACAGGCAGGTCTGCAGGTCGTATCGTCTGGGCACGATCTGGAGGGTGTTTCCGGACGAGAAGTCAAAGGGCGTGTGTCGGTGCGCGATGCTATCGATCGGCTTCTTGAGGGAACCGGGCTTGTTGCCTCTTTGAGCGGGACTGACACCTTGGTCGTGCAACTAGCTGCCGGCAAGGCAAGACAGAAGTCTTCGGGGACCGCCCCCGCAGAAGTGGCAGCGTCCGTGACACGCTCCAATAACGACGTGCACGTTGCAGAACAGCTCATGGTCACCGCAACCAAGCGGGAGGAGCGTTTTATCGATGTTCCGCTCAGCATTGGCGTTGTAACTCGACAGGAGATCGACAGACGCGGTTTGACCGGCGGGGAGGACTATCTGCGCGGCATGCCTGGCGTCAACCAAGTTGAGAGCGGGCACGCCGGTCAGTCCATCATAATCCGTGGCATCGAGACCTCGCCGCAGACTCAAAATTTCTCGTCGGGTGCCAATGTCGCGACCTTCTTCGGTGAGACCCCGACGACAAATTCTGAAGGTTTGAGCGGCAGCTCCAACATTGATCTGAAGCTCGTTGATATCGAGCGTGTGGAAGTGTTGCGCGGCCCGCAGGGTACGGCATTCGGAAGTTCGTCTATGGGCGGCACCGTGCGGACCATTCCGGTAGCGCCGAATCTGACCCGGATCGAAGGTACGGCAACTGCTAGCTATTCAGTTACTAGTGGCACGGGCGGCGACAACTACAACGTTCAAGGGGTACTAAACGCGCCGCTTGTCGAAAATAAGATCTCAGTTCGCGCCGTGGCATACCAGTTTCAGGACAGTGGGTATTACCGCAACCGCGCGGGCTCTGATGCGGCCTTCCAGGCGGCAAGCGTTGTTCCGTACGGCGTGCAAGCCTACGCCAAGGACCAAGATGAGGTCGGATCCACTCGAACAATCGGTGGTCGAGTTTCTGCGCTGTTTCGAGCGAGTGATGAGTTGAAATTTTCAATAAACCTTCTGTCGCAGCGGACCGAGACGGATGGTGTCATGCTGGCGAATGCGGGGGGTTATGATCAGACACTGCTCGGGGTTGCACCCCAGCACGTTATTCGCGGTCAAACAGGAGGTGCGCTGGACAAATCCATCGACATCGCGAACGCGGTCGGCCAATATGACTTGGGCTGGGGCGACTTGTTGGCCACTTACTCCCACACGAAGAGCGGAACGACTCAGTCCGACCCATTTGCAGCTACGGCCGGCTTCAATTACCCAGGTTCGACGTTAGCACCAAGCCACCAAAGTATGAACGTGGGTGAAATTCGCCTTACCACCCGGCTGGACGGCGCGTGGAATTTTCTTGGTGGTCTGTTTGCGTCGGAGCGCAAGGACGACGTTAATTTCAACTATCTCTGGTTTGGCGATGCGTCGAGAGACCTTTTCAATCCTGGCCAAACCGATCTGGGGTCGTCCTTGGAATCCACCATCTCAAAGGAAAGGGCAGCATTCGGAGAGGCGACCTGGGAAATTCGTCACGGATTGACGCTCACTGGTGGAATGCGCGCATATCACTACGAGAAGTCATCTGAAACCGGCGGGACCGGCATCTTCGGAGGCGGAGGGGACGGAGCCCTTCACCCCCACGGAGAGCTCGCCGACTCTGGAACAACGTTTCGCGGAAATCTGAGCTACAAACTCGACGATGCAACGCTCTTCTACGGTGGCTTTTCCCAAGGGTTTCGACTTGGCAACAAAGGCGCCCCATTGTCATCAAGTGTTTGCGATCGCAATGGCGACGGCATCGTCGATGGAACCAATATCCCGATTGCCGGTACGGGGATCGTCAAGTCCGATAGCGTGAACAACTTCGAAATTGGGTGGAAGTTTGACGGACTGGAGCACCGCTTGCTGGTCGATGCCGATATCTTTCGGATGAACTGGAAGGACATTCCGGTACAGGTTAAGGCGGGAACCGTCACCACGGGCTGCGGCCTTAACTACCTGACCAACGCTGGCGAAGCGCTATCGCAAGGACTTGAGTTTCAGGTGAGATACCAAGTCTCGAAACCTTGGCTAGTCACTTTCGGCGGATCTTTGATTGATGCGAAGTTGACGACGGACGTGCCGGCCCAAGGGTTTGTCGCGGGCGACAGACTGCCCGGCTCGCCTAGAGTAACGGCGAATCTTGGAGCCCAGTATGAGTTTCTGCTCGAAGGTCACAAGGGCTTTATTCGCGCCGATTCGATCTATGTCGGCAGCAGTTATGGCGACATCAAGGAAACACCAAACACGAAGACGGACGCGTATGTGAAGCTAGACATGACGGCCCGCATGCAGTTTGAGAAGATGAACGTCGACTTGTTTGTCACCAATCTGACTAACGATGACGCATTCACATATCGTGGTATTGCTAACGGCGGCCCTCAATTCGGTTACCGTTTGAGACCTCGCACGGTCGGGTTGCGAGCGGCCTACAACTTCTGACACTTGGGGTCGTGGCACGGCGGAAATGTGCTCCCGCTATGTGAGTATCGGTTCGTCCAGCGGTTGCCACTCGTAAGAGTGGCTGGAGAGCCGGCGTGCCAGGCGCTTTTCATGTCCTCTGACGACGGCCCGTGGTGGAAACTCGCGGGCCTTCTCAAGAAGTGACTTTGCTTCTGGAGAACAGCCAAGCAGCCGAATATGTCGCTCCACGCTCGAGATATTTCCCCCTTCATTCTCGCCCTCGGAGTAGATACAAATTGTGACTCCATGCGAGACATAGCCAAACCGTATGACAACATCTCCCAAGTTCTCTGAAACTATAACCTTGCTTGCGCGCCGGACCGCCGCGGTCGCACGTGGGGTTTCGACAGCTACGCCTCTGTTCGTCGAGTCAGCGCTAAATGGCGAGATACTTGATGTGGAGGGACGGCGCTACATTGATTTTGCAAGTGGAATCGGTGTTCTCGCGACCGGTCACCTACATCCCAAAGTGGTGAGGGCTGTTGAGGAACAGCTGAAGAAGTTTAGCCATACCGCGTTTCAAGTCTTGGCCTATGAACCTTATGTCGAGCTAGCGGAACGGCTCAATGGGCTCGCACCATTCACAGGGCCCGCGAAGAGCGTGCTGTTCACGACAGGCGCTGAGGCCGTTGAGAATGCCGTGAAGATTGCTCGGGTCGCGACGGGACGCTCTGCTCTGATTGCCTTTAGTGGGGCGTTTCACGGACGCACGATGATGAGCGCGTCATTGTCAGGAAAACTCGTTCCCTACAAGCACCGAGTAGGCCCCCAGGCTGCGGAAGTGTTTCGCGTTCCCTTTCCAGTTGACCATCTGGGATCGCAGATCGAGGATACGATCCATGCGCTGGAAGCTCTCTTCTTTGCTGACATTGAAGCTACTCGAGTTGCAGCGATGATAATCGAGTCCGTGCAGGGGGAGGGCGGATTCAATGTTGCGCCCCCGCAGCTGATGCGAGCGCTTCGGAAGATTTGTGACACGAACGGAATCGTCCTGATCGCCGATGAAATCCAGTCCGGCTTCGGTCGCACAGGCCGAATGTTCGCCATTCAGCACACGGAGGTCGAACCCGACCTTGTGACGGTCGCAAAGTCCCTTGCCGGCGGCTTTCCCTTGTCAGGGGTCATCGGCCGGGCAGGTCTAATGGATGCGGTAGAGCCTGGTGGTTTGGGCGGGACTTACGGGGGTTCGCCTATTGGATGTGCGGCGGCTCTAGCTGTACTGGACATCCTCCAGGAAGAGAAGCTCCTGACAAGGGCAGATGCGATCGGGAGGTCAATTCGAGGCTGCATCAGCAACTTGGTTGAATCCAAAGAGGGAGAGCCAATCGCCAACCTTCGCGGTCTTGGCGCGATGCTGGGCTTTGACGTCGTGAAGTCTAGGGAACATCCAATCCCTGATGGGGGTGCGGCAAAACGTGTCGCCGCGAGAGCATTGGAACGAGGGCTTGTCGTGCTGACTTGTGGAAGCCACGGAGAGACGGTTCGGTTGCTTGTTCCGTTGACGATTACTGATGATCTGCTAAAGGAGGGTCTGGATATCCTGTCTGCGGCCGTCAAGCAGATCGATTGATCGATCAACATTGCTGGAAAATTCAACATGCAGATGCCATTTCTTGTCCTCGTAACCGCCGGTGCAGTGTTTGGCATCGTTCCTCTCGATGGTTTCGCGTCAACTCAAAGTAGTCCCTCGGAGCAATGTGGACGACCCAAGAAAAGGGACTTCACTAGCCTCGATGACGCGCCTGGGCGAGTGATCGCGACCAGACTGGAGCAGTCATCCATTGAGAGCTTCAGGTACTGCGAGGTGACGGGCTACGTGGCACCGAATGTGCGAGATGCCGCCCTCCGAGCTCGTGCGGATCAGTGCTCAGCAGTCATACCGGGGTCATGATGATGGCATCGGCCTTACCGCGTGAGAGTGATGCTTCCAGCATCGAGCAACGTTATCAGCGAGCCGCTCGCCTAACAGCACCGAAGCACGCTGGCCGCAGCCCGACTGCGGGGGTCGATGGGTATTGGCTGGACGAGTCACACTTCTTTTTTCTTGCCGAACGATTTGAACCTTCACTCGGAAGGGTGCTGACTATCCCTTCGATCGTTGACAGCGAGACTGAGCGTATTGCGGAAGTGATGCCGCTCGATAGCGTGGCCATGGCAATCTCCCGATCATCCGATACCGCGGTTGACCTAAAGGGTTTGTCGTCGGCTCGGTTCGATATGGCGCGTAAAGGTGTGCTAGCGGTCTCGGTTTTGGAAACGGACTATTTGATCGATGTCGCGGGTCAATCTGTAATTGAGGCAAAGCCATCGTTGCCCGTCGCCGCTCTGTATTCGCCGAACGGTTCTTATGCTTGCTGGGTTAAGGGCTGCGACCTATGGTTGACTGAGCGCGGAAGCGGTGAGGTTCGGCCCCTGACGACAGACGGTGCGCCCTACCGAACCTACGGACAGGCGTCCGAGTCAAATCTTTCCGCTCTGTCCTACCGGCGCAAGCCGAGCCCGAGGGGAATGTGGTCACCCGATTCCGAATGGTTTCTGACCCACCGAATTGACGAGCGCGCGGTGCCGAGCACCGCGGTAATTGAGCACGTACCCGCCAGTGGCGGGCGCCATCTGACGCATGAATATAGGTGTCCCGTCCCCGGCGATCCACTGCCGGTCGCGACCTATGTCGCGATTCATGTGGCCTCCGGCCGGCGGGTCGAGTTTGACTCTCTTCCGGCTCCGGTCGTCTCTCCATACGTACCGTTTTCTCAAACGGCTTGGTTTAGTGAGAGCAATAGCGCGTGGGCGTTGCGCTTTGACCAACGTTTCAAGTGCGCCGAACTCATTCACCTGGACTTGGCGCGGGGAGTCGGTCGTATCGTGCTCCGGGAAGAGGCCGATTGCGGCTATATCGATTTGCAGACGCTGCTTCATGGGCCGCCGAATGTGCAAGTACTGAACTCGTCAGAGGAAGTAGTTTGGTTTTCTCAGGTCGATGGCTGGGGACATTTATATCTACATGACGGCGCGACGGGTGCGCTGAAGAATCGTATTACAGAAGGGCCGTGGCGAGTAAGAGACTTGGTTTACGTGGACGAGGCGCATCGTAAGGTATTGTTCCTCGCGGGGGGCCTCGATCCGAAAGTCGATCGCGCAAGAAGGGTCTTGTGCTCGGTAAATCTCGATGGGAGCGGGCTTGAGGTGCTCTTGTCCCACGACGGCGACGTCTTCGTACCCCCCACGCTGTCTAACAATTGTGACCAGACCAGGCCCCATCGGTTTGCCAATGCGAGAGAAGGTGTTTGCCTCAGCGGACGCCGCTGCATAGTTCATTCCACCAATGTTGAGCGAGGCAACGACAGTCTCGTATTCGATCTGAAAACCCTGAGTCGGACCGAGATCACCTCGGTGCGGGCGGCTAACAACGCGAACCGGCCAATTCAATTCAGCGCGCTTGGGGCGGATTCGGCGACTGAATTGCATGGTGTCATGTTCCTTCCGTCGGATTTCGATCCCACCCGACGCTATCCGCTCATCGACTACATTTATCCCGGTCCCCATTCTATGTTTCGTCCGCAGTCGTTCGACTCCATGGGATCAGCGCTGGCGCGGACATTGGCGGAGCTGGGATTCATTACGCTAATGCTTGATACGCGGGGCATGCCGATCGGGAGTCGAGCCTTTCACCAGGCTGGGTATGGCGCCTTCCTTGAACTTGAGCCTCAGCTCGCCGACCACGCTGCGGTAGTTCGGCAGCTGTGTGCGAAACATTCTTTCATCGAATCCGGTCGTATCGGCATGATCGGCGCGTCCGCAGGGGGATCCGCGACTGCAATGGCGTTACTGAACTACGGAGACCTCTTCAAAGTTGGGGTGGCAGTGTGCGGTCTCTACGATGCTACTCGCTATCTATCGAGCGTATCTGACAAGTATCAGGGAAGGCATGGCTTGGAAAAGTCGGAACCAGTTCACTTCGCACTGGCGCACAAGCTAAATGGGCGGCTGCTACTCGTGTCAGGCGATTTGGACCAAAACGTTCCTGTTACCCAAACGCTGCTATTTGTCGACGCGTTGGTTCGCGCCAACAGAGACTTTGACTTGTTAGTCATACCCAACGAAGGGCATGACGTGCTCCAAAGCAGTGGGTACGTTCAGCGGCGAGTTTGGGATTATTTCGTGCGCAACCTGCTCGAGCTTGAACCTCCACGTCAATTTAGTCTGGAGTTCGATGAGCACGAGTTGTCTCGAGCTGCTCGAGTGTGGTGGCGGGAGGCGGTGCGGTGCCAACAATGAATCTGGAGATGGAAAAATCGAGAAAGCAGAGCCGTCTTTGTATTGAGTTCATGCCAGCCGGCGGCAACTCGATTGTTCCCCTACATTGGACCGTGAGATCCTCTTGATGCCCCTTATTTGAGCTGGCGCTACGCAGGCGGCGCGCGACTCAGCCCCCGCGAAGGCCTTGCAGGAATAGGTTACTCACAAAGGACTTCATACTAGCTCTTCCGTCAGACCGACCAGCCACGCACATTGAGCGGCCCTGGTGGGGCAGGAAGGTGTCGCTCATCGCGAGCTCGCCTGGTTTGGCGTCTCCCGTTTCCTCAATGCATGGCTTGTTCGTCTAATAGGTACGGGCTCAAGCCAACGGATGGCTGAAGCAGCTTCCTTGGCAGACATCGACGTGCATATTATCGATTGTCCAAACGAATCTCGCCGCTGTGGGAGTGCCGCTCAATTGCATTTCGGCTAGTTGATCCACGATGGCAAACGTAATGCGGAACACGAGAACGAATAGGCGCTATTTGCTAGCTGTACTGACCTTCACCCAAGCATTCACGTATGTGGATCGCTTGGCGCTTGGCTTGGCGCTCCAAAATATTAAGGCCGATCTGCGTTTGAGTGATACCGAACTCGGTCTCGTAACCGGGCTAGCGTTCGCTGTGTTCTATTCGCTAATGGGCATACCGCTCGCCCGGTGGGCAGACACGGGGAACAGAATCACGATCCTATCAGTCACGACAGCACTGTGGAGCATCGCGGTAGCCATCGGCAGCGCCGTCACGTCATTTCTGCAGCTAATCACGATCAGGATCTTCGTTGCGATCGGCGAGGCCGGCTGCTTGCCGCCTTCCCACTCATTGATCGCCGACTCCTTTGAGCGGAAACAACGCGCCAAGGCGGTCGCGGTGTTTATGATGGCCTCGCCGCTCAGTATGATCATTGGCTACTTTGTATCCGGTTGGCTGATTCAGAATTATGGTTGGAGGGACACGTTCCTTGTGCTTTCGGTTCCGGGCTTGGTTGTCGCCGCGCTAATATGGCTTACGTTGCGCGACCCGCGTATCGATGAACGGGCGGAGGCCAGTGGCCTTGTCCGTCGTCGCGGACCGGGTGAAAGCGAATCGTTCCTAACAGTTTTCTCTGTTCTGTGGAGGAATTGCGCTTTCCGAAACCTTCTATTTTGTTTTTCGGTTTTGTGCTTTTTTGGCCAAGGCATTCTTCAGTGGAAGCCAGCCTTTTTCATTCGCAGCTTTGGAGTCCAGACCGGCGAGTTGGGAACGTGGTTCGCCCTCATATACGGCGTAGCTGGGATAGCCGGCACCTACCTAGGCGGAGAACTAGCGCATAGGTTCGCTAGAAACAACGAAAAGCTGCAGCTCGTGGCGATGAGCATTGCGTTCTGTTGTTTCGGAGTTCTTTCCGCCGGCATCTATCTTTCATCATCGCTGTTCGGTGCATTAGTGTTTCTGACTGCCGCAACGTTTGGCGGCTATATGGTCAATGGCCCATTCTTCGCGGTGATCCAGACCTTGGTGCCAGCAAGAATGCGTGCGACTTCGATCGCGATAATTTATTTGGTCGCAAACCTGGTGGGTATGGGGCTGGGCCCTCTTGCCGCGGGTGCGATCAGCGATGCCCTACATCCGACCCTTGGTAGCGAATCGTTGAGATATTCGCTGTTGCTTCTCTGCCCCGGATACATTTGGGTTGGGTGGTACGCGTGGCGGGCAAGCCTGACCGTCTTAGCCGATCTGAATGGTGCCCTCGTTGCCGACGAGATGCCAACGACCGCGATGACCGGCCGTACCTAGGTCGCCGCGCAAAAAGTCGACCAGCTCGATGTCCCACAATGAAATCGCGGCTTACGCGCTCGAAGTACGCCAGCTCTGCGAGGCGATTCGGGCGCCAGGAACCGGGAGAGCTTTCGAGGCGGCAGAAATTTCCACATCTCGCGCACGCTCGGAAATACTGTTTGTCTCGAGTGTAACGGACACCTTGGATCAGCCGGTAGAAACGCGAATAACGCGCTTCGATCTGACGACT
>Ga0070731_10004437_pt1 | contig 12071 bp, 9 predicted proteins | sample Coa_R1_2_FD_66448 | JGI IMG/M metagenome (GOLD analysis project Ga0070731, IMG submission 66448) | Surface soil microbial communities from Centralia Pennsylvania, which are recovering from an underground coalmine fire - Coalmine... | ecosystem: Environmental > Terrestrial > Soil > Unclassified ... | reverse complement strand
AGCGACCGATCCCGGGCAACACCCGAGGATCTTTTCTAAGCTTGAAGTGCCGATGCCAGTGAGCCTCGTCTTCCGGGTGCGTTTCGAACCATTGCTCAAGAATCCGGTCTCCGTCCAGATACATCGTTCGTAATTTCCACACCGGGATGCGCCGGCCGCCGAAACCCTCCCGAACCTGCTGGTAAAAGGCCGGACCTCGGCTGCTCAGTCGGATCCACAGAGCGGCGACAGCCATAATCGGCAGGCTCAGAAGAAACAGCGGGAGCGCCAGAGCCTGATCGGTGAGTCGTTTTAGGGCGATGTTCGGCGTAATTAAGAGGTTCTTCTTGATCTCCAGGCCAAGGCATCCGCCCAGATCGCGCGCCGTGACCCACAAGCTTGCCAGCCCGGCGAGATTGGGAATCACGATCACGCGCGGGAAGTTAAGGTCATGCAGCAACGCGGAAAGATCTTCCTGGCCGATGTTCGAGCCAATATCCTTCTGGACCACGATCACCGCCTCGGCCCGATTCTCGAAAGTTGATACCAGGCCCAACGGTCCTTCGACGGGCACCCCTTCCACATCGCTGCTCCACAAAGCCGGATGATCGTCCAGGCAAGCGACCGGCACCAGACCAAGCAGCGGTTCATTCCGAAGCGTTCGCACCACTGAACATCCGGTCTCGCCGGCTCCCAGCACGACTACCGGAACACCCCATCGTTTTCGCCGCACCAGCCACCGCCTCGCGAAGGCGTCCACGATCGGAGGCAGCACCAAAGCGAAGAGAAACGTCGCGAGCATCACGCCGCGCGACAGGATTCCGCGCTCCACGAAGTTGTCCCATGCCACCAGTCCGCCGAAGACCGCCAGCGCCGCCAGTGTTCGCCTCCGCAACCGTTCGACCGGCCCGAGAAGAAAACCGGGATACAGTCCGACCTGGTAATTCACAATCGGCAGGAACAGAATGGCGACCGCGATGCCGAAATACTGCGCGACGCCGATCGAATAAAACATCCACGGAGCCACCAGGAGCCGCACTCCAAGCCCCAGCAGAAACGCCATTTCGAGCGCGGCGATATCGAATCCGAAAAGAGCCCAGGCGGTCCAGTGGCGTGGGTGATGCTGCCGGACCTCGAGCGCGGGCCGGACTGCTGCGGAGGACGCGCTCATGTGAATCGCTCCCGCAGAATTTGCGTCAGGGCAAGCACGGCGAAGCGAGGATTCTGGCTAAGGTAGCGCCGCCACAGCCGTCTTGGTTCCGTGGCTAAGCGGAACAGCCATTCCAACCCGCCGCGCTGCATCCAATGCGGCGCTTGCGGTTTCGCCCCGGCTAGAAAATCGAACGCTGCGCCGACGCCCAGCATGACCGTGGGAATATGGCCTCGATGGGCATGCATCCACCCATCCTGCTTGGGCGCGCCGAGTCCCACGAACAGGATGCGGACACCCGCTTCACAAATGGCTCGAATCGTGCGTTGGTCTTCTTCCGGGGTGAGCGGACGGAAGGGCGGGGAATCGGCGTAGGCGATATTGATCTTGGGAAGGCGAGCCCGAACCCGGCGCAGCAGCTCCGGCAGAACCGTTTGGCTGCCGCCATAAAATCCGACCGCCACGCCGGCTTCCGCTGCCGCTTCAAGCACAGTGAGCGTGAGATCCGGGCCATAAACGCGAGTCGCGTCCCCAACTCCCAGACGCCGCAGCAGCCACACCAGCGGCATGCCGTCCGAGGTGACCAGATCGGCCTGATTCATCACATCCCGGCATGTTTGAGAATCATGGGCGGCCATGATACTGCTCACACATGCGCAGCAAACGTATCGGGAGTGAGCCTGGCGAGCCTCCGCAATAACCCAACGGCTGGCGTCTCGATAAGTCGTGGCATCGACGCGGACCCCGAGGATGTGGCGGCTCTGCATCATGCGCACAGCCTCGGTTTCTTGCGCCGTGAATTTTCAATCGCCAGCTCATAGGCGCCGATTAACGCCTTGTAGTTTTGTTCGGGAGTGTACTTAGCTTCGTACTCCCGCCGCGCCGCGGCGCGCATCGTGCGCATTTCCTCGGGATGAGCGAAAGCCCATCGCACTTGCCGCACCAGATCGTCGGGCTCGCCGGGGTGGAACAGGAGGCCGGTCCGCCCATGCTCAATCAGCTCGGCCGTTGCCCCGAGCCGTGACCCGATCACCGGAAGGCCACAGGCGAGCGATTCGAGAAGTGTCATCGGCTGGCCTTCGTAACAGACTGAAGGAAAGATAAGCACACTCGCCGACCGCATGAGCCGGAACACTTCCTCGTGCGTCTGCGCGCCCAGCACCGTAGCGCCTGCGGGCCAACGCGGGGAAAGCGGACCGTCGCCCGCTACCAGGAGCGGGACGCTCGAAAGATCTTGCCAGGCAGCGGCGAGAGTGCGAACGCCCTTTTCTTCTGACAGTCGGCCAACAAATAGCGCGTACCCTCCAGACCCCTCACCCACGCCAGGATCGGACAGGATCGGATTCGGTTTGACGGCAATCTTTTCTGCCGCGAAGCCATTTTCGACGAACTTGTCGCGGACAAACTTGCTCGGAGCGATATATAGATCCACCATGCGCCGATACGTTCCGGCGGCCTGATGGATCGAGAGCATGGCAGCGACGGCGGCGGATGCCGAGCGGCTGCCCCGGTAACAGCCGTGTACTATACCTGGAGTCGGAACGGCACGTCCGGTGCAGTCCTCACAGACATGGCCATCGCGAAAGAAGGTTGCGCCCGGGCATAGGAGGCGGAAATTATGGAGCGTTTGAATCACCGGAACGTCCAAGCGCTCGGAAGCGTAATATGCGGCGGGGGAGACGAGAGGGAAGGTGTTATGAAAATGAACTAAATCTGGCTTGCGTGCATGGAGAAGGGCCTGAAGACCTTTATAGGTACCCTGATTCCAAGACGCTGCAAGTCCACTGATGATTCCGTTCTCGATCCGATCATTCCTGTCCTCATAGAGCGCCACCGTGTGCCCCGCACGACGCAACAACTCTGCTTCGGCAGCGAACACCTTGTCTTCACCGCCAGGCTCACGATAATAGTTGTGGACGCTAAGAACGGTGTGTAAGCGCATATTCAACAGCCGCCATCATGTTGTCCGCCATTGCCTCGGGTGTCAGGGTCCTGACGCGTTGACGAGCTTTGAAACCCATTTCTTGAATTTCAGCGTCGGACGCCCCCAGCGCCCGATTTATAGCTGAGCGCACGCCGACTTGGTCGTCGGGGCGGAAGGTCCAACCATTCCGAGTGTCTGTGACTAGGTCCTCAACTGCCTGGCTGAATAAGCTGCCAAGCACGGGCAATCCAGCAGCCATGGCTTCGATAACCACCAGGCCCCATTCATCCGCTAGCGTGGGGAACACCAACATCCCGGCCTGCCCATAAACTTCTGGTAGACGATCGTAAGCTACGGGCCCCAAGAAGCGAACCTCCAAATTGAAAGGAACCGGGAACTGCGTGAGCTGAGATCGCAGCGGTCCATCGCCCGCAAACCACATCTCGACAGTGCTGGCGGGGTTCTCCCGACACCATTGGGAAAGATGGGCCAGGAATGGAATCAGTCCTTTCCGCTCGATCAACTGGCCGCAATAGAGGAGGCGGCGCCGAGCGGCAGTGTCGCGAGAAGTGGGCACCGCCAGAAACGGCGCAATCGCCGTCGTTTGCGGAGCGTGGAAGATTTTTGCCTCGCCCGCCCCCAAGTGTTGAACGTACCTAGCGCCGCTTCGGCCGTTGACGATGACGGCGTCCGCCGACCGCAGCAGGACGCGACGAAGCAATTGCCGCATTCGTCCTCGGCCCTGTTCATTCGCCTCCGAAACAGCCGCCCAAATTACCAACCGGCTCTTACGAGCGACCGCCCGATACGCAGCCGCCTGTAGAGTGCGAGCGCCGAGCTCCAGGGAGATAATCACCTCGGGATGGAGCCGCATTAATTGAGGGACCGTGTCGTACGGAATCTGAATCGCCAGGGGTTCGCTGAAGTGGTGTGGATGTCGCCAGAGCCCCCGGATGGCGATGCTACGTTGTTGGCTCAGCGGGAGACCGGTTGAATCTACAGACCAGGTCCGCCCAGGTTCAACCGGAGCAATCACGAAAATGCGGAGCTCGCGGCAGCGTTGTTCTAACTCCTTGAATAAGGCAATTCTAAAGGGCGCAATAAAGCCGGTGAGGAGAGCAACACGTCTAGGCACGGACAATGGGACCTCCGGCGGCGCGTAGTTTGGAGATCGTCGGATCCCAGAGGAGGCCAATCATCATGGCGAAGCTCAGCGTTACGGCATTGCCCGCACCGGCGATTACGTTCTCTGTCGCCAAGGCGGCGAGGAACGCCGGAAGAAAGGAGAGGACCGCGGACGCTCTGGTCTTCCAAGCGGTCTTTCGATATTGGACGATCAATCCTGCAAACAAAGAACCGAAGACTCCGATCCACAGGCTTAAGCCAAGAACACCCCATTCGTAATAAGCTCGCAGCCACTCGTTGTGGATCGCGCGGTTTGCGTCGAGCTTGTCGACGCTATAGTGCGTCGGAAATACATGCAGGGGTATGTTGCCTCCGCTCGATGTGCCGTGTCCGAGCAGAATCTCCGAAGTCGTGCTTGATCGAATCTCGGATAGAGCACCTTGGTAAAGCAGAAATCGAAAACTCAGATTTCGAAGACCCGCGTTGTGAGCAGTGTCCTTCCCGGCAAATATTGCGCTGAGAGTAGCAACGATTCGACTAGAGGTGTCCGTAAGAATGTCGACATCGAAGGTACTGAGATTGACGATAAGCAGAACGGCGAGAGTCACGGTGGACAACGCAAACGCAAATATCCATGCTGACCGTCGAGAGGACAACCACAGATAGATGCACGACACGATTGCCGCTCCGACAAACCAAGTCCGGCTCCCGTTCAGTGCTAGGGCGGTGCAGAGTAAGACAGTCAAGGTGCACTTGAGCTTCGTTCCGAGGCTGTCGTGCCACAAGACGAGCGCCAAGAAGGCAACCAGGAAAGCCCCATATTGTTGTGCTGCAACAAAACTGGAAAAACGCAGGGGCTCATCTGTTCCATCAAACCCGTACGATGTTCCCGCGAAATAGTACGTCTGAATCACGCCCAGGCAGAGTGATGAAACGACAAGTATCGTCAACGTGTCTCTACGAAAGAGCCCCTTACGCGCCGCCTTTTCGAGAACAATAATCGCTAGCAACAGTCCGACCATGTTCCCCACGAGCTTCACTGCGGGCAATGGAAAGGGCGACCAGAGACTTGCCACGGCCGCGTAGCCGGTCAACATCAGCCAGAGCCTGGCCGGGGATGTTCCGGCGACCTCGCCGGGTGCTTGACGAACCCGCCACCAGAGGTATAACGGAAGCAGAACGCCCTTTGCAGCATTGATCCAGCCAATCGCTCCGGAGGCGGACTGGGCTGGCCCAGTCGCATCCAGATTTCCCATGACGAGCCAGGCCAGCACCGCCCATCGTGGAGGTGAGAACAAAACGAACGGCAGTAGAATCCAGAAGATCAGCTGCGCCGCGAAAACCTCAGGAACATCGGTTCCAGGCATGTTAAGCAAGCTCTCCTGTGGCCAGGCGGGCATACTCGCGTTGATACGAACGAGTCACTCTGGCGACTGCCCAACTCAATAGCGCTGCCCGGACCGTAACTGCGAGCAGCGATGCGCAGGCTGCTCCCTCAATCCCTATCTGCTTGATCAAGACGAACCCCGCAACCAGACCACCGACGGCAGCCGCGACCGTAGCCCAGAACACGACATCGGGTCGTGCGTTGGCTTTTAGCGTTAAGGCGGCTCCCAAGTCGGAGGCGGAGCGGACAACCGCACCGGCGCAGAGGATTGGCAGGAGAGCGAACGCGTTCTGATATGCCCCGCCGTGATACACCCACCCAAGCAGGCCGCGACCGAACATCAGGAGGGCCGAGACATAAATCAGGGCTAGCGTTGCGCCAGCAAAAGAGGCTCTGCGCGACAGCAGACGCACGCGGTTCAAGCTACCATTTGCGATTTTGGCGGAAAGCCACGGGAGCACCAATAAGGTCACGGCCGTTAGAACCTGAGTAAGCGGCTGCAGCAGGTTCTCCGCGGCCCGAAAAGTTGCGGCGCTCGACAGCCCGATCAACGCTCCGGCCATGGGACTGAAGACAGCGCCAGTCGCCCAGTATGCGGGCGCCACCGCGATTACCCAACGCCCGTAACGCCAATGTTCGCGGAGTAGATGATGCCATCGTTCTCTCGACTTTTCAAAATCTCCTCGGCGAAGGAGGGTAACTGAAGCTGCTCCGCCAGCCACCCCCATCGCTACAAAAGCAAACGCGGGCGACGCAAGGCTCCGCTGCGCCGCCAGTGCTAACATCGCAGACGCGTAAACCAAGCTTGAGAACGCCGCCCGCCCGGAATCACCGGTGAGATAGCAGACTCGGCGCAATAACCAGAAAAGAAGGATCACTGGCAGCGCGAGAGCAAGCCAGAACAGGTCGTGCCCAATTTTGGGTGCGCGCCACAACAGGACTACTCCGGTCGCCCCGAGGATCGCAGCAAGGATCAATGTCGTAGCAACGTGCAGTATGACGAGATTTCGAAGATAGCCGCGCCTTGAGACATCGTTCCGCGCGGGTCCGAGAACGCTCATCGGCTCCAGCAGGATCGCGTTGTGAAAGCCGGTGGCGAGCAAAAAGATCCCCAACAATATCGCGAATCGGCCATAATCGTCAGCCGACAGCCAGCGAGCGTACAGGATGCTCAACGTGAAGTTGGCACCCGACACTAGCCCCTGATCCAGGATGCTCAGCGAGCCTCGAGTTCCCCAGCGCGTGAGCGTCAAATGTTCAGCTCCCGTTTCGAAGCGACGAAGTTCCCACTGGATTGCCAGGGCGGAGGCTCTGACGTGGGAACCAAATCGCCGTTTTCGTTCAACCAGTACGTGTAATGTCCGGTCGTCGCAAAGCTGGAAGGGAGTTCTGCCGCGCTATATCCAAATCGCGCACAGTTCTCCGGTGCGTACTCCATGATCCAAACCGGCGCAACTGCGGATTCCAGGCTGAGGAGTCTCGCCGCACCTCGAAGCACAAGCCGCTCAGCGCCTTCAACGTCGACCTTGACTAAGTTTGGAGGGCAGCCAGCCGATTCGTGAAAAGCGTCGAGCGTGGTAGTCGATATTCTTGTCGTGCTACGGGTCTCCGGGCCAAGTGAGGAGATCGCGGGTTCAGAATGGATGGAAAGGTGCGCCGTGCCGTTTTGGTCACTCGCCGCGAGGACGTGCAAATGCACGTTCTCGAGTCGGTTTTTTGAAACGCTTCGGGCCAGAAGACCGGCCATGTCAGGATGGGGTTCAAACGCATCAACACGTCCGTTTCGACCCACGCGTTGAGCCGCAAGCAAAGAATATTCGCCAATATGCGCGCCTATATCCCAGACCACCATGCCAGACCTCAGGAACCTGGTAAGGAATTGGGTCGTCTCGGGCTCAGAGGAGCCGAGATAGTAGATCAGCGCGCCCACTCCACCCTTTGGCGCCAGTATTTCGAGACTGTCGTTCAACCTAAGTGGCCAGGGCTGCTTTTTGAAGAGCCAACGAATGTGCCATCGAACTCGACGGCACACCGCTTTGAGCGGGTTGTTTCTGAAGTCAGGTCTCCTGAGGAGCCGACTAATTCTCCGGACGACCATAGTATTTGCTGTAATGCCCGTAGTAGTAGTAATACCCGGCGCTCACTTCGCGATGAACTTCGTTCAACACGACCCCCACCAGGTTGGCTCGCAAACGTTTGAGCGTCCCGATCACTGAGCTAAGGGCCTTCCGGCTGGTATCGCCCGCGCGCGCGACTACGATGACGCCATCAACAGCCGTCGCCATTTGCAGGGGCTCCGCGAACCCCAGCAGTGGCGGCGCGTCCAGAACAACCAGGTCGTACTCGCGGGTCGCTTCCTCGATCAGCTCCGCCAATCCTGTGCCGATCAAATCCGACGCGCGGCGCGTGGAAGGGCCGGCCGGCAGCACGTCCAGGCCTTCGGGAAGATCCATCCGAATCACGGCGTCGCGCCAGGAGATCTGTTGGAGAAGCACATTCGACAACCCGACGCTGTTGGGAACTTGATAGAGCCGATGCACGCTGGGCCGGCGCAGGTCGCCGTCGATCAGCAGTGTACGTTTGTGCTGGCCTGCGTGCGTGGCCGCCAGATGCGCCGCCACCGTCGACTTCCCTTCCGACGGCGATGCGCTGGTCAGGAGCACGCTTCGTAGTCTGCGGTCGAAATCCGTCAACAGGATCGAATTGCGCAGCGTTCGGATCGCCTCTTCATAATTCGACAGCGCCTGGTCGGCGGCTTCGCTAACGTGGACCAGGCTCTTCGTGGATGCCGATCCGTTCAGTCCGTTCGTGGCGCCGTTCAAATGCGCGTGAATCGCTCCTGCGGACTGAATCGGGCTCAGTCTTCTACGCCAATCCTTCACCGCCGGCAGGGAACCGATGACGTCGGCATTCATCAGCCTGGAGACCTGATCCGGATCGCGGATCGTGTTGTCGAGAACGTCGCTCAAGACCGCCGCACCCACTCCGAAGAACGTCGCAAACAGGAATGCCAGAAGAACGTTCAACCACGTTTTGGGAAAAACCGGTTTCAGTCCCGGCCGGGCAGTATCGGCTACGCGTATGGAGCTGTTCTGGAAGCTCGCGTTGATGCCGGCTTCCTTGATCTTACGGACCAGCTCTTCGTACAACTTCTTGTCGCCCTCGGCTTCGCGTTTGAGCGTTTGGTACTCGAAGGAGCGCGAGTTGAGGCTGTCCCACTCGGCCTTGGTCTCCTTTACCGCCTGCTCCAGCATCGATTCCCGGTTCACCGCTTCCCGGTATTCGATGCCGACGCGCTGTGAGATACTCCCCCGCGTGCTCTCGATCTGCGATTTGACCTCGTTGACGCGAGTCAGCGCCTTTTTGTATTCCGGATGGTTGATTCCAAAATGAGTCTGTACTTCCGCGAATTTCTGCTCGGCTTCATTTAAGCTTTCCGTGAGCTTCTTGAGCGCTTCTCCCTGCGTCGAAACCTGGGCCGCCGCCAGAGAATTGTCTTTGATTGAAGTGTAGGCAGCTTCCTTCCGAACCCGGTCGCCCTGGGCATTCGTGTATTCGGTATTGAGCTGGAGCAGCCGCGCCGAGAGGATGCTGGTTTTTTCTTCCGGATTGATGACGTTCAGCTCCCGCTCGAACTGCGCCAGCGCGTTGCTGGACTTTTCCATCTGCGCTTTCAGTTCTTCGAGCTGCCGCTCCATGAAATCGCTGAGACCGGCAGTGGCCTTGTATCGGATTCGATAGGTGTGGGCCAGGTACGACAGCGCAACTTCATTGGCGACATCGGCCGCCAATTGCCGGTTCGCCGAGCGGTAGCTGATCAGCAGCAGATAGGTATTCGGAGGCCGTGTGATGCGCAGATGCTTGAGGACAACCGGCGCTTCCATGCTGGTCGCCGATTTATCGATTGCCTCCTCTAAAGCATCCTTCTCAACCTCTCGCAGCCGGTATTTGTCGACAACCGGTCGCAGGACCGAATCAGACTCGATCAGCCTCACCTGTGTTGCCAGAAATTGATCCGCGTCGTTGCTGACGTTTTGCAACGCCTCTTGTCCGAGGACGCCGGTTGGCATCTGCCGGTCGATGTCGACAGTAGCGGTGGATTCGTAGACCGGAGTGAGCCGTAGCGAAACGATGAGCGTCGCCAGCATAACACCGGCGACAAAACCCGCGATCTTCCACGCGTGACGGCGAAGAATCCAAAGATAATGGCCCAGGGGCACACTGCCCGCTTGCGGCTCATACCCGGCATCGATCATCGGGACAGTCGGCGGCGCGGGTAAGCGCATCAACTCCGAAGTGGCGGGCAGATGGTTTTCGTACTCGTTCATGGGATTTAATGCCAGATCAGCAGCCCCGACGCCGTCGAAGCGCCGAACATGGTAATTCGGTCGATCGCCGTCATCGTTGCGCGCTTGCCTTTGTTGTCGGGAATGTACAGCATATCGTCCACTTGCAGCGGAACATCGGTAGCCTTCCGCTGCATGATCTTTTCCAGCTCGACCGGGATTTCTTTCTTCGTCCCGGTCTCATCGCGCCGGTAAACATACGCGATCTTCGCCGCGTACGGGAGCAATCCCTCGGACAGCGCAACCATTTTCAACACGCTCTGGTCGCCCGTATCGCGAACCGGAAAACCTCCCGGCTTGTGAACATTTCCCACAACGAAAATCTTGCCCGCCTCAGGTACGCGAATTTCCTCGCCGCCGTGCAATACGTAGTTGACCGCCGGATCCGCGTTTTGCATCAGGCGCTTCACCGGAATTCGCTCCACCTGATCGGAACGCGTCAGAATGATTTCCGTGCCGGCATCGTTGGTCAGCCCTTCGGCATGAGCCAGCGCGTCGAGCACAGTCACCACTCCGACCGCCTGGAACGTCACCGGTTTCCGCACGGCACCCATCACGGCGATCGGCCGGCTGTGATACTCGACGACCGTGACTTTGATAACCGGCTCGACCAGAATCTGCTCTTTCGTAAGCGCTTCGGCGATACCGGCTTCGAGTTGGCCCGGGAAGATGCCCGTCGCCGTGATGCCGTTCTTCAGCAGCGGCAGGTGGATCATGCCATCGGTTTCGACGCGAACCGTTCGCGTCAGCTCCGGCGCGTCGTAGACCGACACGGCTACAAGATCGTCGACCCCGAGCCTCTGCGAAGGCAGATTCGCCTTTCCGACCTCTTCCATGAGATTGGGCCGGATCTGGGCCACGGCTGTACAGGTAAGGGCTGTGAAGGATACGAAGAGTAAAACGATGTACTGCATTAGTGTCTCTCTAGCAATTCCTCTATGCGATTGACTTTGCTCCTCAGCTCGGACAGTTGTGTATCGAGCGGGGATGCGCCGAGCGACTCCATGAGTTTGGCGCGCGCGAATTCAGAAAGGCTGCGCGCGCCGGACGAAGCGGCCTGTAGAGTCTGGTACTCGTCCTGCGTGAGTCGGAAGATCAGTATGCGATTTCTAGGATTATGTACGGCCATTTGGCGTCCGGTTGAAGTCCTTGAGCGGTTCTGGAAGTTGCCGTGGCGTGGTCCTCGCGTCCTCTCCGGTGCGGCAAAACCGCAAGAGGAACCCCTGCATCGATACTTGTGCACGAGGAATCATTTGATTCAACGACGAACAGAGTACGAACGAACTTTCTCAAGAGACGAGCCACAAAACGCTCATCCTTGCGAAAGCACCCGGGGGAAGGCTTAAACAGTTTATACGAACGAAGGGCGTTGTCAAGACAAGGAGTCCTAGGCCGCTCGTCAGGTACTACCGGGGCCGGTGTAACGTCCGGGCTTGGAAACACACCTTGTTTACCCGAGATCAAACCAACGGGCGGGTGCGAATCGTTTGGTGAAACGAATTCTCCTCTGTCCTCACGTATTTTCAGAGCGGTTTCGCGGAGGGAATCGGTTTCTGTTATGCGAATAAGGCTTCAGGGCTCATTAGTCAGGACATTGTTTGAACCCCGCCACTTTCGACGGATACAGGGAGATCTTGCCAGTCCCCGGGGGGGCGAACGCCGGGGGGAGCTTCAAACGTTGCCCCCGCCTGCGGTCGCCTCCAGCTCTTTGGAGAATGGACAGGTCGCCCGGGTGCACCCGAAGGGACCCTTCGACATTGAAAAAGTTCGCTGGTCCTCCCGCAGTCTCGCGAATGAAATCGCCGGGCTGGTCCAAGACGGCTACCGTCGATCCCCATGGGGCGGAGTCGAAGTCGGCGGTGTTCTTTTCGGCACGAAGGACCCGGCCGGTGTCCGGATTCACGCCTACCGGCCCCTTGAAACGGAACACAAAAACGGCCCGTCATTTGAGCTTTCGGGCCGGGAAGTCGAGCGTCTGGGCCGGGTGCTCGCGGAAGCGAAAGAGGACGCCAGCTTGAAAGGTCTCGAACCGGTCGGCTGGTATCACTCGGTGAGCAATCAGGAGTTCTGCCTGACCGAGCAGGACGTGAAATTGCACGACGATTTCTTTCAAGAACCGTGGCAAGTCGCAGTAGTTTTCAAACGATCGAAAACAGAGCC
>Ga0070731_10004436_pt1 | contig 12072 bp, 13 predicted proteins | sample Coa_R1_2_FD_66448 | JGI IMG/M metagenome (GOLD analysis project Ga0070731, IMG submission 66448) | Surface soil microbial communities from Centralia Pennsylvania, which are recovering from an underground coalmine fire - Coalmine... | ecosystem: Environmental > Terrestrial > Soil > Unclassified ... | reverse complement strand
ATGAGCCCTTTTGGCGCAGTCTGGCCCCGGCGGATTCGTGAAGTCGCGTTTTCAACGTCGTCGAGAATGCGCGAAGCCGACTCGTAAAAGTCCCGACCTGCCTCAGTCAATGACACCGATCGGGAATTTCGGTGAATCAACTCGGTTCCGAGCTCGTCCTCAAGGGCGGAGATCTGCTTGCTAACTGCAGGTTGACCGATTCCACGCTCCTTCGCGACAGCCGAGAAGCTTCGTTTTTCAGCTACGCGGACGAAAATCTGCATCGCATCGAGCTTGTTCAAGAGACCCTGCCCGTTCCCTTACACAACCCATTCTATACGTCAACATGCAGCGCTGTCGGTTCGGATGCGGCTCCTTGGGTGAAACGGCCAGCATTCCTATTGGAAATAATTGGCATTCCCCGAAGTGCCGAATCTGCTTAAGGCAACGCCACGTCAAAAGAGGCGGCTGAAAGATCCGAAACAGAAAGGCGAAGGAGATCCGATGTCTAAGTTAAACGGAAAAGTGGCCCTCGTCACCGGCGGTTCGCGGGGCATTGGCGCAGCAATCGCGAAACACCTGGCCGCGGATGGAGCGAACGTGGCCATTACTTACGCGAAGGACGCTAGTGCCGCTTCCGCCGTTGCCAAGGCGATTGAAAGTAATGGTGGAAAGGCGATCGCGATTCAGGCAGATGCGACTGATGCCAAAGCGGTCAAAGCTGCGGTCGACAAAACCGTGGCAACCTTTGGCCGGCTTGATGTGCTCGTGAACAATGCTGGCACGGCCATTCCAAAAACGTTCGAGGAGACGACGCTGGAGGAGATGGATCGCGTAATCGACATCAACATTCGGGGTGTATTCGCCGCTACGCAAGCGGCATTGAAGCATATGAAGGATGGTGGCCGCATCATCATGATCGGTTCGGCGGTAGGCGAACGTGCCGCGTCGCCGTTGCTTGTCCCCTATACGGCCACAAAGGGAGCCGTCAAGATGTTTACCCAGGCATTGTCCAGAGAGCTTGGGGGCCGAGGTATTACGGTCAACAATGTTCAGCCGGGTCCGATCGACACGGATTTGAATCCCGCGACGGGCGATTGGGCGGTACCGCAGAAGGCCGCCACAGCCCTCGACCGCTACGGGAAGGTTGATGAGATCGCGGCGATGGTAGCTTTCGTCGCGGGTCCGGAGTCTTCCTATATTACCGGGGCGAACCTTACTGTAGATGGTGGAATGAATGCTTAAACACTGTTTGTAGTGAAGAAGGTGTCCAATGCCTGACCTGGTAAACAAGCACAGCATTTCGTTTGAGCTGGCGCAGAAAATGGGGAAGACAGCAGTCGCGAATGCCAAAGAAATTGGCGTGAGCGAGAACGTTGTGATTCTCGATGATAGCGGAAATCTCAAGGCGTTCGGCCTAATGGACGGTTCGCCGCTCCCTCCCATCGAGATGGCGCAGAACGAGGCGTACACAGCTCTGCTCGTCGTCTCCACACAAAACTCTTTCAACTTCATCCAAAGCGACACTTCGCTCTTGGCCGGCGTTCACACGCTCTCGCGCATTGCGGCCCGGGGTGGAGGGTTTCCCGTCACGGTGAACGGAGAAGTTGTGGGGGCGATCGGTATAAGCGGGGCGTCCACCGTACAGAACGACATCGCTTGCGCGAAAGCAGCGCTCTCGCTCGTATCCGATGCGGCTGCTGGTGCGAAGAGTTCGTAATGCATACCACAAAGGAGACCTTCGTGAATACGCAAGTTGTTTTGATCACGGGCGCCGTAACGGGCATCGGTCGGGCCGCCGCCGTCGCCTTCGCTCAAGACGGACCCCGCGTTGTTGTGTCAGGCCGCCGAGATAAAGAAGGACAAGATCTGGTTGCGGAGCTCGAAGGGCTTGGAGCGGAGGCTATTTTTGTTCGCTCGGATGTCCGCATAGAAGACGATGTCCGTGATCTGGTGGATCGAACGGTCGCGCGCTTTGGGCGTTTGGATGCTGCGATAAATTGCGCAGGAACGGAAGGCAAACCTGGCCCTGTGACAGAGCAAACGGCAGAAACCTACGCCGCGACCTTCGACACAAACGTCCTGGGTACGCTGCTTAGCATGAAGCATGAGATGCGTGTGATGCTTGCCCAGCGAAGCGGCAGCATCGTCAACGTGTCGTCTACGTATGGGCATACTGGCGCTGCTGGAGCCTCCATATACTCGGCGAGCAAGCCTGCAGTCGAGGGACTGACCAAGTCGGCTGCACTCGAAGCCGCCGCGTCCGGCGTACGCGTCAACGTCGTAGCCCCCGGTCCAATCGATACGGGGATGCTCAATCGCTTCACCGGTACTGCCGAAAGAAAGGCGGGTTTAGCAGCGACCGTGCCGCTCAATCGGGTAGGGAGACCCGAAGAGATCGCCCAGACCATCATGTTTCTCACGTCTGACAGGGCGTCGTTCATCGCGGTCTTGCGCCATCGACCAGGCACGGTGATGTCCCTCGCTGGGAGCTGTTTCCACCTTCAGATTCAATAAGGAGAAGATATGAAGACAAATATAGACATGGCCGCTCGTGGCAAGGCTAGCGTGCATACGCATCAAACCGCGCCGACTCAGTTCATCGAGGCGGCTGGCATTCGCTTCGCGTACCGTCGCTTCACCAACCGCCGGCTCGGTGTAACGATCGACGACATCCCCCTGCTCTTTTTTATGCACTTTACCGGGACGATGGATCACTGGGATCCAGCTGTGAGATTTGCTCAGGACCGCGAAGTGATCCTGTTCAACAACGCAGGCGTCTCCAGCTCTGGCGGTGAAGTCCCGGCTTCGATTGAAGAGATGGCGCAACATACAGCTGCCTTCATCGACGCGCTCGGCCTTAAGAAGCTCGACGCTCTCGGATTCTCGATCGGCGGTCTGATCGCGCAGCAGTTGACCATCGACCGGCCCGATCTTGTTCGAAAACTCATCCTCGTCGGCACTGGCCCGAGGAGTGGACAAGGGATGGCATCGCTAACCCCCGAAGCCCAAGAGATCTTTGGGGCGAGGTACGATCCCGCGGATGAGCTCTGGCTTCGCGTCTTCTTTACTCCGTCGGAGCGAAGTCAGGCGGCGGGAAGGAAGTACCTTCAGCGGCAGAGAGCGCGGAAGGAGAACCGTGATCCCTTGCCGAACGAAAAGGTTGCTCCAGCACAGTTGGCCGCACTACAAAAATGGGGCGCGCTAGCGAAAGATCGCTACTCGTACTTGAAGAAGATCACTCAGCCCACGCTCGTGGTGAACGGAAGCAACGACGTGATCATTTATACGATGAACTCCTTCATCCTCCAGCAAAACCTGCCGAATGCCCAGCTCATTCTGTACCCCGACAGCAATCATGGTGCGCAGTACCAATACCCAGAACTGTTTGTCGAGCACGTAACGCAGTTCCTGAAGGGTTGAGATGAGCGGAAAGGGGAGACCGAAAACATGAATGAAAAGCAGGCCAGACTTCCGGGTCCGGATCATCCGATTTCCATCCGGCGCAATTCTGCTCGCGTTATCGTGTCCGTCGCGGGTCGTGTGGTTGCCGATACCCGCAACGCCATGACGCTCCGGGAGGCGGCGTATCCGCCCGTTCAGTACATTCCGGCTGAAGATGTTGATTTTTCCCAATTGGAACGGACGGATTACGTTACCTGGTGCCCTTATAAAGGCGATTGCGATTACTACAGCGTTCCCGCTGGAGGAAACAAGTCCGTCAATGCAGTGTGGTCATACGAGGATCCGTTCCCTGCGGTTGTGCAGATCAAAGGTCATCTTGCGTTCCATCCCGAGCGGGTAGATGCAATTGAAGTGCTGTACTAAGCGTATTTCTCAGGCTCGCTTTTCCAGACACCGGATTTGTGAACCTATTAGATGAATTCCGCTGAACCGAGAACTACTGGAGAGGTTATCAAGCTGGTCCGCAGTCCAGTGCCAGTTTATTGGTAACGTGCCAACGGGCGGACAGTATCGACAGACACTTTGACGGAGTGAACTCATAAGTGCCATACATTCCAGTTATTTGGCATCGGAGTAAGTCTGGCAGGCTGAATGCTTTTAGAGTTATTCGACGAAGGAGTCAGTCGATGGTTGGCGTGAAGACATTTCTTGGCTTGGTGCTGTGTGCGTGGGCTCCGGGACTATCCAGCAATATTGGTTTGCACGGATGCACACGGGCGTTGGGTGCGCCAGATTTCCCTTTAAGAACCATGCAGGACAAACGAGAGCCCGAATTAATCGCTGCTTGCAAGCTCGGAGACAACGTGGCTGGGACCGAATTGTTAGGCCGCCATTACGCATCCTCGCTTCGCCTGGCGCGGGGCATTCTACGCTCCGAGGAAGAGTCGCAGGACGCTGTTCAATCGGCTTATTTCTCGGCTCTGCGGTACATCCGTAACTTTCGTGGGGATGCCAAGTTCAAGACGTGGATCACGCGCATTGTGATGAACGAATGCATCGCGCGGCTTCGCGACCGCAAGCGACGACGTGATTGGATCAGCTTGGATGATCGGGACCGGAGCCCAAAGCTGAACATGGCCTCCTCAGCTCCAACCCCCGAGAAGTTCACGCTTAGCCAGGAGATCGCCTCGGCTCTTTCTGATGCGGCTTCCATTCTTCCGAAGTCATTGCGTGATGTCTTCGCTCTATGCGCCTTTTCAGGTCGCTCTCTAGAAGAAACTGCCAGAGAGCTTGGTCTTACAGTAAGGGCCACAAAGACACGGTTGTTTCGCGCCCACGCACGTTTGCGGTCCCAGCTCCGGCCCATGTGGTCGGATGCGAGCGTTCACAGTAACCCGCGCAAGAATGCGAACCAGTTACGGTGTGGCCTCGAGGCGCGCTTGGGTGAGGCGCCTTGAGACGATATCACCAAGGTGCTATCGACCTGCAGCGCCTGGATTACCCCCAAGTGACCACTACTCTTCCGTCGGTTTCGAGCGGGCAAACTCATTGGGCGGTCGTCCTGGCGGGCGGGGACGGAACTCGCTTGCAAAGCTTGACCCTCAAGATCTCGGGAGACTCAAGGCCAAAGCAATTCTGCAGTATTTTTGGCGGCAAGAGCCTGCTCAGCCAGACATGGCAACGCCTAGGGCCGCTATTTCGGAGTGATCGCACGATGTCTGTCTTAACGAGGGCACACGAGAGGTTCTACCGAGAGGAACTCACGACCGTCGAGACGTCGCATATTTTGGTGCAACCCGAGAATCGAGGCACCGGCGTGGCGATCACTGCGGCAATCCTGAGAATTCTGCGTTCGGATGTTGAAGCAATCGTCGCTTTCTTTCCTTGCGATCACTACTATACGGACGGCGATGGGTTCGCGTTGACGATCCGATCCGCCATTGGTTTTGCCGGCGAACATCCAACGTCGCTGATTCTTTTGGGTGCCCAGGCCCACTACCCGGAAGTTGAGTATGGTTGGATCGAGCCGGGGCCGGCGGTTCGGGACCTACCGTTGTGGCGCGTGAATCGTTTTTGGGAAAAACCATCTTTGCAGGAAGCCCAAGCTCTCTTTCGACGCCGCTGTCTATGGAACACGTTCGTGACGATCGGCCACGCCGAGACATTTCTGGAGTTGTTGTGCGCCGAAATTCCTGACGTAGTGTCTAGCGTCGCCGCCGCCCTGACAGACAACGACCTGGACTCCGCGTACCGTGGAGTCCGCACAGTAGACTTTTCTCGCGAGGTGTTGGTCCCCCAGCATCATCGATTGCTTGTGGTCCGTGACGCCGTTTCCGGATGGGCTGACCTCGGAAATCCCACTCGCGTGATCGATACATTGACTCGAAATAACATTGAACCGCCTTGGCTAAGCGAGGTGCGGAGCCAAGCGAACGTCGCGAAGTCATAGGCGAAATCAGAGCTTCCCAAGCCCGATAGTAAGGGATATAAGAGACCCACCCGACGGGAGAGGGCCTCCGTAACTAGGACGTTTTTCAAGATTCCCAAAGTGGACGGCGGGTTCCTATCCGCGCGTCATTCCCAAACGAACCCGCCGTCGTTGCCGCTACGCCAGCGTGATTTGCCCGCTCTGGCCAGAGATCATTGGCCGTACCGAGTGCTTACAGGGACGTGGATTGAGCCATCGGAGCGTCACGCTTTGCCATTTTTGTCTTAAGGATTTCCGCATGCCGTACTGGCATCCTGGCAGGCTTTCCTTATGGTCGTCGTCCCGGCGCCTAGTTTTGACGCGATTTGCCTCCACGAATACCCCGCCTGTCGAAGCGTGACAGCCTCGTCTCGCCGAAAGACCGCCCGTGGTCTCCAATCGGTCGTCCGGATCTCGTTCCTTGCAGGCGCACTCGGTCCAGGCCAGCACGAATGCGTTCTGAAAGTCGAATTCGCTCCTGCTTGGCGATGCTCCCGAGGATGGCGATGATGGCGTCTTTGAACATTCCGCACGAATCGAGGTACGGCTCCGTGAAAGATCGATAGCCAACGCCGTAACCGTTGAGCTGTTCGAGATATTTCAGCGTGTCCAATGCGCCCTCGCGAGTAAAGCGGTCGAGCGCCCAGAACAACACGACGTCAAAGTGGCGTTGTGCTGCGTCGTCTAACAGTCGCATGAATTCCCGCCGGTCGGCCTTGCCGCCACTTTCGTGGTCGATGTACTCTTTGGCGATCTCCCATCCCTGGGTTGCAGCGAACCGGCGCAATTCGGCGAGCTGGTTTTCTACATCTTGCCCCCCGTCAGCAGTACTAACACGGGCGTATATCGCCGCCCTCATAACCTGATTCCCCTCTGAAATAAGGAGTTACCGAGAGCACCCGGCAGCATTCCAGCGGGCACCGCTGCAGAAAAAGTTCGAAATGCGTCCAGGGTGGGTACCCAGATGAAAGTACCCACCCTCTTAGTCAACAGCTCGCGGATGCCGGCCGGTTGGGGACGCCCGAGGATTCACCCGTCTAGGAGGCGCGCAGTGACGTCTGGAGAAAATCGATCTCGATGAGCAGGGGTGGCGGACTTGACGTTGGACAACCTGGCCATGACGTGGGTGCTGTCCAAGCACGGGGACCAATGGCTGATCGATGCCGTTCAGAACACCGTATGGAGTGCCGATCCGGCAAAAGCACCCAAAGTGATTCGACACTCGACCGTAGGATTCGGGACAACATACGAGTGCCAGTGATGCGCGTCCTTCACAGACATCGAATGGGTTGTGAAGAGGTTGTAAAGAGGCACTATCTCTGGCCGACGGCACTCGCGTCATCCGAAGCACCTATTCAAGGCTCGACCGCGATAGCGCGAGGCAACGTTCACCGCAATATCGCAGACGATCCGATTTTCCCGCTACTTGCCACAGGCTGAAGCTCTGCCTACGTCCGAATTGGATCGGGCATCCCAGATTGAGGTTTGTTTTCCATCGGGACACACTGTAATCGCCTCTTGCCCCTTGTTCGCAATGTGCAGGACGGCGCCATCGCTGTCGCCGACGCCTTCACTCATCCCGGTGTCAATGAAAAAAATAATCCCGAACCGCTGGAACATTTGGCCCTTATTGCGCTTGATTCCGTCGGCGAATTCGATCGCTGAAGGCACGTGTCCTTGCGCGATGTGATGAACTCCCAGCGCCCGAGCCCAGCTGGCCAGAAGCTGTCTCTCGTTCTGTGAGGGCATTCCGGAATCGAACCAGGGTCTTCCGTCTGGACCCGGGCGACCTTCCAGCGGGGAATCAACATTTAGCAATTCCTGGGTGCGGAAACCGTCCTTCTCGACGCCTGCGCGGACATCGGAATCCAGTTGAGCAAGCGTCCGGCCGTTGGAACGGCCGGCATGCGAAAAGAACCAGTCGTTCACCCGCGCGGCGAAGGAGAGTGAACAGAGGAAGCCGCCTACATCGCCCTGGCAGGCTGCGACTTCGGCGGGAGCGATGCCCGCAGCTTTAAGTTGGCGCGCAAACTCAGCGCCTTTCGAGGCCGTTGGATCGGCGAGGAACTCGGCCTCGTGATTGCCGGCGAGAATGACTACGTCGCCACCAGCGAGCCGAGCCTGATCGCGCAGGTTCCGGTACAGCTTCAGCACGTCGAGCACGCGGGGGCCCTTGTCGATCATGTCCCCGGTGCTGACGAGGACTGCACGGCCGGCGCGCCAGCGCGCCTGTTCCGGCTGGTCTGGCCTGCCCACGATGATTCCCGCGGCGGCCAGCGCTCGAACGAGATGAACATAGTCGCTGTGCGCGTCGCCCACCGCGAACAGATCGGCAGCGGTATCGATTTGCACGACGGCGGGGTTCTTCGTCCAATCGCGGACGACGGCGGGGTCGCCGGCGGACGCAAGCGCAGTGAGGACAAAGATCGCGAGGAGAAGTCTCATCGCCTCTAGTTTAGTGCTTCGGCGCAGAAGGCATCTCAGCCGTCGGCACTCGCACAACCATGGTCGCCCTTGACGGTGGAGTGGACCACGTCAAAGAATGTTGGATTTCGCGGGATTTGCAAATCGCCCTGCTAATGACGGAGTCAAATTCGCAATGGAGTTCCATTACTTACAAGTTGAGGAACATCATCCGCGGTGAGCAGCCGAAGCCCAAACGAAAGAAAACTGCCGCCCGCGTTTGTTAACGAGCGGGTGCCAACCAATTCGGTCGAGGACCCAGATGAAAGTACCCACCCTCTAGTGAACAGCTGACCTCCATGCCGAGGCCCAGTAGGGTATTCACGACCAGCTTCATCGCCACACCAGAACCGCCCGAACCCATATAGAACCACTGGGCCGCAATCGCCCGAAAGATCGGTTCCGCTACCTCAAAATCTCTTAGCTCGCCGCCGCCAAAGAGAGTGAGCCTGCCGGACTCGGCCGCGGGTGTGCTGCCTGAGACAGCGACATCCAACACCGAAATTCCATGCGCCAGCCCGGCTTCGTGTAACCGCTTGGCCGTTCGAGGTGCGATAGTGCTAAGTTCGATAATCCGTGCCCCACGCGCGGCATTTTCGAGCACCTTGCCTGTTCCGAAGTAAACGTCTTCCACGGCGGCGTCGTCCATAAGGGACGACAGCACAACATCCACGCCGCGAGCAAGCTCGGCGGCGCCTGACGATACTCCAGCGCCAACGTCTGAGGACTCTGCTGCTCTCGCGGGGTCGCGATCCCAGACGGTCAGCGGAAATCCTGCGGCGGCGAGGCGCCGGGCGATCCGTGAACCGAGATATCCGAGCCCGATGAATCCGAGGTGCGCTTGCGGCGTGATCACTTGATCCAGTTGCATCTCCCATCTCCCATAAGGGCGGCTTGCCGCCGCCCCGCAATCAGAAAATGCATCCCTCCGGCCAATTTCGCGAGTTAGCGTTTTCGCTCCCGAAGTGACTCATTTCAAGGCGCTAATGCGGCGGTCAGGGGCGCCCTTCGGAACGGATCGATAGCGCCGCACTGTCGGCTGCGTGCCGCGCATAGACATTTTCTGACACGGAAGATCGCGTGGATGGCGATAAACCTCAGTTCCGCCGAGTCCGGACCGTAGGCCATTCGACTGCATCGGCTCTCTCTAGAAGGCGAGCAAGCCTTGTCGAGTTCACGAGGAGACTCCAAAATGACGATTTCGAACATTGCGCTACTTTTTCTGCCGGTTGCCATTGCCGGCGGCCACAACGTTGCAGATCCGCCGACTGCGCACTCGCCCGTGAACCTCTCAGCAGTAAGCGATCCTTACACGGGACGAACTGCGTTCTCGTTTCAAGGCAAGCAGGAAGCTCCGGTGATCCGCGCAAATCCGGGTGACTCAATCGACATCACGTTGCGAAATGAGATGTCGGCCAACCCAAATTCGAAGTGCGCGACTGGGCCTTGCATGAACATGACGAATCTCCATTTTCACGGACTGCATGTATCGCCCCACGCGCCGCAGGACGACGTCCTTTCCATGATGGCGATGCCGGGAGAGTCGCTCCAATACAAAGTTGAAATTCCGCGGAATCAACCGCCCGGTCTGTACTGGTATCACCCTCACGCACATGGCGAGAGCAATAAGCAAGTACTGGACGGGATGTCGGGCGCGATTGTGATCGAAGGGATCGAACGCTACGTTCCTGCTGTGGAGGGAATGCGTGAGCGCATCCTGGTGCTGCGTGACCGAGCGTTCGAGGGAACCAGTCCGGAAGCAACGCGACTAAAAGCCATTGCCGAAGTCGGGCGCGGCCGATGTGGATCGTCGATGGAGCCAGCAGAGCGCATCTTTACCGTCAACGGCGCCGTACGGCCGCAAATTCCGATCGGGGCCGGCGAAAGGCAGTTCTGGAGAATCGTGAATGCGTCGCCCGATTTGTACGCCGACCTGCAGATCGACCGAGAGCAACTGGAAATCGTTGCGCTGGATGGAATGCCTCTTGCCTTTCACGATCCGCATCACTCGACGCGGCTCGCGAGCCATGTACTCGTGCCCCCGGCAGGCCGGCTCGAAGTCATCGTAACCAGACAAAGTGGAGGAGCCAAAGCGAAGCTACGGACGAGGTGCTTTGATACCGGTCCCGACGGCGATCCCAATCCGAGCATGGTCCTGGCAGACTTGGTCGATGTGAAAACGGACGCGCTCGCCACTCGAACGGCTCCCGCGAAGATGCAAAAACCCGTATTCGTGCCTGGCTCTGACGCAACGCTCCCTTCGCTGGAAAAGACCGCACCCGATTTTACCGTCACCTTCACAGAAGATAAGCAGGGTTTCTATATTAACGGCAAGCGATATGGCCCCGAGGACGCGCCCATGACCCGTGTCCGTGTGGGTGCGTATCAACACTGGCGAATTGTAAATAAGACGCATGAGGTTCATCCGTTTCACATTCACCAGGTCCATTTCCTGTTCTACTCCACAAACGATCGGCCAGAACCGCAGCCGGAATGGCTCGACACGGTAAACGTGCCGGCCGAAGGCTCTGTGGACTTGATCATGGATTTCACCGATCCAATCATTCGCGGCATGTCCCTCTTTCACTGTCATCTGCTGAGCCATGAGGACAAAGGCATGATGGCGAAGATCCTTTTCTACTAGAGGCGAGGTGACTGAGGCCTGACGCCGATGACACCTCAGCATCACCGGCGTTCCTCGTCGAAATAACTACTCGTTGAAATCAGGCGGGTTGGTCATGCGAGTTCGAGGCTGGCAGATTGCACCTTGTAGCGGCAGAAGAGGACGAAATCCTCGAATCAAGTTAAGGAGACATTTATGCACCGAAGAATGATGACAACCGCTGCCGGCGCGCTCCTGTTTGCGACAGCCGTGTGCGGGCAGCATGTGAAGACTGATTACGATCGCACCGCGAACTTCTCCCAGTACAAGACGTATTCGTGGGAGAAGGTCCAGACGCAAGATCCTCTGTGGGTCGAGAGAATCAAGAGCGCTGTCAACGCGGAGCTCACCCAGAAGGGGTTCTCTGAGGTCGCATCGGGCGGTGACGTTTCTATCGTCGCGGTCGAGATGACGAAAACGCAGCGCACCCTCGATACGTTCTACAACGGGCTCGGAGGCGGCTGGCACTTTGGAGGCGGACTCGGCGATGCGACGACGACGGTCGACACGTACAAGGTGGGCACACTGGTGGTCGATCTATTTGACGCGAAGACGAAGAAGCTCATGTGGCGCGGGTCGGCCAGCGACACGCTATCGGACAAGTCGGATAAGAATATCAAGAACCTCGACAAGGGCGTGCAAAAGTTGTTCGATCACTTTCCTCCAAAGGCGACAAGTTAAGCCGGCGCTATGCGTCGGCGTGAAAGAGAGGTCTTTATGAAATGCGCTCACAAAAGTCTGGTGTTACTCGTTGCCTGGGACTCCTGGCCACCCAGGCAAATTTCGCTCAGACAACCTCAGAGCCGCCTCAAGCGGCTCAACAGAGCCAGGAACAATTACAACAACTGGTAGCTCCGATCGCGCTCTATCCTGATGCCTTGGTTGCTCAGATCCTCCCTGCGGCTTCTTATCCGGAGCAGATTGTGGAGGCAGCCAAGTGGATGGATACGCACAAGGGCGTCCAGGGAGACCAACTGGCCAAAGAAGTGGATGCCCAGCCTTGGGACGAAAGCGTCAAGGCTCTTACACGATTCCCGGCCGTGCTCGCGAATATGAAACAGAACCTCGCCTGGACATCGGAACTGGGCGACGCCTA
>Ga0070731_10004434_pt1 | contig 12075 bp, 12 predicted proteins | sample Coa_R1_2_FD_66448 | JGI IMG/M metagenome (GOLD analysis project Ga0070731, IMG submission 66448) | Surface soil microbial communities from Centralia Pennsylvania, which are recovering from an underground coalmine fire - Coalmine... | ecosystem: Environmental > Terrestrial > Soil > Unclassified ... | reverse complement strand
ATGCGGCCGCCGGGCACGAGCGCCTCGCGCAGTCGCGCGAGCACGCCGGGGACGTCGGCCACGTAGTTCAGGCTCCAGCGCCCGAGCACGACGTCGTATGCGTGCGGCGACAGCGGGAGCGTCGTCACGTCCCCGGCGCGGAACTCGACGTGCGCGAGGCCGAGCGCGACGGCCCGCTCGCGCGCGGTCGCGAGCATGTCCTCGACGAGGTCGATGCCGAGCACGCGGCCATGCGGTCCGACGAGCACCGCCACCTGCAGCGTCGGGTCGCCGATGCCACAGCCGACGTCGAGCACGCGCTGCCCGTCGCCGATCTGCGTCGCCGTCGCCATGCGGAGCGCGAGCGGCCAGGTGAAGGACTGGAAGAGCGGCTCCCACCGCCGCCAGCCGGCCGCGACGGCCTGCCACTCGGCACGGATGCGATTGTCTTCGTCCGCCATGCGTCAGATGCCAGGCACCAGGTCCGGGATGCCCGTGGCTGCCGTGAGACCGCCGTCGACGACGAGCGTCGCGCCGGTGATGTACGAGGCCTGGTCGGATGCGAGGAAGAGGATCGCGTCGGCCGCTTCCTCCGCCCGGCCGAGACGGCCGAGCGGGACCGCCGCCTCCGCCAGCGCGTGACGCTCCGGGAGGCGCGCGAACGCCCGCCCGAGGCCGGGCGTGTCGATCAGACCCGGACACACGGCGTTCACGCGGATGGCGCTGCGTGCGAGCTCCAGCGCCGCCGAGCGCGTGAAATTGATGACGGCCGCCTTCGCCGCGTTGTACGCGGCGAGCCCGCGGTCGCCGGCGAGCCCCGACACGGAGGCCACTGCGACGACCGCCCCGCCGCCCCGCGCGCGCATGACCGGGATGGCGGCGCGCACGCCGGTGAAGATCGGCGTCAGCGTGACGTCTAGCGTCCGGTTCCACTCCGCTACGCCGAGGCTCTCGATCGAGCCGAACGCGGTCGAGAACGCGCACCCCACGAAGACGTCGAGGCGACCGTGGGTGCGCGCCGTGTCGGCGACGAGCCGGGTGACCTGTCCGTCGTCGGCGACGTCGAGCCAAGCGAACGTCCCGCCGATCTGGTTCGCGAGCTGCGGACCGTGCTCGCGGTCGATGTCGGCGACGACGACACGCGCACCTTCGGCTGCGAATGCTTGCGCAGTCGCGGCGCCGATACCGGAGGCTCCGCCGGTCACGATCGCCACGCGGTCCGTGAAACGCGCGTTCACGCCGGTCGGCATGAGGCGGTGCTTAGCATCGTCCGCCGGCGCGCGAAATCAGGGGTCCCGCCTTGCGCACCGCGCCGGTTGCCGCTACGAGCGCCGCCATGCCGTTCCTCACGCACGCCGGCGTCTCGCTCCGCTACGACCGCGTCGGCGCCGGACCCGCGGTGCTCCTGATCCACGGCTGGACGTTCAACCGCACGGTGTGGGAGCGACAGGTTCTCGCGCTCCGCGATCGACACACGGTCATCACCGTCGACCTGCGCGGGCACGGCGAGTCGTCGCACCCGCGCACCGGATACACGATTTCCGCGATGGCGACGGACCTCGAGCATCTCGTGCGCGCGCTCAACGTCCCGCAGGTCGTGCTCGTTGGATGGTCGATGGGCGGGATCGTCGCGCTCGACCTCGCGCGGCGCCTCGGCGAGCGCGTCCGTGGGCTCGCGCTCGTGTGCACGACGGCCGGGGGGCTGATGGCCGCCGACAACGACCTCGCCGTACCCGAGAAGGAGGTCGAGGAGATGAAGGCGGCGATGGCCGCGGACTTCCGTGGCTTCGCGCGCCAGTTCGCGACCCGCCTCTTCAAGCGCGGCCCGGAGTCTCCGTTCCACGCATGGGCCGTCGATCAGACGCAGAAGACGCCGCCGCAGGTCGCGTTGGCCTGCATGGACGCGGTATTCGCGATCGATTTCCGCCCGGCGCTGAAGACGCTCGACGTCCCGACTGCCGTCATCCATGGCCGCCACGACGCGGTCTTCCCTCCGGCGCACGGCGAAGCGCTCAAGAAAGGCATCAAGGGCGCGACCCTCACGATCCTCGAGGACAGCGGACACACCCCGTTCCTCGAGGAGCCGGAGGCGTTCAACGCCGCGCTCGGGAGCCTGCTCGGCGGCGACGACGCGGGACGCGAGCGCGCCGCAGCGCCTAGTAAACGAGCCGGCCGATCCGCTCCCAGCGCACCCAGCGGTCGGGGCCGTCCCAGGACCAGTAGATGATGAGGGCCTGGCCCTTGATGTCCGAGAGCGGCACGGGGCCCCAGAAGCGCGAATCGTAGCTCTGCTCGCGGTTGTCGCCCATCACGAAGACGTGACCGGGCGGCACCGTGAACGGCCCGTAGTGATCTCCCGGCCCGTGCGGCGCGGAGGCCCACGTGGCGTGCGGATCGTCGCGCGGCTTCCCGTCGACGAGGACCTGCTTGTTGCGGATCTCGATCGTCTCGCCCTCGACCGCCACCACGCGCTTGATGAAGTCCTTCGAGCGGTCCTTCGGCCAGATGAACACGACGACGTCGCCCGGCCGCGGCTTCCGCAGGCCGGGGAGCTGCGCGAGCGCCGTCTGCGTGAGCGGGACCTCGAGGCGCGGTCCGTAGACGAACTTGTTCACCAGGATGTGATCGCCGATCTGGAGCGTCGGCAGCATCGACCCGGACGGGATCTTGAAGGCCTGGACGACGAAGGTGCGGATGACGAGCGCGAGGAGGAGCGCAACGAGCAGCGCCTCCGCGTACTCGCGGACCTGCGACTTCTGACGCGGGACCGTGCGCGCGATCGTCGCCGGCGCCTCGCGACGACGCGCCTCGGGGCTAGCCATGTGGCGGCATGATAGACGAGCGCTTTCTCACCCGCCACCCTTCAGCACCGCGAGGAACGCCTCCTGCGGGATCTCGACCCGCCCGACCTGCTTCATCCGCTTCTTCCCCTCCTTCTGTCGCTCGAGGAGCTTCCGCTTGCGGGTGATGTCCCCGCCGTAGCACTTGGCGGTGACGTTCTTCCGGAGCGCCTTCACGGTCTCGCGTGCGATCACTTTCGCACCAATCGCCGCCTGGATCACGACCTCGAACATCTGCCGTGGGATGAGCTCACGCAATCGCTGCGTGAGCTCGCGCCCACGGAGGTACGCGTGGTCACGATGGACGATGACGGAGAGCGCGTCGATGGGGTCGCCGTTGATGAGGATGTCGAGCTTCACGAGCTCGGAGGCGCGGAAGTCGAGGTACTCGTAGTCCATGGACGCGTAGCCGCGGGTGACGGACTTCAGCTTGTCGTAGAAGTCGACGACGATCTCGGAGAGCGGCAGCTCGTAGGTGAGCTGCACGCGCGACTCGCCGTGGTAGCGCATCTCGGTCTGCCGTCCACGGCGTTCCTCGCAGAGCGCGAGTACGTTGCCCAGGAACTCGACCGGCAGGTGGACCGACGCGCGGATGTACGGCTCCTCGATGTGATCGACCTGGAGCGGGGGCGGCAGCTTCGCCGGGCTGTCGATGACCATGGCCTCCCCGTCGCGCTTGACGACGCGGTAGGCGACGGTTGGCGCGGTCGTGATCAGCGCGAGAGCGAACTCGCGCTCGAGCCGCTCCTGCACGATCTCCATGTGGAGCAGCCCGAGGAACCCACAGCGGAACCCGAACCCGAGCGCGAGCGACGTCTCGGGCTCGTAAGTGAACGAGGAGTCGTTCAGGCGGAGCTTCTCGACCGCGTCGCGGAGAGCGTCGTACTGCGCCGACTCGGCTGGGTAGAGCCCGCTGAACACCATCGGCTTGACCGGCCGGAACCCGGGGAGCGGAGCCACCGCCGGCCGCTCCGCGTCCGTGATCGTATCGCCGATCTTGGTGTCGCCGACCTCCTTGATCGCCGCCATGAGGATGCCGACCTCGCCGGGCCCGAGCTCCGCGACCTCGACCGCCCGCGGCGCCAGCACGCCCACCCGCGTGACGAGGAACTCTTTTCCCGTCGCCATCATGCGGATGCGCTGCCCCTTCGCGAGCCGGCCGTCGAAGACGCGGACTAGCACGACGGCGCCGTGGTAGGGATCGAACCAGGAGTCGAAGATCAGCGCGGTGGTCGGCGCGTCGGGGTCGCCCTTCGGCGGTGGGACGTCCTTGACGATCGCCTCGAGCACGTCTTCCGTCCCGCGCCCCTCCTTCGCGCTCGCGAGAATGGCGTGCGAGGCGTCGAGGCCGATGATCTCTTCGATCTGCTGCCGGACCTTCTCCGGCTCCGCGCTCGGCAGGTCGATCTTGTTGAGGACCGGTACGATCGCGAGGTCGTGATCGAGGGCGAGGTACACGTTCGCGAGCGTCTGGGCCTGAACGCCCTGCGACGCGTCGACCACGAGCACGGCCCCCTCGCACGCCGCGAGGCTGCGCGAGACCTCGTAGGTGAAGTCGACGTGCCCGGGCGTGTCGATCAGGTTGAGGACGTAGTCCTGTCCGTCGCGCGCCCGGTAGCCGAGCCGGACCGAGCGCGCCTTGATCGTGATGCCACGCTCGCGCTCGAGCTCCATGTCGTCGAGGAACTGCGCCTCCATCTCGCGCGCGGAAACGGCACCCGTCCGTTCGAGGATGCGATCGGCGAGCGTCGACTTCCCGTGGTCGATGTGGGCAATGATGGAGAAGTTACGGATGCGGGAGGTGTCCAGAAGCGGATGAATGTACGGGTGCGGAGAGTGGATCGCAACCCAACGTGGCACTCGCGCGAGGCGGGACGGTATCATCGAGCTCGTGGCCAGCGTGGACGCTCGGCGAAATCGATCGGCCCATGTCGGAGCCACCCGACCCGCGCGAGCCATGTCTGGGGCGGGACGATCGGACTCCGCATGTGAGACGGCCCGGGTGTCTCCTTCCAACCCGTGAACCACGCTGCCGACGATCTTGAATCCAAACCGCGCGCACCCGGCATGTGCTTTCACCGGTTCTACAGGACGTATACGAGTGCGTGCCGCACCTCGCGTGGCGTTGCCAGCAGATGGGAATGGAACCGATCGGCCCAAACACGACCACGGCGATGGAGCGCGCGATTGATCGCCTTGGCGACACGGATCGCTAAGCCCTGCACGCCGGCCCGAAGTCCGCGCGGATCGTCCGCCCGGCACAAGCCTCACTTTGACTTGAGCAGATGTGACAGCAAGCTTGCTTGCATGTCAAGCGGCGACGACGTGCCGGGCAGTCGCACGTTCCGATCGAACAATCGTCGCGGCGACGCGTCGAGTTGGACGCGCGGCCGTCTTCGAAGTAAAGACTCCCCCGCGTTACCGATCGACAACGCCATCCACACACGGAGGCCCCATGCGTGCGCTCGTCGTTGCATTCGCGGTCGCCCTCTTCGTCACACCGGCCGCTGCGTCGGACCAGACGGACGTCATGGCCGTCGTGCATCGTTTCATCGACGCCCTCGACAAGGGTGACATCAAGACCGCGTGCTCGACGCTCGCGACGCCGTCCTCGATCATCGACGAGTTCCCGCCCTACGGGTGGCAGGGTGCGACGGCATGCGCCGACTGGGCCACCGACTTCGACACCTTCAACAAGAAAAACGGGATCACGGATCCGGCCGTGACGCTCGGGAAGGCACGGCACATCGACGTCAGCGGGGATCGCGCGTACGCCGTCTTCCCCGCAGCGTTCAGCTACAAGGAGAAGGGAAAGAAAGGCACGGAATCCGGCTCGCTCTTCACGGCCGCGCTCCAGAAGTCGAGCGCCGGATGGGTGATCACCGGGTGGGCGTGGTCAAAGCACTAGCGCCCACGCGTGGTCACGCCCGCTTCGTCCGGAACCACTCCACCGTCCGCCGGAGTCCGTCCTCCAGCGACGTCTCGGGTCGCCACCCCAGCGTTTCCGTCGCGCGCCGCGCATCGACCACGCTTCGGCGCTGCTCGCCTTGCTTCGTGGGGCCGTGGCGGACCTCGGACTTGCTGCCGCTTGCGGCGAGGAGCAACTCCGCCAGCTGGTTCACGTCCGTCTCGACGCCCGTCCCGATATTGAACGGCCCCGTGGCCGTCGAGTCCAGCGCGAGCAGATTCGCGCGCACGACGTCGCCGACGTAGACGTAGTCGCGCGTCTGCTTGCCGTCGCCGTTCACGGTGACCGGCTCGTTCGCGAGCATCTTCTGGCTGAAGATCGCGACCACGCCGGCCTCGCCGTGCGGATCCTGGCGCGGTCCGTAGACATTCGCGTAGCGCAGGGCGACGAAGGGGATGTGGTACTCGGCGTGGTAGAAGAACGCGTACAGCTCGCCGGCCCGCTTGCTGACGCCGTACGGGCTCACCGGGTTCGTCGGATGGGTCTCGGGCGCGGGAAACCGCTCCTGCTCGCCGTAGACGGCGCCGCCCGACGAGACGAAGAGGACGCGACGGACGTTCGCCTTGCGCGCGGCCTCGAGGAGGTTGATCGTCCCGAGCACGTTCACGCGCGCGTCGAAGAGCGGGTCGGCGACCGAGCGGCGGACGTCCATCTGCGCGGCGTGATGGCAGAGCGCGGCCGGGCGCTCATCACGGATCAGCTCGACGGTCTTCGCGTCGATGACGTCGAGCTGATGGAAGCGCGCCTTGGGGTTGAGGTTCTCGCGCTTGCCGGTCGAGAGATCGTCGACGATGAGCACGTCGTGGCCGGCGGCGACGAACGCGTCGACGACGTGCGAGCCGATGAAGCCTGCACCACCGGTGACGACGACCTTCATGCGCCGAGCACCACGCCGCGGAAGTAGTCGATCGTCTTCCGCAGTCCTTCCTCGAGCGAGACCTTCGGCTCCCAGCCGTGGAGGCGGCGCGCGAGCGCGATGTCGGGCTGACGCACCTTCGGATCGTCCTCCGGTAGCGGACGGAAGACGATCTCGCTCGGACTCCCGGTCAGCTTCTTGATCTTCTCGGCGAACTGCACGATCGACACCTCCATCGGGTTCCCGCAGTTCACCGGCCCGCTGTGATCCGACCGGAGGAGACGCACTATCCCCTCCACGAGATCGGACACGTAGCAGAAGCTCCGCGTCTGCGAGCCGTCGCCATACACGGTCATCGGCTCGCCGCGCAGCGCCTGCGCGATGAAGTTCGGGACGACGCGGCCGTCGTTGAGGCGCATGCGCGGCCCGTGGGTGTTGAAGATGCGGACGATGCGCGTCTGCACGCCGTGCGTGCGGTGGTACGCCATCGTGATCGCCTCCGCGAAGCGCTTCGCCTCGTCGTAAACGCCGCGCGGGCCGATCGGGTTCACGTTGCCCCAGTAGTCCTCCCTCTGCGGATGGACGAGCGGGTCACCGTAGACCTCCGACGTCGAAGCGAGGAGGAAGCGCGCGTTCTTCTCTTTCGCGAGCCCGAGCGCCTTGTGGGTGCCGAGCGAGCCGACCTTCAACGTCTGGATCGGGAGCTCGAGATAATCGACCGGGCTCGCCGGCGACGCGAAGTGGAGAATCGCGTCGAGCGGCCCCTTCACGTAGATGTAGTTCGTCACGTCCTGCTGGATGAACGTGAACCGGCGCTCCGCGAACAGGTGCGCGATGTTGTCGGAGCTCCCCGTCAGGAAGTTGTCCATGCAGATGACTTCGTCGCCCTCGTCGAGGAAGCGCTCGCAGAGGTGCGAGCCGATGAAGCCGGCGCCGCCGGTGATGAGGACGCGCGCCATCTATGCCCTCACCTGGCCCACCCGCACCGCGGCGCGCCCGATCGGGTGGTAGGTGAAGCCCTGCGCGCGCATGACGTCGGGCTCGTACAGGTTGCGCCCGTCGAAGATGACGGGCTGCTTCAGGAGCCGCTTCATGCGCGGGAAGTCGGGGCGGCGGAACTCGTTCCACTCCGTCACGATGAGGAGGGCGTCGGCGTCGCGTAGCGCATCGTAGTTGACGCGGTGGTACGTGACGCGGTCGCCGAACTGCTTGCGGGCCTCGGCGAGCGCCTCGGGGTCGTGCGCCGCGATCTCGGCGCCGCGGGCGAGGAGTCCTTCGACGATCGTGATCGACGGCGCCTCGCGCATGTCGTCGGTGCGCGGCTTGAACGCGAGGCCCCAGACCGCAAAGCGACGCCCGCGGAGGTTCTCGCCGAACTCGGTCACGACCTTCTCGACCAGCCGTGCCTTCTGTGCCGCGTTCACGTCCTCGACGGCGGTGAGGAGCGGGAAATCCATCCCCTGCTCGCGCGCTGTATGGATGACCGCCTTGACGTCCTTCGGAAAGCACGAGCCGCCGTAGCCGACGCCGGGAAACAGGAAGTGATGGCCGATGCGTCGGTCGTAGCTGATGCCGCGGCGCACCTGATCGACGTCGGCGCCGACGCGTTCGCAGAGGTTGGCGATCTCGTTCATGAACGAGATCCGCGTCGCGAGCAGCGCGTTGGCCGCGTACTTCGTCATCTCCGCGCTCGCGTTGTCCATGACGAGGATCGGATTCCCCGTGCGCACGAACGGCTCGTAGAGCTGGCGCATGATGTCGATCGCCTGCTGGCTGCCGCTGCCGATGACGACGCGGTCGGGCTTGGTGAAATCCTCGATCGCGGCGCCTTCCTTCATGAACTCCGGGTTCGAGACGATGTCGAACGGGTGACTGGTGAGCTTTTCCATCTCGGCGCGCAGCCGGTCGTGGGTGCCGATGGGGACGGTGCTCTTCGTCACGATGACCCGGTAGCCGTCCATCGCGCGCGCGATGTCGCGTGCGACGGCCATCACCGCGCTCAGGTCCGCGGAGCCGTCGTCGTGCGCCGGCGTGCCGACGGCGACGAAGACGACCTGGCTCCGGCGCACGGCGTCCGCCAGGTCGGTCGTGAACGTGAGCCGGCTCTCGGCGACGTTCCGTCGCACGAGCTCGCTGAGGCCCGGCTCGTAGATCGGCACCTCGCCCTGACGGAGCGCCTCGATCTTCGCGGCCACGTTGTCGACGCATACGACGTCGTTGCCGCTTTCCGAAAAGCACGTCCCCGCGACCAGGCCGACGTAGCCGGTACCTATGACGCACAGCTTCATGGAGCGGCACGCATAGCGACGCCCCTTCGCGAAGTCAAAGTACGATCACACCAGCGACGCTTCGCGCCGCGCCGTGTGCTCGATCGTCTCGCGGATGCGGTAGATCGGCTTCGCCTGCGACTCGTGGTACGTGCGCACGAGCATCTCGCCGAGCAGCCCGAGCGACACGAACTGCACGCCGACGACCACGAGCAGGATCGCGAGCAGCACGATCGGCCGTCCGCCGAGGCGCACGCCGAGCACGATGCGCTCGAAGCCGAGCTCCGCGGTGAGCGCGAACCCGACGAGCGCGCAGACGAGGCCGACCAGGCCGAAGAGCTGGATCGGCCGGGTCGAGAAGCCCGAGAGGAACTTGACGGTGAGCAGGTCGAGCAGCACGCGCAGCGTGCGCGAGAGCCCGTACTTCGACCGCCCCAGCGTCCGCGGCCGGTGGTGCACCGGGATCTCGACCACGCGCGCGCCGAGATCCGCCGCCAGCGCGGGGATGAAGCGGTGCATCTCGCCGTAGAGCCGGAGCTCGCGCACGACCGAGGTGCGCATCGCGCGCAGCGTGCAGCCGTAGTCGTGTAGCGCCGTCCCCGTGACGAGCGAGATGAGCCGGTTCGCGAGCTGGGACGGCGCCCGGCGCGTCAGCCACGGGTCGCGGCGTGGCGAGCGCCAGCCGTTCACGACGTCGGCACCCTCCGCGAGCGCGGCGAGGAGACGCGGCACGTCGGCGGGATCGTTCTGCATGTCCGCGTCCATCGACACGATGACCGGCGCGCGCGCATGCTCGATGCCCGCCGCGAGCGCCGCCGTCTGCCCGTAGTTCCGCGCGAGGCGCACGATGCGCAGCCGGGGCTCCGTCGCCGCGAGCGCCGCGAGCCGCTCGAAGCTGCCGTCGGTGCTGCCGTCGTCGACGACAAGGATCTCGGCAGAGCAGCCGAGCCCGTCGAGCACGCCGGCGAGCTCGTGCACGAGCGGCGTGACGCTCTCGACCTCGTCGTAGAGCGGGATGACGACTGACAGCTCGGGACCGCGCGCGACTGGCGTGGCTAGAACTCCGTCAGCGCGATGAACTGTCGATAGCGCCGGTCGATGTCGTCCTGCGTGAGCGTGCGTAGGCGCTCGGGGCCGAAGTCCTCGACCACGTACGAAGCGAGCACGGTCCCGTACACGATCGCGCGCCGCAGGCCCGCGTCCGAGCGCTCACCGGTGGCGGCGAGGTAGCCGACGACGCCGCCCGCAAAGGCGTCGCCCGCACCGGTCGGGTCGTACACCTCCTCCAGGGGATAGGCCGGAACCGCGAACACGGACTCGGGCGAGAACAGGATGGCGCCGTACTCCCCGCGCTTCACGAGCACGCTGCGCGACCCGAGCTCGAGGATGCGGCGCGCTGCGCGGCTGATGTTGCTCTCCCCCGACAGGAGCCGCGCCTCCTCGTCGTTCACGATGAGGAGGTCGACGCGCGGGAGAAGGGCCTCGAGCGGCTCGCGCGCGGTCTCGATCCAGTGGTTGATCGTGTCGCACGCAACGAGCGTCGGATCCTCGAACTGCTCCAGCACCGACTCCTGCAGCGAGGGCTGGATGTTCCCGAGGTACACGATCGGCGCCTTCCGCGCCGCCTCCGGCAGCGTCGGCTGGAAGTCCGCGAACACGTTCAGCTCGAGCGCGAGCGTGTCGCGAACGTTCAAGTCCTCGTGATAGCGGCCGGTCCATCGGAACGTCCGGCCGGGGCGGACCTCGAGCCCGGACAGATCGATGCCCCGCGTGCCCAGAAACTCGCGGTCAGAGGGGGGGAAGTCCTCGCCGACGACCGCGACCAGGTGTACGGGCGCGAAGAAGCTCGCGGCGAGCGAGAAGTACGTCGCGGAGCCGCCGAGCACGTCCTCTGCACGCCCGATCGGCGTCTCGATCGTGTCGAATGCGACCGAGCCGACGACGGCGATCGCCTGTGCGGCGGGATCCATTACATCCACCGTCCGATGATCGGCTGGAGGTCGCGGCGCACGTCGGCCGGCACGGCGGCGCGATCGGTGATGATCGCGTTCCGGAGCGCATCCGGACACGGACATCCCCGCCGCTCCGGCAGCGCCGCCGCCACGTGCGCGATGGTCCTGCGCGCGAGATCGACGTTGGCGCCGAGCACGCGGATCACCTCCTCGATGTCGACGTCGCCGTGCGCCGTGTTCCAGCAATCGTAGTCGGTCGCGAGCGCCATCGTCGCGAGGCAGATCTCGGCCTCGCGCGCGAGCTTCGCCTCCTGGAGGTTCGTCATGCCGATCACCGACGCGCCCCAGCTCCGGTAGAGGTTCGACTCGGCGCGGGTCGAGAAGTGCGGCCCCTCCATACAGACGTAGACACCGCCGGCATGGACGGTCGCGCGCTCGGCGCGCGCCGCCGCCGCGACGGCGCGCGACAGGTTCGGGCAGAGCGGATCCGCGAACTGGACGTGCGCGACGATGCCGCGGCCGAAGAACGTGCTCGCGCGCTGCCGCGTCCGGTCGATGAACTGGTCGGGCACGACGACGTGCCCCGGCGCGATCTCTTCGCGCAGGCTACCGACGGCGCTCACCGAGACGATCCACTCCGCGCCGAGCTGCTTCATACCGTAGACGTTGGCGCGGAAGTTGAGCTCGGTGGGAAGCAGGCGGTGGCCGCGTCCGTGCCGCGGAAGGAAGATCAGTCGCGTCCCGGCGAGACGCCCGACGACGAACTCGTCCGACGGCGGCCCGAAGGGCGTGCCGAGCTTCACGCGCTCGACGGCCTCCAGGCCGGGAAGCTCGTACAGTCCGCTGCCGCCGAAGACGCCGAGGGTCGGTTCCGCCATGCGCGCCGCGTCCGCCGCGGCGGCGTCATCGTAGGGCATTTCGAGTTCAGTTCAAGACTGCGCTGCCCGCGCCCGATCGTCGCCCTGGTTGCCGGAGACACGACGGTGCCGCCGGTACGGTGAGTCCATGACAATCGTCGGGCAGGCGAAGCTCGCCACCGCGGGACTGCTCGCGGGCCATCTCCTCCAGTACGCGTTCGGACAGCGCTTCCCCGACAAGACGATTCCTCCCTGGGTCGCGCTCGGCATCGCGGCGGCGCTCGTTTTCGTCACGGTCGACGTCCGGCGACGGCAGAGCAGGGAGACGCAGCCGTGAGGCAGTACCTGAAGGCGAT
>Ga0070731_10004433_pt1 | contig 12076 bp, 7 predicted proteins | sample Coa_R1_2_FD_66448 | JGI IMG/M metagenome (GOLD analysis project Ga0070731, IMG submission 66448) | Surface soil microbial communities from Centralia Pennsylvania, which are recovering from an underground coalmine fire - Coalmine... | ecosystem: Environmental > Terrestrial > Soil > Unclassified ... | reverse complement strand
AGTTGCGGGTTACTCTATCATTCCCGCGCGCTCGCGGCAAGGGGTATTTCAGGAAACGCTATGTATTTAGCGATAATGTAGTTGACTCATCAACGAAGGTACCTCATAATGTATTCATGGCAAGCGAACCCAAGACACTTCAAGAAGCGATCCTCTGCTTCGCTGACGCTGATAACTGCATTGCTTACCTTGTGGCGCGTCGTTGGCCTAATGGAGTAACTTGCCCCACTTGCGGACGTGCTGACGTGACTTACGTTCCCGCGCGGCGCGTATGGCAGTGCAAGACCCGGCATCCTAAGGCACAGTTCAGCATCAAAGTCGGAACTATTTTCGAGGATTCTCCGATTATCCTTGATAAGTGGCTTCTGGCGATGTGGATGATTGCGAACTGTAAGAACGGCGTTAGTAGCTACGAAATCAGCCGCGCTACTGGAATTACTCAGAAATCTTGCTGGTTTATGCTTCAGCGTATTCGCCTTGCTCTTCAGGATGAGAGCACCGGCGGAAAGCTTTCCGGTGAAGTTGAAGTGGACCAAACTTTCATTGGCGGCAAGGCTCGCAATATGCACAAAGACGTGAAAGCGCGCCGTATCACCGGCAGCGGCCCGGAAGGTAAGGCTATCGTAGCTGCCGTTCTGGAGCGTGGAGGGAGGGTTCGCGCGAAGGTCGTGGAGACCCGCCGTAAGCCCGAACTGCAAGCGATGGTGCGCGAACATGTAGAACCAAAGTCCGCACTGTATAGTGATGCTCTGCTGTCTTACGACGGTCTTTCTGCCGACTACCCATGAGATGATTGGCCATGCAATAGAGTACGTTCGTGAGAACGTTCACACCAATGGGATGGAGAGCTTTTGGAGCCTGTTGAAGCGCGGCCTTAATGGAACCTATTATCAGCGTCGAGCCGTTTTCACCTGTTTCGCTACGTTGATGAGCAAGCGTTCAGCTTCAACAAATCGGCAGGATATGACCGACAGCGACCGCTTTGATCTCGCCGTTCGCCAGATCGTTGGAAAACGCCTTCCGTGGGATGAAGTCGCCGGCAAGGTGACTCCGACGCAAGCCAACTAGAACACTAAAGCGTGGACCTAAGCGGAAGGTTTCTTGATCTTCCGTTTTGGCTTGGGGCCGGGACGATTTGGTTTTTCCGCAGAACGCTTGCGCTCTTCCTCTACGCGCTGCTTTACGACGCTGTGGGGAACCGCAAGGACGCGATTCACAAGAGACGTAAACTTGTCGTACTCGGTCGGCTCGTACTTCATCGAGACCTCCATCGTAGCGCATGATCAGATTAGTCGCCCACCAGCGAAGAGAGCTATCGGATTAACGACGGTCACATGGATGATGAGGAGCACATCGTCTATTTGTTCACCGGACTCAAGTGGCATAATCAATCGGTCTGTAGTTACAGACACTTTTGTCACCAGAGCATCATCTTCCATCAAACAAAAAAACGGATCTTCGTCTGGCTCGAACGAGTACCCGCCCAATTCCGCTTTTTTCTTTGGCACCCTCAAGCCGTCAAATAACACTTTGATGCGATTGTCGATGTCTCCCTTTTCCCCAAATCCGGGGGCCTGCCTCCGCAAGAACAGGATATCCAGAGAGCAGGTGAATCCACCGCTCTCACTCACGAGCGGAACAAACCGATTACCGCAGTAGACGTGCGCATCCGCGATGTGGTCGATGTACCTCTTCGCAAGCGGCTCCCCTCGCATAACTGGAACAATCTGCCGTACCCCTGGCCCTGGATAATCCACTTTGTTGGCCGGTGTAACGTGTATACGGAAATAACTTTCTGCCTGCTCGTGGAGTCCGGGATCTTGCTTCCACAGTTCACGCAATTGCGGATGGAAGTATTTTCGCAGGCGATGTTTATCCCTAGCTCTTCCCACAGCGCCGCTGCCGGGTCCGGCCGTATCCTTACACTTCTCCGCGGGAAGGGTCCCTTTATAAAACAGTCGAAATTCCAAGCGCGTACCCCTGACTCGTCCGGTTCCTCAGGAGAGTAGTAGTTGAATATCTGAGTGAACGGGAGATCAGACCCCATGATCCCACCCCCATCCTGATGAGGCAACTAAATTATTTGGACGGGATCGCAAGTGCAATCCACTCAAATGCTCAGTAGTTCAGGCGCATTGAGAACTGAATCAGGCGCGGAAGATTCAGTTGGGTGCTGACAATTCCGAATTGCGCGTTCCCCACCACTTCTCCCGGCGGCCCGAATTGGACGCGGTTGAAGATGTTGAAAAACTCGGTGCGGAACTGGAGGGAGAAGCGCTCGGTGATCGCCGTGCTTTTGAAGACGGAGAAGTCATAGTTCGCGATTCCCGGGGAGCGAACTCCGGTGAATGTGCGCGCGAGATTTCCGAGCGTTCCAGAAGGCGGCGTCACGAAACACGCCGTGTTGAACCATGCGGTAAGTTTTTGCTGGGAGGAACCGGGCTTGGATGGATCGCATCCGCTGACATAATTCGGCCGCAGGGTTCCGAAGCCGAAGGCGCTGAGAGGATTCGAAGACGTGCTGAGAGTCAACGGGAAGCCGGACTGGAAGGTGGAGATGCCGTTGACTCCCCAGCCGGAAATCAACCGGTCGGCAACGCCGTTCACGCCGGACGCGAATCGTCTTCCCTTTCCGAACGGAAGATCGTAGCTGTAGCTGGCGATCAGACGGTGCGGTACGTCAAATCCGGAGACGGCGCGCTCCCCGCGAAGGTTGGTGTTGTCCTGGATGTTGGCGAGCGGACCAGCTTCCAGCCAGCTCATCCCCGTCTCAATGTCGCCGATATTTTTCGACCAGGTGTAGGCGACCAGCACGGAGCCCCCCTGTTGGAAGCGCTTTTCCAATTTGACTTGCAGCGAATGGTAGACGGAGTCGCGGTTCCCGTCGTTGGCCGCGGTTACGCCGGTGTATTCCGGATAGGGGCGGAGGAGCTGACCTTGAGCGATGGTGGGTAAAGAAAGAGTTCCGAACAAGGTGGTTCCATAGAACGGATTCGGCACCTGCTTCTGGAGCGCTGCCAATCCCAAGCCGAGGTAAGAATCGGAAAGCTGATCGAGCGCCGGGCCGCCGACTAAATGGGTTCCCTTCGCGCCGGCGTAGGCGACTTCCAGAACCATCCCGCTGACCAATTGGCGCTCCACGTTGAAATTCCACTGCTGGAGGTATCCGAAGTGCTGCGAGGCTGTGCCGACGATGGGAGCGGAAATGCTGGTGCCTAAGAGGAGCTGCTGGTAATTCGGGTTCCGCTGCGGGGGTTGGAGAATGCCGGTCGGGAAGGGATTGCTGAGGGGCGCGGCGGGGGTGATCTCGCCATCGGGCGTGGAGGCCCAGGGCTGCGTGACCGACGTCAACTGGCTGCCGCCGGTGCCGTCATTCTGCACATAGAAGATGCCGTACCCGGAGCGGATCACCGACTTTTCGTTCAGCCGGTATGCCAGGCCGAGGCGTGGAGCGAACAGGCCGAGATGAGTTGCAGCGGCGTAACGGCTCTGATCGTCGGGAGAGTTGACCAGGCCTAACCGTCCCATCAGATTCGGAAGTCCGACGGTGGGTCCGAAGGGATTGGGGGAGTTGGGCAGAAGCACTGTGAACCGGTTATAGCGTTCCACTTCCGGGAAGGGAAGTTCCCAGCGAACGCCCAGGTTGACCGTCAGCTTCTTGCTGACCTGCCAGCTATCGTTGACGTAAACGCCGGCGTAGTAATTCCGGTAGGAATATGGGGACGGCGTCACCACGTTGCCGCTGGACCCATAGCCAAGCATGAATGAGGCGAAGCCGAATCCGGTGGTGACTCCATTCAGGCTGGGCGCCTGGGGATTCACCGAAGTGAACAGGTTGTCAAAGTTATAGAGTCCGCTGCCGACATTGCTCTGGATATAGTTGGTGATCTGGCGGCGGAGTTCTCCGCCAAACTTCAGGGTGTGCGCACCCTTGATTTTGGTGACCACGGGATATAGCGAGTAGCTGTCATTTGCCTGGTGGATGACGCTGCCCGGGCCCTGGCTGGTCCAGATATCGCTGAATCCCTGTACCACGGGCGTCGGAATGACCCGGAAGGACACGGCGTTGTTCAGCGCCGCGGGCAGGCCAAAAGTGGTCAGGTCCGTACCGAGAGAGGCGGGCGTGCGGGCGTATTGGAAACGAGTGAATGCGGCATGGATGTCAAAAATCGTGGTCGGTGACAGCGTGAATGTGTCGCCGATCACCGATGAATTGACGATCCACGTTTCCGGGCCGCGATCCTGATAGACGTGGGTTCCATAAGGATCTTCGGCCAGGCTGTAATTCGTCCAGTAGCTGTACCGGGCGAAGAGGCGCTGGCGCTCGCTCAGATTATGGTCGATGCGGGTGTTGTACTCATCGTTATTGCCGCCCGCGCTGGCGTTGGCGCTGAAATTATTGACGTTGGTGAACGGGAGTCCAGTGGTGTTGGGCAGACCCCAGTAATTCGCCAGAATTTTCGCCGTGGGATCGAGACGGGTTAACGGAATGATGTTGTTGGGGAATTGCGTGCGGGTGACCTGGCCGTTCGCGCCGACTGCGTTGGTTTGCGGATCGTAAATCGGGATCAGCGCTCCATTGGCGCTGCGAGTGTTGGAAAAGTCGCCGATGCGCTGCTGCGCGGTGGGCACGGCCACCAGGAAAGGCACGCCATAGCGCAGGCGAAATCCTTCCCAGGCGAAGAAGAAGAAGGTCTTGTCCTTCTTGATGGGACCGCCGAGGTTGGTTCCGTATTGGTTCTGCGTGAACGCCGGCACCGGCTTGCCGGATGAATTATTGAAGAAGGTGTTCGCGTTCAGGACCTTGTTTCGCAGAAATTCGTAGCCGCTTCCGTGGAAGCTGTTGCCTCCGGACTTCGAGACCAGATTGATCACGCCGCCCGCGAAACGGCCGAATTCCGGCCCAAGGCTGTTGGTCTGGACGCGAAATTCCTGCGTGGCATCCTGCGTGGGGATCAGCGCGATCAGGCTGCCTTGCGCGACGTTCAGAGGCGCGCCGTCGTAAAAGGTGGCGTTTTGTCCGGCGATCGCGCCGCCGATCTGGTAGTTGCCAAACGAGAATATGTTCTGACCGGTGGGATTGGTCATCGACTGTCCCTGCGCCACAACGCCGGGAACCAGCGTCACTAGGTTGATCACGTTGCGGCCATTCAGCGGCATTTCCTGCACTTTTCGCGACTCGACGACGGTCCCGAGAGAGGACGTGTCGGTCTGCAACAGAGATGTCTGGGCGCTGACTTCCACGGTCTGGCCGACATCGCCAATCTGCATCGCAAGATCGACGCGAACGGTGGCCTGCACCAGAACTTCGATGTTGTCGCGGGTGAGGTGCTTGAATCCGGTCTTCTCGACGTCCACGCGGTACTGTCCTGGAAGGAGGTTCGGGAATTCAAAGGCGCCGTCGGAGTTGCTCTGAGTCACGCGGCGGTCGCCTGTGCGGCTGTTGGTCAGGGTTACTGAAGCTCCCGGGATGGTGGCTGCGGAAGCGTCGATCGCGGTTCCTACGATGGAGCCGTAGGAGGTTTGCGCCAGAGACGGCGCGGGCAAGAGAACGAAACAGACGAGGACCGCTACCGCCAGCCCCGCGTGGACTTCGTTTGAAAATGTCGCACAGGTTCACCCCCCCAAATTGACGGACATGGCATCTAGGCCGGTCAGCCGCACAGAGTCATTTGAGCGCTAGAGACAATCGTTCTAGTATCTTGAGCCTGCCGCGAGCTGTTGCAAAGTGGTTAGCATGTGAATGCATTGTGATTCACATCGCTGTAACGCATGATAAAAATCACTGTCTTACGGAGTTACTGGTTAGGGAGCGGGGTTTCATTCGCCTCATGTTCCCTGGCGGCGGCCGGGGACTTGGCGAGTTGTACCAGCAACGATCGCCTGTGAATCACAAAGAAATCACGTGATTAGGCTGGAAATCCCGCTTAATATATAGAGGTACCTGGGCGTGTGCCTGGCGGTTGGGCTCCGCTCACAACAATATAAATGGCTGACTGGTTTGGAGAAGATCACGTCCTCCGCTCCGCGCGGCGGTTCCTTGCTATCGCTTTTATAGCGGGCGGCGCGGTCCAGACCGCCCATGCCCAGGGCGATCGGGAACAGGCTTTGGTGAATCAGTATTGCCTCGGTTGTCATAGCGCCAAGCTCAAGACTGGTGGAATCGCAATCGAGGGATTGAGTGTCGCGCAACCCTCCGGCCATGCCGATGTCTGGGAACGAGTGCTTCGCAAGATGCGGACCGGCGAAATGCCTCCCAAGGGGCTGCCCCGACCGACCGAGGCCGAGTACGCGGCGTTCACCCGGTCACTTGAGGAAACGTTGGACCGCGAAGGCGCGGCCAATCCGAATCCGGGGCGGCCGGCGATTCATCGGTTGAACCGGACGGAATACAGCAACGCGATCCGGGATTTGCTGGGCCTGGATACGCAGCCAGGAGCTTCGCTTCCCACGGACAATACGAGTTTCGGGTTCGACAACATTGCCGACGTGCTTTCGATGTCGCCGGCGCTGCTCGAAAGATACGTTTCGGTGGCGCGCTCGGTCGCACGGCTGGCGGTGGGAGATCTGAACGTCAAGGCGACCAAGGATCACTATGAGCCGCCGCGGGATCCGGCGGCGGCGCGGCGTCCGCGAAATGAGCGGGCGGGTGACGATCTGCCTTTCGATTCCCGAGGCGGAGTCGATTTCAAACGATATTTTCCGCTGGATGCGGAATATCTGATTCAAATCAAGATGAAGCCCGATCCACAGATCGCCGCGGCGGAGGGGATCGAGAAGCCGGCGCTGTTCGAACTGCGTCTGCCCCTGAAGGCCGGTCTGCATGCCGTGGGCGTGACCTTCCCGCGCGATTCTTCGAAAGAAGAGAACGAGCTTCCGCCGGGCGCGCGCCGTCCGCCGCCTGCCGCGGGGATGAAGGATTCAAAACCGGAGCGGACGGACGACATGGATCTGTGGCTGGATAACACGCGTCTCAAGCGTTTCGGGGTTCCGCATGGAAGCGCGGATCCGGAGGTCGCGGATGTGATGGTCGGCGGGCCGTATTCGGCAACGGGCCGGGGAAACACGCCGAGCCGCGAAAAGATATTCGTCTGCCGGCCGGCCGCTGCAAAGGACGAAGAAACCTGCGCGCATGTCATCCTGGCGAATCTGACGCGACGGGCGTTTCGACGTCCCACGAGCGAGGCCGATATTGCGCCGCTGCTGGCGTTCTACCGCGCGGGGCGCCAAGCGGGCGATTTCGATGCCGGAATCGAAAAGGCGCTGGAAGCGCTGCTGGTGTCGCCGGATTTCCTATTCCGCGTGGAGACCGATCCGGCGGGTTGTAAGCCCGGGACGGCGTACAAGATCAACGATCTGGACCTGGCGTCCCGGCTGTCGTTTTTCCTGTGGAGCAGCATTCCGGATGAAGAGCTTCTGCAAATCGCGGAGCAGGGCAAGCTGAAAGATCCGGCGGTGCTGCAAGCGCAAACGCGGCGGATGCTGGACGATCCGCGGTCGGACGCGCTGGTCAGCAACTTCGCGGGGCAGTGGCTGTACCTGCGGAATCTGACGACGCTGAAACCCGACGCGGGGATTTTCCCGCAATTCGACGAAAGCCTGCGACGGTCCATGCGCGCGCAGACCGAGCTGTTTTTCGGGAGCATCCTGCATGAGAACCGCAGCGTTCTGGAGCTTCTGGACGCCGATTACACCTTCCTCAACCAACGGCTGGCCGAGCATTACGGGATCCCGGATATTTACGGTCCGCAATTCCGGCGCGTGACGTTGACCGATCCGAACCGGCGCGGCTTACTGGGGCAGGGAAGCATTCTGGCAGTGACGTCGTACCCGAATCGAACTTCGGTGGTGCAGCGCGGGAAGTGGGTTCTGGAGAATCTGCTGGGCACGCCGCCGCCTCCGCCGCCGGCGGATGTTCCGGTACTCAAGGCCGAAGGAAAAGACGGCAAACAGCTCACGCTGCGGCAGGCGATGGAGCAGCATCGCGTGAACGCGGTCTGCGCGTCGTGTCATGCGCGCATGGATCCCATCGGATTCGCGCTCGAAAATTACGACGCGATCGGGCGCTGGCGGAGCGAAGATGCCGGGACGAAGATCGATGTTTCCGGGAAGCTTCCGGATGGCGGTCAGTTTACCGGGCCGGGCGAACTGGCCAGGCTGCTGGCAACCAAGTATCAAGACGATTTCGTTTCCACGTTTACGGAAAAGCTGTTGACCTACGCGCTTGGCCGCGGACTCGAATATTACGACCAGCCGGCCGTGCGTTCCATCACGCGCGCGGCGGCGGGGGAGCATTACAGCATGACATCGCTGGTGATTTCCGTGGTGAACAGCATGCCGTTTCAGATGAGAAGGAGTTCCGAACCATGATTCTCAAGAATAAAGCTTTGACGATTCTCACGAATAAAGCCTTGACCCGGCGGACGCTTCTGCGGGGAGCCGGCACGGCGATCTCGCTGCCGTTTCTCGAATCGATGGTACCGGCTACTGGTCGCGCGGCGACCACGGCTTCGAAGCCGGCGATGCGCCTGGGCTTCGTCTATCATCCGGTGGGAATGATCATGGACCGCTGGACTCCGGCAGTCGAAGGCGCGGCCTTCGAGTTCACGCCGACGATGAAGGCGCTGGAGCCGTTCCGGGAACGGTTGGTTGTCCTGAGCGGGCTGGCTCAGGTGAATGGACGCGCATTGGGCGACGGTCCGGGCGATCATGCGCGGGAGGGCGCCACGTGGCTCACGGGCGTTCACCCCAAGCGGACGGAGACGGACGTGCGCGCGGGCATTTCAGCGGACCAGATCGCGGCCAAGGAATTCGGCAAACAGACGCAACTGGCGTCGCTCGAACTGGCGCTGGAAGCGCCGACGCTGGCGGGCACGTGCGATCAGAATTATAGCTGCGCGTATACGAATACGGTTTGCTGGAGCTCGGCGTCGACGCCGCTGCCGATGGAACCGGATCCGCGAGCGGTTTTCGAACGGCTTTTCGGCGACGGGGAAAGCACCGATCCGGCGGCGCGGCTGGCACGGCTGAAGGAAGAGCGCAGCATTCTCGACTACGTGCTGGGAAGCATCGACCGGCTGGAAACGCATCTTGGGCCGCGCGACCGGAGTAAGCTTAGCGATTACCTGGACGCGATCCGCGATATCGAGCGGCGCATTCAAAAGGCCGAGCAGCAGAACGCGAGCACCAAGCTTACGATTCTGGAACGGCCCGGCTCAATTCCCGAGGAATTCGACGATCACGCGAAGCTGATGATGGATTTGCAGGTGCTGGCGTATCAAACCGACATGACGCGCGTGGTCACGCTGATGCTGGGTCGCGCCGGAAGCAACCGGCCGTATCCTTCGATCGGGATTCCGGATGGGCATCACTCGATCACGCATCACTTGAACGATCCGGTAAAGATCGCCAAGGTCGGGAAGATCGACGCGCATCTGGTGAAGACGTTCGCTTACCTGCTGGAAAAGCTCAAGACGACGCAGGATGGCGACGGGACGCTGCTCGATCACACGATGATCGTGTACGGCAGCAGCCTGAGCGATGCGAATCTGCATACGCATCACGATCTGCCGATCGTGCTGGTGGGCGGCGGCGCGGGCCAGATCAAGGGCGGGCGGCATATTCGCTATCCCAAAGAAACGCCGCTGAACAATCTGTTCCTGAACGTGCTGGATCGTGCGGGCGTGCGCTGCGAGCAGTTCGGCGACAGCACCGGGAAGCTCGCCTATCTCGCCGACGTTTAAAATGCGCGGCGGTCCGACACAATCCGGGATCGTGCTGGTGGCCGCGGTTGTTTCCTGCCTGGGCGCTTCCGATCCGCGTCTTCTTGACGCCGTTAAGAGACGGGATGCAAAAGCGGTGGTGTTACTGGTGAATCAGCATGCCGATGTCAACGGCGCGCTGCCCGATGGGAGCACGCCGCTTTCCTGGGCCGCGTATCTGGACGAACGGGAAATCGCCGGAACACTGCTGGCCGGCGGAGCGAACGTCAATGCCGCCGATGCGTACGGCGAAACTCCGCTGACGCTCGCGTGTGCCAGTGGAGACGGGCCGCTGGCGGCTCAACTTCTCAAGGCCGGAGCGAACGCGAACGCGGCGCGCTGGAACGGGGAAACTGCTTTGATGATCGCTGCGGGAGCGGGCAGCGTCGAGGCTGTGCGCGAATTGATCCAGCACGGCGCGGATGTCAACGCGGCCGGCGGATCGAAGAAGCAGACCGCGCTGATGTGGGCGGCGGCGGAAGGCCACCCCGGGGTTGTGCAAGTTCTGATCGAACGCGGGGCAAACGTGAACGCGGTTTCGGCGAGCAACTTCACGCCCCTAGTTTTCGCGGCGATCAAGGACGATACCGCGAGTATCCAGAGCTTGCTGGCCGCTGGTGCGAATTTGAATTATGCTTTGCCCTCCGGCGCGAAGGTGTTGACCATCGCCGCGGCTTACGGGAATACAAAATCGGTGGGAGCCCTGGTTGACGCGGGGGCCGGCGTCAACGTTGCGGACCGCTCCGGGACCACCGCGCTGCACACGGCTGCGCAACTCGGAAATCTTGAAATGATCAAGATGCTGCTGGAAAAAGGCGCCAATCCCAACGCGCGCACCGCGAAGGTGGCAGGCGGGCGGGGCGGAGGCGGCGGATTCCGTCCGCTGACCGGCGAGTTGACGCCTCTGCATTACGCGGCTCGGGGGAATCATATCGAGGCGATGAAGCTTTTGCTCGCGGCCGGCGCGGATCCCAAGCTCAAGGGCCAGGATGGCACAACGCTGCTGATGTCGGCGGTGGGCAGCGGCAGGCCCGCCGTGGTCAAATTCACGTATCCCCTCGATCCAAGCATCGATGCTGTTACTGAAAGCGGCATGACGATCATTCACGCGTCGGTGTCCGGGACCGCGAACGGTGGGACGCAGTCGGCCCAGAACGACGTCGTCGAGGTTATCCAGTTTCTGGCCGATCGCGGCGCGAAGCTTGACGAGCGGGATGGGGCTGGAAGAACCGCGATCGAACTGGCGGACCGGCTTCCCATCGACAAAGCGGTGGACCTGCTGACTGCGTTGATCATCAAATCGGGAGCAACGCCCAAGACGCCGTCGTTGCGCTGAATCAAGATCCAAACGTGGAGCCTAAAATGAGGCGATTTGCGATTCTGACGCTGGCAACGCTTCCGCTTGTCTTTCTCGCCGCACAGCAGCCGCCAGGGGGGAGGGGTAGTCAGCCACCCCCCGTCCTTCCTACGGCAGAGGAGAAGGCTCAGCTTCAATCGAAGGTTGACGCGATTGAAGAGAGTGTCCGCAAGGCTCGGGCAAAGCATGCCGGCGATGATGTGGTTGCCGATGTCGAAGTTTATGCCCGGGCGGGGCGCTGGCTGCTGGAATATCCGACCACGTTTTATACGCAGGACGGAATCAACAACGCGTTAACCGTGCTCGATTCGGGCGTGGAGCGTGCGCGGCAGCTTCAGGACGGCCAGTCGCCGTGGGTGGCGCAAAAGGGCCGCAAGATTCACGGATTTTATTCGGCGCTGGATGGATCGATCCAACCGTACGGCCTGATTGTGCCGGAATCCTATGACGGGATGCATCCGGTTCGGCTGTATGTGTGGCTGCATGGGCGCAATAACACGCTGACCGAGGCGAGTTTTATCTCCGGCTTCCTGCGGACGCCGGCGCCGCAGAATCTGGCGAATTCAGCGGACCTCGGGCAGATTCAACTGGAGGTTTACAGCCGGGGAAACAACGCCAATCACTGGGCCGGCGAAGTGGACACGTTCGAAGCGATCGCGGATGTTCAGAAGCGCTATAAGATCGACCCAGACCGAGTGATCCTGCGCGGATTCTCGCTGGGCGGCGCGGGCGCGTGGCATCTGGCGTTGCATCATCCAGACCGGTTTGCGGCGGCGGAGATCGGCGCGGGCACGTGGCCTCGACGCTATACGATGTCCGGATTCCCGCCATACCAGGCGGCCACGCTGCGCATCTGGGAGAACATGACGGAGTGGGCGCTGAACGCCTACAATCTTCCGATCGCGGGCCATGACGGCGACAACGATCCGCAGGTGGCTTCGATTCCTCGACCGGAACC
>Ga0070731_10004432_pt1 | contig 12078 bp, 7 predicted proteins | sample Coa_R1_2_FD_66448 | JGI IMG/M metagenome (GOLD analysis project Ga0070731, IMG submission 66448) | Surface soil microbial communities from Centralia Pennsylvania, which are recovering from an underground coalmine fire - Coalmine... | ecosystem: Environmental > Terrestrial > Soil > Unclassified ... | reverse complement strand
AGGTATTCACGCACCGACGTCCTTATATCCGCAATTCCGAACGTCCGGCGGAAGTGACCTTGCGCGAAGTGTTGTTGCGTGAAATGGAGATTGTCCAGATCGTCAAGGACGGCGCGGGTAACTGCCGGCCAATCGTGGAATATCCCAGCGCGGCAGATCCAAAGCTGGATGAGGAGCAACGTCTGGCTTTGAATAAACTTTTGCGCTCCACCAATGCGATTTCACTATTCCGTGGCGGCGCGGGCACCGGCAAAAGTTTTGTCCTGCGCGAACTGATCGAGCAAATCCGGCACTCGGGCTGGAGTGCGGTCGTCCTCGCGCCACAACGCCAGCAAGTCGTTGCAATGGAATATGCGAAATTTCCATCGCCGACGACAGTGACAAGTTTTCTTCTCAACAATGAACTGGCTGAAGGTACGGTGATCATCGTGGATGAGGCCGGACAGATTGGCGGCCGCCAAATGTCTGAATTGCTCCGGTTAGCGTGGGAACGAAATGCGCGGGTGATTCTTTCAGGTGACACGCGGCAGCATGGAGCGGTCGAGGCGTCCGATGCGCTGCTGGCGATTGAACGGCATTCCGGCGTCAAGCCAGTCGAACTTCACGCCATTCGCCGCCAAGATCCAGCGCTTGGCCGGAGCAAAAGGGAAGCATCCAGAATCAAGCAGTACCGCAAAGCAGTGGAGGTGGCGGCGGCAGGCAGATTGGCCGAGTCTTTTGAACGGCTCCACAAAATGGGGGCGGTCGTCTCGTGTGGTTTGGGCGAACAAGCGGACAAGTTGGCTGCTGAATACGTCCGATTGTCAGAAGCAAAAGCTTCCGCCGTTGTCGTTTCGCAAACCTGGGCGGAAGTCCATCGCGTCAATTCCAAGGTGCGTGACGCGCTGAAGGGAAAAGGGTTGCTTGGGACAAACGATGTCACTGTACAAGCACTGGAAAAACTGGATTTGACCAATGCTCAAAAGCGCGACCTAAGGTTTTACCCATCGGATGCGGTTGTCGTGTTCAATCGAAAGGTGCGCCAAACCGGGCCGGGGGCCAGCGGAAAATTGATCGGCATCGTCAAAACCGGTGTGCTGGTCGAGGTTCATGGCAAATGCGTCACTGTAGCGAACAAGGTATTGGACAAAATCGCAGTTTGCGTGCCACGCAAGTATGAGGTGGCCGAAGGAGACAGGCTGCACCTCAAAGCAAATCGCAAACTGGCTTCCGGTACCCGGGTGACGAATGGCGAATTGGTGACAATCAAATCGGTTCATGCGAGCGGAAAAATTGAACTGACTGACGGCCGCATTTTGGATGAGAGTTTTCGGGAATTTCTTCCCGGCTATGCGGTTACATCGTACGGTTCGCAGGGCAAGACAGTGGATTATGTGCTGTTTTCTGATTCGACCGTCAAGGCGGCCACCAACGCGCAACAATGGTATGTCACAATTTCGCGCGGACGGCGCGGCGTGCGTATTTTTACACCGGACAAGGAACAACTACGCGAAAATCTGACACGTTCCGGCCACAGGCCATTGGCGTGTGATTTTGTCGGCGGCTTGCCTGCGTACAACCGCAACGCGCTTTGGGGTCGTTTGCGCCGCTATCTTTTGCGGTTTGGGCAGCGCGCTGCTGACACACTTTGCCGGTTGAAACAGATTCGTCGCCCTTTCCAATCAGGAAAAATAAATGAGCGCCAATCCTTCCGAATGTTACACCACTGATTCGCAAGCCCGTTCCTTGCGTGTTGAAATTACCGCAACCCGTTCGCTCGTGCTGCCGCTGGACCAATTCGTATTTGCCGAACTGCTCAGTGACGACAAGGAACAGCAGTTGCGCTTGGCTTTTGCCACCCATGAAGTTCTGATTTATGGTTACGCTCTGCGGCGGATTGAAACGGCCATTCAGCGGCTCGAATTGTCGGGCCTGACGAAACTGCCCGGAAAATACCACGCGCTCATTGCCGAGAATCAGCCGAAGATTCGAGATATTGTGGTGAAAGAAGTTAAGCCGTCCGGCCAAATTCCGGAGACTCTAAATTGAGCCTCTTGAAATTTGGTGGTAGCTTCGCCAATGAGCACATTGATTTTTGGCGTATGTGTCCAGAGCCATAGAGAAGAAGCCAATCAGGCTGCAATTTGGGAAGAGCGCCATGGAATACCGAACGGTGGTTTTCACGAGGAGCGAATTCTCTTAAAGCGTATTTTTCCCCGCGGCCTTGGCCTTCTTCCAGCGTGCCCGTGCCGCTGCCGCGATTCTGGCCCGTGCCGCGGCGCTCATGGTGCGTTTGCCTTTTCTGCCGCTACCGGGTGGACGGCCCATGCGCTTGTCCGGCTTACTGTTAGCCCCAAGAATCGAGGATAGTTCACTGTTGAGGGATTCAATCTTTTCCTGAATGTCCGCCGCACGGCGGAGTTGTGTTGCTGACAAGGTTGTGATCAGCTGTCCGCCAGTACTGGCATGTGTACCGGCAGTCGTCAACACCTCTGTAATAGATCCGGGAACTTGCGTATCAGTTCTCCCCAACGAGGGTAACGGCCATAAGTATCCTGTTCAATCGGCGTACGCGGACAAAATTGTGTTTGGTTCAAATCCATACGGATAACTTATCTTGAACTTCACACCGTCGATGGTCTTTCGATCAAGCTGCTTTTCCAATCGCCAGAGAAATCAAAGCTCGGCGCTGGCTGAGGTTCAGAAAACCAAAAATCAGTGAAGGGCGCGACATTGGGAGCACAGAACCAATGTGCCTTTCCGGTCTTATCCATTGCCCACCAACGTGCGTTCTTTGGAGCTTGCGACCAATCGATTTCCATTCCGAATTGATTGCATTACTCGGTTCTTTTGTCGAGTCGGCGAATCACTGCTACGTGTGGAGGAATCTTGACGGGCCAAATTATGAGCGCACGAACTATGTTGCGGTGTTGAAGGTTCCCCCTTGTTGTTTGCCCAGAAACGGCGGTAAGGGCGGCTGCCGTGAGCAAAGCGAAGAAACGGAAGCAAACCGTGCCAGCCGAATTACGACACTGCCGACCGTGGTAATGGTGCTGCGACGATGCAGCCCGATTCAGGGCGGACCACTTCACTTTCATCCTCAACGGCACCACTCGATGAAGAAGTACCATGCGCAGGCTTCCGCGCTCACGTTAGCGCGGACCCGTAGAAGCGCGCAGGCTATTGAAATCGCTTAGGCAGAACGGCCAGTTTGGCACGAAACGTTGGACTGTATTTGTGCAGAAGGATCTGGTAACAACTCTCGCGCAATGGACGCGCCCTCACAGCAGTACCGTCCCATGCCGCATCTCCCGGAATTGGCCGTCCGGCTCTTCAGGGAGGTGCCGCAGGAATTTTTCGGTGTTCTGGCAAGTCAGAACGCCCCGCTTTATCTCAATGCTCTGGATGCCCTTGAGCGTGGCATTTCCGCCGGTGGAAGTCTGACAAGGGTTGAGGCCGTGGGTGTCATAACAGATCTGCTGCGCGAGCATCCCGGGTTTCCTTTGGGCGATGAATTTCCTGATTCGAAAACCGAGACTGCCACCCTGTCCGGGCAAGCCTACCTGATCCTTCGCCGCCTTATTGAAACGCACTGGTTGCATGAGCCTCAGCGACCGGACTACCAGCGGATCGTCACGTTCGATGCTAACGGTGAAATTCTACTCGCAGCGTTGCGCCAAATCGCGCGCGGTGAACCAGCGCAATTTACCGATAAAATCCAAATTGCCTGCGGCACGCTTCTCAATCCAGAGGCATTCACGGACAAACCGCTCGGCGACTTGGAAGGCTGTCTCGCCAACCTTCATGCCGGTTTGCGAGAACTGCGGCAAATGCTCAAGGGAATCGAGCGTCACACTCGGCATCTGCTTGCCGCTCACACGTTGCGAGACAATCTGCGCGTGCTTTACGACGAGTTCAGCGAAAATATCGGCCATGCATGCTATCGCGAATTGGTACGTTCGCAACTGCCCACCAAAATTGTACGCGCGCGCCAAAGACTAAACGAACTCGCATTGGATGAAACGGTTCTTGAAAAAATGCAGCGTGAACTGTTGCGCCGGCGCGATTCACTGGATGCCACAACGGCATTGAACGAGGTGCGACTGAAGCTGGATGAACTAGAGCGATTGCTGGAATCCATTGAGCCGCAAGCAGACGAAATTGATCGACGCGCAGCAGAATTTGCCCGCCGTTCGTTCGCTCGCTTCCGCTATCTGCAGGAAGTCACCAGTGGTTATCGCGAGCGCGTCCAGGATGTATTCGAGTGGGTCAATAAACAATTTCCAGGTAGGCGACTCACAGACCTCGGAGTTGATTTGAATCTCCCATCATTGCTTGTACCCGAGACAGGACTGGTCTGTGGCGATTCGTTATATTCGCCACGCCTGCGCCGTTCCCTCGGAGACATCGAACCGGTGGGGGATGATTTGACTGATGAGCAGCGTGAAGCTGCCTTGCGTGAAATGGAATCGAACCTCCGCGATTGCCTCAGTGTTTCACGAGCTAATCTTTTTATCGAACGGCTGCCCGCTGGTCGTGGAACACGAGTCGCGAGTGCAGATTTGCCAATCCGAAACGATGATGACATCGCGGATGTTGTGGCGTGTTTGCTTCACGCGAGTTCGCGTGACGCTTGTTTTTCGGTCGAAGTCCAGCGCGTCGCGAATGACAAAACCCCGGAAAAGCTGGACCGCACCGCGGGCTATCTCATCGAACCTTTTACAGTGGAGAAAAAGTGAATCCTGAAACCACTCCCACCGTTTCCGAATCCGACCAAGAGCGCTTGCGCGAAGCTATTCAACGTTTGTTGGTGCATGGAGCGATTCTGCGCGAGGACCACCGCGACCTTTATGACTGGTGTCGCGTTCAGCGGGCGAACGGCAAACTTGATGAATTGGCTACGCTGGTCGGATTGAAACTTCATTGGGAACACGATTATCGTCTCATCCTTGCCATGCCGCAATCCTCCCGGTTGCTTCGCCGTTTTCGCCTGGATGAATCACTCGTTGCATTGGCGCTTTGGTATGACTTCGACCGTGCCGTGAAGGATGATGGAAAGACACCGGATGACGTGGCGTTCACGATCCGGGATTTCAACGAAAGCCTCGGCACGAAATTCAAGGATTTGATTCTGCCAAAGCCCACGCGAATGCGAGAAATTCTTCAACTGTTCGAGCGCAAAAGTCTGGTGCGTTTGACTGATACGGCTGGCGCAGGCGGATTTGCCGAGATGGTTATTCGCGTGCTGCCGACCATCCGGTTCGTAGTTCCATTTCCAAATCTCGAAGAATGGCAACGGCAGCGTGACCGCTACGTGCAGGCGGGGGCGGAATCTGAGGAGGTGAGCGATGAGCCGGAAGATTGAACTGACACGCGTTCACGCCATCAATTGGTACGGCTACCGCGACACGCTGGATATGCGTGGAGACGTTCTGATTGCCGGCGTGACCGGTTCAGGAAAATCCATTCTTATGGATTTAATTCAGCACGTACTCGTGGCGGATCAGCGCAAGACCCGCTACAATCAGTCTGCGACTGGCGAACGCTCAACTCGCGATTTTATCGGCTATTGTCTGGGGAACTTGAAGCAGGACATCGGTGGCGCAAGCCAGTTCATGCGCAACAATGGCATCACGTGCATAGCGCTGGAATTCACATGGCCGAATGGCCGTCGTGTCGAGACGTGGGGATTGCGCGCGGAGTACGAGAGCACCTTGCGGAAAGAACCGAGTCGTCTCAGTCCATTCTTCGTCCCGTCATCGCTCACGCGCGATCAGTTTCTTGACTCGGACCGGCGTCCGCTGGATTTCGTTGCGTTCCGCCAACTCGTCGAACAGATGATCGACAAGGAAGGCCGCACCGGGCGCATTTTCTCTGGCGTCGAGGAGTACCGGCGGGAAATGGCGTTGCCGTCGCATCTGAACTTCGACCGCGGGACGCTTGATTATCTACTCCCCGCTGCAATGTCGTTCACATTCATGGATGACTTCAACGGCTTCTGTCAACGTTACATTCTTCCGGCTGGGGAAGTGGACATTCAGAGTGTGAAGGACAGTTATCTTGTCTTTCGAAATCTTCAAACCGAATTGACGAATCTCCGCGAGCAGCAAACGAGATTGGAAACAATTCAGAAGCTTGACCAGGAACGCGCGGCAGCGGAGCGCGACCGTGCCGTAACACGATATCTTGATGCCGAGTTCCGTCGCGAACACGCGCAAGATTTGTGGCAGCAGAAGCAGCGCGACGCCGAACGACTTGAGCAAGAGTTGGCGGACGAAAGCAAAAAGTTGAAGGAAATCGAAGGGGAAACCGAAAAGCTTAAGAAGCAGATCGCTGATGTGAATGCAGCCTTCAACGAAACACAGGACGGGCGGTTGTTTCTTCACATTACAAATGAGAACCGGACTCTGTCCACGCATATTGAGCGCCTGAAACAGACTGGCAATACAGTTCAACAGGCCGTTCAAAGCCGCGCACGCAATGCCCTGGCGTGGCTGCAAAAAGTCGAAGCGTTGCCATTTCAGGTCGAGTCCGCTCCGCTTGCCGCCATGAAGTTCGCTGCCGAGCAGCTTGGCAAAAGCACGCCTGGACAATTCCGAGAACGAGTCCGGCAGTTGGCTCAAAGCGCCAGCGCCGCGTTACAAGCGGTTCGCAATGCAGCAAAACCAACCAGCGATAAACACGCCTCATTGGAGCAGGAAATAAAAAAACACGATGCAGCGCTGGCTGTGTTGCGGCTGGGGATGTTGCCGGAGAACGCGATATTGCTCGCGGAACTCAACAAACGTCTCCAACGCCGTAGTTCTGAACCTGCCGCACAGGCACTTTGGCAATTGTGCGAAGTGAAAGATGAACGTTGGCGGCCAGCCTTGGAAGTTGCTTTTGGCCGAAAATTCGCGGTCGTTGTAGATGCTCGTGATTACGATGAAGCGGAGCGGATTTACCACGAATTGCGCGAGGAAGCGCGCGGCGAATCACTGATAAACCCCGACCAGACGTTGAAGCTCTCGCAAGAAATCAAGCCCGGCTCGTTGGCGGAAAAAATTGAAACGTCGAATCCGATTTCCCGCGCTATCGTGAATCATCTGTTTGGCGATGTGATTTGTGTGGAGCGGATTCAGGATTTGCGAAAATCGCCCACCGGTCGCGCCATCATGCCGGATGGATTCATGGCACAGCGTCCGTTCATCCAACGCCCGCGTCATTACGACAACCGTCCCTGCATCGGCAAGCGCGGTTTGGAAAAGCAGCGCGTCTGGTTGCAGGAGCAAATTGAATCATTTCGTGCGCAACAGAAGCTATTGACTCCGACTCTCGATGCCTGGCGAGCCGGACAACTGTTTGCCAGCGACACCAAGCTGGAATCAGAAAACATTCACGATGATTTAGCGGAAGCCGAACGGTTGCCGGAACTGCAACAGCAATTCGATTCGAACCTAAAAACGTTGAAGCGAATCCGTTCCCATGATTTGGACGAGAAACAACGGGAGCTGAATGCCGCGACGAACGATTTGGCGGAAAAACAGAGGGAACGCGATGGGATCATTGGGAGCAAGCGCCGTCACGCCCTGGAAACCCTCCAGTCGCAGTCGAAAGAGGCCAAAACCGAATTTGACAGGCGCGACGAAAAGTTCAAACAAGTCGCGGCCGAGGAGGATGTTTGGATTTACGCGAAGCGGCTGGAGGAATTGCGCGCGGAAATCGTCGCGGCTTTTCCCGCAAAAGATGCGGCAGCGGACGAGTGCCTGAACCAGTATCACGGTTTTGACAAGGAGGCTTCAAACAAGCGAACCGAACTTATAGCCGAGCGAAAAGCATTGGCCTCTGACGCGAATTACGGTACGCATTATCCACCCGCCGATTACGACACGGAATCAACGAACAACGCAGCCTACGAGAAACGTCTGGCGCGAATTCGCGAAGGAGAAATTCCTACCTATGAGGAAAAGGCCAAACGCGAAGAACTAAACTGGCAGCAGCTTTTCCGGGTGCAGGTGCTCGAAAAGTTGCGCGAGAAATTGCTCGAAGTTGAAAATTTGATGGCGTTATTGGAGAGCGAGTTGAAAGAACCCGTCGGTTACAATCGTTACCGAATCAAAGCTGTCCCGAATCAGGACGAGGAATATCAACTCTACCGGAAACTGATAGATGCGTCGGCTTACGCGCGAGATGGAGAACTGCTTTTCGCTTCGGCTGATTCGGAAGTGCGTGAACTCGTCGAGAAGCTGTTCAACGAACTGATTCAACCACAGGAAACCACGCGCTCGCTGGCCTTTCTTGATTATCGCAATTACTACGAGTACGACATGCTCGTGGAAGATGTCCGTGAATCAGATCAGCCCCCTTCGAGTTTGAACCGGCATTCAGGCATGTTCAGTGGAGGCGAGAATCAAGCGCCGTTCTTTGTCGCGATTCTTGCGTGTTATCTGCGCGCCTACCGTCGCTACGAACGCAGACGACGCGACCCATCGCTTGCGCTTGTGCCGATTGACGAGGCGTTCTCGAAACTTTCAGGCGATTGCATCCGCGATTGCATGGACGCTCTGGAGAAATTGGAATTGCAGGGCGTGTTTTCCATGTCCACAGGCAATATTCCGTATGCGATTGATCATTGCGATCAAGTCGTTGCCGTGCATAAGCAAATCACAACAAACGGAAAGAAAAAGCAGATCCGCAATGTAGCCGTGACGTTGACTCGCGAGGTGGCTTACGAGAGGTTCGGTCGCAGCGGACGCGGTCGATGAAAGACCGCCTGCACATCCTTCGCGAACTGGCCCGCTATTACGAGCGCACGCAAGCCGGACGCACAGGTGTGGGCGAGCGCGATTTGCTGCTCGATTATGAAGAGTTTTTTCGAGCGGCGGGATGCGCTGACGGTGAGACGCGCCATATTGCAGAGCGCGAATTGATGGACGCGGGCCGCATCGGATTATTGACACTCGTAACTCACCGCCGCGACCCAAAACTTTTCCAGCAAATTCGTTTCAGCCGCGAAAAGGAAGCCCTCCTGTTCGCGCGTCTCGGAGAACCTTCGCCCACAGAGCGTCGGAATGCGCTCGCGCAGCAATTCCGGGACGCCGCCAGTTCGCAAGTGCTGGCACAATGGCGCGAGCCATGGGAAAGATTCTGCGCTCAGTTTGCAGATGCCGCGCAGCATGGCGAGTCGGTTGTCCCGTTTGAGCGAGCCGAACTAGCGTTGAATGCTGAATTGCTTTCGCTGATGCCGCAATTGTTAGCATGGAAAAGCGAATCCCTGATGCGTTTTGCGAGTTGCGTTTTGTGCGGAGACTCCAAGCGCCTTGAAAGCCTGTCAGGAAGATTGGGGCAGATCCTTAATCTGCTCACACATGGTAAGTTTCAATCCCTTGAAGAATTGGGCATTTTCGCTAATCCGCGCTTCGTGCTGGTTCACGGTCCGTTGAGACTGCATATAAACGGACAACCTTTCGACTTGAGCATTCTTGCCGGCCCATGTCGCCTTTCAGAAAAGGATATAACGCGTGCCGAGGTTATCACTACATCGGCCAGTCGATGTCTTACTGTCGAAAACGAAACAACATTCCACGAACTGGCCAAGCTGCAATCTGGAGAGCTGCTCGTTCAAACCAGTTTCCCTGGTTCAGGAACACTCACTTTACTGGAGCGCCTTCCAAAAACGTTGGCGTTTTGGCATTTTGGCGACACCGACCCAGAAGGCTATGAGATTCTGCGTGATTTGCGCGAGCGCACGAGGATGGCCTTCCGCGCACTACACATGCACTATCGCCCTCTGCCAAAAAGTCCCTGCTTGAATCCGGACGAACGCCGCAAAATCGAACGACTTCTCAAATCGCCTGCGATGAGCACGGAGCGAAGCGAACTCGAAGCCATGTACGCGGCTGGAAGATTAGGTCGCTTTGAACAAGAAAGTTTGGGACTTCCATCGCCCGCGTGGCCATTCTATGAGAACGTCTGACTACCAAAGCGGGTGGAGTTCTCAAACAATGGCTCGGCACCACTTCAGTAAACGTTCACGCTGTCCGAATATCTACCACTTCCCCAATACCGCGATAGCGTTCGGGATGACACGTGGCGATGAGAATCTGGAAGTGCTCTGCCGCACTGCGAAGCACGTCCAAAACTCGTTCCTGCCTTTGGCCATCGGTGTTTACCAGTACATCGTCGAGAATCACAAGCTTATGACCATTGACAGAAACTTCACCCGCAACGGCCAAACGCAAACAAAGGAGTAATTGTTCCTTTGCACCTTGCGAAAGATGTGTGAACTGAACAACTGATTCGCGTGTGTTGCCGACCCCGACGATTTGCAATTGGTCGTCAAGAAATACTCGCCGGTCCGAGTCTCCCGTGATATCTGCAAATACTCCGCTCAGACGCGCTTCGAGCGGACCGAGCACGGAACGCGTTGCTGCTTGTTGCCTTAGTTCAATTAGGTCTCGCGCGAGACGGGCAGCCCAACCGCGCGCACGCAAGGCATTGACTTGCGTCTGCAAGAATTCGTTGCGTTCAACCAGGTTGCACTCTTTCGAATGTAAACCTTCCGCGCCCGCTTGCTGCAAAGCCCCTTCGAGTTTGTTATGCTCGTTGCGGCGACGTTCCATTTCGGTCCGTGTCTCTTCAGCGGCTTTTGTGGCGCGGCGGCTGCGCTCAGGTAGTTTGTCGAAATCAAGCGGGAGCTTCTTTTGAGCTTCATCGCGGTGGGCTTCCGCGCGTACGAAACTGCTTTGTGCATCAGTCTTGGCTTTTTCGATTCCGCGGGGATAGCGGGCCAACAGTGATTTGGTTTGCTCGTCAAGCGATGAAACTTTAGCCGCTAGTGCCACATACGCTTTTTCAGCGTTCTCCCGCGTTTCTGATTTCTTCTCAGCAATCCGACGCAGTTCTTTCAGATCATTGCTCGCTTCCGCTTGAGTAGTTTGTTGATCCTTGACGCGAACCGTTAGTCTTTCCGATTCCGTGTCCAGTTCTGTTGCTGATTTTGCACGTTCGGCGTTAGTCGCGGCCAGCGAGTTCAAAAACGCATTCGTTTGGAACTCAATTTGTGCCACGTGTTCTTCGAGTTCTTCGAGGGATTTGAAGTCTTCGAGAAATCCCTGAAGTTTCTCTTGAGCGGAATCGAAGTCCTTATCCAAATCTTTTCGGCGCGACGCTTTCTGTTCTGCGTCAGCCAAGGAAGTTACGCCGATTTCGACGAGCTTCTCGCGGAACGTCTCACGATCCTCGCTCAATCGTTTCTGCAATGTTTTTAATTCCGTGGCGCCAGACCGAATGCGCAGCCTGCCCCAACCCGGGAACTGCAACTCGGCTGATTGAACGGCGCGAATTTTCTGCATCATGCCTGCTCTGAGCGTTATCTTTTCCGTGGCTTCGTCGTGTTGGACTTTTATTGATTCCCCGGCATCGGCCGTCACCTCAATTTGAAGTCCGAGAGCTTCAAGCGTGGTTTCGCCATCCCGTATCTGCCGATCCAGTTCTTGGAGTTTCTTCAGTTTTGGGGGTGTAATGTTGGGAAGCTTATCGAATTCGGTTTTCAACTCGCGAACGGCTTTCGCTTGTGTGGTTGCCTTTTTCAACTGTTGTCTGGCTGAGGCTAGTTCGGACTCGCGTTGCTTCAGCTTCTGCAAGTCCGCGATGTGCTGTTTCTCGGCGTTGAGATTGGCCAGTTTGGCTGTTGCCATCTCGAAAGTCCTCTGAGCAGCTGCGACACGCTCTTTGGCATTAGTTTCCTCTTTTCCCGCGGTTTCTTGCGTAGTCGTTGCTTCGGTCAATCCGTACTTTGTTTGCACAAGCTCGTTTCGATGTTCCTGAAGCTTTTCCAAATCTGCGCTGACTGCCTGCAATTTCTCATTTGCAACGGTGAGCTCCCTCTCTCTGAGTTGCAAATCGTTTTGGAGAGCTTCCGCTTGACGTGCTTCATCCTGCAACCGCTTCGCTTCTGTATCACGATCTTGGAGTTCGACTTGCAACCGCCCCACTTCTGGAGCAAGGTCCGCGAAACGTTTTTGCAATTCCTCGGCTTCATGGCGCTTCTGTTGCACGATTGAAAGTTCTTGAGCCAGCCTTTGGAGTTCCGTTTCAAGCCGTTCCAATTCGCCGTTT
>Ga0070731_10004431_pt1 | contig 12080 bp, 5 predicted proteins | sample Coa_R1_2_FD_66448 | JGI IMG/M metagenome (GOLD analysis project Ga0070731, IMG submission 66448) | Surface soil microbial communities from Centralia Pennsylvania, which are recovering from an underground coalmine fire - Coalmine... | ecosystem: Environmental > Terrestrial > Soil > Unclassified ... | reverse complement strand
GACGCGGCCAGGTTGCCGCCTTGCTCGCCATTGTAGCCAGGATCCGCAGCGCTGATGGTAACGCGGGCGAGGTTGGGATTGAAAAACACATAGTCGTCGCCCAAGCCATTGTTGTCCGTGTTGCCGATGGCGAACAGATACACATACGGAGGCGACGTGTTGGTTCCCAAAATGTTCGGAATCCACATTTCAATGGTCGCCGCCAGACAGTTGCTCAAGATGCCGCCCGGCAGGGAGAGATACTGCTGGCTGGTCGATGCGAAGGTCAACTGGCCGTTGCCGAAAGCGCCACCGTTGGGCAGCGTTCCGTTCCAAACCGGTCCGCCAATGGAATCGTAAGCAACAGTGCCACCGGTTTCGTTAAAAGTATAACGATGGGCCAGCGAACCATAAGTTTGGGAGAAGGTCGCGGCCGAAGCCGGCGCGCTGTTCGAGGTTTCAACGCCGGAAACGATCGCGCTGACGACATAGTAATAAATCGTGCCTCCAGCCAGTCCGGTGTCCTGATGGTTGGTCGCAGTTACTCCGCTGGCAATGACAGCGTAAGGTCCGCCATTGGTGGCCGAACGTTTCACATTGTAACTCGTCGCGTTGGTAAGTGAGTTCCACGTGAGATTGATCTGGCTGCTGGACGCCACAGCGGCAGTCAGCGCCAGAGAAGAAGGCGGCCATCCGGGGCCGCTGACGTTGTCAAAGGTCGCTGTGCACAAGTTGGGGTTCGCGTGAGACGTGACTGCCAATCCGATGTAGGCCTTGGTGATGTTGGTCAGCGTCGTGCTGCCAACCTGGGTCCAGTTTGTTCCGTTCGGCGAACAGTAGCCGGTGAAAGTGGTTCCGGTGCCCACGAGTTTCACCCAGTAAGGCGCGCTGCCGCTGGCCGTGGTGTTGTTGCAGTTGCCGCCGTCGGCGGAACGGTATTGGAAAGTCACACCGTTGCCAGGCGACACGGCGATAAGCGCGTTCGCCGCGCCCGGGGCCAGGCTGTCGCGGATCATGACTCCGGCTTTGGACCACGCATTGACATTTTGCAAAGAAGCAACGCGGGCGATCATCGTGAAATTGGCACTGTTGGTCGTGACGTAAACAAAACGGAATGAGTCCGCCGTGTTCCAAATGTCCGTCCCGGCTCCGGTCACGGTGAACACGCCGTTAGTGAAAGACGCGCCACCCCATGCTGGCGAGCCGATGTCCTGGGTCATCCATGGCGGAGGCAACGTGACGGTGGTGGTCGCGCTGGCCTGGGGGGAATTGGCGCTCTCGCCTTCGAGACTGTTCACGCCAGTCACAATGTAATAGTAGGTCGTGCCGTTGCCTACCAATTGAATGTCGTTGTAATTCGTCGTAGCCACGTTGGCAACGAGAGTGTAAGGCCCGCCGTTGGTGGTGGAACGATAGATGTTGTAACTGTCGGAGTTGCTGGAGGACTGCCAAGTCAATGCCACCTGCTCGATGCCGCCGATGGCAATCAAACCGGTCGGCTGCGCCGCAGACGGCGGCGTGAATCCCGGCGCGTTCACGTTGTCAAACGTCGCTGTGGATAGGTTGGCGGTGGTGTGCGCAGAGTCCGCCAAGCCAACATAGACCGTTGAAGGCATGGTTACTGTCGCACTTCCTTGCAATGTCCAGTTCACTCCGTCCGCCGAACGGTAGCCGGAGAATGAGCTTCCGTTCCGCACCAGCTTAACCCAGTAAGGCGCGGTCAAACCCGTCGTGTTGTTGTAACTCGTGGCGGCGCCGTCGCTCGAACGGTATTGCCAGGTCACGCCGTTACCCGCCGTCATGCCGATGAAGGCGTTTGCGGCATTGGTATTCAAGCTGTCGCGGATCATCACGCCGGCTTTCGACCACGCGTTCACGTTCTGCACCGAGGTGACGCGCGCGATGACGGTAAAGCTGGTGCTGTTATTCGTCGTATAAACAAAGCGGAAAGCGTCGGCGGTGCTTTGGATGTCCGCGCCGGACGCATACAGCGTGAACACGCCATTTGTAAAATTTTCACTGCCGGGCAAATTCACCGCTCCGATGTCCTGCGCTAACCACGGCGATAGGACGTTTGGCGTTGGCGTCGCGCTGACCGGTATCGAGTTCGTGTTTTGCCCGACGGCATTCGCTGCGACCACCTGGTAGTAATACGTCGTGCCGCCCGGCACATCAGTGTCCACGAATCTTGGCCCAACCACGGACGCTATGTTTGCATACGGTCCGTCGCTTACGGTCGCTCGCTGGACGATGTAATTTGTAGCGTAACTGCTCGGCTGCCAGGTCAGGGTCACTTGTTCTACTCCGGCAGTCGCCGTCAAACCAGTTGGCGCTGGCGGCGGAGGCGTCGGCCAGCCGGGCGCGTTGAGATTGTCAAAGGTTGCAGTGCATAAGACGGAATCGTTGACGGCGCTGACAGCCAAACCCAGATACGCAGTGCCCAACGTTGGTAGCGTCGCACTGCCAACCTCCGTCCAGTTGATTCCATCCGGCGAACAGTAACCCGTAACTGTGCCGCTACTGCCGGTCAACTCAACCCAGTAGGGCGCGGCCAGACCCGCTACGAGGTTAGAACTGGTAACGCCGCCATCGCTTGTGCGGTATTGAAACGTTACTCCGTTGCCCGGCGTCATGGCGATGAAAGCATTTGCGGCGTTGGAGTCGATGCTGTCGCGCACCATCAACCCGGCCTTGGACAAAGCGCTGGCAGTTTGCATCGAAGCAACGCGGGCCACGATGGTGAAGTTGGAACTGTTGGTTTCGTACAAAAACCTGAACGCGTCCGCCGTGTTCCAGATGTCTGCCCCGGAGGCGGTCACCGCAAACACGCCGTTTGTTCCCAGAGTGTTGGTATAGGCGGCGTTGCCGGCGATGCCCACCGACCCGACGTCCTGCGCCGTCCAAAGCAACGGCAGGTTGGCGGCAAAAGCGTTCGTTTGAACAAACGTGGTGATGCTTTGTCCAGGCAGAGTCGCAGTGAAGCTGCCGCCCGCAACGGCGAAACCGCCAATATCTGTCATACTGTTGTTCGTCGAGGTCTGATAACCTTCCAACTGTGTGGCGTTGCCATTATGGATTTGGAAGGACTGGCTCACCGAATTGTTGTTCGCGTTAACCGCCACAATGACGACCCCGCCATTGGCGTAGGCATTGTAAGCAGTGACATTCACATTGGCCTGGGGATTGTAATCGGCGGTCACCCGAGTGGAACCGGGGCGGATCCATTTTGCGTACTGGCCTATGGCGTAGCCGTTCTTGTGGATGTTGCCACTTTCATCCACCAGATTAGCGTTGGTGTCGCTGTCGTAGACCCACCACCAGACGTAAGCGTTGAACCGGGCGTTCATATACTGAGCAATCTGCTGGGCGATGGGCACAGCTTCACCAGCGACTTGATCCTGCCCGGACCCAAAGGAAATCTCAGTCATCCACACGCGTTTGCCGGCGGCTATTTCCGCCGAATGCACAGACGCGTTAACACCATAACTGTGGCCGCCCGCGATGGGCATGATGGAATTCGGGATATTCGGGTTGTCAACGATGGTCTGCGAATATGGCTCGGTGAATTGGAAGCTTTCCGGCTCAATGAGCGGCACGCCAACGGACGCTCCATAGGTGGTGGTCCACTGGACGAACTGGTTGGTCGTCCAAAATTGCCAGCCGTAGTCCGGCTCGTTGGCCGGAGATACCCAATCCAGATGAGTGTATTGCGCGCACTGGGCCAAAAAAACGGCATTCGCACCGTAGTATTGCGGCAGCAAATAAGTATTAGTATCATCCCATCCGCTCGGCCCATACCAGTCAGTTCCAAAAACCTTGGCACCATAAGAATGGGCCGCTGCAGTGTCGGCCTGTTCGTAATTCCAGGCGCCATCCGTCGCGCCGTTTGCGTCATTGACGATTTGAACGCGCATCAGCGACATGCCAAGTGTTCCGTAAAGCGATTGGTTCTTGGCCGATGTTAGCGTGCCGCACCACGCAGTTGAGAAGCCAAAACCGTCAATCCCCTGGAGGTTTTGATTCATGTAAACGTTGCATTGCGCGTGAGCCTTGAAGGTAATTACGCCGGTCGCAAGAAAGGCCAGCGCGCAAATTGCCCGGAAAGAAAGTTTTTTTGCTTTCATATTGCGATCCGGACTGAACTTACGCCGTCGCTTAATTGCGGATGGCCCCGCAGAATCGTCAATTGCGTTTTGGATTGCGAAACAAAGAAAAGAATCAAAGCAACGAACGCGAACGCTCTACCGTGGAATTTTAGGAGTTGATTTACTTTCACAAATGAAGTTTCGGACACGGCCTCGACTTCACAAACGAATGGCAGGGCAATGTCTATCATTAGCAGAGCCGAGGGTAGTAGCTGAGTGCTTTTGGTTCATCTGTGACATATGTCATATGACGTACGTCACATTTATGCCACTGAAGGCTATGTTTTTTGTCCACGGCATCTACTCCGCGAAGCAAAAGTACCTGCGCGCCGTAGTCGCCACCGGCTGGTACGAAAAATCACGATACTCAATTTGCGGCGATCTTTTGGTGAATGAATACGCTGCCATTAAATTCATGGGGCTGGCTTGCTGTGGCCGGTCAAAACGGGGGGACTTAACTGAAAGACGCCGTTCTGCGCCATTTTATTGAAGCGATCCTGGCCGACATAATTTTGGAGTGTCTGTTGGGTTTGCTCGGCAAAGACCTCTAGATTCTTATTCACCCCGTCCCAATCCACGCTTTGGCCTCCGGCTTCGAGCGCGCGTGCCTGCGCTTGATAATCTTCCACACTTTTTTGGTAGTACTTCATCATGCCATAAACAGAATCAATGCTCGTATCATCAAGGCTCCATAGCGTTTCATACTTCTTCATCTGTGTGTAGCCGGGATCCTGTTCCTTCTGGAGCCCGTTGAAAACGTCATCCCCGAGTACGCGCCGATACTCCTGGTCGCGTGCCGCATCCAATGCTTTGATTTGGTCCGTGTAAGCCGCAGATGACGGATCATTCTGAAACTGCTTATCGAGCGCCGAGCGTTGATCGTTCCATTGTTGTTGTGTTTTCAATAGTTCCTGGAACTGGGAATCACCAGGGTTCGCTTTCGCCAGGTTTTGACGCAACTGTGCAGTAGCCGTGTCTTCATCCGTTTGCTGCGATTTCGCATAGCGCTCGTCGCCCAACACAGCCTTCATTTGCTGGCTGAATTCGGAAGCGGCCTTTGCAGTCGCATTGTTGATATCAGCAGGGTCCATAGTACCTTCCACCTGCGCCTGTTCGAGGTCGAGCTGGCGTTGCTGTAGTTTTTTCCAAACGTCATAGGCCTGATCGGTTTCGGCTGCAGTTAGCTGAATTTTGCCTTGGCTGACTTGCCGCAGCATATTTCCCTGGTCCCACTGCCTGAAACCCTCCTCTCCAAGCGCCGCCCGCATTTCTGCATCCTTGCTCTTGTCGGTTTCCAGTTGCAGCGCGGCCAGGGCATCGGGGTCTCCATGGCGCTCCATCGTCACTTCGGAAGCTCGCTTCGTCCAGCCCTTATCGAGATCCGCCAGAACCACCCGTGCCAGGATCTCGTTCGGAATACCCATCACGCGCAACTCGTCAACCAGCCATCGCCGCTTATCCGATGCGGACGCTGTTTCCGGGTAACGCGGCGACTGATATGTGAAGGCCAACATTGCGGCTGCAGTTTCATTCGGCACTTTGACAATTTTTGTGGGCGTTCGTTCCGGTTTGTACCGGGCCAGCATTACGGCCGCCATGGCCAGAAGAACATTCAGTGCGATGGAGCTTCGACGGTGAAATTCGCGGCTCATAAATCAAATTGCGAGTTTGACTGCAACTTACTGGGGCGGTTGAGTTGGATTGAACAGAAAGAGACGGTTGCGCTGTAGTTTATTGAAACTGTACTGCCCAAGATAACTTTGGAGCGTCTGCCCCGTCTGGTCGGTAAGTTGTTGCACACTCTTGTTCAGCGCATCCCAATCCACCTTTTGGCCCTGCGCCTGGAGACTGTTCGCCTGGGTCTGATAATCCTGCACGCCTTGCTCGTATTTCTTCATCGCATTATAGACGTAATCAATCTTGTCGTCATCGAGGCCCCAAAGCGTTCCGTATTTTTTCATCTGGCAGTAGCCGGGATCCTGCTCCTTTTGGAGAGTGTCGAAAGCTTCGGCGCCGAGGGTCTGCCGGTATTGCTGATCGCGCGCGTCGCCTAGCGCCTTAACTTGAGCTGCGTAATTCTCAGACGATGGGTCAAGTTTCAATTGCGATTTGTTCAATTCCTGTTCCGCTTTAAATAATTCCTGGAACTGGGAATCATCCGGGTTCACTCCGGCCTTGGTCAGCGTGTATCGCAAATTGCCCGCCGCGAAGGCGCCATCCAATTGCTGTGATTTGGCATAGCGATCTTCTCCCAAAACGGCCTTCAACTGTTGATTATATTCGAAATATGCTTTGTCTTGCTCGTTGTTGATTTCCGCACCGTCCATCGTTCCGTTTACGCTGGCCTGCTCCAGTTCTAACCGACGTTGCTGCAGTTTTTTCTTCAAGGCATAAATCGCGTCGGTTTCGGATGCTGTTACCTCCACTTCCGCACTCATGGCTTCCCACAGCATGCTCTTCTGGTCCCATTGCTTGAAACCCGCCTCCCCGAGCGCCGCGCGCATTTCCGCGTCTTTGTTCACATCCATTTCCAGTTGCACCGCAGCCAATTTGTCCCTATCCCCCTGGCATGCTTTAAAGCGACTCTCCCACTGCACTTCAAAATCCACCCGGGCCACCAGTGCCAAAGCGTCATTTGGAACCCCCATCGCGCGCAACCGATCAATCATCCACCGCCGCCGATCCGATGCCGAAGCGATTTCAGCGTATTGCAGCAACTGCGGCTCTCGGGTGAAGACCCGTGTTTCACTTGTAACTTTTCCCGGCGCGACCCCGTTTGTTGCTAATACCGAACTGACCTCGTCCGATGGCACGAAAGCATGACCCAGTTTTTGTACGGCCAGCATCGCAACAGTAGCGGTAAGGACGACATTCAGTACCAGGGAAGCTCGATGGCAAAATTCGCTGCTCATAAGCTCATTGCCGCTTATTCATAGAAGGGTTTGGCTGCGCCATGAAATCGTTTTGTAAAAAGCCGGCAGCCGCGCGGCCGCCGGCCTCCAGGATATCGGACGATTTGAATCAAATGATCGGCGGATCTCTTACCAACACGTTCCGTTACACGACCCCGAACCGCCGGTAAAAGACTCCACCATGATTGTCGTTTCGCGGATGGTGCCAAAACTCCCGATGTGAGCCTTCCAATAGTTAACATGGTTGGCCATGGTGATGGTGTGGTTTGCCCCCGTATTTTGACTGGTATTACGGCTGCTTAGGTACTGCGGGCCGCCGCCTTGCTGTCCTTTATAGACATTATAAGTGCCGCCATCGCTGTTAACAGTGCCGATAAACGTTCCACTGTGATGACCGAAATCACTGATGTACCATTCAAGATTCGGGTACGGCGCCCACCCATAAGCACCTGCCGTGTTGTAACTGCCGCTTATAAATCCGTAATTGTAGCCTATAGTTCTAATGGAACCCGGATCCCAGCCTACACCGGCAAGCGAATCGCTGAGACCTGATGTCCAACTGGCGGAGTAATTCCCACCATTAGGGTGAATAGTTGTTGACCCGTTGCCCGTGTAATAGGTGAAGTAATAGAAACCGTTGCTATAGCCGCTTGTGCCTGCTGCGTTTGACTGCTGCGTTACAGCAAACAACAATGCAACTGCAGATGCTGACAATGCCAGTTTTTTCATTCGATTTACGATGGGTTGATGGTTGGATTTATGCTAATGACTTTCGCATAGTGACCGGATAAACATGAGTTGGTTGTTCGAGGCCACTTGGAATCATGCGACATTATCTGAATTGCCTTACTTGACAATGAGTACCTATACCTAGGAACAAAGGCTGATCTGCAGGCCATCGGTGGAGATTGCAGAGTCATTGCACTTTTTCGAATGCATCGTTGTTCTTGAATTTAATTTCCTGCTTTCTGGTAATAACTGCGATAGAACTGGGACGGTGCAAACACGGCATTTGTGTCTGTGAATTGCCAGAAACCGTTCGAATCGCCGAGATTGGTCGAGACATTCTGCCACGTGTTCATGTCCGGAGATGTCTGAACGATATTGGTGTAGCCGGGGCCGTTCGAAAAGTACAGCGTCATGCTCGAATCAGAGTTTTGCACAATATTGTTGATGAAGGGCGGCGGAACGAATTGAAACCAATCCACGTCCAAGTAGCCGGCGCCTGGTTGCGGATTGTAACAGAACATCGCGAACTGCTCCCCCTGAAAAGTTCCGGTGAGCCAGTCATAGTCGATGTTGAATTTGCCCCCGAGTTGCGTCCAATTTATTCCATCGGCACTATAAAGCACGGTCCCGCTGTTCTTGATGAAGTCCATGCCCAATCGAAGAAAGATTGTCGTGTTCGTGTACGGCGCAGTGGTCAACGTGGTGGTGCTCAGATTTGTCTTGGTGCTGTCGAGGGATACAATCTGATTTTCGCTGAGAATGTAATTGCCCGAGCTGTTACAGGTGACAGCAATGGTGCCATTGCTCTTGCCGAGAGCGCCAAGGCCGCAAGTATCCCCGGACTGCAGGCTGCTCAAATCGAATTTCACTTCGGCGCCGCTCCATGGCCCCTGGCCTTTTTGGATGAGCGTATTCCGGGCGTACCAGAAATTCGTTGCGCCCGACGGATGCAACCGCAGGAAACCAGGCCGCTCCGTCAGTGACCAGCGCGTATTGTCCGGGTTGTGATTAAATTGCCATTGTAAGCCAAGTTTCGGGGAAGAGAAATCGTCGGAAGTCAGGATTTTGTAGGGCGGTTTTCCTACAATCGGTAAAAGTGCCGTGCCTGGAACCTGACCGGGCGCATTAGACGTGCCCCATACCGGCCAACTGTTCGACCAAAAGATGGGGCTGATGTAAGTCATCCGTCCGATCGTACCGCTATCCTTCATGATAAATCCGTAATCAGAGCCGTCGGGCATATCTACGATCGCGCCCTGGTGCCCACCGTGGTTGTTGTCCAACGACTTCATAAATGTGTAGGGACCAAAAAGATTTGTAGCGCGTGAAACATAGAAATTCCCGGTCGCCGGCTGCGAATTAAAGACGTAGTAATAACCGTTGCGGTAGACCACATGTGACCCTTCGAGCCCGAGTCCATTGGTTATCGTGTGAGTCGCTATCACCTGCGAAAAAGTGGAGTTCAAGGTTAGAAAAGTGGTGTTGCTTTGCCAGCCGCCGGCCGTGGCAATATAACCCGTGCCGTTGGTCTCGATAAAAAAACCGGGGTCGAAGGCGACGTAACTCAATTGGTTGGATTGCCATGGCCCGAGAATGTTGGTCGCGTGGAAGATCAGCGTGCTTTGGCCATTAGGAGTTTCTACGCAATAGAACGTTCCGTTGTAATATCGCAAGCTCGAAGCGAAGATGCCATTGCCGTAATTTTGAACTCCATTGGTGATATTGTAATTCGGGCTGCCGGTCAGTTGGGGAATCAGATGCGTTACGATTTCCCAATGCACCAGATCCTGTGAATGCAGAATGGTCAGCCCGGGGACATCAATGAACGTAGTCGTAGAGAAGTAAAAATCGTTTCCTACACGAATGATGTCTGGATCAGGATAATCGGCATAAATTGGAGGATTGACATAATACTGTCCTGAGGCCGAATTGGTTGCCATCGTTACCTGAACATTATCCAAAAGAATTGATTCCGGTGTTGCAGTAACGCCGGCATTGAATCCGAGAAAGACGAGCTGGAACTGGTATTGGCTGGAGTTCGGAACAAGCGCAGGAATCATATAGCCTGTTGGCAGTGTACCCATATTGACGGAAAAGTGCTGGAAACCTCCTCCAACCGTGATTTGACTGATGGGCACAGCGTAACTCGAACCATTGGCCATTGAGCCGCCTCCAAAAACGTTCAGCGTCACACCGATGCCGGTATTGGCTCCCTGGCTGATGGCCATGTCGAAAGATAATGTATAGTCAGATAAATTTGGACTCAAATTGCCTCCCGGCGTGTAAAGTGGAGAGTTGACGCCAGCATTCTCGGAGACACCGTTGGTCACATTACCACTCAATTGCAATGCGTTCCCGGCTCCCCCCGCGCCGGGTGTTACGATGGTTGAAGTTACGTTTCCCCCGGACGCAAAATTATACGTGCTGCCGAACGAACCAGATGGTTGCGAGTCGAAATCCTCCAACCAGACTGTGGTTTGTGCGCACATCGAGAATGCCAGGCCGCAGAAAGCAGCGACCAACGTGATAACTTTGGGAATGCTTTTCATTTCATTCTGGATGCAAATCCTTTAGGAGAACAATAGATGAGAAGCGGCAGATTTCCATTCTGCTGGAAAGATTATGCCGTGACTGAAATCCATATCTTCGATCATAACGCTAAAGTCCATAAGAACAAATCGCCGCGTGGCGTACCCCAAGCCACGCGGCGATCTTTTCTGCCTATTTGTCTGTAAGACATCCCTTAATGGCTAAGTCATTGCGTGGGAGGAGGAAACGCGAGCCGGAAGAATGCCGTTGGCGACACCGGGCCGTTCGTTGTTCCATCCGTGGTCGGGAAGCACGCGCTTGGGACCAAACTCCAGAACAACTGAGTCCCCATCAATGTCGGGGCAGTATTTGAAACACCAACACCACTTCCGTAATAGGCTGGGGAAAACCACATATTTGTGCCTCCGACCAACTGTGCTTTCGTTTCCAGTCCAAACCCGGCGGCGGGAGCCGTCCAATTCACCCAATAACTTTTGCCAGGCGGGACTTGAATTGCACTGCCCGTGTCCAGGGAAAAGCCTGGATTCCAGAGACTGGTGTTTAGGTTGGTATCCTGCGTGAAATCATCATACTCGGTTCCATCAACGACATTTGATATGGCGATTTTATTGAAGGTTATCCATTGACCAAATCCTGCGTCGTTGTTCGGAGCTGCTCCGAAGTCAATGATGCACGAATTGGCAAAATCAGCAGCCGCGGCTTCGTCCGGTAGGGTGACAATTCCCGTGGTGCCGTCCGGCGCAGTCACCGTGCCGTCCAGATCGTCTGTGAACGTTAATGTCCAGGTGCCGATACCATTGGTGCTGGTGGTAGTGGTCACCGGCATCGCGACATTCGGCTGTCCGTTTGCCGGCAAGTTGGTTTTCCAATTAACGCTTGTCGTGAACCCACCACTACCTCCGGCCGACTGAATCGTCCACACAAGGGCGTTTTGGGCGTTAAAAACACCAAATGGATCTCCGGGGTTGCCGTTTTGAACGAACTGAACATACAGCGCGTAGTTGTTGACCGTATTGAAGTCGCCGATTGTAATTGAATAGCTTACGGGATTCGCCGGAGTCGCCGCGCCCACCCACGACTGGTTCAGATCCACCGTTGAGAATCCCTCCTGATTGTAATTATGTGCGGAGTTCTGTGCGAAAAGCCGCAACCCCGGTTTGGCGGCCACGATGCTGTTTGTTGGATGCGGGGGCGGTAGTGGATTTGATTTCATCGTTATTTGGAGATTATCAATATCCGCCGTTTCGGGAGTAGCAGGAGTATTTGGCCCACCAAAACTAACAATGCCGAACCCAACTGTAAAACTGGCAGCGGTTGGATCAAAGTTGTTGTGTGCAACAAACTGATCCAGAGTAAACGCATAGTGTTGGTATCCCTGTCCCGCAGAAAAAACATTAGTCGTTAAATCAAGTTCAACTTTTGGGCCGCTAAACACTCCACCGTTTGGCCCGAAGATGCTAATCTGGAATCCTTGAGGATAGGGTCCGGCGTCAACGCCAGTGATTTGCATGTCGAATTCCAACGTATAATTTGCGAGAAACGTGTTGGTGTTGCCACTGGTGGGATATGAGGAGCCAGCCGACTGAAAGTTAAGGAAGCTACCGTCCTGGTTCCAAGTGAGTTCCATTGCGTTACCAATCCCACCTTCTCCAGGAGTGACGATGTTCAGGGCCGGGGTGGAAGTATCACCAAAATCGGTGGTCGTACCATACGGACCTACAGCTTCGGAATCGAAGTTCGTTCCCGCATTCCAGACGACGACATC
>Ga0070731_10004429_pt1 | contig 12086 bp, 13 predicted proteins | sample Coa_R1_2_FD_66448 | JGI IMG/M metagenome (GOLD analysis project Ga0070731, IMG submission 66448) | Surface soil microbial communities from Centralia Pennsylvania, which are recovering from an underground coalmine fire - Coalmine... | ecosystem: Environmental > Terrestrial > Soil > Unclassified ... | reverse complement strand
TTCACCGCGCTCTCGAACTGGCTCGCGCTGGAGTGGCGCTCGCCGCGCCGAATCCGTACGTTGGCGCCGTAATCGCCGACGCCAACGGCACCGTGGTCGGCAGCGGAACGTATACCTATGATGGCGTGAAGCACGCGGAGATTCTCGCCCTCGAACAAGCCGGCGCTAGAGCGCGCGGCGGAACCCTCTACATCAATCTCGAGCCGCACGCGCATCAGGGAAAAACGCCGCCCTGTACTGACGCGCTGATAGCGGCGGGGATTCATCGCGTGGTCGCGTCGATGCTCGATCCGAGCCCGCAGGTCAGCGGCAGGGGATTCGATCAACTCCGCGCCGCCGGAGTCCAGGTCGAAGTCGGAGGTCTCGAGGATCAGGCGCGGCGATTGAATGAGGCCTTTGCTCGTTATATCCGACATGGCGTGCCGTTGGTGACGCTGAAGGCGGCGATGACTCTCGATGGCAAGATTGCGCCGCCTCCCGCCGAAGCGCTGGCCAAGGCTGTCGGTATTCCTGCTGGTGGATGGATCACCAGCGAGATCGCACGCGCGCACGTGCAGGAGTTGCGGCATCAGCATGACGCTTTGCTGGTTGGCGTCGGAACGATTCTTGCCGACAACCCGCTCCTCACCGATCGCACAACAAAGCCGCGGCGGCGGCCGCTGTTGCGCGTGATCGTCGATTCCCGCCTTCGCCTACCCGTGGAGTCGCGGCTAGTCCAAGATGCAATTGCCGCAAAGAGGAACGACGTGCTCGTGTTTTGCACGTCGTCCGATGCCCAGAAGCAAGCGCAACTGGAGGAACTCGGCATTCGCGTTGAGAGGGTTCCAGTGTTGCATGTGGATGGGCGCCTGGATCTGTCTGTGGTCTTGCGGCGGCTGGGAGAGTTGGAAAGCACCAGCCTAATGATCGAAGGCGGCGCGACCGTGAATTGGGCCGCGCTGGCGGCGAATATCGTCGACAAAGTCTTTCTTTATTACGCTCCGAAAATCCTGGCCGGTACCGGATCGATTCCCTTCGCGTCCGGCACCGGATTCCAGCAGATGGCGCAGGCTACCCAGGTAAAGCATGTGCAACTGCATCGCTTCGGCGAAGACTTTGCGGTAGAAGGATACTTGCGGGATCCGTATGGAGACTAGAACCATCTCACCACGGAGAGACGGAGGCACAGAGAAGGCCCGGACTGTAAGTCCCATTCTTGCTTTCCTCGGCGTCTCCGTGACTCCGTGGTGAATTAAAATGTTCGGTTTCATTGGAGGGCCTCATGTTTACGGGCATCGTAGAAGAAGTTGGACGCGTGACGCGCATTGAACAGCGGGGAGAGAATCGGCGAGTCACAATCACAGCCGAGAACACTCCGAAGGAACTAGGCACCGGCCAGAGCGTATCGGTGAGCGGAGTGTGCCTGACGGCGCTCGACATCAAACCCGGATCGTTCTGTGCCGATCTCGCGCCCGAGACGTGGGTGAGGACATCGTTCTCGCGCATCCACGAAGGCGCGCTGGTGAATCTGGAATTGCCGATGAAGGCCGATGGCCGCTTTGGCGGTCACATCGTGCAAGGGCATGTCGACGGAGTCGGCAAGTTGACCGGCTTCGATCGCATCGAGGAGTCCGGCAACTGGTGGCTGCATGTTGAATTGCCCGACGATATCGAGAAGTACACCGTTTATAAGGGATCGATTTCGATCGAGGGCATCAGCCTGACGGTGGCGAAACTGGAGAAGAATCGCTGCACCGTCGCGATCATTCCGCATACGGTAGAGATGACGAATCTGCACTCGCTCAAGCCGGGAGATCCGGTGAATCTGGAAGCGGATCTGATCGCGAAGTACGTCGAAAAAATGATGAAGGGCGAGTCGGCACAGAGCACCCTGACAATCGAGGATCTGGTCGAGCAGGGATTCTAGACGGTGGTCAGTCGTGACGCGCGTTGCTGTCCTTCACAACCTCGCCGCCTTTCATCACGAATTTAACATGCTGGAGTTCGGTGATGTCATTCAGAGGATCGCCGTCGACAGCAACCAGGTCGGCGAAGTGATTGGGCTCGAGCGATCCGACTTTGTCTTGCCAGTTCATTAATTCGGCGGCGTTGATGGTTGCTGCACGGATGGCTTCGAGCGGAGACATCCCGCGCCTGGTGAGCGCGGCGAGTTCGTTCGCGTTCTTGCCCTGACTATTTGGTCCGTCGGCATCGTATCCCGTAGCGATCTTGACTCCCAGGGTCATCGCCATCTCCACTTCTTGTTTCGTGCCTTCGAGGAAGGCCTGACGTCGCTGCTTGATCTCCGGTGGAACGGCGTCATTTTTGTGACGCTCAGCGCTGGAATCGATCACGCCGACCGTCGGGACCAGGAACGTTCCTTTCTCTTTCATCAACTCGAGATCTTCACGGTTGATTTCGTGGCCGTGCTCGATCGAATCAACACCCCCGATGATTGCATTTTTAATGCCTTCCGGCGTAGTCGCGTGCGCAGCCACTTTAATCCCCTGCTTGTGCGCCTCTTCCACGACGACGTGAATTTCGTCGACTGTGAGCGTCGGATGTTCCCAGTCGGCGTAAACCTTGATCAGATCAGCGCCGTGACCGATCTGCTCGCGCGCGGCGCGGCGCGCCTCTTCGACGCCACTGACCATCTCCGCGCCGGTGGGAAAATTCTTCAGATCTGGATTTACGCCGAACGGATAGTATTGTCCGACGGCGGCGATGGCGCGGGTCGCAACCTGCATGCGCGGGCCTTCCGCGAGGCCCTGGTTGATCGCGTCGCGAAGAGCCACATCGGCATAGTTGGAGCCCTCGTTTTCAACATCGCGGACGGTGGTGTATCCGGCTTCCAGTGTGATCCGGGCGTTGTACGCGCCTTCGAGAGCGCGCATGGCTTCAGATTTAGTGGCGAGGCCGAGAATGTATCCGTTCGGGCCTTCGTCGAAGCGCGCCATGATGTGCGTGTGGCAATCGATGAGGCCGGGAAGAATGGTGGCGTGGCCAAGGTCGATGACCCTGGCATCCTTGGGCGCATGCGATTGAATGTCGGAAGCTTTGCCGACTTCCTTAATGCGACCGGCGTCGATCCACAGCGCAGCATTGTCGATGTAGCTGCCCTTGCGGACATCGAGGAGTCGTGCGGCTTTCACGATGGTCGCAGACGTTGGAGGCGCCGATTGAGCGGGCGCGATCGCGCAAAGCAGGCAAACGGCCACGGTAAGTGATTTCATAGGGCCATCTAGATATCACAGTCGGGCGAGGGCAACAAGAGATGGTTGAAGTGAGGGTTCCTTCGGCACGATATTGTTGCATTGCCGGACAGCCGAGGGCGGCTGTCCCCTCATGAATTTTGTTCGACTCGTTAAGCTCGGCTCTTACTCAGGAATGCGGCTGTTTTCCACAAGAGTTATCCTGCCACGGCTGGGCTTCGATCTTGAGTTCGTCGAGTTCGAGAAATTCCTGAATGATGGGCTCGCGAGATTTTTCCATCTCGGCGTAGGTGCCGAAGAAAATCGCTTTGGCTTCGTAGAGGAAGACGACGCGTTCGGCAAGTTTCTTGGCGAGACGCATGTCGTGGGTGACGACGATGCTGGTCAGGTTGAGCTGGATCTTCAGGCGCTTGATCAGGTCGCCGAGCAGTTGCGCCATCAGGGGATCCACCATCGTGGTGGGCTCGTCGTAGAGGACGCATTCCGGGCGGGCAGCAAGCGCGCGAGCGATCGCAACCGAGCGCTTCATTCCGGTGGAGAGATCGGAAGGGAGAAGATCGCGCATCTGCTGGACACCCACCATCTGCAGAAGTCCGTCGACGATCTGATAGATCTGCTCTTCGCTGAGCTCCCGGGTTTCGCGAAGCGGGAAAGCGACATTTTCCCCGACGGTCAGCGAATCGAACAGCGCCCCATTCTGAAAGACCATTGTGACTTTCTTGCGGATGTGCTCGATCTGCTGTTCGGTGTAATCGGTGATGTCTTCTCCAGCAACGATCACGTGGCCGGAGTCGGCCTTCAGAAATCCCATGATGTGGTGCAAGGAGACAGATTTGCCCACGCCGCTTCGTCCGAGGATGCAGACAGTTTCGCCGGGAAGGACATCGAAGCTGACGTGTTCGAGAACGACGTTGTCGCCGAAGGCTTTGGAGACATCGCGGAATTCGATGTAGGGCGCGGGTTTGGCAGCGTCAGGCATCCGGGTCGGTTTTTTGATTCTCCCACGTGACGAAAGGATTCTGGCACAGTCCTACATCGGCCTGCGTTTCGCCCGCCAACAGTTTAAATGCAGCGGCGGTTTCAGCAAATGCAGCGCTATCGCGCGACTCTTCCACGGCAATTCCTTTCGTCGGTTGGGCTGCAATCGGCGTGTATTGAGGTTGCTCGCGGGAGGAAAGGGCTAAGTGGCGGATGCGCCGGCCAGATCTTCGGGCGTGTTGAGGTTTTGAAAAAGATCCGGCGAGAATCCCGCGGATTGCAATTGTTCTTCCGTAACGGCCTGGGTTCTGGCTGGCTCAAACAGCACATCGATTTTGTAGCGGCGCTCGCGCAGGGCCTTCTCAGCAATATAGGAAAATTGGCGGCGGTAGACGGCGCAGAGGGGTTGCCATCCGCGAGCGGTATGGGGTGCGGTGACGACGGCGGAGGCGACATCGCGGGCGCGCTGGACGAGGTATTCAAGCAGAGGCGGGGTTAGAAATGGCAGGTCGACGGCGAGGATGAGGTTGAGGTCGATCTGGGATCCGCGAAGAGCCGCGTGAATTCCGCCAAGAGGGCCGCAGTCGCGGAAGATGTCAGGAACGGTGGGGGCGAATTTCTCGAAGGTGGCGGGATCGCCGACGATGCGGACATCGGGTGTGACGGAACGGGCGGTGTCGAGGGCGCGGGCGAGCAGCGTCTGTCCGCGGAACTCAACGAACGCCTTGTCGGCACCCATGCGTGTGCTTTTGCCGCCGGCGAGAATAAAGACGACGAGATCGGAAATCGCGGGCATCGGTGGGAATGATACGGGGTTGCGCCGGCGATTTCAAAACGAACCCGGCGATAAGGCCCTTTCGCGACGCGACAACGGGTATGCGGCACATGAGTCTGAACTGAGTCGATTGAACAACCGGAACCTCAAAGGATACGAAGGAGCACGAAGTAATCTGACGATGTCGAGCTTCGCTCGACCGGACAGCCGGGGGCGGCTGTCCCCACATGAAGTTGGACGAAATCAAAGTCCGGGTGATTCGCGGCAGACTTATGAAACGATCCACAGGGTAAGTATTTCTGGGCATGTCATTTACGAGGTGCGGCAGGGCGTCTAGTGCACGAAAGTAACCTAGGCAAAGGAAGGGCTTAGGGCGATGATGGGTTTGCGTCCGAGGGTTAGTGACCCGGAAGTCCGATATGCCTCAGAAATTAATGGATGTGCTTATGCTTGGGCGCTGCTCCCACGAATTCTCATGGCCGCGCCGTGGCTCCGATGGAGACTACTACCAGGTATGTCTGCTGTGCGCCGCGGAATACAAGTATGACTGGAAGACCATGCGCCGAACCGAGCGCGTGGAGCACGCGAAACCCGAGACGGGAATCAAGCGGAGCCATCCGCGCGAGAAGCGTCCCTCGTGGGTACCCCGTGCGCGCCGCTTAAAGCTCGATATTCCCTTGCGCTACCGCGTGAACAAGACCAGCACGTGGTACGAGGGAGTTATTGAAAACATCTCGCAGAGCGGAGTGGCATTCCACGGGCCGCAGGAATTGCCGGTGAATGCGCTGATCGAGATGGTGTTCGAGATGCCGGAAGAGATCTCGGGGCAGAAGAACAGCAATGTGGTCTGCCAGGGGCGCGTAATGCGAGCCAAGGAGCCGGTGAAGAAAGAAGAAAGCGTCACGCTGGCAGCGTCGATCGTCGACTACAAGTTCATCCACTAAATCTCCTATACAAGAAGATTGTCGCCGAGTTCGCCGAGTCTCGTGGACGCGGAAACAAGCGCTGGAACTGCAAGCTGGCGCCCGCTCCCGTTCTTCCCTGACCCAGGGTTTACATCTGCAATGAATCCTCGAAGCATCTAAACTGTATCTGACGGAGGCGGATCTGCCTCCGACTCGTGTAAGGAGTCGAGTATGAAACGGAACTTTTCCGCTCTATTTTCGTGCGTAGTCGCGTCGACGCTGATTTTTGGCGTGGGATGCGCGAAAAAGCTGGATGACGCGAAGATGTCGAGCGATATTCAGCAAAAGTTTAATCAGGATTCAGGCCTCGCCGGAAAGCAGCTTACGGTGCAGGCGAATGACGGGGTGGTCACGTTGTCGGGAACAGTGGATAACGTGGCGCAGCGGGATGCGGCGGGACGTCAGGCGGGGGCGGAACCGGGCGTCAAAACCGTGATCAACAATCTCCAGGTCGGCGATGGATCGCAGCAAACGGCTTCGGCGAAACCCGAACCCAGCACTCCCGCAGTGAGGACTCCTCCGGCGGAAAAAACGCGACCGGCCGCTGAGAGCAAGCCGGCGAAGCGTGGGAAAAAACCTGCCGCGCACACTCCGGACGCAGACAACAGCGATCAGCAGATGGAAGCCAATAATCAGGCTCCTCCGGATGGCAATCCGCCAGCAGCGGCAGCGCCGGATAATGCCCCAGCTGTACCGGCAACGCCCCCTCCCCCTCCATCCCCAAAGAACTGATCATCGATCAGGGAACGCAGCTTTCGATCCGGCTAGTGGATGCCATCGACAGCGAGAAGAATCAGACTGGCGACACGTTCCATGCGACGCTGAACGCACCGTTGTCGTCCGATGGAGAACAGGCAGTGCCTTCCGGTGTTGAGGTGGTGGGACATCTGGTTGAGGTCAAGAGCGCCGGTAAATTTGCGGGGCAGTCGTCGGTGGTGATGCAGCTCGACAGCATGACGGCGGGTGGCAAGACATATTCGCTGCAAACGGATCAGTACCGGAAAAGCGGTAGCTCGCGGGGCAAGAACACGGCGGAAAAGGTGGGTGGCGGAGCGGTGATTGGCAGCATTATTGGCGCGCTGGCGGGCGGAGGCAAGGGAGCGGCGATCGGCGCGGCGGCTGGAGCCGGCGTGGGTGGTGGAGTGCAGGCGGCGTCCAAGAGCCAGCAGATCAAGCTGCCGTCGGAAACGGTGTTGAATTTCACGTTGCAGGCTCCGATTACCGTGGTGCAGGTGCAAGGGCCAGATGCGGGACGGCAGAAGCTGAGCGATTCGCAGCCGAATTGAGACGCGGCTACGTCTGAAAAGGATCCACCGCTGAGTTCGCCGAGGTTCACGCGGAAAAAGGTGGAGAATCGACATCTTCACTCATTGACGATTCTGGATTTGCCCCGAAATCACATGAGTGGGAGATCCCTCGGCCCGTCGGTGGAAGCACGGGCCTTCGGGATGACGCCGCGGCCAGGATCTTAAAGCACGCGGGCGGGGGACTCCATGCACCACGGATATTCCTTCTTCAATTACACTTTTGGGCATGCTGGGGATTACAGCGCTAGTGCATACCGAGGATGACGGGCTGCGGCTCGGGCGCTGCCTGGAGACGCTGTATCCGTGCGATGAGATTCTGGTAGTCGATCACGGGTCGCAGGATGGGACAGTCCGAGTGGCGCACGAATATGCGGCAAGGGTAATTGCCGCGAAGCCGGGAGTGGCTGCAGAAGAAATCTTGCAGCATGCGCGGACAAAGTGGATTTTCTGCGTGGATGCGCGCGAATCGTTGAGCGAGGCGCTGGCGGCCAGCCTATACGAATGGAAGCTGGACGGTGCAGATAAGGTGCCCGCCTTTTCTGTGTTTCTGCGGGAGGAGACCCCTGAAGGGTGGGTGGAGAATCCAGAAGCGCAGACACGACTGGTTCCCACGACCTGGACGCGCTGGAGCGGGCCGTTGCCCATCACCGATCGGGCGGCGGTTGCGCTCGAAGGAGAATTGCTGCGATTTGTGCTGCCGTAAAGCCGACCATCCTCTCATTCATTCGTCACACCCGGTTGTGATTTCCGTCACAGTCCACTTGCAGGAGCGCGCTTAAACTGCGTTGTTGTGGCAGTTTCGGGCCTGGCGGCCCTTGGAGGAAGACTATGCGTGTAATGAAATTCATCGGTATGTCAGTAATTTTGGTCTTGAGTGCGATGCTGGCTGTGGCGCAGCAAGATTCGGCAAAGGGTTCTCCGCAGGTAAAACACGTCCCGATCACCAACACGCCATCAAATTCGGGCAAGGATATGTACAAGAGCTATTGCGCGGTGTGCCATGGAACAGACGGCAAGGGGGGTGGACCGGCAGCATCGGCCATGAAGACCGCGCCGACCGATCTGACGGCATTGGCGAAAGGTAATGGCGGGAAGTACCCGGCGGCGCACGTCGCGGCTGTGATCAAAGGGCAGGCGACCACTCCGTCGCATGGCAGCCAGGATATGCCGATCTGGGGCCCGCTGTTCTCCAGCATCAGCCAGGGGCATGAAGCGCAGGTCCAGCAAAGGATTACGAACCTAGTGACGTATATCGAAGGGATGCAGGCAAAGTAAGTCGATAGCGGCCTCCGAAGTTTCACTTCAAAGACGAAGGTTCCTTCTATTTTGGCCAGAGGGAACCTTTCGCGCTATCCCGCCGATTCTATTTCTAAGTATCGTCCGACCAAGTGTTTAGCTAGCCCTGGCCTTTCGGCCAATGACTTCGGTACCTTCGCCCCGCCGGTTTTATCGACATATAATCCAACCAAGCAGCAGCAGATTTCGCGTTCTTAGGGTGAGGCTCGCCCGCTTAGTTTGCGAGTCTCGGAGATGACGTGGATCCATTCATCGCATCGTGGATATTTGTGTTCGGGCTGGCGTTTGGCAGCTTTCTGAATGTGTGTATCTACCGCCTGCCGCGGGAGCTGTCGGTGGTACGCCCGGGGTCGGCGTGCCCAAACTGCAAACACGCGATTGCGTTTTACGACAACATTCCGGTGTTGAGCTGGCTGATTTTGCGGGGCCGATGCCGGCAGTGCAAGGCAAAGATTTCGCCACGATATCTCTTGATCGAGTTATTGACGGGCCTGCTGTTTCTGGCGTGCTACTGGTATTTCGGATTTACGCTTTCGACCCTGAAATATTGCGTTCTTTCGTTCCTGCTGCTGGGACTGATATTCACCGACGCGGAAACGAAACTGTTGCCGGACAAGATGACGCTGACAGGACTCGGGCTGGGAATCTTCTTCAGCATGCTGGTTCCGGTGAACGATTTGGCGGCGCAGTTTCTGCCTGGGATGGTGAGCCTGCCGTTCAGTGGAGATCTCTCGGCGCGGATCCTGTCGTTGATTGATTCGCTGTTGGGAGCGACCGTAGGCGCGTCGTTCATTTATGGGGCGGGAGCAATTTATTTGCGCTGGCGCGGTACCGAGGGGATGGGCTTCGGCGACGTAAAGCTGATGGCGATGGTGGGCGCCTTCCTGGGAATGAAGCTAACGGTATTCACAATTTTCACGGCGTCGCTCGCGGGATCATTTTTCGGAGTGGGAACGGTCCTGGTGGTCTGGCTTAAGCGCACGCACCGTTTCATGAAGCGGCTAGCGGATGCGGGAGCAGCGCGGCGGCGGGCGTGGCAGTCGGCGCAGGTCGTGTACCGGAATTATCAGATGCCATTCGGAGTGTTTCTCGGCAGCATGGCGCTGGTCGCATTCTTCTTTGGCGACCGCCTGCTGCACTGGTACGGGAGGATGTGGTGAGACTGGTGGCCAATCCGGTCGTGCTGCGGGCAGCGATGGTGCTGGTGTGCTCGGCATTCGCATTCATCGTGGGAGTCCTGCTGGTCCGAGCTCTCAAGCAGAACATCGCCGAGGAATCGAAGTTGGGCACGGAGGGGCCGAGATCGCTGGAGGCACTTCCCCTGCATGTGTACAACACGGTGATCCAGCAGTTGAAGCAGCAGAAGCACGAACTGATCGTGCAGTCGCAGGCGGAGCAGCAGCGGGCGAAAACGAGCGAAAACTTCAGCCAGGCGGTACTCTCGAACCTGTCGTCGGGAGTGCTGGTGTTTGGCGCAAACGGGCTAGTGAAGACAGCGAATCCAGCAGCAAAAGCGATTTTAGGATTTGCATCGCCGGTGGGGATGAGCGCGGCAGACATCTTTCGCGGCGCGACGGTGCAATCCGCGAGCGTCAAAACCGAAGATGCGATTGCGATGGCAGACGAAGTCCATGCTGTGCTGAGAGAAGGGAGCAGGCGCCGGCAAGTGGAGGGCAGTTACGAGACCCCCAACGGCGAACAGCGCTTCCTCGCGATGACGATTTCTGCAGTGCCGGCGACGGATGGCGGACTGTTGGGTGCGGCGTGCGTGATCAATGACCGCACGGAACTGGAAGGGATTCGGCGGCAGCAGGAGTTGCAGGGTGAGATGTCGGCGGAGATGGCGCTGCAGTTGCGCACTTCGCTGGCAACGATCGCAGGGTATGCGCAGCAACTGGCAAGCCAACGAGACCCGGAGATGGCCATGCAATTGGCGAGCGATATCGCGCAGGAAGCAGCGCAACTGGATCGGCAGATTGGCGGATTTCTGATTGCAAACCAGAATGCGAAGGGCGCAGTCAGTCACTAAGAGTTCAGAGAAAACGTGGGCGATGCCTGGAAACAATTCGGCAAGAGGAAAAGGGTGAATTTATGAAATGCATGGCAAACAACGCTGTCGGACTGATGCTGATTTTTGGGCTGGCGGGGACTATAGCTTCCGCCCAGACTCCCACGAGTTCGCAAAGCGCATCCTCGGGTCAATCGCTCGGCGACTATGCGCGGCAGATCCGGAAGGCGCCGGAGACGCAGAGTAAGGCGAAGGTTTTCGACAACGACAATTTGCCGAAGTCAGACAAGCTGTCGGTCGTAGGCACACCGGAAGCGCCGCCCGCGGCAGAAGAGAAGTCTGGCGAGACGGCGAACGCAACTTCCGACGAAGCAAAGGTGAATGCGGAGGCCAAGACTCCGGAGGCCAAACCGGCCGACAAGGGTTCAGCAAGTGAAACGAAGCCCGCGGATGACGAAGCCAGCAAGCAGGCGGCCATCAAGCAGTGGAGCGACAAACTGACGGCGCAGAAACAGCAGATCGAGTTGCTGAATCGCGAACTGAACGTCCTGCAACGTGAGTATCAGGTGCGGGCGGCGGCAATGTATGCCGATGCCGGCAACCGTCTCCGAAATGAGTTGGACTGGGACAAACAGGATGCGCAGTACAAGCAGCAGATTGCCGACAAGCAGAAGGCTGTGGACGACGCCAAGCAGAAGCTGACCGATCTGCAGGAAGAGGCGCGCAAGGCAGGAGTCCCGGCTTCCATCCGAGAGGAATAGCTCAGGCAGCCAGGTACTGCAGCTTGAAAACTTCTTACAAGAGCGCCGAAGTCCGGCGCTCTTTTTGATTTTCGTAGCCTAAGATTTCGTGCTGCTGTGGATTGATTCCCGCAGGCGATGCAGTTGCTGCACATGATGCAGCCCGTGCACAAGGTGAAACTTCCGCCACTGTGCGACGGAGAAGGGACCGAGCAGGGGATGATCGAGTACCTTGGCACGCGGTCCGAAAGTAACAGCACATCGGGCAAGGATCTCATCCATCTCGGCAATCTTCGCTGCGATCTCGGCCATGATTTTTTCTGATGGAAGGCCGCGCGGCTGTCCGGCGGGCGGAGACTTTCTTCCGGAAGGCAGGTAACCGAGGCCAGTCACGATGAAGGCTTGCATGCGGCGCTTCAGAGTTGCGGCCGATGGCTCCGGTGGCTTGCCGGACTCGAGGAGCCGCCGAAATCCCTTGGTGGTTCCGGTGTAAGTGAGATAGAGGTGTTCGAAGATCTGGGCTGCGCTCCACTTCTGCGGCGGATGCCAGTCGAGAGTTTCAGGCAAGAAACCACTTGCGGCGGATGTAACTTCCCGCTGCAAGCGCGCGAGATGAGGGTCCACAGGGGTTACTAACCTTTGGCGGCCTTTCGGTTAGAATGTTGCCGCAGAATTTAAACCCATTCAAAGTTATATCAGGAAGGACGCCATGAAAACGGCCTGCGACGCGAACCCACGAATCTCCGACTCTAGGGAAGAAAAAGGATCGCAGTTTTTGTCCGGTGGGGAACACGCACAACGCTGGAAGCGGAATGTTGGAATCTGC
>Ga0070731_10004426_pt1 | contig 12092 bp, 11 predicted proteins | sample Coa_R1_2_FD_66448 | JGI IMG/M metagenome (GOLD analysis project Ga0070731, IMG submission 66448) | Surface soil microbial communities from Centralia Pennsylvania, which are recovering from an underground coalmine fire - Coalmine... | ecosystem: Environmental > Terrestrial > Soil > Unclassified ... | reverse complement strand
TCTCCGCATCCTGTTCCATTTCAAGCAGCCCATGGTCGCGGCCACCGATATTCAGCGAGCGTGTTTGCAAGTAGGTTCTCGATTCAAGAGGTCAACACCGTTGCGGGTTTCATCCGGCCCATGAAATCTCGAAATTAGGCAAATATCTGTGGACAATCTACGGACGATCCAAGCGATGTATATCTAAAGGCGTTTAGAACATATCACTAGTAGATATTAGTTAATATTATTACATAACGAATTGCGACCCATGCTCATCGCGGGTAGGTTGTCCAAATAAACTATTGAAAAACCAGTAATAATCGCGATGGAGGCGGGTGTCTCGGCGACCAGCTTCGTATTTCTGGTTCTGTCAATAATGTTAGTTACAATGTATGATGTAAAGTACTGCGCCATTGCATCCAACGTATAACGATTCTCAATATGAAAATGCGTGTATATTGTTGACTTGTGTGCATGCAATTCGTATATTGTGGGCCGTAACCATGGGCTGCTTGAAATGGAACAGGATGCGGAGATCGCCGCGATGAGTGCCGTCGCGAAAGCGCTGGAGCCTCTAGAGGAGGGCGTCCGTCGGTGTGTTATCGGATGGGCGGCAAGCCGATTTGGAGCGTCAATCCCAGGGGCGAGAGTCGATGCAGACGATGATCTCCGGTGAGAAGGCTCCGGCCCGCGGTCACCGATCTCCTGATTCCAGAGCTATCTTAAACGAATGTGCACTGCCGCAGGACCGCCGTGCTTAACGTGACGACCCGAGGGCTGAAGAACTTAGTATCCTAGGTAACCCCTCACCCCGGCGGGGGATTGGCCTTGAGGTACGGCAGGCCGTTGATGACGCCCGCTTTTTCCTTCCAGATCTTTTTCGAGAATCCTTTCGGCAATCCGGATTGAAGCTGTGCGGTCGAGAGGCCGGTAATCCCGCTCGCGTTCGAAATGTTGCCCGCGCCCTGCGAGAGGTTGGTGATGCCGCTCATGTCGGTGTCCCAATAATTGTTCGTCAGCGCGGCTCCGCCGTCGTCGCCGATGAAGCCGCCGACATAGCTGCCCGATCCGGCGCTCGGCGCGCCGGTCGAATACGAATCCGAAATCGTACCGTCGAGGCTGTAGCCCACGAGGCCGCCGACGCCCGTGTCCGTGCCGCCGGTCGCGGCGCCGCTCGACCAGGAATTGGTGATGGTGCCCGGCGACGAGGGGATGCCGTAATTGTATCCGACCAGCCCGCCTGCGGCCGGCCCCGGCTGCGAGCCATCGGAATTGCCGGTGGTCGCGTTGCCGGTGGCAAAACTCTGGTCGACATACGCTGTACTGGCGCCGATCAGCCCGCCGGCGTAGGAGCCGTCGCCGGCGTTGACCGTGCCCGTGGCGTACGATTCTTCCACGATGCCCGAGCCGCAGCTGTAGCCGACGAGTCCGCCCGCAATATTGTTCTGCCCGCCGGCGATATTGACCGCGGCGTGCGAGCCGATGACGGCATCCGGCTCATAGCCCGCACCGAAATTGCAGGCGCTGCCGAGAAGCCCTCCCACCTGGGCGTAGGTGCTGGCGATGACGCTCACGCTGCCGCTCGCCCAGGAGCCGGTGACGACGCCGCTCTCGTTCGAGCCGCTCACGTCCGCGCCCTGTACGTAGCCGGCCAGCACGCCCAGAATGATCGTCGCGGACGTCGAACTGACGTTTGCATTCTCAAAGCCGATGTCGTGCACGCTGCCCGCGTCGATGAAGGCGAAGAAACCCACTTCCGTGTCGGAGGCATCCTTGATCTTGAGATTGGAAATCGTGTTGCCGAGGCCTTCGAAGATGCCGGTGAAGGTGGTGGCAATCGGCGGCGCCGAATAGGTGCCGTCCTTTTTGGCGTTGCAGCTTTTCGCGAGCGCAAACGCCCCTGACGGATTAGAACGGACGGCGCTTGCAAGCGCGGAGATGCTGTTGACCAGCGTGTACGCCGCGCCGTTGATCGTGAGCGCGCTCGACAGGTTCGCGAACGTGGCGCTGCCGCCGGGAAAATCGAGCGAGGCCGGGCTGCCATCGTCGGTGAGCGTTAGTCCGCCCATGCCTTTCACCGACACTTTCGCACCGATATCGATCGCGCGCGCTGCCGCGAGCGAGAGCGTATTCGACGTGCTCCAGGAAATGCCCGACGAGACGGCGATGTCGTTCGCCTGGACGCTCGCTCCGGTGGTCGTTACCGTCGCGTTGCCCGAGGCGAGCAAGGTTTCGAGATCGCCCGTATTGAGCACGGCATTTGTTGCGGTCGGCTCGCACACGCCGGCGGAGCAGCTCATGTTTTGCGTCGCGGCGTTTGAGATGGTCACCGTAGCCCGCACCGAGTGCCCCGGCACGCAGAGAGCGATCGTGGTGAGCGCGAGCAGACTTGCGCCGCTGCGCAGCTTCGAAACGTTGCGATGCATGAGAGGTCCCCGCCAAGCGCGGCCCGTCGAGGCGTGCCTGCCGATCAGGCGCCCTCCCGCCGCCGTCGCGAGAACTGTATCCCGATCACGGGGGCGTGCAAGGCGCGCACAGAACCGCTGAAGGAAAAAAGGGAAACCGCCAGGGCGCAAAGACGCCAAGGGTACTGAGGTGGCCATGACGCGGCAGAGCTGAGGTCCAAGAATTTTGTTGCGCGCGCAATGCGCGCGCGATCCCTTCCCGGAACCAAGCGCACTGGCTCACCGCTGCTTTCCTGCCCCTTCGCGCCTTGGCGTCTTTGCGGTTAAATCGTCCGGAAAAGAATCCCGGTTTCGTTCGTTCCATGCCGGGGCGAGCGGGAAAGAAAACGGAGACATCGCGATGATCAACGGCGCGCACATCATGCTTCACAGCACGAACGACACGGCAGACATGGCATTCCTGGCCGACGTGCTGAAGCTGTCATCCATCAACGCCGGCGGCGGATACATGATCTACGGGCTTCCGCCGGCGGAAATGTCCGTTCACGCCTCCGACCACAATGATGATCACAAACTTTATCTCATGTGCGACGACATCGCCGCCTTCACCGGCGCGATGGCGAGCCACCACATCCCGTTCTCCACTCCCGTGCGGCAGAGCTGGGGAACGGCGACCGAGATCACGCTTCCCGGCGGCGGCAAGCTTGGCGTCTACCAGCCGCGCCACGAACGGCCCGAGCTCGCGACGGCGAAGCCGCCGGCACGGAAAAAGACGGGACGGCGGGCAAAGAAAGCGGCCAAACCAGCGGCGAAGAAGCCGACGGCGAAGAAAAAGAAGACGGCTTCGAAGAAGCGATCCGCGCGCCGCTGATCGTCGGCTGCCGTACCGCGCGTGGGTTGCGTAATTTTACCGGGATGTCGCGGTACGGCGATCGGAAACGGTTTTGTTGCGGGCGGCGAGCGCGACGGCTGTCTCGAATGCGGGGTCGTGCCCCGCGTACCAGTCGCTGAACCGCGCCGGAACGGAAATGTCGGGCGCAAGCGTCTTCACCCGTACCGGGTAGAACCAGTTCACCCAGTAGCAATTGCGCCAGTCGCGGCAGGGATGTGCGTAATCGTGCTTGCCGGTTTCGAAGCTCAGCGAAAATCCGGAGTTCGGCAGCGAGGCGCCGCCGCCTTCGGAGTAAAAGGAAATCCGGTCGCCGACCGGTTCGCCGATGATGGTCACCTTCGCGCCGCCGGCATCCCTGGTGAAGGCGGTCGTGGTGATGGCAGCGGAAAAAGTGCCCGGATCCGTCAGCACATAAATGTGTCCATCGGTCCCGACCAGTTGCGGCAGCGCGTGGGTGAAGTGCCACATATTCGTGTAGTCGCCGCCGCCGTTCCCGCGCAGGTCGAGAATGACGGCGCAGGGCGGATGCGATTTCATGTCGGCTTCGGTCGCGGCGAGGAACGGCTGGAGCGCCCAGCCCGGCCGGCTCTCGATCGCCTCGATGCGCACGTACATCGCGCAGCTGCCGGGCACGCGCGCGCGGGAAAACACCACATCCATGTTGCGCTCGCTCAACGGCAGCGTGGAGACGACCGGTGTCGCCGAAAGCCAGCCGCGTCCCAGCTCCGGCACGGGGTCGGGAGAGCGCCAGCGGAGCCCATCGGGAGAGAACACGGTCTTTTCGGGCTCGGCGACGAGTGTGTGCGAAACGCGCTGGCCATCGGGCAAACGCACGGTCCAGTCGGACCGGTCCGCGCGTCGCGCAATTCCCGATCCGTACAGAATGTCCTGGATCGAAATGTAGGTCGCGGCATTCTCGCGCCGGAACGCTTCCGTGCCGCCGTGCAGGGTTTCGAGGCGTCGCAGCAGCTCGGCGAAAGGCATGCCGTCGATCGATTCCACGCGACCGCCGAGCATGTCGCGCCACGGCGCCTTCGCCCGCATCACGTAAAAACCGTCGGCGAAACGCGCCACATAGACCGGCAACGCAAGAACGGTTTTTGCCGTGATGCCGGCGCGCACGCGCGTGTGCCCGTTGTCGGCGAGCGCCAGAATCTGCATCAGGTCGACGTGCAGTTTCTGCTGCGGGATGACCTGGGGCGCGCGTTCCAGCGCCGCGACGCGTTGCTCCGCTTCGGCGCGCGCCGACGGCGAGAACGAACGGTCGAGCGCCATCACCTTCCCGAAATAATCGAGGTCCTGACGCTGCGCCTCGAGAGCAGAGGCGGGCTTCGGATAGTCCGGCGCGGGTGGTGCGGGCTTGAATGTCCCCATGAACGCGAAATAGAGCCCGCCAAGACCGCCCGCGATGACGAGAATGAAGGCGCCCACAATCCACGCAATCCGGCGAAGTCTGCGACGCATACGGAGCCCCTTCCTTGCCCCCCACGATCCGATTTCGTACGCCGGCGCGGGAATTCAAGAGCGGACAGACTTGGCCTGATCGCGATGCCCCTCTCCCACGTAGGCGCGCATAGGGGAGATACCCGCACTTCGGGTGGGGTGGTGCCTCACCCACAATCAAGCCGGTCATTTCCGCGAAAAGCCTGGCGCGCGCGAGCGTTGGTGCCCATTTTCCGGCAGTTGCAGGAGCTGGGTCCCCGCGAAAGCGGGACGACACCGCTTTTTCTTTTCCACGGCATCGAATGCACCAGAGAGCGTCCGTACAGACTCACCCCAGATGTATGTCTTTCTGCCTTGTCTCGTCGGCGCCGTCGCCGGGTTTGAGGCGGTAGAACACGGCCGTCGAGATCAGGGAGGAAATTTTTCAACGCCTGCGTTTGGGCTTCGAGATTTCATCGCCCTCCAGCGGAGCGTGACCGCGGCCCGCACGCTTCAGAATCCGGAGTGCCTTGGGAATGTCGGCACGCGCGGCGCGCTCGGCGATGTAACTTTCCGTCCGCAGCGCAGAGACCTTTTCTGCTACTGCAACATTGATGAGCTGATTGAGCGCCACTCCCTCCGCTTCCGCGACTTTGCGCGCCTCATCAAGAAGCGACGGCTGCAGCCGCAGTGCGAAGTTGCTTTTCCTCATTGTCATTTCTCCAGTCGCTGCATGGCTTCGCCCGGGGAAAGCACCACTATTCCAAATCGACTCGCCGCCGGCTCGAAGTCCGTGAGGTTGAAAGTCACCACGCCGTCAGCACGTCCGTTCATGGCAGCTTCCAGTACCATGTCATCATCCGCATCCGGCAACGCCGGTCGCCACAAGTAAGCCAACGTCACCGGCTCTGCGACCGCGGCCAGCGCATCAAGCAAGGCCCCGACATCGGCAATAGACAGCCCCGCCGGGACCAAATGTTCGCTCCGAGTCATGACCGCCTCATATTCTATCAGCAACGGAACGGAGATGAGCATTGTCAAACCACGGCGGCGTTCAAGCGCAGCCGTCACGTTGCTCCTTCAGCTCCCGGATCCGCCAGATGTATGCCTTTCTGACGGCTCGTCCGTGCACGTTCTTCGTGTCGTACCATCTCTCGCCGGTTGACGGAAGCTGTGTTCCTGTTATGTTCTGTTCTCCTCGGGAGGCACGATGATGATCGACCCTGCTACAGAGAAGAGAATCCGGGAGAAACTGAAGCTTTGCCGCGAAGACCCCGGTCGCTACCTGGACATGGCCAACGCGCGAATCAGGCACAACCCACGGGATCCGGACGGCTATTTCGATCGCCACCGTGCGTGGCTGCAGCTGGAAAAGCCGGACCAGGCGATCCAGGATCTCGACAGGGTGGTCGAGATGGACCCTCACCCATTGAATTTGTACGTTCGCGGACGTGTACACAGGGATCTTGGCAACTACGACAGGGCGCTCGCCGATTTCGAGCGCGGCGAAAGCCTGGCTCCGGGTGAGTGGAGAGATCTCGTCCTGGGCCTTTTCTATCAGGCTGATTGCCACGCGCGATTGGGGCATGAGGCAGAGGCTCTCGCATGCTGCGCGCGTTTACCGGACGATTTCTGGAGTCCCGGCCCGCACGGTACAACGGCCGGAAACAAGGACGAAATCGCGGACGGGTTGCGCCGGATCGCCGCGGCAGCCGGGCAGTGAGCACGAGGGATGGTCAAACGTACAATGCCTCTACCCCAGATGGATGTCTTTCTGCCTTGTCTCGTCGGCGCCGTCGCCGGGTTTGAGGCGGTAGAACACGGCCGTCGAGATCAGGGTGAAAACGCCAAGCGCGAGAAACGCGTGGTGCAAGCCCAAAATCATCTCGTGCGGCTGGAATCGCGCGGCCTCGGGCACGAAAGCCATGGCGATAAGGCCCGCCGTCGCCACGCCGAAGCTGATCGAGAGTTGCTGCGAGGTTGAGGAGAGCGAGCTTGCGGCACTCGTCCGTTGGGGCGACACGTCGGCGAAAGTAAGGGTGTTCATGCTCGTATATTGCGTCGAAGTGAGCGCGCCATAGCAGAACGCGAGGAGTACGATCAGCCAGACGGGCGTACCGATACCGATCGTGGCGAAGAGCATCAGGAAAACGCTCATGAGAAGGGTGTTGACGATCAGCACGTTGCGATAGCCCCAGCGCCGAAGCAGCGCGGCGATCCAGATCTTGGTGCTGAGCCCCGCGACCGCCTGCGGCATGATGAGAAGGCCGGATTGTACGGGATCGAACCCGAGCCCCACCTGGTAGAGAAGCGGCAGGAGAAACGGCACACCGCCGATGCCGAGCCGCGTGATGAAGCCGCCGCCCACCGCAACGGCGAAGGATCGGCTGCGAAAGAGCCCGAGGCGCAAGAGCGGCCAGCGCGTGCGCTCGGCATGTACGCCGTAGCCGAAGAGAAGCGCGAGCGAGACTGCGAGAAGTCCGAGAATCTCCGGAACGGAGAGCCGGTGCTCGCCGAAGACTTCGAGCACGTAGGAAAGAAGGGCAAGCCCCGCGCCGAACAGGATGAAGCCGATGATGTCGAGCGCCTTCGTCCGCTCGCGGTAATCCGGAAGCATCTTCCACACGAACCAGAGCCCGGCGATGCCGATGGGAATGTTCAGGAAGAAGATCGCGCGCCAGTGGAGATAGGCGACGATGAAGCCGCCCGCCGCCGGCCCCACCATCGGCCCGATCCACGCCGGGATCGCCACGAAATTCATCGCGCCGAGCAATTGCGATTTCGGAAAGGTGCGCACGAGCGTGAGCCGGCCGACCGGCACCATCATGGCGCCGCCGCAACCCTGCAGCACGCGGCAGACGACAAGAAGATGCACGTTGCTCATGAGACCGCAGAGGGCAGAACCGAGCGTGAATATGCCGATGGCCGAGGCAAAGACGCGCCGCGTGCCGTAGCGGTCGGCCACCCAGCCCGAGACCGGGATGAAGACGGCGAGCGAGAGCGTGTAGCTCGCGAGCACGGCTTTCATGTTGAGCGGCGTCGTGCCGATCGCTTTCGCCACGATCGGCACCGCGGTGTTCAGGATCGTGGTGTCGAGCGATTCCATGAAGAACGCGACCGCGACGAGCCACGGCAGGGCGCGGCGCGCGGCGTCCGACACCGTGTCGGCGTCGAGGTGTTGCTTCAGGGCTTCGGTGGACAAAGTTCGCTCAGGTGATCGCTGGTTCTCGTTCTCGAGACATAACCATTAGCGTCTCGATTCGCTACGCGCCATTCCCGCACATGAATCGGCCGCAGCTCGGTTTGGCGTCCATGCACTGGAGTATCGGGCAGGCTCGTGATATTTGTACGCACCGTATTTTGGGGGCGCAATCATGCGACGACCTTCGCACTCATGGGCAGCCGGGGCTTCAGCTTTCGTGTTCGCCATGGTCCCGGTTTGCGCCGTGGCCAGCGGCGCAGTCTCTGTCGACGAATACCGGACGATTCATTCGGTCGCAGTGATTTCAAATCTCGATACCGAAATAGCCGCCAGGAACATTGGAATTACCGTATTTTCAAATTCGCATTACACGCTTCGCCTCGATGAGGACATCAACGCATTTCTGGTCTCGAAGACTGCCGCATTGCTGGCTGCCCGGTTCTCGGTGGTGGCGACCCAACTGGATACGACCTCGTTCGTTGATCCAGACGTCATGACGGGCACGCTTTTCACGCGCCGAAGAACGGGGCCGGCACTTCCAACTTCGGGCGGCCCGGATGCATACGTCGTGGTCTATCCGCAATCGGCGCCAGGCAACGACGCTCCCGCCATCAGTCTGACGCATCATGATGGCATGTTCGGTCACGACCAAACGGAACTGACGGTTGCCTATCACGTCTCCGTTTTCGATGGCCGGACGGGGGCCCGAATTGACTACGGACCCGGTAAGTATCCTTCCCCCGACCCGCTTTTGAAAAACACCTATCCTCACATGGCGTGTGAAAGTTCCGTCTGGGCGGCGACCGCCGAAGAGGTGACCGACACCCAAAAGAAGATCATCGCGAGTGTTGTCTTGAGCATGCTCGACAGGAGTATTCCCTACGCTCTCGGCGCTGCGAAGTTGATCCCTGAGGACGTCGCCGATACCGCTGGGCAAAATGCAGCTCGTATTGCCGCGGTGCGATCACTGCCGTGTGTCCAGTTCTAGCAGAGCGTGAACATTGACCCGAGGCGAAGACGCGGTTTCGGTGGACAAAGTTCTGCCGCCGGTACGCGAGACGCACAAACAATCCTGTCTGACTTGTACGTCGGAATGGAACCGTAGACGAGGAGACGCGAACACCCGTCGGGCCCTATCTTCTATGCCGCGGGTTCGGGCGCCGGGGACGCGCTTCGATAGGGCATTCCGAGCGGGATACCTTCGCCGAACGAGAATTTGCCCGGAATGTCCACTTTTTTCGTCTGTCGCTCGACAAGGGTCGCGCCAGCGCAACGGATCTGGCCGGAGCCCTGGATCGTCCCGGTCGTCGCCTTTGTGATGCGCGCGTTGACGATTTCGAGACAGGCGGCCTCGACGGTGAGGCTGAGATCGACGTCGAATTCGATATCGGGGCCGCATGGCGCGCCGTCGAAGAGGACCTGAAAGCGCGGGCGGTGGGTCGACGATATGACATGTCCGGCGAGCACGTAGTTGCTCACTTCGCCGGGCGGATATTTCGTCTGGTCGCAATATTGGCGCAGATCGTGCCGCGTCTTCCACGCCGCCGCCAGAACGTCGATCAGGGGAACATTCAGGACCGAACGCAAGGCGTCCGATAGGCTCTCCGTGGCGAAATTTCGAACCAGGTCGGGCGCCCCGGTGAGCGACGCCCGGAGACGTACCATGACGTCGGAGTCGTGCAGACGAGCCGGCGCGAGTGCGCTGCCGTCGAGCCCGAGCAATACCGCGATGCTCCCAGGGTCAGGCGTCATCCTTCTCTCCTTCGGCAGAGATCGTGATTCGCACGGCGTCGGGCTCCGGCCGCGCGTCGTGTTTGAGCAAATACCGGACGTCGATGTGGGGGCCATCCGCGGGTTCGAGCGAAACAGTCATTGCAGCGAGACCATTGCTGACCGTTCGGGTCACCACCCGCGCGGAGCCCGTCATGTGCGGGTCCACGTGTACGCGCGGTCTCACGACCCGGGCTACCCGGGAAAGTACAACCGCTCCGCCCGTCAACGCCCCCGCAATAACGAGGAGAAGCAGCCAATTGCGCGTCGTGGATTCGGGACATGTCGTGACCGCGCTCCCGCTTACCGATGCCACAAGCCAGGACGGCAAATCGCGCGAGGCGCATGACTCACCCGATGTACCTTGAGGCGTGCCCTGCGATGGCGCCCGAGTTCCGGGTGGTACAGTTGCGGATGAACCAGGGAGCGGACCAGACTGTACAGGAGGTGCCGGTGGCGCAGACGCCGGCCCCGTGACGGGTGGATTCGACGGTGCGGACGAATTCGGGGGCGTCGACTGCGATCCCGAAGGTGCAGAGCCCGGCGTCGATGTGCTCCCTGTTCCTGTGTCAACGGGCGGGACCGGCGGTGGCGGCGGAGCCTCCATCTGCAACCGTATCAGCATTCCCGTGCGGAAAATCGGCGTACCAAATCGCGGCCGCTGGTTTCCGACGCGCGCATCCGTATCCATTGCGCCGGCAAATTCCGGCGCGAGCCCCGACTGCTTTGCAAGGTCGCTTGCTTCACCACGACCGAGGCCGACAAAGTTCGGCACCTGACCCTGCAGCGGCAACGCCTCCATTTGCAGAAGCACGGGCATGTCCGGGCGGGAGATCGGCGTGCCGAATTCCGGCCGCTGGCTGTCGACCTGCGCGTCGGGATCCGCTGTACCGGCAAATCTCGGCACGAGCCCCGATTTGTCTGCCAGCGCGCGCGCCTGATCGCGACGGAGACCGACAAAGTTCGGCATGCGCCTTTGCGGCAATGGCAGCGGTGCCTCCATCTGCAGCAGGATTGCCATTCCAATGCGGACGATCGGCGTTCCGGCCACCGGCTGTTGGCTGCCGACATGCGCATCCACGCCGGTCGCGCCGGCAAGACGCGCCGCCAATCCGCGATTGCGTGCCAGCGCGATCGCTTCGTCCCGGGCAAGACCGACGAAGTTCGGCACCTGCTCTTGCGGCGGGGGCGCGGTCATTTGCAGCCCGATCAGCATTCCGGTGCGGAAAATCGGAGAACCCGACTCCGGTCGCTGGTTGCCAACCCGTGCCTCCGCATCCGTTGCGCCGAAAAAACGCGGCGCAAGACCGGATTGCCTTGCCAATGCATCCGCGTCATCGCGACGAAGACCGATAAAGTTCGGCACGCGCCCTTCCGGCGATGGCGGCGCCACCGCCTGCATTTGCAACACGACCGTCATTCCGGCAGCGAAAATCGGAGCACGGAATGCCGGTCGCTGGCTGCCGACGCGCGCGGCCGGGTCTGTTGCACCGACAAAACGCGGCGTCAGGCCTGATTTCACCGCCAGCGCGCGCGCTTCAACGAGAGACAGGCCGACAAAGTTCGGTACCTGTGAAAATCTGGTGCCAGTCACGGTCGAGTTCACTGGCGGCCCGGCGCCGAACAATCGCGGCTGTGCCTGTGCGGGCAAGGTCGCTCCCGCCAGGCCCAACAGAGCGAGCAGAAGCACCAGACAGGTGATGCGATTTTTGCGCACCGCAACAACCAGGTGAGACAGCGCTGCTGGACGAACAAGCACGGCAACGGGCGTCACGGAACGCTGCCCCAAATTTCCGCAGATCGCTCGTCACAACCAATGGGCGCCCTTATGCTCTGCCGTCATGACAGGCGTGTCAATGTCGGGTCGTAGACAGCAGCTGGTACGACCCGGCCGGGTGGACAATCACCTGTACGAGATGTGAACCGCGTCGGCCGCTTACGAGAAAGGATACCTTCAGCTGGTCGATATCGACGGTGCCTGAATAGCGCAAAGACCCGCTCTCCCCCGCCGCCATCGCCCAGGTGCGACGAGGCAAATCGCAGAAAGAAACCCGAACAGGGAGACCTGGCCGAATGCGCCCAAGGATTTGCGCATGCGAAATGTACCCTTGATGCACGACGCGTGACCCGCGCCGTCTGCTCGCACGCGCATCTTCCGCAATGAACGCGGGCCGCGGCTATTGCACTTTGATTCCATCGCGGTCGCTCCGCGGCTCGAACGGGATCGGCACGCGGACCCGCGAAAGGGCGGCTGCCGCGCGCAAATCGGCTGTGTCGCCGTGTCGCGGCTTTTTCCCCGCCGAGCGTGCAAAATACGAGCCTCCGGGGAGCGCGGGGTGGTCACGCAAATCCAACAACCATGAGGAGTATCATGCGTCGCGCTCTGCTTCTTGGTGCAACCGCTGTGTCCTGCGTTCTG
>Ga0070731_10004425_pt1 | contig 12093 bp, 7 predicted proteins | sample Coa_R1_2_FD_66448 | JGI IMG/M metagenome (GOLD analysis project Ga0070731, IMG submission 66448) | Surface soil microbial communities from Centralia Pennsylvania, which are recovering from an underground coalmine fire - Coalmine... | ecosystem: Environmental > Terrestrial > Soil > Unclassified ... | reverse complement strand
CGACGCAAACAAAGTCGTGGAATTGGTGGAGGAAGGCATCACGCTATCGAGAAAGCTGGCAAAAGGTCTTCACCCGATCGAAATGGAAGCCGATGGCTTGATGCAAGCGCTCGAAGAACTGGCGATGATCGCCAACGATTTGTTCAAAATCTCGTGCCGCTTCGATTGCGATTCGCCGGTGCTCATCCGCGACGCTTCGACGTCCCGGCATCTGTATCGCATCGCGCAGGAAGCGGTCAGCAATGCGATCAAGCATGGCAAGGCCAAAAACATTTCCATTCAATTGGAATCCCTGGACGATGGCATCGTCTTGCGCGTGAAGGATGATGGAAGCGGTCTTCCCGACGTGCTGCCCAAAAATGCGGGCATAGGTTTGCGCATCATGGCGCATCGGGCGAGCATGATCGGTGGCGAGTTCCTGGCGAAACGCGAAGTTTCCGGTGGCACGGTCGTTTCCTGTGTGGTGCGTCATAAGAAAAGCGATGGCGTGAAAACATAGAGTGAATAAGTCCAAAGCAAAAATTTTTCTGGTGGACGATCATCCGCTCGTGCGCGAATGGCTGACGAATCTGATCCACCAGCAGTCGGACCTCTCGGTTTGCGGTTAAGCTGAAAGTGCGCCCGAAGCGCTCGAGGCTATTTCCCGGTTGAAGCCTGAAATAGCCATCGTGGATATCTCGTTGAAAAGCGGGTCGGGCATCGAGCTGATTAAAAATCTCAAAACGGTTCAGCCACGCGTCGCGGTGATTGTCCTTTCCATGCACGAGGAGGATTTGTATGCCGAGCGCGCTCTGCGGGCCGGCGCGCGCGGATACATCATGAAACGCGAGACCGCGAGGAAGGTCATCGCGGCGATTCGCCAGGTGCTCGAAGGGAAGCTGTATCTGAGCGAGCGGTTGACTGCGATGTTCGCCGCGAAGTTTGTCGATGCCGGCGCCGCAACCGTGAGTCCCTCCATCACCCAACTGAGCGATCGCGAATTGGAGGTGTTTCAATTGCTCGGCCAGGGTTACGAAACGCGGCAGATAGCCGAGTCGTTGAATATCAGCATGAAGACCGTCCAGGCATTTTGTGCGCGCATCAAGGAGAAGCTGAACCTGACGAGCGCCACGGAGTTGCTGCGCGAGGCAATTCGGTGGCATGAGAGCCAGCAGGCCAGGTGACGGCGTACGGTTTCACCCTACAGAAAGTTTAGGCGATACCTAACAGACATCGTTGTTGCGGGTCAATTAGGCTCAGCGGGTGAAAAAATCAATGGGCACGGGTGGGTTGCTGATATTGGCGGTCGCCATTCTTGCGGGTTGCGGCAAATCGGAGGACGCCAATACTCCAACGCAACCGATTCCAGCCTCAAACGCCCCAGCGGAGGCTGCGGTCACCCTGACTGGCAGCCAGACGAACGCCATCAAGATCGCACCAATCGGCACTTACCTTTTTCCCGTCGAAGTGGAGACGATTGGCAACGTGAGCTTCGCCGAAGACCCCGCGATCGTTCAGGCGGAGTCTACATTGGTCAGCGCGGCAGCCAGTTTCAATTTGACCGGCAAGGAATTGGACCGCGTAACGGCGCTCGGGGAAACGAACGGTATTGCGCCGAAGGAAATCGAGCAGGCGACGGCCGATCATCAAACTGCCGAGGCTTCGCTCAACTCCGCGAGAGAAACACTCCGGTCTCTCGGCGTTGGCGGCGACGAAATCGACAAAATGGCTTCCGCTGTCAAAGTTGATCCGCCGCCCAATGGACAGCACTGGGTATCAGCAAATGTTTCTGAAAATGACTCTCCGCTTTTGCGCGTCGGGCAATCGGCGCGCGTGCGGGTGAAGGCATTTCCAGACCATGTTTTCGAGGCAAAGGTAGCGAGAATTTACGCCACGGTAGATCCCAATATTCACCGGCAGTTGATCCGCTGCACCGTGGAAGACGCGAACGATGAACTGCGCCCCGGAATGCTTGCGGAAGTTGTTATTCGCGTGAAAGACCCCGTGGAAGCGACCGCGATTCCAGCGAATGGCGTCGTGCGCGAGAGCGACGGAACCATGACGGCCTGGGTGACGACCAACGGACAAAAATTTATCCAACGCAAACTCAAAATCGGCCTGCAAACGGATGGTCACTATCAGGTCCTCGATGGTTTGAGACCGGGAGAGATGGCAGTCACTGAAGGCGCCGTCTTCTTAAGCAACATCCTCAACGCGCCACCCAGCGATGATTAGTGAAGCGCAAAACACAACTTCACGCGTTTCAATTCTAACATGTTCAAATCCCTGATTGCCTTTTGCCTCAGCCGCCGCGCGGTGGTTGTGCTGGCCCTGCTTTTGTTTGCGGGCGCGGGCTATCTGGCTTTCAAGGAGCTGAACATCGAGGCTTATCCGAATCCCGCGCCGGTCATCCTGGAGATTACAGCGCAGGCGCCGGGCTTGTCCGCGGAGGAAATGGAACGCTACTACACGCGGCCAATCGAGATCGGCCTTTACACCGTGCCGGGCATTGAAGTCATTCGATCCACTTCGTTCTACGGCCTGTCGTTTGTGCGCGTGGTTTTCAAATACGGCGTCGATTTCAGTTTTGCGTACGCGCAAACAGCCGTGGCGCTGCAACAGAACGTTTCTCTGCCGGGTAATCTGGTGCCGACGATTCAGCAGAACAGCGGCACCGGTGAAATCTTTCGCTATCAGGTCACCGGTCCGGAACATTTCGGCATTACGAACCTGCGGACCGTGCAGGACTGGATTGTGCGGCGCCGGCTTCTGACGATCCCCGGCATTGTGGCGATCAACAGTTGGGGCGGGCCAACCAAAGAATTCGAAGTCGAGGCCGACCCGCACAAGCTGGAGGCCTTTAATGTCACCGTGCCGCAGATTATCACTGCACTCGGCAACGCCAATATCAACGTCGGCGGCCGCGAAATTCGCATCGGGCAGCAATCCATCAATATCCGCGGCGTGGGATTGATCGACGACGGCGGCGCGGATGATTTGACGAAAGGCTATCGAGTCGACGACATCGAAAAAGTGGTGCTTACCCAAACGAACGGAGTTCCGATCCTGGTCAAGGACGTGGCGAAGGTATCGGTCGGTTATGTGCCGCGCCTCGGCATCCTGGGCCGTGATCACGATGACGATGTCGTGGGTGCGATTGTGGTGATGAGCCTCAAGGAAAAGACCGCTGACATGATTCCCAAGGTTCAGGCGGAGATCGATAAAATGAATCATGACGGAAGCCTGCCGGTCGGCGTCAAAGTAGTCCCGTTTTACAATCGGTCGTCTTTGATCGCCGTCACCACGCACACCGTTCTGCACAACCTTTTGTTTGGCTGCATTTTGATTTTTTTCATTCAATGGATTTTCCTGGGTAATCTTCGCAGCGCAATCATCGTAGGGCTGAATATTCCCTTCGCGCTCTTCTTTGCGGTTATTCTGCTGGTGGCGCGTGGCGAGAGCGCAAACCTGCTTTCGGTGGGCGCGGTTGATCTGGGAATCATCGTCGATTTTTCGGTGATCCTGGTGGAAAACATCTTTCGGAATTTCCAAAGAACACCGGAGGAAAAAAAGACTTTGTTTCAGCGTCTCGCGCAGGGCTTTTGGGGCCAGGACCCGACCCGTGCCGCGCACCACGCGGAACCGGTCCAGGGTTGGAATGATCGTTTGCGGATGATTCTCATCAGCGCGTTGCAGGTGGATAAGGCGGTGTTCTTCTCTGCGATCATCACGATGGCGGCATTCGTTCCGTTGTTCACGATGCAGGGAGTGGAAGGCCAGATCTTCGGACCGATGGCGCGCACCTATGCTTACGCGCTGGTCGGTGCATTGATTTCTACATTTACTGTCACGCCGGTGCTGGCTTCGCTTTTTCTGCCAAAGGACATTGAGGAGTCCGAGACCATCATCGTTCGCGCCATCCATTGGATCTACAATCCCATACTGCGATTTGCGTTGAAGAACCGGCTCGTGATGGTGGGGATTGGTGTAGCGTTCCTGGCTGTTGCCGGATTTTTGGGATCGCGCCTGGGCAGTGAATTTCTTCCGCAACTGGAGGAAGGCAATCTTTGGATTCGCGCTTCGATGCCGATGACCCTGGCTTTGCAGGACGGCGAAGCGGCGGCGAGAAAAATGCGGTTGATTCTGATGCGCCATCCGGAAGTGATCACGGTGGTTTCCCAGCATGGCCGGCCGGACGATGGCAGTGATGCTTCGCCGTTTTCGAACGTGGAATTGTTTGCGCCATTGAAACCGTTCGACAAATGGCCGAAAGGCCTGACCAAGGACAAATTGATCGAAGACATCCAGCACGAGTTCGACGAGGAACTGCCGGGCATCACCTTCAACTTCTCGCAGTACATTCAGGATAATATTGAAGAGGCGATTTCGGGAGTGAAAGGGGCCAACTCGGTGAAAATTATCGGACCGAATCTGCAGACGTTGACTGATCTGGCTAATCGCGTTCGGGATGAACTGAACCGCGTGCACGGCATTTCCGATCTGGGAGTTTTTCCGGTGCTGGGCCAGCCGAACCTGAACATTCAAATCGACCGGGACAAAACCGCGCGTTACGGCCTGAACAGCGGAGACGTCAATAACATCATCCAGGCGGCTCTCGGTGGCGCAGTGGCGACGACGGTTTTGGAGGGAGACCGGCAGTTCAACGCGACGGTCCGTTACCCGTCCGAATTTCGCGACACCATTGATAAGATTCGGAACATCAAGGTGGCGTATCAGACCAGCACGGGCGCGAACGCTTACATTCCATTGAGCGAGCTCGCGAGCATCACGCTCGATACCGGCGCGTCGTGGATTTATCACGAGAGCACGGAGCGATTCATCCCGATCAAGTTCAGCGTGCGCGATCGCGACCTCGGCAGCACCGTGGCGGAAGCACAGGCGCGGATAGCGAGCGATATCAAATTGCCGAGCGGTTATCGCATGGTGTGGTCGGGAGAATTTGGCGACCTGCAGGAGGCGCAGAAGCGGCTGGCGATTGTTGTGCCGGTGAGCCTGATTCTCATATTTGGGTTGCTCTACAGCCTGTTCAATTCGCTGCTGGAATGTCTCCTGACATTATCCGGAATTACTTTCGCGATCGCGGGAGGAGTGCTCGCGCTTTACATCTCGGGATTGAATTTCAGCATCTCGGCGGCCATCGGGTTCGTCTCGCTGTTTGGCGTGTCGGTTATGAACGGCATTCTGCTGATCACTTATTACAATCAGGCAAAGCTTCGTGGAGAGCCGCCACTCGAAACGATGTTTTACGCCGCGTCCACGCGGATGCGACCGCTGTTAATGACCGGGCTATGCGCGTGCATTGGACTTTTGCCGGCGGCAATGTCCACTGGCATCGGGAGCCAGGTGCAGCGTCCGCTGGCCACTGTGATTGTAGGCGGGATGTTTGTCGGCCCGATCATGCTGCTGCTGGTCGTGCCGGCGCTTAAGATGATGTTCCCGGAACGCAGTCAGACAAAAGCGCATCCGCAGCAATCTCAACCACCTCCGGAGCATTGATATGAAGAATCTGGCTTTAGTCATTGGATTGGCCGGCGTGGTGTTCGCTTCAAGCAACATTTGCCTGGCCGGTGACAAGCCTGCGACCACACCTGCCGTGCCGGCTGCGAAAAAAGATTCCGGCCACGCTGTTTCGGCTCCTGCTGGAAAATCTATAACACCCAATCACATCTCGCCTGCGTTGCCGAAACCGGGGCTGCCGGTTGACGCGGGGAAACCGCGCGGTACTGCAAGCGTTGGCGGCCCGAATGGCGCGAGCGGCCACAGGGATGGAATGCTGAACGGAACCGAAATAAAATGGCACCCATGACCAGGGCAACACGACAACTCAGATTTAAGATGCTGGCCAAATATGGTCTCGCATTTTGTTTTCTCTTATTGATCGCCACAGGCTGCGCGGTTGGTCCCGATTTCAAGAATCCTGATGCTCCGAAAGTCAGCGGCTACACACCAGATTCGCCGGCAGCGACGGAGGTAGCAACCAATGTTGCCAGAGGGCAGGCGCAGCGCTTCGTTGAAGGCCAGGATATCCCGGGCGAATGGTGGGACGTGTTTCACTCCAAGCCGCTCAATGATTTGATTGAGCGCGCTCTTACCAACAATCCTGATATCAAATCGGCGCAGGCGGCGCTGACGGTTGCGCGGGAAAATGTGCTGGCTCAGCGCGGCTCTTATTATCCGAGCGCATCGGCGAATTTTTCCGCGACCCGCGCCAAATCCTCCGAGCAAATTGCACCGGTCCCCAACGCCAACCAGTTTTACTACAGCCTGTTCACGCCGCAGGTCAGCGTTTCCTACACGCCGGACGTGTTTGGTTTGAACCGGCGGACGATGGAATCGTTGAAGGCCCAACAAGAGCAGGTGCGCTTCGCGCTGGCGGCCACGCACATCACATTGAGCGCGAACGTGGTTTCGGCAGCCATCCAGGAAGCGTCCTTGCGGGCACAGGTTGCAGCCACCCGCGAGTTGCTGGGGGTGAATACCAACATGCTGCAGATCCTGCGCAATCGGCAGGCTGGCGGTTATGCCACGCGGTTGGATGTGGCCGCGCAGGAAGCGCAACTGGCGCAATTGGAAGCCACACTGCCGCCGTTGCTTAAACAGCTTGCCCAACAACGCGACCTGCTGGCCGCGTTGGCGGGCGGATATCCCAGCGAAAGTCTGCCGGAAAAATTCGAGCTCTCCGCTTTGCAATTGCCCGAAGAACTTCCGCTGAGCCTGCCATCCCAACTTGTCGAGCAACGCCCGGATGTGCGGCAGGCTCAGGAAAACATGCATTCGGCCAGCGCGCAGATTGGCATCGCGATCGCCAACCGCATTCCCAACATCACGCTCAGCGCGGATGCCGGCTCGATGGCGTTGGAGGCGGGGAAAATCTTTGCGGGAGGAACGGGCTTCTGGGACTTGAGTGCGGGCATTACACAACCGATTTTTGAGGGCGGGGCGTTGATGCACAAGGAGCGCGCGGCCCGGGCTGCTTATGTTCAGGCAGCGGAACAGTATCGCGGCACTGTAGTCACCGCGTTTCAGAATGTCGCCGATACATTGCACGCGTTGCAGCAGGACGCCGCGGCCTTGAAAGCCGCCGCGGCTGCGAAGGATGCAACGGGTGTGACGCTCGATTTATCGAAAAGGCAATTTCAGTCGGGTTATGCCAATTACTTGTCTTTGTTGAACGCGGAACAAGCCTATCAGCAGGCGGTGATTAACCTCGTCCAAGCGCAAGCCAATCGGTTCGCGGACACGGCAGCGTTGTTTCAGGCGCTCGGTGGCGGATGGTGGAATCGCGCTGACCTTCCGAAGAGCTGAGGCACCCGCGTTGCAGAAGATGGCGCCGGTTTCGTCGGTGGCTACGGTGATCACCTGAGGGGGTTGTAACCCAATCGTTTCACAGTTCATTGGACAAGTTCGCCGTCGTGTGCAATTTTCGTTCGTGAAATCTCCCAAAGCTTGGCTATCGGGCATCGCTGTGCCTTTGTTGTTTGGCGCAACCCTGCTGACTTCTTTGACGAACGTTTTTGGCGACGTCAATGTGTCTCAATATCACAACGACGCTGCGCGCTCTGGTCTTTGCGTCGATCCGGCCTTCACGACCAGTGCGGCGGCCAATTTGAAGCGCGATACAAATTTCAACGGCACAATCGCCGGCGCCGTCTATGCGCAGCCGCTGTATATCGAAGGCGGGCCGGGTGGCCGGGCATTGATAATCGTCGTCACCGAATCCAACAACGTCTACGCGCTGGACGCGGCGACCGGGTCGATGGTCTGGCATTCCAACGTGGGTACGCCGGTTTCTTCAGGACTTCCGTGTGGAGATATCGGTCCACTGGGCATCACGGGCACGCCGATCGTTGATCTGGACACGCGCACACTGTTTTTTGATGCGATGACGACACCTAGCGCCGGGGTCTTCCGGCATCTCATTTACGCGCTCAATGTGGACACGGGAACGACGAACAGCGGCTGGCCGGTGGATGTCAATGCCACTGCGAAATCCGGCACCAATACGTTCACTTCCATTTCACAGAATCAACGGAGCGCACTCGGTCTTTTTGGTGGATACGTGTATGCGGCCTATAGCGGACTGGCCGGCGATTGCTCGGTTTATCACGGCTGGATTGTGGGAGTGCAGGAGAGCGATCCGACCAGTGTGCTGGCATGGGCGACAGCGGCGCACGGCGGCGGTTCGTGGGGAGTTGGCGGCGTCGCCACCGATGATGGCACGAACGTGTTTATTACGACAGGCAACACCATGGGCGCCAGTACGTGGGGTGGTGGCGAAGCGGTCATTCGCTTTCAGCCCGGCCCGGTGTTCAGCGGGCTTACCAATGACTTTTGGGCGGCGACCAATTGGTCTTCGCTCGACAACAACGACCTGGATATCAGCGGTTGCGGACCGTTGATCGTGGACGTGCCGGGAGCGACACCTTCGCAACTGGTTGTGGCGCTCGGGAAGGACGGCAATGAATATTTGCTGAATCGCACGAATCTCGGCGGCATCACCACTCCGCTGTCTCAAGCGCACCTGACCGGTCAACAACTTCGGCAGGCTGCCGTCACGTATAAAACGGCGCTGGGTACGTATGTGGCATTCGGCACCGACGCAGGCGAGCAGATCATAGCCTTTCGCATCACACCAACCAGCCCGCCGACAATCCAAAACGTATGGACCAGCAACTCGGGCGGGCGCGGCTCGCCGTTCGCGACGTCCGTCGACGGTTCGAACAACGTTATCGTATGGGTGGTCGGCAATGAGGGTGACCAACGGTTGCATGGTTTCAACGGGGACACCGGTGCGGTCGTTTACAGTGGTGGCGGCGCAAATGAACTGATGAGCGGCACTCACCGGTTCAGCACGGCGATTGCAGCGCGCGGCCGGGTTTATGTGGCCGCCGACAATCGGGTCTTTGCCTTCACTGTTCCAGTGCCACCCATCGTGCTGACAAGTCCAACCGTGCTGGCCGATGGAACATTTCAGTTCCAGTTCACAAACACTCCGGGCTTGAGCTTCACCGTGCGGGGCACGACGAATCTGGCGGTGCCTTTCACAAACTGGACGCTCCTGGGCAATGCGACTGAAATCTCACCCGGCCAGTTTCAATTCACCAATGCCTCGGGCGACGCGGCGCAGCAGTTTTATCGGGTGACGACGCCGTGAGTTGGAGGTCAGGCGCGGCTTAACGCGTTCTCGCTGATAAACAGATTACGAGAACGGAAGGCCGGGGGACTCTCCAAAATCAAAACGGCCCGCAATCCTGCGAGTGGTGACGCAAACCAGGGACGATGTAATGCGCGTGTTACCGCAGTAGTCCAGGAAGGGACCGGAAATTGTCGGGCAGAGGCGAGTTCCTCGGCTGTGGCGGCCAGGTACGCATCCTGCACTTGCCCGTGTTCGCCAAACCTGGGCGCAAGCAATACCGGCTCATCTATCAATGCGTCTGCATTGGGCTTTGAGTAGAATTCGTCGAGAAAATTCGCCAGACACGAATCGAATGAATCTCCATCCACCACGGATTGCGCCACTTCGGCCAGTGTTTTCGGTCTCATACTTTGCCTTCTTCGAACAGGCTTTCGACAAGATACTGCGTTTTTATTGTCCGAACCACTTTAATCCTAAACGTAAGTGAGCGAAACAGTTCTGAAGTGAGAATCCCCCGCTGTCTCCGCGACAGCGGGGGATTTACGACTGCAAGCGATTTTCAAAGCCAACTCAGGCGATCGCTCCGCCTGAATGCAGTCTCATTTACGGCTGCAACGTCAGACACTTGCCTGCGTTGCCCGCGTAGTAAATTCCCTGCACTTCATCGGCGGTCAACGCGCGATTGTAAAGATTCACTTCATCAATCTGACCGTCGAACAACGATACCGGGCTTCCGTTTATGCTACAGCCGATACTCAGCGGCTCCGTTCCGGGCCATATCTCATTGGTAAACGGTGCAGAAGCTGACAGTGCTCCATTAACGTAGATACTTATCGTAGCGCCATCGTACGTTCCGGCGATGTGCATCCACTGATTGGTTGGGATATTCGTAGAACTGAAAAGCTGGTGGGCGACATAGTTCGTGCCTACGACGGTGAAATAGGCTCTGCGCGTTGACGCAGTGTCGGCGCCTTCGATGGAAAACGTATAACTGTTCGCAAACAAAGATGCGGCGGCCAACTTAGACAAAATCTCCGTGGCATGGCCGGTATAATTGCTCAGATTGACCCACGCCTCTACCGTCATGCCGTTGGTAAAATGCAACGTCGAGCTGTCGGGGACCTCCACATCGCTTGAACCATTGAAATGGAACGCCAGGCCCACTTCGCCGGGTGCATACGATTCCGTCCCGGTGAATGTGCCGTCGTTGCCATTGATACTGTCAACGGCGTTGCTTTCAGCAGACCACCCTGCCACGACCCCAGGGGGAGTCGGGAAGCAAGGTGTCCCTGGGTTTGCACTTTCATAATGGTATCCCAAATCAGGGTTTCCGTAGTTATCCGGGAATCCACCATCTCCCGGCGAGTAAGTAGTCCGTTGTCTCAGCTCCGCAAGCAAGGCAGGATCAATACCGGCTGTTCCTACATTGTGACAAGCGCTGTTGGTGGCTAAATAGTAGCTGCTATCATCAATTGTTGGCGATTGATAAAACGGCCAATCATTAGTCGTCTGGTTGCTACCAAATGGCGTCTGACTGCCGTTATCATAAGCATATTCGTAAAATCCGTTGTTGCTCCCAGAATAGCTGGTTTGGGACGGACTATCGCCGCCCCCGTATGCCAAAGCGATCTCTGAAAAAATGCAATTGATTGCACTGAAATTGTCTCCTCCACCGCTACCTGGATAGTTATTGTTGTGAACCGGGTAGTACCAATTGTCCAGCGTACAATTAACCAGCTCGAAGCTGCCATGGCCTGTATTGTCCGACAGGAACGTATTCGTGGAACCTCCGGTTTCCCCGGCCTGGTCAGGTGGATTCACCGCGAGACAATTGTTCAGCACCAGCGTATAGGTGCTGGCAACGCCTCCCCAGGTAATTCCACCATCAACAAACCGGCAATCACTTACGGTGATTGTGCCGGGGCTGTTGCTGCCCAACTGGAAATCCAACGTTGTTCCGGCAAAAGACAGGTTGCTCAGCGAGCTCAGGCTGGAATTATTCGAAATATTCAATGTTCCGCCATTGAGAGTTGCCGAAGCGATGGAAGGACAAATCAAATCCCCATTGATCTCCATCGTGTTGTTCGAACAGGTGATTGTAGCGCCTGGTTCAATGGTAGTGGTTCCGGAAAACTGGATATTACTACTAATGGAATAGTTCGTTCCGCTGTAAAAGGTAAAGTTGGTTTGATCTTCTGGAATTGCAAAATTTGTAGCGACAAGCCACCGGGCGGCAGCGACATTGCCCCCGGAAAACGGAACGCTGTTACCGCCTGCAGCATCAAATACGCCGCCTGCATATATGGCATTGGGGGTAGCTGCTATATAGCATTGATAAGCAGGAGAGCCAGCGGACGTTAAACCATTTGTCGAGAGGGGTTCCCAGATGGTTTGATTGGTGGGTCCTGTTTCATACACGTCAAACCAATAGGCTATCGCATTCGCCCATATGCCGTTGGTGCCAGAAACCAATGAAACTCCGGGGCTCCCAGGTCCGCCGATCGAATTGAAGCTTCCTTGGACATACGGAATTGGCACACCGTCTCCCTTTACGACTGCGATGCTGTTCCCCCAACCGGGATATGCCACGTTATATGGGGGACCGTACGTATTAAGCAGGTTATCAATTGGTAGATTATTATTTGATAATCGGGATTCTACAGTGGGAAATCGCGCGATGCCGAATGCAGGCAGGAGAAAACCTCCGGCAACCCACACCTCAGTTCCAACGACAGCGATTGAACTGACCCCGCCTCCACTAACCCCGATTCCATTAGCGCCAATTGGGTCATTCCAATAAGAATGGTAGGTTGGGTCGTTGTTGTAGTCATTCGTAGAAGAGAATACGCCGGGTGGCACAAACACTCCCCCCGGGGATGCAACGGTAGACGGCTCCATGTCTCCGCCCACGGATGAAAACTGCCACCAACCTGGAAGCTCTACAATCCTTGGGCATA
>Ga0070731_10004424_pt1 | contig 12094 bp, 9 predicted proteins | sample Coa_R1_2_FD_66448 | JGI IMG/M metagenome (GOLD analysis project Ga0070731, IMG submission 66448) | Surface soil microbial communities from Centralia Pennsylvania, which are recovering from an underground coalmine fire - Coalmine... | ecosystem: Environmental > Terrestrial > Soil > Unclassified ... | reverse complement strand
GGATTCATCTGCAGCGTGGTCGAGGAGGTGTTTGTAAATCGTTGCGGAACTGGCGTTGAGCCAGACGCGCGGAGGTTTTGAGCAACGCGCAATGGCCTGGCCTATTACGCGCGTTGAGTCCGCGCGCGAAGCAATGATGGCCCGGCGGTTTTTCTCCGTATAGCGACAATCCACGGATTTTCCGGTGAGGTTGATGAGCACGTCCGCGCCGTCGACCAGCGTCGCCCATTCGCCGAGTGCTTTGGCGTCCCAGGAAATTTCCTTCACCCCATCGCTGCGCTCGCGTGCTGATCGTGTCAACACGGTGACGTCGTCGCCGGCTGCCCGGAATCTACGCGCGAGTGCTGTTCCGAGAAAACCGCTGCCGCCTGCGATAATGATCTTTTTCATATTATTGCCTTCGTTCGAACCGTCCTTGTGCATGCCATTCGTGAGAAATGTTGCGCATGAGAAAGGCGCTGTCGAATATGGCCGAACCGGGTGGGAAAAGCGCGGTGTTTTCAAAGAAGCTCGATTCAACCTTTTCGACCGCCAGCGGTTCCATCCGCCATTCGTTGCAGTGAAGTTCCAAGCCGTCGAATTGGTCTGCGTTTGTGCGCGAGGACCAACCCAGCGCGCCGGCTTGGAAGAAATCTGAGGCTTCATCGAGCGAGCAAAAAATGGAACCGGGCGGTAACTGATCAGTCACGCGGGCCTGGACGCGGATGAAGGCCGAGCTGTCACGACTTCGCATTTCGACTTTGAATCGCCCGGTTGTTTCGTAAACACGGAATTCTGCCGCGTGATGCATACCCGGGAAGAGCTTTCCGCCGACCAGTTGGTTTAGCAGCGCGTTTGTATCCCGGCGCGGAATGTAAACCCCTTCGCGTGCCGTGCCATCCTCGTCCCATTGCACGGCGATACGATGCGCGGCATTTTCGGAAGTCAATCCGCCGATGGCGGGCAGGAATGCGGGACGGATTCCTCCCAATCGAATGAGACAAATGCCGGCCATTCCCCAGCCGTTTATGAGTTTGGGGCGGAAGGGTGCGGGCAGAATCCGTGCGAGAGCATCCGGTCGGCAGCGAAAGTTGACCAGAATTCTTCTTTCGATTGTGCCCGCTACGGCCGGGAGTTGAAGACGCGGTTTGTGGATCGCGAATGTCGATGCGGTTTTCATGGCATTTCGAAAAACGCGCGATGGAGATGTGGGTGGTGTGGCGCTGCTTCCCGGCTGCAGCAGCAGCGCAGATCGCGCAAACGGAACGGGCCGGGGGCCGGCAAGCCTTTGCCGATTTGGTCGGCGCTAAAGGCTATCTTTGGCGCGAGTTCGGTGGGGAGGGTGGCGCACTTCGGACTCGGTTCGGCTAGTCCTTCGGAAAGCATTCGGACCTGGGCGACTGAAACCATGGGTGTTTTCATGATGTGCTCGATAAGCCGACCCAGGATGTAGTGAAACCAAAGCGGCATCGGGAACATGAACGGGCGCTTTCCTACCGTATGAGCAACGCGTCTTACCGCCTGGCGAAGAGTCATTTCTTCCGGACCGAGGACGGCTACGGTTTGGTTTGAGAGCGCGCCATCGACCAGCGACGCTATGACAACGCGCGCGACATCTTCGACCGCGGTCGGTCGAATCGGTTTGTCTCTGAAGCCGACGAAAGCAAAGACTGGAAACGTATAAAATGCATGGCTCAAGTGATCGAGCATGTGATCGCCTTTCCCGTAGATGACGCCGCACTTGAATACGGTGTAATCCAAGCCGCTGTTTCGAATGATTTCTTCCGCTGCCCACTTTGACTCGTGATAACCCGACCGGCAGGCGGGTCGCGCGCGAAGAAAGCTGATGAGCGCAATCTTTGCGACGCCTGCACGGTGAGCGGCTTCAACGACGTTGCGTGTGCCATCTACATGAACGCGTCGATAGGTGACACCGCCAATTTCGCGATTGATTCCAGCGCAGTGGACGACGGCCTCACATCCGGCAAAGGCTCGCGCCAGTTTGTCAATGTCATCGAGTCCAATGGGAACGAAAGTCGCGCCAGAGAGGTTATGGATTGTGGGGTCCGTGTGATCGTGGCCGCGAGCAACGAGGACTACGGAGTGTCCATCAGCAATCAGCGCTCGCGCGATATTTCTGCCAACAAATCCGGTGCCGCCTGTGATAGCGATCTTCATGCGCGCCCGCCTTTCCACGCTGCCCACGCGTAAACGATTGGGAGGTAGACGAAGACAATGTTAATGGCGTGATAACCGAGTCGGCGCGCGTTATTGGTCAGGTAAGGCCGCATGTCGAAGATGAACGTCGCGGCGATGAGGCGAAGCGTCCAGAACGCTGCGAGGAAAAGGCAGAACGACCGCGCAAGATTGCCACCTGCGGCCAGCAAGGGTGCGAGCGCCGTGGTAATGGAACCGAAGCTCACGAGACAAAGCCCGATGAACGCGTAGTAAACCCAGAAGAGCCGCCGAATGAATGGAGGCAGACCGGACAAATGTGTACGTATGCCGACGACACCGGGCATCATTGCGCCCGCACAGATGAGGCCGAGATGGAGGAGTCCGGCGATTTCAAGTGCGAGAGTCAGGTTGAGAGTTTTCATAGGTCCTTTCAGGTTGCGCCGATCGCTTTGAGGAATGGCAGAATGACGTTGCGGACGAAGACGGGATGAAAGAGCCAGAAGACCGGACTGGCGGTGACCAGGATTGTAAACACCCGGCTGGGAAGGCCGCCGTTGAGACCGCAGCGGCGTGCAAAATTTGTGCGTGCAAAAAGAATGGCTGCGCCCTGGAACAGAAAGTAGAGCGTCGGCAATCCATATCCGCCGCGTGCCGGAAGCGAGATCACCAGGTCGTGAATTAATCCTGAAATGAGGAAAACGAACATCGTGGCCGTGGATAATCCGAACACCCGGTGAAATGGGCGGAACAGGAGGCGAGTGGCGAGGCGATTGAAGGCTGTATTCCAACGTTCGGCCCAGAACTCGCTAACCGAGCGCGAGAGCAGGGGAGCGCGCATCAGGGATGTTACCGGGACGCCGGCGGCTCGCCAGCCGAGGGCGAGGAGGTGAAACAATCCGAAGTGGAGGACTAGAATTATGCCGACCATTCCGGTCCAGCCGGCGAGCAGCCAGTTGACGGCTAAAGCATGCCGTGTCGCCAGCCAGATCAGGGCGGCGCCGACGAGCGCCTTAGACGCAGCAAAGAGCCACTCGGCCGGGCGGGGAATTGTGGCGCGCTTGTGATCGGCGAAGGGGGTTGTATCCATACCAACCCAGCCAAAGAGGAATCCTGCCTTTCTGGTCCAATGAACTCCCGCGAACTTCGCCAGTCCACGCCGGTAACAAAGCCATTTGCATCCTGCGAAGAGTGCGAATGCGATGAACCACATATCGAGCCATGCAGGCAGAAGAGTGCCGATGGCTGCCGCCGCCGGAGGCAACAGGACGAGCGGCAGCCAATCGGCAGGTTTCCCCACCCCCGAAAAAGTTCGCGAACCTAAAGTGCACGAGCCAGTGCTGCACTTGCGGTTTCGCGCGATGAATCGATAGACCGCTCGCAGGAGTGGCCTGGTTCCCGGAATCCGGGTCAGCTCGAATATAGGCCGGCAAATGGCGCGGGTGATGTAGAGCAACGCATCGGCTCCGCCGAAGACGTGGCCGTCGTTGGTGATGACGCGCATTTCGGCGAGCAGTTCGTTGCGCGGGATACTCAATGTGGCGCGAACAGTGGGCGATTGGAGCGGGAGCAGAGTGAAACCGTGAAGTTCCAGCAAGCGGCGGAGACGATTTGCCCAGCGAACGCAAAGCGGACATTCGGCATCGTAGCAGACCCAATCCGGTCTTCTGTTATCCACACTGTCTGTAATTTCAGTATTCACAGAAATAGCATTTCAAATAAAAAGATCAGCCACCGGCACCGATGAGCTTGCGGATCTTGTCGCCGAGCTTGACGAATTTCGTCAGAGCACTGGTGGGCCATTGGCGAATCTGGCCGTACCACGCGGTAGTGGTTTCAAAGAAATCGGCCAGGTCGCGCAGGCGCGCTTGCGTGTGATTGTCTGTTTGCTTGTCCTTTTCGGCTTCTGCAATGCAGGAACGAAGCATTGCGAGAGTGGGATCAATTTCGCGTTTTTTGCGCTCGTCGAGGACAACGCGGAACATTTCCCAGACGTCTTTCATGGACTCAAAGTGGTCGCGCGAATCGCCAAGAACATGGACGCGTTTGACGATGCCCCAGCCCTGGAGTTCCTTGAGGCTGGTGCTGACGTTCGAACGGGCGACGCTGAGGGTAGAGGCAATTTCCTCTGCGTTGAGCGGGCTGGGAGCGAGATAGAGGAGCGCGTGGATTTGGGCCACGGTCCGGTTTATGCCCCAGCGGGTACCCATTTCTCCCCAGTGCAGGATGAACTTTTGTTCGACTGGCGAGAGCGGCTTCATATTTCTTATATTTCTGTCTATTCAGAAATTACCAAAATAACGGGATTCGTCAAGCGAGAAAATGCGCCGTTATATATTCCTCCAAATCAAGGACTCGTGGAACTCGTTCCTCCGAAGCGGCTTCCAGGTTCCAGGTTTAATTTTGGTTCGTGGCCTGGGACCAGAGGGTTCACTTCGAAGTTGGCACTTTCGAGGCGGCCCAGCCAATGGGTAATCATTGTGCGGACGTCCTGGACAGAAAGCTGTTCGTAGGAGCCTGGATACTTTTGCAGGTTGGCATCAGCGAGTTTGAAGAGGGCGGCGGCGGGGCGGAGGCGGTTCTTTTTGAGGTGGACAAAGGCGCCAGCAAACTGGATGAGGCCTTTATAGAAGGCATAATTCGGTCCCTGCCGCTGCGCGAGCCAGAGTTCCTCCAGGACGTCATGAGCCTCAAAGTAGAGTTGGCGGTTGAAGCATTCGAAGTATCCGAGGTAATGCGCGTCGAGTTGTTGCCCTTCAAATTGCTGGATCAATTGCGCAATGGCGCCGCTCTTTTTGCTCATTTAATCTTTTAACGCTCCGTGACGGCGGAAACGCATCAATTCCTCCGATGCTCCGACGAGACCCGGCGGCGGCTGGTCCTGGATTTATCCGGCAGGAGAGCGACTACAACGATCAGCAAAAAGGACATCATAAGCATCGCCGCGAGCAAGAGTTGAGGGTTTTCCAGAACAATCATTCGGACAAACGGCACCAGCAATAAAACCAGCGGCATAAAGGCGATGGTGATGACAAGGTCGGGCCAGGCTTTCGCTTTCACCCACCAATAACAACCGCTGACAACGGCAAAGTAGGAGCCAAGGAAAATGAAAATCGCCAGGACCATTTCGTTCGCATGATCCACAAAAATTCCGACGTGAAACAGCGTGAGCAGAATACTCAGGAGAATTCCCGGCACTCCAAAGTAAAGCCCCAGCAAGGCATTGCGCTTACATCGAGTGGCCAGTTCGACGGGCGAGGTGTATCGATGGCGATGCCTTGAGGAGCGGCGTTTCACCCCGGTTTCCTCGAGAATCACTTTGATGAGCCAGGAGGCAGCAATGATCATGGCAACCACTCCCACCGCGGCAATAGCCATCCGCATGTGGGCAGTGCTTAACAGGCCGAAAGTCTGCTCATACTCGACCTTCCAATTGTCACCGTAACGATGTTGAAAACCAGCTTCGCGCGAATATTCGTTAATGATGGAAATGATACAGAGCGCCACCATGCCGAGAAATGCAACCGCCATGAGAGGCAGGAAGAAAACGAATCTGAAAAGGCGGCTAGTGAGCAGGTGAATAATCACGCGTAAGAATAATTACCCGCCTGGAACGCCGAGGAGAATTTGTTGGCCATATAATGACGACCTTGTCGCCTGGTGACTGCCAGTTGTAAGTGCCAGAAATTCACTCCTTTGTCACTAAAAATCAGCCCGTTTATTGGGGAAAGGCGAGGCGGAAAAATGCATTGGTGCTGCCACGTATGATAGGAAGGAGTATCTGGTTCGTCAGGTTGGCGCCGGGCACGATCACCCAGTTCGTGTCGGTTAATTTGTTGGTCTGCATTTCCAACTGAAAACCGATATGATCGGCTGGCCAGGAAATCTGCAGGTTGGTTCCAACAGTTTGGAACGACATCGAGAACGGCGAGAGTGATGGGCCGGGTTGGGTCACGGATATTTTGACCTGGCCGAGAGTGTTGGTATCGATCGCGTAGTTGAAGTTTGTAGGTGCGCTGCCGAGAACGGCGTTGCCACTCAAACTGCCGGTATAACTGAATACGGTATAGGTGCCGGGGCCAAATCCGTTTGCGTTTGTGATATTAATGATCGCTCCGTTGAGCGTGAGATTGCCCTGGGCAGCAATCGTACTCGCGCTGGAGCCGAGTGCGAAATTCAGCGAGTTCGCAATCGGGAGGGACAGATCGTTGTTGATGGTCAGCGTGCTTCCGCTGACTGTAATTGGATCTGCACCCAGAATGTCGGTCGCAGTTGTGGCGGCGGCGGCGTTATAAAGAGCGAAAGAATTGGTGCTGGTCAAACCACTCAAGGTGGCCGTTGCGGATGAAACAGTGCGGTTGGTCAAAATAATACCGGCATTATAAATCTTGAAGGTTGTAAAGGCGCCGGGCTGCGTGATTTGGGAATCGATCAGTTGAAAGCCATAGACATTGTATGCGTCGAATCCACCCACTTTGGAAGCCGTTGCGGTGATGTTGACGTGATCGAAAACGACATTCGTCACGGGCATTTCTGTTCGTCCCCAGATGATGCCCGGGATGCCATTGGTGCCGGTGAGCGTCGCGGTGATATTGCTGAATAAGATATTTTGCCAGATGGCAGTATCGATCGAGATTGGTGAAGGGACCGGCTGTGAGGCTGCAGCGGAGGGAGTGATATTCGTGGGAGTACCGAATTCGTTGTAGTAGCTGTAGATGACAATCGGCGCGAGCAAGATGTTCGCCATAGTAATATTGTAATTGGTGATGTTCTGCGTGAGACCGCCTTCGCCGCCTGAGGCGGTGGCATTGTCAGATTTCATCCGCAGGCCGTATTGGGTTCCGTTGAAGGAACAGTTGATGACCATGAGGTTGGAAACGCCGCCGGAAGTATTGCCGCCAATGGAAACACCGTGGCCGGTGCCGAAATTGCAATTGGTCACAACAGTGTCCGAGGACGTGCCGGCGGTGCTGCCGAGCGCGATGTTATCGTCGCCGTCACTGATTGAAGAGTTTTCAACCAGGCAATTCGTTCCGATCAGGTCGATGCCATCCGTATTGGGTGAGAAGCCAGGGGCACTGATAGTAATTCCCTGGACGGTGACGTTGCCAGTCGTGCTTTTGAACACGATATGCATGGAAGGCGAATTTTCGAAGGTGGCGTTCTGAAACAAAACGCGGTTGCATTTGCTGAGAAAAATCATCACGGGCCGCTCGGATGTGCTGAGATTGTTGGTCCACCAACCGGAAGTTCCCTGGCCATCGATGGTTCCCGAGCCGCTGAATTCCAGGTCGTGGAGGTTCGTTCCGGTAATAAAGTCGGGTGGCGAGGTGCCGTTGGGATATTTCCCGTAAGGCAACATTTGGAGGGTAGCGCCACTTTCCAGTTGGAGGTTGATGTTGTTGGAAAGAAAAAGAGCGGCGCTCAGAAAAGTGCCGGGCGAAAAGTCAATCGTGCCGCCTCCGGCTACACCGGCTGCCTTGATGGTGTTTTGAATCGCGGTTGTGTTGGTTGTCACGCTGTCACCGATGGCGCCGAAATTGGTCACATAGAAGATGGCCGGCGGGATGGTTGGCAGGATCGGCGGATTCGCGTTGAGTCGCAGAGTCATGCCCAGCGCCAGCCAAAACATGAGCCATTTGGGAGCGTAGGAGATGCGACAGGAAGGGGAAACGAGCATTGCGAGAAGCTTATATAAAGTATGGGGATTTTCAATGAAACCTTGTGCAAAGGGGCTTGAAAAAAGTGCACTATGGCGGCGGAGCAGGGATAAGGGAATGTGATTGAGTGCGCTTTTTTCAAGTTACGTTGCGCAAAAGCGCTTTTCAAAATGGTTTCGGACGGGGAGCGACGAAATTAGACTCATTGGATGAAGAAATTATTGTCCTTTCTGGCGGTGTCGTTGGTTTGCAAGGCGCACGCGGGTGGCACTTTCGAAGTTCGAGCGTTTGGCGCGACTGGTGACGGCAAGACGTTGGATACGGGAGCCATCCAGGCGGCGCTGGACCGGTGTGGCCAAGCAGGCGGCGGGATTGTCCATTTCGCTCCCGGAGTCTATTTAACCAAACCGCTTTTCCTGAGCACGAAAACGACGTTGCAAATTGATCCTGGCGCCAAGCTGCTTGGCACTGACGAGCCGGGTGATTACACCAAGACCGGGGCAAAAGGCAAAACGGGGTCGGCCTCCTTTAATGGGTTGATCAATGGAAAGAATCTGACCGACATTACAATTTCCGGCGGCGGAACGATTGATGGGGCAGGCGCGCGCTGGTGGGTTCCGGCGGAGGCGGCGCGGGAGAAGACGCCCGGTTACAGCATGCCGCGGCCGCGCATGATTTCCATTGCCAATTCCCGGAATGTGCGCGTGACAGACGTGACGCTGCAGAATTCGCCAAGCTACCATTTTGTTCCAGCGGATTGCGAGAATGTGCTGGTGAGCAATGTCACCGTGCTTGCGCCGGAACGCTCGCCGAACACGGACGCCATCGACCCGAGCGCCTGTAAAAATGTTCTGATTACGAAATGCCGCATTGATGTGGGAGATGACAACGTGGCGATCAAGTCGGGGCATAAAGTTGAAGGGCGGGAGTTCGCATGCGAGGACATCACGGTGACGGACTGCGTTTTCCTGCATGGTCATGGGATGTCAATCGGCAGCGAAAGCACGGGGGGAGTCCACAATGTGAACGTGAAGAATTGTGTTTTTGTGAACACTGAAAACGGGCTGCGCATTAAATCGCAGCGCGGGAAGGGCGGCGTGGTGGAGAATATCAATTACAGCGATCTGGTGATGACCAATGTGGACCCGGCGATCACCTTTACGTGTTATTACCAGCAAAACTCGGCCGGGGATCCGTCGCAGAAGCCGCTTCCGCAGGATGATTCGGCGCAGCCTGTGACGCAAGGCACACCGGTTTTTCGGGATATTCATGTGAGCAATGTGACAGCGACGTGCCAAAGATCGGCGGGGTTGATTGTTGGTCTGCCGGAAAGCGTGATTTCGAATGTGGTGTTTTCCAATGTGCAGATTACGGCGGTGAGCGCGTTCAAGATCGAGAATGCATCGGGGATTCAGTTTAAAAATTCCCGAGTGAGCGTCCAAAATGGGGAGGCGTTTGCGTTGAAGAATGCGAAGGTGGAGGGAGTGGGAAAGGAGTAGGGCCGAAGACGCCAAAGGTTTTGGACGGTAGTTTCAGGGAGGGTTCGTTCTGGTTTTATCATTCCTCGAAAAAGCGGCAGAGGGCTGCCGCACTCCAAAACCTGGCGGAGTTTGCAGCGCGCTTTGACTTGGAGCGGCCTGGGGCATTTTCACAAAACCTGTAGCGGCGATGAGTTGGAGATCTTTTGGATCGCGGTCTTTTTGGCTTTTGGCTGCGTGTCGGCTCAGTTATCCCGACTTGTCGGGACGCCTTCGCCGAAGCCTTGCCAAAAGTCCGAGCCGGACGGGCCATAAAAATCCTCGCGGCTCATCGCTACATCTTTTCTGTCAGTGCTCCGGCGAATAAAAAACCGCCGGACGGGACGTCCGGCGGTTGGTGATTGGTGATCGATTAAGGCGTTCCTCACGGAACGGCTTTGACGTCGATGAACTGCCGCGGAGTGCCGGGAACGATTGGATTGGTGTAATCAAACGTTCCGTCCGCGTTAAAGGGAAGGGTCGCGCCTGGAGTCCAACTACTGAGCGGCGTGGCGACATTGGTCGTGGTGAAGACTTCGAAATGGAAGCTCGTGTTCGGCACGTTGTTGTTCGTGCCGTGAATCACGAGATTCGTGCCCGAGAGCGAGACATGGGTGATGGTCGCATTGGTTGTCGGGCCGGAGGGACCGACGGATTGCACGGAGATGCTGCCATCCACACCGAGGTTATTGTTCCAGATTACCCCGGCGCCGCCGCCCGTGATGGTGAGCGAGCCGCCGCCGGTGACCAGCTTGTTGAAAATATGGAAGGTATCGCCGGCAACGAGAGCTGAGCCAAGATTGTTGACGGTGACTGTTCCGGTGCCGGCATTTGCGAGCGCGCCCATGACGGAGATCAAGTCACTGGTCTGGCCGAGGGACTTGTTGACGCGGACAGACACACCGCCGTTGATGGTCAGGCTATTGCTCAGGGTTAATGTGCCGATAGAGGCAGCGGAGCCGCCGCCGATGGTGCCGTTGGTCACTACGATGACCGGGCCGGCAATGTATCCGGAACCCGCCAGCAGGCCTCCGTTGTTGGTTGTGGGACCGAGATAAACATTGGTCCCGTTCAGGTAAAGGGAGCCGCTTCCAGTTTTGGTGATTCCACTGGTGCTCGCGCCTATGCCGTTGGTGCTGGTGTTGATCGCGCTGTTATCCGTGATCATACCGCTGAAGGTTGTGGCGCCGGTGTTGGTGACTTCGATGGTCCGGTTGGTGCCGGTCGGATCGGAAGCGAGAGCGATGTCAAACTCACCTGAGAACGTGAGGTCATTGGTGCCGCTGATGATCAACTCTATCGTGTTGGATGTGCTGGTAAATTGCATCTGGTTGGCGATGGTGTGTGCGCCGCCCCAGGAGAAGAAGCTGCAATTGCCGCCTTCATTTCCAACGTTAAGGGCGATGTAGCCTGTGCCGACCGGGCTGGAGTCGATGGTCGGCGGACTGGACTGAACAGAGTCGGCACCGATACCAATGTTGCCGCTGCTCATCAAGAGGCTGGCGCCGAATGGGAAGGATATCGAAGTGAGGTCGTTGAACGTATTTTGATTGGCAAGGACGGCATTGCCTGCTCCGCGCGCGGTGATGCGACCGGTGGTTCCGGAAATAATACCGTTGTAGATCTGGTTACCGGCGGGGTTGTAAGGAGCCAATTCTGTTTCTGCGACTTGAGGACTAAACGCGATATTCGCGTTGTTCGTGAAGACGCCGTAAAACCGCAGCCGGGCAGTGGTGCTGCCGTTGGTGGAAGCATGAACGGTGAGTGTCGTGCCGGAGTTGCCGGTTATGATACCGTCCAGGATGCAGGCCTCGGTCCCGTTCTGGTCAAATTGGAGGGTGCTGTCGGCGGTCACGTTGATGTTATTTGACCATGCGTTTGCCGAAGCTGCCTTTGTCGGGATGTCCAATATACCACCCGCGAGCGTGATGGTGCCCGTACCGGCCGAAGCGAAGCTGCCGTTATTGAGCACCACGGTGCCACTGTTGATGATAGTGCCACCAGTGTAGGCATTCGAACCATTGAGGTTAAGAAGGCCGGAGCCGTTCATCACGAGGTGTCCCGGGCCCTGAATGGTGCCGGGGCCGTTCAAAGTGTAAGTGCCAGCGGAGTTTTCGGTCATCGTTCCGGGCGCTATGAAATTGCCGACGACGTTGACTGTCGGAGTGAGAGCGGTGTCGTCAAAGGTCACATTGTCACCGTTGTGGAACACGACTGCCGGGCCAGTGTTGAAGTTCGCGGTGGTGGACAAATCCCAGTTAGAATTTGGGTTGTTTCCCTGCCAGGTCAGATTGGCGGGAGAATCAATGCTCAGACCATTTGTGGTGGAGTTCGTTGAAGCCAGGCAGCCGCTGGTAACGGTAACAAAGTAGTTGGCTACGTCTCCGGCACCGACTGGAGAAATCGCGAGGGTCGAATTGGTGGCACCCGTAATATTGCCGCCGTTCGATAGCGGGCTGCCGTTCTTAAACCACTGGTAAGTGAGACCACCGCCGGAGGCGGCGACGTTGAAAACTCCGATGCTGCCGTTGGCCACAACGGACGGAGTCGGTTGGTTCGTAATGACTGGTGGAGCATTGGGAGCGACGAGCGCGCTACCAAGCATCAAGCCGGTGGCGGCGGTTGTCGTGTTGCTGGCCAAAACAGTATTGGTGAGGGGAACGGTCAGCACAGTTTGAGGCGGGAAAGTGAGCGGAGAGCCGGTGCCGCTCTGAAGAACCCCGGTCCAGACACCATTGGTTAAGAGGTAATAGTTATTATTGG
>Ga0070731_10004423_pt1 | contig 12095 bp, 12 predicted proteins | sample Coa_R1_2_FD_66448 | JGI IMG/M metagenome (GOLD analysis project Ga0070731, IMG submission 66448) | Surface soil microbial communities from Centralia Pennsylvania, which are recovering from an underground coalmine fire - Coalmine... | ecosystem: Environmental > Terrestrial > Soil > Unclassified ... | reverse complement strand
GATCATCAGCGCCGACAGGGGATCGAGATGGAACTGAAACGGAATCGAGAGCGTGCCCGACGAGAACCAGGTGTAGACCACCTGATCGAACGCGCGCACGCCGCCGGCCGGATCGCTATGCAGCAGCTGCCAGACGGCGATGGCCGAGACGCCGAACGATGCGCCGATCGCGCCGACGGCGACGCTGCCGGACACACCCTTGCTCATGCGACGGCCGATCGTCGCGTTGATCAGAAAGCCGAGGAACGGCAGCAGCGGAATCAGCAGCAGCAATCGCACGCCATCACCATTTCAGGGACGTAAAGTCGTCCGGGTTCAGCGACTCCCGGTGCCGGAACAGCGCAATCACGATGGCGAGTCCCACCGCGGCCTCGGCGGCGGCCACCGTGATGACGAAGAACACGATGATTTGCCCGTCGACCGTACCCAGACTTCGTCCGACAGCGACGAAGGTCAAGTTCACGGCGTTGAGCATGATCTCGACCGACAGCAGAATCGTGATCAGATTGCGCCGCAGGAACACGCCGGCCGTGCCAATCGAAAACAGCACCGCGGACAAGAGCAAATACGTATTGAGCGTCGGAGCGGGCAGCATCACTTCGACTCCCGTCTCGCGAGCACGATCGCGCCGATCATGGCCACCAGAATCAGCACCGACGTCGCTTCGAACGCGAACGCGTAACCCTGGACGTCGAACAGCCGCAATCCAATCGCACGCACGGACGAGACCGCAGCGCCCATGTCCTTGTCGCCGAGCGACGGTCCGTCGCCCATGCGCGTCAGCGCCCAGAACAGCTCGAGCAGGAGCGCCACCGACAGCGCCGCGCCCGCGCGCCGCGGTCCCGCGCCGCCCAGCAACCGCGCGTGATAGCCCGTCGGCGGGTCCTCGGTCGGCACGTTGAGCAGCATGACGACGAACAGGAAGAGCACCATGATCGCGCCGGCGTAGATGATGATCTGCGTCACCGCGACGAACGATGCGTCGAGCAGCACATACAGCCCGGCGAGCGCGCCGAACGACACGATGACCAGCAGCACGCTGTACATCGGGTTGCGCTGGGCGATGACGAGCAGCGACGCGACAATCGCGACAGCGGACAGCAGCCAGAAGAAGACGGTATCCATCTCGGCTAACCAATCACGAAGGCGACGACGAAGGCCGTCACGAGCAGGTTGAGCACGGCGGCCGGGAGCAGCCACTTCCAGCCGAATTCCATGAGCTGGTCATAGCGGTAGCGCGGCAGCGTCCACCGCATCCAGATATAGAAGAAGAGCAGCAGGAACGTCTTGGCGAAGAACTGGATCCATTCGAACCCGGCCGGCAGCGGGAGCGGCCCGTGCCAGCCGCCGAGGAAAAGGTCCGTGGCGACGGCCGAAACCGTGACCATGTTGACGTACTCCGCCAGGAAGAACAGCGCGAAACTCATCGAGCTGTACTCGGTGTGATAGCCCGCGACGAGCTCCTGCTCCGCCTCGGGAAAATCGAAGGGCGCGCGGTTCGTCTCGGCGACCCCGGCCGTCAGGAAGATGAAAAACCCAAGCGGCTGAATGAACAAGTACCACTTCGGGATGAAGTGCAGCCAGTAGCCGTCCTGCTGATCGACGATCGTGTGCAGCGAGAGCGATCCGGCCAGCAGAATCACGGCCGCGAACGACAGGCCGTACGCCACTTCGTAGCTGATCATCTGCGCCGACGCGCGCAGCCCGCCGAGCAGCGAGTACTTGTTGTTCGAACTCCACCCGGCCAGCACGATCCCGTACACGCCCATCGACGTGATGGCGAAAATCACGAGCAGCCCGACGTTGACGTCGGCCGCGGCCAGATGAATCGGATGGTCCAGCAGCCCGAAGAATGTCGTGTCGGCGCCGAACGGCACGACGGCAAACGCCGCGAACGCCGCCATGGCCGATAACACCGGCGCCACATAGAAGAGCACCGTGTCGGCCGCCTTCGGCCGCAGCTCCTCTTTGAAAATGAGCTTGACGATGTCGGCCAGCGGCTGCAGCAGACCGCGCGGCCCCACCAGATACGGACCGTACCGCTGCTGCACGAAGGCGGCCACCTTGCGCTCCATGTAGACGAGCACGGCCGCCGAGATCTGCAGCGCAAAAAACACGACCAAAATCAGGGCGATGTGCGCGATGAGTTCGGGCGTCAGAAAGGCGGGCATGATCAGTGCGCCGCCATCGCGCGGGTGCCCGCGCGCCAGTCGGCCGGCACGGTGCAGCGGCCTTCGCGGATGTGCGCCTCGTATTCGGCGCGGAACAGCTTCACCGTCGTCAGCACGGGCGTCGCCGCCGCGTCACCGAAGGCGCACAGCGTCTTGCCGGTGATGTTATTGGCGACGGAGACGAGTAACTCCAGATCCTGCATCTGGCCGCCGCCGCTTTCGATCTTGCGCAGCACGCGATACAGCCAGTCACAGCCCTCGCGGCACGGCGTGCACTTCCCGCACGACTCGTGCTTGTAGAAGTGCAGCAAATTCTCCGCCGCCCACACCATGCACGTCGTCTCGTCCATGACGATGATGCCGGCCGAGCCGAGGAGCGATCCCGCCTTGGCGACGCCGTCGAAGCTCGCGGGAATGTCGAGCTGATCCGGCAGCAGGATGGGCACCGACGAGCCGCCGGGGATGACGCACTTGAGCTTGTGTCCGTGGCGAATGCCGCCGGCGAATTTGGGATCGAAAATCAAGTCGCGCAGCGAGACGTCCATGGACGCCTCGAACGTGCCGGGCCGCTCGACGTGGCCGCTGACGCAAAACAACTTTGGCCCGCCGTTCTTCTCGGGACCGATCTTCGAGAACCACTCGGCGCCGTGCTCGATGATGAACGGCACGTTGCACAGCGTCTCGACGTTGTTGACGGCGGTCGGACAGTTGTAGAGACCCTGCGACGCGGGGAACGGCGGCTTGAGCCGCGGCTGCGCGCGCTTGCCCTCGAGCGACTCGATCAGCGCCGTTTCCTCGCCCGCTTCGTAGGCGCCGGCGCCGCGGTGGATGTGGATCTCGCAGTCGAAACCCGTCCCCATGATGTTCTTGCCGACGTAGCCGGCGGCGCGCGCCTTCGCGAGCTCCGCCTCGAGCACTTCCTGCACGTGGTAGAACTCGCCGCGAATATAGATGTAGGCCGTGTGCGATCCAATCGCGTAGCAGCCGATGAGACACCCCTCGAAGAGCAGGTGCGGATTGCGCTCCATCAGCACGTGGTCCTTGAACGTGCCGGGCTCGCTCTCGTCGGCGTTGCAGCAGATGTACTTCGGCTTCGGCGACTTCTTGTCGACGAACTGCCACTTCATCCCTGTCGGAAATCCCGCGCCGCCGCGGCCGCGCAATCCCGAGGCCTTCACCGTCTCGACGACGGCATCGGGCGTCATCGACGTCGCCTTTTTGAGCGCCGCGTATCCGCCGTGCTTCTCGTAGAAGTCCAGCGTGAAGCTGTTGGGCTCGCGGACGTATTTAGTGAGTAAAGGATCCATGTCGCTGCAAACTTAGAACTTGGAACTCTGAACTGTGAACGGCGGAACGTGATTCAGGTCAACTTCTCTAGAGTCTTCAAGAAAGATTGCGAACGCCAGCGCGCTCAACCGTTCTAAGTTCACAGTTCGAAGTTCACGGTTGATCACGGCTTTTCGACTCGCAAGTGACACCCCGTGAGCGCGCCCGCGCCCTTTGCACGCAACTCTGACACGAGCGTCTTCACGGCGTCCGGTTTCTGGCACTCGTGCCAGAGATCGTTGACGCCGACGACGGGCGCGCGATCGCAGGCGCCGAGGCACTCGACTTCGAGCAGCGTGAACTCGCCGGCCGCATCGGTCTCGCCCGGTTTGATCCCCAGCGCGAGCGACAGCTCTTCGGTCACGCGCTCAGCGCCCATCAGCGCGCACGACAGCGTGCGGCAGACCTGAATCACCTTCCGGCCGACCGGACGCGTGTAGAACATCGTGTAGAAGGAAACCATCTCCTCGACTTCGGCCGCCGTGCAGCCAATCGCCTCGGCCACGTGCCGCATGCCATTGCCGGTGATGTAGCCCTGCTGATGCTGGACGAGATAGAGCGCCGCGAGAATCGCCGACTTGCGCTGATCGGACGGATAGCGCGCGCAGATCTCGTCGAGCTTCGCCCGATTCTCGGCCGTGTACACGAAGGCCGGTCCCTCTTCGGGCACTTGCCGGGCCGACTGATGATGCCCGCGGCCGTAGTCCATGCGGGGATGAAAGGTCATGTCAACATTCTTTCAGTGCGTTGGGGCCCCACCCCCAACGCTACGGCGCTTCGCGCGCTCGCTACGCTCGCGGCTCGCGGTGTCATCTTTCTCTCACTGCGACGGGGCCCCACCCCCGTCGCTACGGCGCTTCGCGCGCTCGCTATGCTCGCGGCTCGCGGTGTCATCTTTCTCTCAGTGCGGCGGGGCCCCACCCCCGCCGCTACGGCGCTTCGCGCGCTCGCTATGCTCGCGGCTCGCGGTGTCATCGATCGACATCTCCCATCACCACGTCCGTCGATCCGATCACGGCGATCACGTCGGCGACCAGGCCGCCGACGATCATTTTTTCGAGCGCCTGCACGGCCATGAACGAAGGCGCGCGCGCTTTGATGCGCACGGGCCGGTTCGTGCCGTCCGAGACCACATAGAAGCCGTGCTCGCCGCGCGGGCCCTCGACCGGCACGTAGGCGTCGCCCTTCGGCACGTTGAAGCCCTGCGAGTAGATCAGGAAGTGCTGAATGAGCGCCTCCATCTCGGTGTAGACGCGATCTTTCGGCGGCGGCACGATCCGGTAGTCGCCGCAGTCGAAGGTACCGGTCGGCGTGATGCGCTCGAGCGCCTGCTTGCAGATCTTGACGCTTTGCCGCATCTCTTCGATCTTGACGAGGTAGCGCGCGTAGACGTCGCCATCCGTGTGCGTCGGCACCATGAAGTCGAACGTCTCGTATTTCAAATACGGAAACATCTTGCGGACGTCGTACGGAATGCCGACGGCGCGCGCCATCGGACCGACGAGCCCCCACGCCATCGTGTCCTCGCGCGACAACGTGCCGACGCGCTTCGTCCGGCGCAGCCAGACGTCATTTTTCGTCAGCAGCTTCTCGTACTCGTCGAGTTTGCCGGGAAACAGATCGAGGAACCCCTTGACGGCTTCGTGAAACCCGCGCGGCAAGTCCTCGCGCAACCCGCCGATGCGGATGTAACTCGGAAACATCCGGAAGCCGGCGATGAGCTCGTTGACGTTCAGCAACTGCTCGCGCTCGCGGAAGCAGTACATCATCACGGAAATCGCGCCGATCTCCATGCCGTGCGTGCCCAGCCATACGAGATGGCTGCTGAGCCGCTGCAGCTCGGCGATGAGCACGCGAATCCACGTGACGCGGTCCGGCATCGAGGCTTCGATGCCCAGCAGCCGCTCGACCGACAGGCAGAACGCGAGGCTGTTGGACTGCGGCCCGAGATAGTCCATGCGCTCGACGAGCGGCACGACCTGCTGCCACTTCTTCTGCTCGGCGGTTTTCTCGATGCCGGTGTGCAGAAATCCAATCGTCGGTTTGGCCGAGACGATGTTCTCGCCGTCGAGCGTCAATACGATGTTCAACACCCCATGCGTGCTGGGGTGTTGCGGCCCCATGTTGACGGTCATCGTTTCGGTGCGAATCTCGGACATCGCTCTACAAACCCGGTTCAATCAACTCACACATCAGATGCAACAGCGTCCGATGCACTTCCTGCGTCCGCGCCGTCGTCCGGCCTGGCACGTTGACGTGCACGTGCACGAGCCGTCCGGTCTCGCCGCCGTCGCGCCCCGTCAATCCAATCGTGACGAGGCCCTTGGCTTTCGCGCGCTCGAGCGCGACGTTCACGTTCTTCGACGCCCCGCTGGTCGAAATCCCCATCGCGACGTCGCCCATCCGGCCGAGCGCTTCCACCTGCCGCGCAAACACGGCATCGTACCCGTGGTCATTGCCGACCGCGGTCAACACCGCGGTGTCGGCCGTGAGCGCCACGACCGCGACGGCCCGGCGCTCGCGTTCGAATCGCCCGACCATCTCCGCCGCGAAGTGCTGCGCGTCGGTCGCGCTGCCGCCGTTGCCGAACACCAGCACGTGCCGGCCGGACGACAGCGCCTCGAGCATCACTTCCGCCGCGCGGACGACAATGTCCGCCCGGTCAACCGCGACGCGGCGATGCAGCTCGGCGGACTCGGCCAGACCCGCGCGAACGATCTCGGCCGCGTCCATTACGTGCCCGACGATCCTGTCCCGTGCGGACGCTTGTCGAACGGACCATGCTTCGCCTGCTCGATCGCGCCCTCGCGCGCGTTCCGCACGTTTCTGGCAAACTCCTCGGCCGACAACTGCATCGGCGACCACGACGCCGTGTTCTTGCGAATCTGCACGGGATAGTCCTTGCGCAGCGGATGCCCTTCCCAGTCGTCGCTCATCAAGATGCGCCGCAAATCGGGATGGCCGTCGAACACGATGCCGAACAGATCGAACATCTCGCGCTCGGGCCAGCCGGCGTTGAGCCAGATGGACGTCACGCTGGGGGCGCGCGGATCGTCGCCCGGGATTGGGACTTTGAGGCGGAGCCGGCGCGACGCCGCGGCGCCCGTGGCCGCCGCGAACGCGGTGCCGAGACACGCGAGATGAAACACGATCTCGAACCGCGGCTCGGCCGGAAGATGGTCGACGGCGGTGCCCTCGGCGAAAAACGCGAACTGCAACTCCGGATGATCGCGCAGGGTCCGCGCCACGTCGAGCAGCGATCCGCGATCGACGCGAATCGTCGGCATGTCGGCCGGCGTCACCTCGGCGATCGCAGCGCCGGGCAGCGCCAGGCGCAGCGTGTCGAAGACGGAAGAAGAGGACGCGTCCATGTCAGGGGCGTCCGGTCAGGCGCTCATGCGCTGCTTGTCGATCTTGCGCTGCAGTTGGACGATGCTGTAGATCAGCGCCTCGGGACGCGGCGGACAGCCGGGCACGAAGACATCGATCGGCACGACCTGGTCGACGCCCTGCACAATCGCGTAGTTGTCGAACACGCCGCCGCAGCTGGCGCAGGCGCCCATCGAGATCACCCATTTCGGCTCGGGCATCTGATCGTAGATACGGCGCAGCACGGGCGCCATTTTTCGCGACAGGCGGCCGGCGACGATCATCAGATCCGATTGACGCGGCGATCCGCGAAACACCTCGGCGCCGAACCGCGCGATGTCGTAGCGTCCGCAGCTCATCGCCATCATCTCGATCGCGCAGCAGGCCAGCCCGAACGTCACCGGCCAGATGGCCGATCGGCGTGCCCACTGCACCATCTTTTCGACGGATGTCGTCAGAACGGGGATTTCGATGTCAGCCATAACCACACTTGTCAGCGGACCGGCCGGCGCCAGCCTGGCGCCGGATCCGATTTATCGCTTCCGTTCGCCGCTCCAGTCGAACGCGCCCTTGCGCCAGACGTAGATGTAACCAAACGACAACAGCAGCATGAACGTGATGAGCTGCCAGAAGGCCGCTTTGCCGAGCGCGTGGAATGCGACCGCCCAGGGATAAAGGAACGCGACCTCGATATCGAAGAGCAGAAAAATCATCGCGACCAGATAGAACTTGACCGATTGGCGCTCGCGCGCGTCGCCGACGGGCGGCATGCCGCACTCGTACGGCGCGGATTTCTCGGGCGTCGGCCTGCGGGGCCCGATGAACTGCGACAGCACGATGTTGCCGCCGGCAAAACCGGCGCCCAGACCGAGCATGATCAGAATGGGGAGAAAACCTTCCATCAGCGCTGGGACTCCGGTCGACGGCCGCCCTCTGAGCTTGTTCGCGGTCCGTACAAGCTCAAATCCTATTCGGGCCGGTCAATGCGAGTCAAACGGAAAGGGACCTACGGCAGGCGGCGGTACAGCGTGAAGTCTTCGATGCGCGTCTCGAGGCGGTACCCGGCGAGCAATCCTCGCAGTTCCGGCGCGTCCGGCAGCTGATTGATGGCATCCGCCAGCGCCGCCGGGCCTTGAAAATGCTCGAAGATCAGATACTCCGGACGTCTCGCGGCCAGCGTATCGGCCACGGCGCTCAGTTGAAAATCGGGCGCCGGAAATCCAGGCGGCACGAACATGTTGACCCGCAGAAATTTCGCCGCCGGCAGCCGATCGGCCGCGAAATAGACCTCGGCGTCGTTGATGCCGAACTGATAAATGAGACTGTCTGGCGACGAGTGCTCGCGCACGTACCGATTCACCTCGTCATCGGCGCGCGCCGACCACGGCCGTCCCTCGTTGTATCCGCCGAATCGCTGCAGAAAGGCGCTGCGATCGCCGACGCCCATCAGTTGCCGCACATCGGCCTGAAACCAGGTGAAGACCTTCGCGGGATAGTTTTTGTACGCAAGAAGGGCCACCATCGCCAGGGCCGTGACCATTGCCGGATAGCGATAGCGCGCGGGCGGCTCAATGGCGACGGCGAAAAACCAGGCGATGAGGATCGACAAGGGCGCCATCGCGAGAATGAAGTACGTCGGGAACAACCTGGCGCCGTTCGACGCGATCATCAGCGCCGACGCTCCGCCCCACGCGACGGCCAGCGCAGGCGTCGCATCCAGCTTTCGCCTGCGGAGCGCGTCGACGAGCACAGCCGTCGTCGCCAGCGCGCCGCCGAGCCACAACGGATCGTATTTGACGTAAAACCCCACGCGGTCCTTGAACGCGTGCACGAACGCCCCAGGCGAAAAATTTGCGCCGACATAGAACCGGTTGAAATCCACCAGCGCGACGCGAGCCTCAGGCCACGCGCCGCTCTGCCAAATCCAGAAGAGCGTGGCAAGAACGGGGACCGCGGTCCCGATGCCGGCCACGACCGTCGCACGCGCGATCCCGCGCCACCTCAGCGTCGAAAATGCCGTGTAGCCCAACCACAGCAGGAGCGCGGGAAGATACAACCCCGCGTTCGGCTTGTACACCATCGCCGCGCCGACGCAGAAGCCCATTGCCGCCGCTGGCGCGGCCGACGACCGCTCGCGAAGCGCCGCCGCGCACCAGGCCGCGAGCGCGATCCACACGACGATGAAATTCTCCGCGACACTACGCTCGCCGACACCGCCCCATTTGTAGACCCACGACGGAATGGTCAGCGTGCAATACAGCGCCGTGGCGAAGGCCCCCATGAGGCGGGTGCCGGTGCGGCGCACCACGGCAAAGATCAATACCGCCGTCGCGGCCGACGCCAGAATGTCCAGCCAGGCCACGGCCGCCGGGGTCCAGCCGAACAGATTGAAGCCCGCGACGTAGGTGTAGTAAATCGCGGGCGGCTTCTGATCGAAGACGTCGCGATACAACAGCATGCCGCGCGAGAGACATCGGGCCGCCGACGCCAGCAGGCCCTGATCGATCGACAGCGGTTCGGCAATCGACGGAATGCGGATGAGCAACCCGGCAGCGGCCGCGACAACGAGCGCGATGAACAACGCGCGCTGCTCGCCTGCAGGACGCGCCGGTTTCGGCGCCGTCGTCAACGCCGCCTCATGATCGTGTATCGCGGCAGGACCTCGACGACATCGTACGCGGAGGGCAATTCGCGCGCGACAAACGATTCGAGCGCGGTCCATGGACTATGGAGCAGCTGGAGCTGTGTCTTCACGATGACCCATTTGATTTGGCGCCCGGCAAGCATCTGCATCAGCTCTGGAGTCGTGTAAGGCGTGACCGTGTCGTCGAAGAGCGTGACCGGAAACTGAGGGCGCCGGCCCGACGCAAAGAAGAACGGATCTTCTCCGGGGATGACCACGACGCCGTCGGCCGGCGGGATCAAATCATGGGTCCGGCGCAGCAGTTGTTCAAAATCCGGCACATACGTGCCCGGCGTGGCGAGGCCGGCCAGGGCCGGTAACGCGGCGTGTTGAACTGAACCGGACAGATCGACGAAGCCGAGTCGCTCGTCGCGAACGACGTGTCTCGCGCCCAGGGCGAGCAGCAACGCCGAAAAGCCCGCGATCGCTCCGGCGACGAGCGGACGATCGCGGTCGCCCGTCGCGCGCCACAATCGGATCGCCAGCGGCGTCAGCGCGATGAACAACAACGGCCAAACGCCATAGGCTGAGTCGTACAGTCCCTGCGACATGAACGCGGCGTGCGCAATGATGATGGCGACGAGCGGCAGCGTCGCGTCAAACGGCCATCCGCGCTTGCGGCCGTCGGCGACCGCCGCGAGTCCGCCGGCGATCGCGCCGAGCCCCCAAAAACAGTACGAGCGCGCAGACAGTCCGTAGCGCCACATCGTATGCGTCGCGTCGGCAAACGGCAGGGCCATGACGATGACGGCGCCGAGCGCCACCCAACGCGACGCGGCGCGACGAGCGACGAGCGCAAGTCCCACGGCGAAACACGCGGGTGTGATCCACGTCCGGGCGCGCTCGTACCATGACCAGACAAGACCGGCCGACGGCCATCGCTTGCTCGCGGCAAACGTGACCGTCCAGTGATAGTACGCGGACCATCCGACCCAGGCCTCGATAGCGGCTGCGGCGGCAACGAGAACGAGCACGGAACCGGCGAGCGCCCAGACCGCTGCACGCCGGTCCTCGACGCGCCTGGCGGCAGAGACGAGCAGCGCACCATGCACCGCGACGAGAGCCGCAACGCCGATGTTCTGTTTGAAAAACGGCGCCGCCGCCAGCACGGCGCCGGCGACGAAGAAACGACCACGGAGGATCAGCCACACGGCGAGCAGCACGACGCAGACGCAATCCGGATCGTAGAAGGGCTGGGGAAAGATCGCGTAGCCATTCAAAACAACCACCGGGAGGCCGACGACGACGGCCAGCCAGGCGCCAGTCGTGTTCCAGAGCGCCCGAACGATCGACACCGTGAGCCAGACCGTCAGTCCGGCGACAGACGCGCAGTACCACGCGTGTGGCACCAACCCTTGATCGCACAGGCGGATCAGCAGCGCCTGGATGAGAAACGTGAGCGGCGCGTGTGGGATGACGAAGTCACGGTACGGCACGTCGCCCCGCGCGATGCGAGAGGCATGTTCGAGGATGTAACTCAGATCCCAGAGCGCCGCGACCCGGGCCTGATGCCACAACACGACGCCGCCCGAGACCACGCCCGCGGCGACGGCGGCGAGCGACTGCGCATGAGCCGCTCGCGGCGGACGCATCGGGTACATTGGTTCGGATATACTGGCGCGGTCCCGCAATTGGTGCAAACATCGATGAGGATTTGATTTTTGCCACGTCCGCTTCGCGTCGTCCTCGTCAACCCGCCGCCGTTCCGCATCCTGGAGCCTGAATACGACACGCCCGCCTTCGGCCGCGTCGGCCTTGGCTACCTCGCCGCGTACTTGCGGCAGCACGAGGGCTTCGACGTCTCGATCGTTGACGCCAAAGTCGAGCGCATCAGCTTTGACGAGACGGTCAAGCGCGTCCTGGCGAAACAGCCGGACGTGCTCGGGCTGGGCGCCTTCACGTGCGAGATCAAGCCGGCGGCGCACGTCGCGGGGCTGGTGAAGGCCGCGAATCCGAAGGTCACGACCGTCATCGGCGGGGTGCACGTCACGGCGATCCCCGAGCAGACGCTGCGCGAGTTTCCGCAATTCGACCTGGGCGTGCGCGGCGAAGGCGAGGTCACGTTCCACGAGTTGTGCGACGCGATTCGAAGCGGCGCCCCCGTGAGCGGCATTCCCGGTATGGTGCTTCGCGCCGCGGGCGGCTATCAGATGACCGGGCCGCGCGAGCGCATCGCCGATCAGGACACGATCCCGTTTCCCGCCTGGGATTTGATGCCCGACGCGCGTCAGTACATCTTGATGACGCAGCGCGGCTGCCCGTTCAACTGCCTCTTCTGCATGAATCCGAACGGCCGCACGGCCCGGCCGCGCTCGATCGCGAATTTGATGGAAGAGCTGCTGCTCGTCATCGACAAGCACCATGCGAAGGACATCCGATTCGGCGACGAGCTGTTTTCCGTGAACATGGACCGGACGCACGAGCTGCTCGACGCGATGATCGCGGCCGGCGTCCAGCACAAGATCACGTGGACCGCGCAAACGCACGTCCATTTCGTCGACGAAGCGCTGCTCAGGAAGATGAAGCAGGCCGGCGCGCGACGGCTC
>Ga0070731_10004422_pt1 | contig 12095 bp, 10 predicted proteins | sample Coa_R1_2_FD_66448 | JGI IMG/M metagenome (GOLD analysis project Ga0070731, IMG submission 66448) | Surface soil microbial communities from Centralia Pennsylvania, which are recovering from an underground coalmine fire - Coalmine... | ecosystem: Environmental > Terrestrial > Soil > Unclassified ... | reverse complement strand
TCGCGCAGGACGACGCCGTTCCGTCCGAGCCGCTCGGTGACGGTCTCCAGCGTGACGCCGCCCGGCGGCAGATCGAGCTTCGCGGCTAGGTACTCGGTCATCGCCCGTGCCACGGCGTCGTAGAAGGCCCCGCCGTCGCCCGCGCCGAGCCGGGCCTGCGCCCCGGCGAGCGCCTGCCGGGCGGCGCGTCCGGCGCGCGTGAAGCGCGCGTAGCGGACGTCGCCGGTCAGCCGGCGGCGGCGACGGTCGTACGCCACGGCCGCGAGCCATGCCGCGAGCGGGATGACCTGCCACGCCCAGAAGAGGGCGCTCCGGTACCGGCGGCTGGAGACCGGGATCAGCCGTCCCGGATCGTCCTTGATGAACACGAGGTCGCGTCCGAGCCGCTCCGGGGCGGTGCGCGGCGTCGGCGCGCCGACGATCTGTGGTGCCGATGCGGGCTGCGTCGCCGCGTGCACCGCGAGCATGATCGGCGGCTGCACGACGGTGCGGTACGCGCGCGCGTCCGGGTCGAAGTAGGGGAACCGCCACTCGGGGAGCGCGACCGTGCCCGCGTGGAGCGGGATCACGACCTGCTCGAACGTGCGCTGCGTGCCCGACGGCTGGCCCGGCTGCACCGGGTAGACCCGGAGCGCATCGCTCGCGGCAATCGTCGGCGGCGCGATGCTCGCGAGGTCGCCCGCGCCACGGATGGTCGTCGTCACCGTCACCGGATCGCCGGCCGCGACCTCCAGTGGCGCGGCCTTCACGTCCATCTCGAAGCGGCCGACGGCGCCGGTGAAGTCGGGCGGTCGGTCCGCCTCCGGAAGCGGCAGCACGGACAGCGCGACTGTCCCGGACCGCAGATCGACGCGTTTCTGCGTCTCGCCGAAGAAACCGAAGAAGGGATCGCGCGTGCGCGACCGAACCAGCGCGTTGATCCCCATGCTCGCCGGCCCGATCGTGAGCGCCCCGGTCCGCAGCGGCGTGAGCGTGCTCGCGAAGCTCAGCACGTCGTACGCCCCCTCGCGACGCTGCGCCGGCTGCTCCGGCAGCTTCTCGATCGACACCCCGTCGCTGGCGATCGTCGGATACTGGAGCTCCGAGACGCGTACGCTGCCGACCCACAGCTCGAGGCGGAGCGGGACGCGCTCGTGCAGGTACACCTCGGACTTCCCCGTCGTGAGCACGAGCCGGAGCTGGTCGCCGCCGGCGGGTGCCTCGGCCGGCCGCGCGGTGCCGGGCGGCGTGGCGTTCAGCGCGACGGCGGCGGCATCGAAGCGCGTGCCGTCGACGACCACCGCGACGGGACCGATCGTGAACCGCCCGGCCCGTGTCGCGACGACCGAGTACCGATGCGTCACGGACTGGCTCATCCGGCCGTTCACGATCGAAATCTGCGTCGACGGGCCGAGGTACTGGACCGCGAGCCCATCGACCGCGGGGACGTCCGGTGCGGCGGCGTTCTGAGCGCCGTTGATCTCGATGCTGAGCGTGGCGGCGTCGCCGACGCCGACGTTCGTCGGCTCGAGGCGCGCCTGCACGGTGACCTCGGCTGCCGCGCCGCGGACGAAGAGCACGACCAGCGCGAGCGCGCGGAGGGCGATCACCAGTCCTCCGCCGGCTCGGCCAGGACGGCGCCCTGGACGCGCTTCGCCATCTCGTCCGGACGAAGCTCCTGATCGCGCTGCGAGTCGAGCAACGCGGCGGCCTCCTGCCGGGACATCTCACCCGGCTCCTGCTCCGCCTTGTCGCCGGGACCCTGCGCCGGCCCCGAACCCGACCCCTGTTGCTGTTGCCCCGACTGGTCCCCCTTCTGGTCTTGCGGCTTCTGTTGTTGGTCTTGTTGCTGCTGCTGCTGATCCTGCGGCGGCTGCTTCTCCTTCTCCTTCTCCTGCTCCTCGAGCTTCTTCTTCAGATCGGCGATCTTCTTCTCGACGAACTCGTGGTTGAACTTCGCGTCGCCGTCGTCGGGCGTCGCGCCGAGCGCGCGGCGGTAGGCGGCGAGCGCCTCCGCATAGAGTCCGAGGGCGGACTTCGGATCCGACGCCTCCGCGGCCTGCCCGAGCCGGAACTTCGCGTTCCCGGTGTTGTACGCGACGCGCGCCGCGCGCGCGGGGTCGGCGTCGCTGGTCGGGACCTGCTGGAAGGCGTTCACCGCGTCTTTGTACTTGCCCTGACGGTAGGCCGCGTCGCCGCGGTTGAAGTGGAGGAGGGGAGAGTCGGGCTGGTCGGTGAGCGCCTCGTCGTAGTGTCCGGCCGCGTCGTCGTACTTGCCCGCGGCGTAGAGCCGCGCCGCCTCGCGTGCCTTCCCCCACGGATCGAGCCAGCCGACCGAGACGGCCGCGAGCGCGACGACCAGGAGACGCGTCACGGTCGCGCCTCCGCGCCGCGTCGCCAGAAGCGCCAGGCGCGGCGCGCCATCGTGCGGCGATCGGCCACGAGCGGCTCCAGCGCGAGCAGCGCGATCGCGACCGCGAGCGGGAGCTGGAAGCGATGCTCGTAGCGTTTCTCGAGCGTGCTCTCGAGCTCGCGCTTCTCCAACGTGTCGATGTAGTCGCGGTAGAGGTCGGCGAGGCCGAGCGACGGCCCCGCCGCGTGCAGGTACACGCCGCCCGTGTCGACGGCGATCTCCTTCAGCGTCTCCTCGTCGAGCCGCGACTTCACGACCTGCCCGGCGCGGTCCTTGACCCACGCACCGCCCTCGCCGGGGACCAGCTCGCCCTGCGTCGTGCCGATGCCGACCGTGTAGACCTTGACGCCACGATCGGCCGCCCGCTTGGCGGCGTCCTTCACCTGCCCCTCGTGGTCCTCGCCGTCGGTGATGAGGACGACCGCCTGGTGGGTGCCCTGCCGGCCCTCGAGCGCCGCGAGGCTCGCGTCGATCGCCCCGGCGAGCGCCGTCCCGCCGCGCGGGATGAGGCCGACGTCGGCCGCCTCGAGGCTCTCGCCGAAGGCGCCGTAGTCGAGCGTCAGCGGACACTGGAGGAAGGCGCTGCCCGCGAAGGCGACGAGCGCGACCCGGTCCCCGTGGAGCTCGCCGACGAGATCCCGGAGCGCGAACTTCGCGCGCGCGAGCCGGTTTGGCGTCACGTCGGTCGTGAGCATGCTGCGCGAGACGTCGAGCGCGACCACCAGGTCGATGCCCTGCCGATGAACCTCCTCCCAGCGGAACCCCCACATCGGCCCGGCGAGCGCGACGGCGAGGCAGAGCACGGTGGCCGTGACCATGGCGGCGCGCAGGGTGCGCCGCCGGAGGTCGAGATCGGGTGCGACGGCGGGCAGGAGCGCCGCCTCGACGAACGCCGACAGCGCGAGCTCGCGGCGCCGGCGCGCCCACAAGAAGAACGCGATCAGCGCGGGGACGAGGACGAGCGCGGCGAGGCCCGTCGCGTCGCGCCAGAGGATCACGGCAGCGTCCTCAGCACGGTCTCGCCGAGCCCGACCTCGAGGAGAACGAGGCCGAGCGCCGGCCAGACGAGCCACGAGTAGAGCTCGCGGTAGTCGAGGTACTGCGGCGCCTCGAACGGCGTCTTCTCGCTGCGGTCGATCTCGGCATAGATGTCCGCGAGGGTCTTCGTGTCGGTCGCGCGGAAGTAGCGCGCGTTCGTCCGCGCGGCGACGTGTTGCAGCGTGTCCTCGTCGATGTCGACCGGCAGCGGCCGGTAGATCTTGTTCCCGAACAGATCCTTCGTTGGATACGGCGCGACCCCGCGCGTGCCGGCGCCGACGGTGTAGACCTTCACGCCGAGCGCGGCCGCCGCGTCCGCCGCCGTCTCCGGCGAGATGCGCCCCGCGTTCTGCTGTCCGTCCGTCAGAAGGACGACGAACTTGCTCTTCGCGCTCGAGGACCGCAGCCGGTTCACCGCCGTCGCCAGTGCCGAGCCGATCGCCGTGCCGTCCTCGATCATCCCGACCTGGGCGCGGTCGAGGTTCTGGAGCAGCCACCCGTGGTCGAGCGTCAACGGGCACTGCGTGTACGGGCGCGAGGCGAAGAGCACGAGCCCGATGCGATCGTCGGGCCGGGCCGCGACGAAGTCCTTGACCACCGCCTTCACCGCATCGACCCGGCTCGCGCGCTTGCCGTCGAGCGTGAAGTCCTCGGCCAGCATGCTGCTGGAGAGATCGACGGCGAGCACGATGTCGACGCCCTCGCGATGGAGCCGGGTCGTCGCGCTCCCGGCCTGCGGTCGGGCGAGCGCGAGCACCAGCAGGGCGAGCGCCGCGCTCCGGAGCACCGCAAGGATCGTTCGCCGGTGCGCGGCGCCCCCCGGCGCGACGGCCCGGAGCGTGGCGAGCGTCGGGTAGCGGACGGCGGCGCGCCGGCGCGCGCGCCCCGGCAGCGCGACCACGACGACGGCGAGGAGCGCGAGGAGCCAGGGGCTAGCCAGCCGCACGCAGCTCCTCCGGCCGGCGCGACGTCTCCTCGACGAACCGCGCGGCGGCCTCCCAGGCGCGGTCGGCATCGGCGATCGTCGGCCGGTGGCGGGCGAACTTCACGAGGTCGGACTCGACGAGAAACTCGCCGAGACGCTGGCGGTGCGTCCGCTCGAGCCAGCCGTCGCGCGCGGTCGCGAGCAGGAACTCCTCCGTCGTCATCTCGGGGGCGCGGAGCCGGAAGCGCTGCTCCAGGTACACGCGCACGATGTCGGAGAGCGTCGAGTAGTAGTCCTTGAACGCGCCCTCGGCGGGCAGGTTCCGGCGCTTCAGGTCGGCGAGCGCGCGGGCAGCGACCTCGTGCGGCGTCGGCGGCGGCGCGGCACCCGCGCGCCGCGGGCGGTTCAGGACGCGATGGAGGAGCGCCGCGAGCGCGACCGCGAGGAGCAGCGCGCCGCCGAGGAGCCAGTACGGCCGCCAGTCGACGGGGATCGGCTCCGGCGGGGCGATGTCGCGGACGTCGGTCGCGTTCGGCTCCTTCGCGAGCATGCTCTCGACCGAGACCCGGATCTCCTGCGCCGGCGCTTCCTGCTCGTCCTGGCCCACGGTCCGGTAGTGGACGGTCGGTGATTTCACGAGGTGCTCGCCCGGCGTCCAGCCGACGAGGCGATACCAGCGGGTGAGGACGGTCTTCCCGTCGCGCTGCACCGGTGGGTCGATGCCGAAGTCGACGATCTCGAAGTCGCCGATGTGGTCCGCGGGCTGCTCGACGAAGACCTCGGCGTCGGGCGTGGCGACGACGTCGACGACGTAGCGGAACCGGGTGCCGATCGTCACGCTGTCCGGCTCGGCGCGGGCGTGGATCTCGACGGCCGCGTGCGCCGTCGCACACAGGAGCAGGACGAGCGCGAGCGGCCTCACTGCCGCCGCTCCCGCATGCGGAAGAAGCGGAGCAGGGCCTCCGCGTACGGTCGGTCGGTCCGCACCACGATCGCGTCCACGTCCGCGGCACGCAGCACCCGGTCGCGCTCCGCGCGCGCCGCCGCCGCCTGGCGCGCGAATGCCTCACGGACGCGCGCGCTGCCGGTGTCGACGACGTAGCGCTCGCCGCTCTCCGCGTCCTCCAGCTCGACGAGCCCGACGGCGGGGAGCGTCGCCTCGCGCGGATCCTCGAGCACGACCGCGATCACGTCGTGCCGCCGCGCCGCCATGCGGAGCGCGCGGTGGAATCCGGGCGCGATGAAGTCGGAGATCAGGAAGACGATGCAGCGGCGCTTCGTGACGTGCGCGAGGTGCTCGAGCGCGGCGGGGATGTCGGTGCCGCGGCCGGCCGCACGGAGCGAGAGCACCTCGCGGATCACGCGCAGCACGTGGTGCGTCCCCTTGCGCGGCGGGAGGGCGCTCTCGATCCGGTCGGTGAACATGACGAGGCCGACCTTGTCGTTGTTCGTGATCGCCGAGAACGCGAGGATCGCGCCCAGCTCCGCGGCGAGCGCGCTCTTCGTCTGCCGCACGCTGCCGAAGACGGTCGACGCGCTCGCGTCGACGAGCAGCATGACGGTGAGCTCGCGCTCCTCGGCGTAGCGCTTCACGTGCGGCACGCCCGTCCGCGCCGTGACGTTCCAGTCGATCGTGCGGATCTCGTCGCCGGGCTGGTAGAGCCGCACCTCGGAGAACTCCATGCCGCGGCCCTTGAAGACGCTCTGGTACTGGCCGGCGAAGAGGTCGCTCACGAGGTGGCTGGTGCGGATCTGGATCTTCCGCACCGTCCGGAGCTGCTCGCGCGAGAGCACCGCCGACTACGGAACCGGGACGCCGTCGAAGATGCGCTTCACGACCTCGTCGGCGTCGACCTCCTCCGCCTCCGCCTCGTAGGTGACGATGACGCGGTGGCGGAGGACGTCGGGGCCGATCGACTTGATGTCCTGGGGCGTGACGTAGCCGCGGCCCTGGAGGAACGCGTGCGCCTTCGCGGCGAGCGTCAGGTAGAGCGTCGCCCGCGGCGAGGCGCCGTACTCGATGAGCGGCGCGAGATCGAGCTGGTACGCCTTCGGGTCGCGCGTCGCGAAGACGATGCTGACGACGTACTCCTTGATCTTGTCGTCGATGTAGATCTGGTCGACGAGCGTCCGCGTGCGGAGGATCTCGTCCGTGCCGACGACCGCGCCGACCGGCTGGTGGTTCGAGGTCATCGCCATGCGGTCGAGGATCTGCCGCTCCTCCTCGCGCGACGGGTAGTCGATGCGGAGCTTCAGCATGAACCGGTCGACCTGCGCCTCGGGGAGCGGATAGGTTCCCTCCTGCTCGATCGGGTTCTGCGTCGCGAGCACGAGGAATGGCTCGGGGAGCGGGTGCGTCTCGTCGCCGATCGTCACCTGGTGCTCCTGCATCGCCTCGAGGAGCGCGCTCTGGACCTTGGCGGGGGCGCGGTTGATCTCGTCGGCAAGGACGAGCTGCGCGAAGATCGGGCCCTTGCGCGTGGTGAAGGTGCCGTCGCGCGGGCTGTAGATCATGGTCCCGATCACGTCGGCCGGGAGGAGGTCGGGCGTGAACTGGATGCGCCGGAAGGTCGCGTCGATGGCCTGCGCGAGCGTCTTCACGGCGAGCGTCTTCGCGAGGCCGGGCACGCCCTCGAGGAGGATGTGGCCGCCCGTCAGGAGCCCGATCAGGAGCCGGTCGACGAGGTAGCGCTGCCCGACGATCACGGTCCCGATCTGCTCGCGCAGGCGGTAGGCGAAGGCGGACGCGTCCTTCACTTGTTCATTGACGGTGGCGATTGCGGTGTCCATCGAACCGATTCGGATAGCGACGTCGAACCGAACCTGCAAACGCCCGCCGATGAAGGAACGACGCGGCGCCGTGGGCCGCGGCTTAGACGGCCGCGGGCCGCCGGAATTCAGAGCTCGAGCGTTGCCGAGGCGGGGAGTCGCTCGAGCATCGTGGCGTCGGAGGTCGCGAGCCGCCACCGACGGACGAGAGCATGGGCGGCAATGAGCCGATCGAACGGGTCGCGTGTCCAGGACAGGTCGAGCGCGCGCTCCGCCACGTCGCCCAGCGGCGGGTCGTCGTACGTCCAGCGCGGGTCCTCGCGAACCGCCAGGACCGGATCTCGGGTGCGAAACCGACCGCGGCCGTACTCCTCGAGAAAGCGGAGCTCCAGGAGGACGACGGGAGAGAACCGCAGCGCGCCTGCGTACCGATCGAGGATGCGGGCACGGCGGTGGCGCCGGTTCATCAGGATGACGGCGTTGGTGTCGAGGAGAATCACGCTGGCCGGCGCCGGCGGTCGGTCCCACGGGCGCGCAAGCGTAACCGGCGTCCGGCCCCTTGCGGCTCCCAGGTCCAACCGTGCACCAGCCGCTCGTCGGTGAGCTGGAAGTCGAGCTTCCGGCGGGCTGTCGTCGGCTTGGCGGCGGTGGGAGCCGATACGATGCGGAATGTCCGCTTGCCGCGATCGACGACCACCTCACCGCCCCGCTCGACCTCGTCGAGAGCCTCCGACAGTCGCGCGCGGAGCTGTGACGCCGTGTATCGCTTCATTGTACGTTTGTACAACCGGTTTAAACTCGGAGCAACGCGGCCTAATGTCCCGCCAGTAGCGCTCCTGGATTCATGACCCCGTTTGGATCTAGCGCGCGTTTTACATCTCGTAGCAACGGATACGCGCTGCCCAACTCCTCCGCCAGCCACGGCGCGCGCAGGCGGCCGATGCCATGGTGGTGCGAGATCGTGCCGCCGCCGGCGAGCGTCGCGCGGAGCGCGCGTCCCCAGGCCTCCAGATACGCCTCTTCGGCGCGCGAGAAGTCCTCGGGCTTCATCACGAACGTGAAGTAGATGTTGGTGCCCTGCGGGTAGCCGTGCGAGCTGTGGCCGCTCGCCATGATGACGCCGGGCGCGCCGGCGAGCGCGGCGATCACGCTTTCATAGATCGCTCCGATCCGATCCCACGTCGCCGCGACCTCGATCGTGTCGGCGAGCATCTCGCGCTCGAGGAAGAAGTCCCACTCGGGCACCGTGTTCCGCTTCTCGAGCCAGTGGACCGCGGGCGCCTCGCCGACAGGTTCGCCGCCGCAGGCCGCGGCCTCGCGCGCGCACGCCGCCGTCTCCGCACGGACGAGCGACGACGGGCCCTCGGAGACGACGAGCAGCATACAGCGATCTGCCGGCGCGGACGCCGCGAAGTGGCGCGCGCTCTCGAGCACGTCGTATGCGCGCAGCACGGCCGGTCGCCAGCCGACGCGCAGCACGCGTCGCGACGCCTCGAGCGCCGACGCCATGTCGCGGAACGCGAAGCTCGCGAGCGCGCGCTCCTCCGGCTTCGGAAAGACGCGCAGCACGACCTCCGTCACGATGCCGAGCGTGCCCTCGCTGCCGAGGAAGAGCTCGCGCAGGCTCGGGCCGACCGCGGAGCGCGGCACCGGCGCGAGGCGGACGATCTCGCCGCTCGGGACGACGGCTTCGAGGCCGAGGCAGAGGTCCTCGATGTTGCCATAGCGGGTCGAGAACTGCCCCGCCGCGCGCGTCGCCACCCAGCCGCCGACCGTCGAGCGGTCGATCGACTGCGGGTAGTGCCCGCCGACGTAGCCGCGCGCGACGAGCATCTTCTCGTAGTCGCCGCCCATCATCCCCGCCTGGACGCGGACGTAGAGCGCGGTCTCGTTCAGCTCGAGGAGCGCGTTCATCGCGCGCAGGTCGACGACCAGCGACCCGGCGGGCGGCGTCGCGCCGCCGACGACGCCGGAGCCGGCGCCGTAGGGGACGATCGGCACGCCGTGCTGCTGCGCGATCCGCACCACGGTCGCGACCTCGGCCGTGGTGCGCGGGCTCACGACGCACGCCGGGCCGGCGTCGAGGCGGCCCTGACGCGCGCGGAGGTGCGCCAGGATCCAGTAGTCGGTCCGGTGGGCCGCGAGGGTCGCCGCATCCTCCGCCACGCGGTCGGAGCCGAGCGCGCGCGCGAGCGCCGCGCCGATGGTCGTCATGCGAACCTCCTGAGGCTCTCCGCGAGACCGCGGTAGCGGGCGATCTCGTCGGCGGTGCGAGCCGCATCCCAGCCGAGGCGATGCGCCGCGATTGCCGCGACCGCGTCGACGCAGCCGAGACCCTGACGGGCGTCGAAGAGGAGGAGCCGGGTCCTTCGCTCGAGGATGTCCTCGAGCGTGAGCGCCATCCCGTCGTCGATCGCCGCGTCGATCTCCGCGCGCACGACGCCGGCCTCCGCGGAGAGCACCTCGCCGGCGGCCGGGTCGGCGTCGATGCGGGCGAGGAGGCGTGCCGCGCCGGCGCCGTACAAGCGGACGAGGCGCTCCGCGGCGGTCGCGCCGAGCCGTGCCGCCACCGTTGCCTCGAGCGCGACGAGCTCGGGCGGCGGCAGCTCGCCGTTCGGCAGGGGGACGGCCTCCGTCCGGCACGGGCCCGCCTCGCGGTCGAGCCGGCGGACGACGAGGTCGACGACGCGCTCCGCCATCCGCCGGTGGGTCGTGAGCTTTCCACCCGCAATCGAGACGAGGCCGTTCTCGGCGCCCATGATCTCGTCTTTGCGGGAGATCTCCGAAGGTCGCTTGCCCTCCTCGTGCAGCAGGGGACGGAGACCGGCCCACGCGGCGGCGACGTCCTCCCGTCGCAGGGGTGGGCCGGCGAACGTACGATTCGCGGCGTCGAGGAGGTAGTCGGCGTCCTCGGCCGTCACCTCGGGATGGTCGGTGGGCGCGTCGTAGTCGGTGTCGGTCGTGCCGAGGTACGTGACCGGTCCGCGCGGGACGGCGAACGCCGAGCGCTTGTCCGCCGCCTGCATGACCACGATCTGCTCGACGGGAAGCCGCGCGCGCGGCACCACCAGGTGGATCCCCTTGGTGAGATGCAGGCGCGCGCCCGCGAGCGCGCCCGCTCGACGGCGCACCTCGTCCACCCACGGGCCGGCCGCGTTGACGACGACACGCGCGCGGACCGCGACGGTCCGGCCGCCGAGCCGGTCGCGGACGGTCGCGCGCTCGCCGCCGAGCTCCGTCACCTCCGCGTGGTTCATGCACCACGCGCCCGCGGCGTGCGCGCCGCGCACGGTGTCGAGCACGAGCCGGGCATCGTCGGTCACATACTCCGTGAAGACGACCGCGCCGTGAAGCCGCGCGCCGTCGAGCAGCGGTACCGTGCGGAGCGCCGTCTCGCGCGTCCACGTCTCGTAGTGCTCGTCGTCGGGGACCGTCGCGAGCGTCTCGAACAGCCGCAGCCCGAGGCTGAGCTTCATGTGCGTCGTGCGCCCGTACGTCGGCAGCACGAGCCGCACCGGCCGGGTGAGGTGCGGCGCGATGCGACGGAGCACGATGCGCTCGTTCGCGGCCTCGCGCACGAGGCCGACATCGCCCATCTCTAGGTAGCGGACGCCGCCGTGGATCAGCTTCGAGCTGCGGCTGCTCGTCCCGGCGGCCCAGTCGGTGCGCTCGATCAGCGCGACGGAGAGCCCGCGGAGCGCCGCATCACGCGCGACGCCGGCGCCGGTGATGCCGCCGCCGATGACGAGCAGGTCGAGGTCGCGGTGGGGGAGGGACTCGAGATTGGCCGCGCGCGTCTCGGGCGAGAACGGCGAGGCCGCCATGGGGCGGGAGGTCTACCGCGAAGCGCGCAGCTCGGCCAGCGTCGCCTGTGCCTCGGCGATCTTGTCGGCCCGGCCCTGCTCGCGGGCGATCTGCAGCGCGCGCGTGGCGAAGGCCATCGCCTCGTCCCGTTCGCCGCGTGCCTCGCACGTCTTTGCGAGCGTCAGCCGCGAGGTCACCGCCAGCGGATCCTCCCGGATCACCTCGCGCAGCATCGCCTCGCCCTTCTGGGCGTCGCCGCCGAGCAGCCGGGGGAGGCGGAGGAGCAGGGTCCCCTTGGCCGCGAGCGCATCCGTGTGGTGCGGGTCGAGCTCGAGGGTGCGATCGACCTCGGCCATGAGGCGACGGACGCCGAACGCCGCGGACACGCTCTCGCCGTCGAGCCGCATCAGCTCGCCCATGTTGCAGAAGAGGGCGAAGTGCGCGTCGGCGTTGTGATCGTCGAGGGCGATCGCCCGCTGGGCGAGCGCCTGGCCGAGATCGAAATGATCCTTGCGCTCGGCCCGCGTCTGCGCCCGTCGGCCGGCCTCGCATTCCGCTCGGCCGCGCGCCGCGAGGGCGGCGGCGCCGTCCGCCGCGAGCGCCCCGTGACGCCCGAGGCTCACCAGGCAAAGCAATGCCAGTGGGGCCGCGATCCGGGTCACGGGCATGGAAGCGGATACCATGCCAACCGGACCCCAGGAAGTCAACGCAACGTCCGGAAGGTAGGACCGGCGTCGTATCGGTGGCGGGGAGCGTTCGGTTTTGGGCGGAGTTGAGGGGTGGCAGCGGTCGAGAGGCCGGCTCGTCCGCGGCATGGCTGTTGCAATCGCCGTGCGATGGCGATCTTCCGCAAGCGGCGGCAGCGCGTCCCTGCGGCGTCGCAGGTCGCACCCCCTGCGGCCGACGCGCGTCCCGCCTCCGCCGGCGACGCCCTCCGCGACGCGCTCCGCACGATCGCCGCGGAGGCAGCGGCTCCCGAGGAGGCGCTCGAGCCCGCGCTGCGCGCGATCCTCGACGAGAGCCGCGCGCATGCGGCCGCCGTGTGCGTCTTCGACCCGCGGCACGCGATGCTCCGGCTGGTCGCGGAGGTCGGACTCTCCGACGAGGGCTGCCACCGGCTGCGCAGCGTCCGGCGTGGCGACCCGACCGCGTGGGACATGCCGCTCC
>Ga0070731_10004421_pt1 | contig 12098 bp, 18 predicted proteins | sample Coa_R1_2_FD_66448 | JGI IMG/M metagenome (GOLD analysis project Ga0070731, IMG submission 66448) | Surface soil microbial communities from Centralia Pennsylvania, which are recovering from an underground coalmine fire - Coalmine... | ecosystem: Environmental > Terrestrial > Soil > Unclassified ... | reverse complement strand
CAAACGAGCAATCTCGAAAGGCAACCCCAGACCGAGAACTCGCCCACGCCAGATCGCCCAGACAGGCCCTTGGGGCGCTTGCCGTGCCATGCGTTGCCGAACACGTAGGGCAGATCGCCCGGCAACTTGTCGCGATACGCTTCGTCGCTGCCAGCCTCCATGATCCAGTCGACGATGTCCAGCCCATACCCGAGATCGCGTGAGCCGGTCTTCTTGTCGAGCAGCGAACCGGCGGCGATGCCGGTCACATAACCCTTTTTGCGCACCGCGGCTTCCAACTCCGGCGTGACAATGCGAATCTCGTCCTCGTTCTCGGTGACAGTGCCGGGTTCGCCGGCGAAGGCGTGCGCAAAGGCGAAGAGAAGAACCGCGGAGAGCAGGCTGGAAAGGGATTTGGGGGAACTTGACATGCTCCGGATTACACCGCGATTCAATGTCGGAGCAGAGCGGCAGCGGTAATGTCATGCGAAACGGCTTCGTGTTGGATGGCCGGATATTCGACCCGAGACGCCGACCCGAGTTCGCAACCTCGGGAGGAATTCCTCCCGAGGTCTGGCTGAAGTATCCGCAACAGCCCGTTTTCAGCCGAGTTTCCGCAATGTAACCCCGGGTTACATCGGCTTGGGCGGTTTTCCCATTTCCACCCGGGTGGAATCGGGACGGCAATGGCCCGAAATGTCCGGATTTCTGCCGCGGAAAGCGCCGACGTCTTGAGCCTGCCCAGGCCGCAATCGGCAGTTTTCAGGGAATTGGTGCGGGGCATGGCTCTTTCAGCAGGCAACCTCAGGAAGAATTCTTCTTGAGGTTGCTGACTTTGCAATCGAATTGAGCGGCCAACGTGGCGATCCAGTTCGGGGGAGAATTCTCCCCCAGCAGCCCCGCCCGCCTCGAAAAGGCGCCTTGAAGCTGAGCTTCTCCAGAATTCGGGAGAAGCTCCATCTTGCCGATCACGCCTGTCGTGAATTGCGGGCGTCACTGGCGGCAGCACAATGGATAAAACTCTATCCATTTTCTTCAGTAAACTGTTCGGCGATCCCGCCGAAAAGCGCAACTCGTTGCATTTTTTCGCTCTGTTTTTTTGCCGATTCATTGAGCCTGAAGGTCAGTTTCGACGGCTGACCGGATGCTTTCCTCTGGATTTGGACGGATCATGTCCCGGCGCCGGGACATGATCAACGCCCTTCGGCAAACTGCGGGAACCCCATCCAAGGAGTCCCTTTTTCTGGGTACCCATTTTGAAAAGATTCCCTACCCCCACTACCCCCGGCGGCAGCGGAAGCGAGCGCTCAACACAGAATGGCTTCCACGACATTCTCGATTTTGATCCGACGCATTTGACCGCGGCACGGCCAAATGCGGAAGCCGCCGCTGGCGCGGTTGCCGATATTCCAGACACCCCAGATGGATTCGTTCTCGTAAAAGCCGCGGCATGAAACCTCGTGCGTCGCATATCTTTTTTGCCAGCGAGCTTCATTCGTTTCAGGATCGAACCGGCCCCTGATGGTGAATGTTCCAACGCCGTCGTTGCCGCTCCCGACGATGCCACTGCGGAACGACAGACGCATCTTCTGACGGTGCCGCACGCCGCCAGCCGAGTAGAGGTAATATCCGACCCAGCGTCCGGACGGAGGAAGGTTTCCTGAATGTTCGTTCATGCGTTGTTCCCTCTGCGAATTTTGTTGAGATACTCTTGCGTCGTGCCCCAGCCTTCGTATCCCAGCGACGACCTGATCGTCTCCCTCCGCAACCGTTGTCGCAGATGAAGTGGAAAAGTCGAGCATCCACAAGCCGAGAGAATCCGCAGGCCCTCGTTCAACGAATCGTCGTTGGCCTTCCAGTCCTCCGGGCAGACCGTCCCCCAGTCGCCTCCGGCGTGTTTGCGCAGGAAATCGGCTGGGCTTTCGCCGGTCTGCTCGAACGCTTTCAGCGCGCCGGGCGTGGCGACGATTCTGCCCATGGGGAACGGCTTGCGTAAGGGGAGCATTGATGGCCTCATTTTGTCTCGGTCGCAACCGGCGGAGCCGCCGGGCTTGGCGGAGCCGTCACAGGCGTCGGCGACGGAACCCGCAGCTTGCGTGTCGCCCGGATGGGCCGCTTTCGAGGCTTGGCCTTCGACTTGACTCGCTTCGCTTTCTTTTTCGGCTTCGGTCGATGGGCGTTCGGTTCCGGCTCGCAGCGCCCCAGACTGAACGTTCCGTTGTCGCGCTTGAGCGCAAACCCGGCGCGGCGGAGAGCGGAGTTGTGAAAAGGGTTCGTCAGAGCGTTGAGCACCTGGTTGCTTTGCTCCAGTTTAAGCCGTGAACGCTTGGCGATTTCTTTCGCATCAATGCGCTTGCCTTTTGAGCGCATCAGGACAGCGACCGCCGCGAAGGCGGCCGTGCCGGGCCTGCATGGGTTTTCAAGCTTGCTTGACATAGGCATCTTCTCCCTTCAGGTTGTTGGACAAACTCGACTCGCAACAGATAGCCCCGTGGTTAAGGGGCCCCTAATTGAATGTGTCAACCCTTTTCTCCGTGTCCACCGTGGATTCAAAAAACAGCCCTTAAGCGACGGCCTCCATGAAATCCGGCATGGCGTCGAACGCGGACGGGACTTCGGGCGCAGGCGGCGGCTCCGCCGACACGGGTGCCGGAATCGACGCTGCGGGCGAGTTCGCCTCAGCGGTCGCCTTCGGCGCCGGACGGCGCGCATGGGGCTTCGGACGGCACGCCTCGACCCGGAAGCCGCCGTCGTCGAGGCGCTTGACAGCCAGACCGGCTTTGGCGAGCGCTGCGTTGTGGAACTTATTCCGCATCGCGGAGACGACCTGATTGACCCGCTCCGTCTTGATCTTCGTTTTCAGGGCGATCTCGGTCGCCACCACGGACTGCTTGCGGGACTTCAAGAGGACGTTGATGATCCGGCACGCGGCGCTGCCCGGCTGGCAAGGGTTTTCGGGGCGATTGGCTTTCATTGGTTGCTCTCCCATGCGAGGTTGAAACTGTGTCGGCGAATCGCCGGTTTCCACATGGAATCCGCGTCGCCGACAACCAATAGGGGAGTGATTAAAAGAAACCGTGAATCGGTGAATCGAATTGAACCGGCGTCGGTTCTCGGCTCGACGGGCTGGTCGACGGGCATTTGCTTCTGCGGATTCGACCTGCTTTTTGCATTCCTGCAAAAAGCAGGGGAGAAGCGTGCCGACTTGCCTTTGGCTTCCATGAAGGGCGTCTTCTTCGCAGCGCCACAGCCGCCGGGAAGCCGTTTCTCTCGGAACGGGCAAGCGTCGATCAATTCCTGATTCATGGCAAGTCTGCAAGCACGGATCATTTGCGCCTTTAACGCCCGTTGTAAAAGGCGATGTTCGGCCCGATCCGGCTCCTCATCCGTGGGCGGGCAATGGGCTGGAATTCATCCCCCAAGAGGTGGCCGTCCTTCTGGGCCGCGACGCGGATGAGGTCGAATCCCCGTTCGTTCAGCCACTTGCAGAGGTGGCGGAAAAGCCCTTTCTCGCCGCGGGCGCCCAAGGTGCCATGGAACCTCGGGTCGCCGGCCTGGCGGGTGAACAGGACGTTGCCATGGCTCGTGGCGCCGTATACGAAAGAACATTTCGGAGTGTCAAATCTTTGACTGAATTGTCGATGGAGCCGAGCAATTCAAATGTCGTTCCGCCGTCGCGACTCAGTTCGACCTTAACGACTTTTGCCGGCGTCTTGCTTCCAAGACGGACGTACTGAGTCTGCCCCGGCGCATAGACCTCGCCACCATTTGGGGAATCGAACGTGATCGTGGCCGTAGCCGCGTGGGAAGTCGCCGCGACAAAAAGGAACGCCGCCGATAAAACAATGAAGCCCCAACTACAGGCGAATCTGCGAGTATTGAACATCGGCGTCCCCTCCCCGGAATAGAATTGTAAATAGTGCGACCCCAATTGACTGAGGCTATCTCGCCCGCATTTTGCGGGCAAATGCAATTTGCTCGCATACTGCGGGCGTGGAAAAATCAGTTTTTACGCCCCACTATGACGCATTTCGCGCCCGGCTGATCGAACTGCGCAAGTCCGCAGGGTTGAACCAGCGCGAACTGGCAAAAAGACTTGGGCGGGAGCGATCTTTCGTCTCGCGAATCGAACTGGGCGAACGCCGCCTCGATCTCGTCGAGTTCTACTGGGTTTGCAAAGCGTGCGGTCGTGATCCAGCGGCAGCGTTGGCAGACATTATCGGGGACTTTGCGCGGATAGAGCGCGTGCCCAATAAGGCCAAGCGAAAGAAGGATTGACGTCATTCTCATGCCGTTCGCTCCCATTGTTAATCTGGATGCTGAGACCGCGCCGTGTTCAATCCAAGCCGGTTTTTCGGTCCGGACTTTGCTGGCTTCCCCTTGCGCAGACCCGATATGACAACCTCAACTTGCTCAGCCAATGGCCGCGTAAGCTGCGGCGTCAAGAGCGTCCGGATGATCGTGCTGCTCGGCAGCCCGGGAAACTCGCGCCTCAGCGCCTGGAAGCGCTCTCCCAAGTCGCCGGGGAGCCGGACATTGACCGGTGGTGTTCTTGATGCCATTCTTTTCTCACAATGGATGGCCTTACAGTAGCCAATCGCTTGCATGCCCGGTAGATGAATCAGGAGAATTAAGAGAATCAGGAGAAGCGTTGTTTCTTTTGATTCTCCTCGCCATGGGGTCGCGGCGTAACCCCCGCCGAAAAACGCCGTCCAAAGCCGCCCTGCGGGCGCCGCGGTCCGCTGCGTTCATCTTCCAAGGCAGCGCCCCCGGTACGGGCAGTGGGCACATGCCCAACTCTCCCTCCGCGGAAAAACGCCGGCCTGGATTGCGCCCCAAGTCTCGGAAACCGTCTGCTTGAGCCGCGCAACGTCGTCCTGCGAGGCCGTCGGTTGCATCACCTGAACTACGGGCTTCTTGGCTTTCGTCACGGCCACGAATCGGGGAACCACCCTCTTTGCGCCCAGTTCCCGCAACAGCGGCATCAGCCCGTGGGCGTACAGAATCAGTTGCGGGAGGCCCTGGGCGATCTTCGCCTCGCTCCAGCGCGACCGGCTGGTCTTCCAGTCCGACACGATCAAATCCGCTCCGCGGAGTTCCAGCAGGTCCAGCCGCATCTCGATCGGCGGCGCGTCGGCCAGAAGCCTGAACCGGACCGCGTGTTCGATGGCGATGATCTGCGACCCGGAATCGGCGGATGCGAGCGCGTGGTCCCGAAACGCCGACAGCATCCGGGCGGCAAGAAGACGGACTGTGCCGGCGTCCTCATCCTTGGCGAATCGGACTTTCGTCCCGCCCGCGAGCAGTTCGCCCCAAGCGGCATCGAAGGCGGAAGCCAGTTCGCCGGCGTGGGGAATCGGGTCGCCGACCAGCATGGCTTCGTGAACCCGCTCGACGGCCCTGTGGAATGCCCCGCCGAAGGCGAAGTAGGAGGGCGTGAACTCCGCCGGGACTTTTTCGAGATACTTGAAAGCGAACTTTCGAGGGCAAGCCTGATACGTCCGAATGCTCGAAAACGAAAGGTGATCGAGCGCGAAGGCGGGCTTGACCGAAGGTTCTTCAAGGACGCAAATGCTCACGGGTGTGCTCCTGCTTGGCGTTGGCGGGGGAGAATTCTCCCCCGCCGTCCGACGGAATTGGATGGGTTGCCGGCTCGATGCGGCGGCGGGTTATCGCGCCGCCGCCCGCGACTTCAACTGGTCGATCACCTTCGAGGCATCCTTGACATGCAGTTCGCGGGGATCGGCGACGTTGTATTCCGCAAGGACGGCGGCAATGTCGAGGTTCTGCGACTTGCAGATGGCGAAGATGGCCCGCTGCTGGGCGTCGGTCGCCGTGACCCGGCGTCCGTTTGCGTTGCCATTGCCGTTGCAGTTCGTGACGGCGGCGATGCGGTTAGTGGGGGAAACGCCGTTGCGAGGCTGGGCGACTGGCGCGGGCAGGGGAGGTGCCGACTGACGCTGGGGCTGGCTGGCCGCGGCGATCTGGGCGTCGATGCCCTTGTTCAGGCTGGCGTACAATTGGAGCAGCTTCGCCTGCACGCCTGCGGGGTCGTCGTTGTTGATCTCGACCTCCAGCGACGCGCCGAACGACTGCGAAGAGAACTCGACGCCTTGAATCGGGATTTTGCGGCTGATTGAACCGCTGAGTTTGATGGCCATGCTGCACGCTCCTTAAATGAGTATTGGACAAATTCTTTTTTGTCCGCAATCGTTAAGGCCGTGGTTAACAAAAGCCGTGAGGCTGCATAGTTCAAGCGTTGGCGCCATCCGAAAAAGTGCGCAGGGGGGAGAATTCTCCCCCGTTCGCCGGCTGCGAGTCTGGCAATATCCTTAAGTTGCCGGCCTTTATTAAATCGTTGCTGGCGTCCTTGGGTCATGCCAATAAGCTGCCGGTCGTCTTGCGGTCCACGTTGGGTAACGGAACTCGCGGGAAAGATCGCAAGCGCTTCTTCGCCGCTGCCGCAGAGGCCATGCGCCGCATTCTGGTCGAGAATGTCCGTTAAAAGGAAACGCTACAGGCACTGCGTCCGACAGCAGCGCCGGCTTGCAAGACGACGCGCTCGTGAAAAACCATTCCGTCCAGGAAGAACTCAAGATTCCCGCGGCGCTGTGCAAGTTAGCGGAAAAGACATGCGGGTCCGCTTGGTTGGTAACACCGGAGGAGTCTCCAAATGAGAATTCGAAACTTCTACATCACGCTCCTGAGTATTGGCGTGGTGTGTTTTCCCGAGTTTGGCGCCGACGACGAGCCGCCCCCTGGCAACTGGCCGCAGTGGCGCGGACCCAATCGCGACAATGTCTCGAAAGAGACCGGCTTGCTTAAACGGTGGCCGGACAGCGGACCGCCGCTTGTGTGGGAAGTTCGCGGCATCGGCAGCGGGGTTGCCGCCGTCGCGGTAGCGGGCGGCCGTATCTTCGCGCTGGGCTACATCGATGATTCCGAGTACTTGACCGCGCTGGATGAACGAACCAGAAAACAATTGTGGCGCACACGAACCGGGCCTTCAATCGGAGAAAACACTCTTATGCGATGGCTGGGACAGCGGACGCCGACTGTCGATGGCGAGCGGGTTTATGCCTTTCATGCCAGGGGACAACTGGTCTGTCTTGAGACTCAGACAGGCAGGGAATTGTGGCGGAGGGACTATGTCAAAGAGTTCGGAATGACAAGCCATTGGGGCTTCTGTGACCGTCCGCTTATCGACGGTGACCGATTGATCTGCACTCCTGGCGGCAAAAGAGCCGCGATGGTGGCGCTCAACAAGGTGACCGGCGATGTGATCTGGCAATCGCCTCCCGCGGATGCAGATGCCGCAACGGCTGCAACGGTTGTGTCGGAAGGAGGCGGAGTGCGGCAGTATGTCACCTTTGTCCAGGGTAAAGTTAAGAGCTTCAGGGCCAGCGATGGAACGCCGCTGTGGACGCACGAGCACTTTGGCTCAATTGCCAATTCAAACACGCCGGTCGATTTGAAGGATTCGGTTCTGGCCATCGCACCCTATGGTGTCGGTATTGCGTTACTGAAACTCAGTCCCGCTGAAGATGGGGTCAAGACCGAACTGCTGTATTACAACCACGTCAACATCAGTCCTTTCCAAGACAGTGCCTTGGTGATGGGAAAGCGTCTGTATTGCAGCGGAAAACTCTGTTTCGACGTAGAGACTGGGAAACCTATATGGGGCACGCCCACCGGTGGAAGGGAAGCGATGACGTATGCCGACGGCCATCTTTATACATTCAGTCCGGATGGCACCGTGTCCTTGGTTGAGGTTACGCCGGAGCCATACGCCGTGATATCCAGTTTCAAATTCCCGGATTACAAGCAACTGGCCGGCTGCACCAACCCGGTGATTGCCGGTGGGCGATTGTATCTACGCCAGGAAGATCGGCTGTTCTGCCATGACGTTCGCGAATCCGCTTCGAAAGAAGGACGCTCAAAGCCCGAAGTGATCGTTCTCGCCGCCCCTCTGAAAGCAGAGACGCCGGCTCAGTTCAAAGACATCTACGTTCCCACCCCGCAAGACATCGTCGAAAAGATGCTGGCGCTTGCGGAGGTCAAGAACACGGACGTGGTTTACGACTTGGGGAGCGGAGATGGCCGGATTGTCGTTACCGCGGCAAAGAACCACGGGTGCAAGGCGGTCGGATACGAGATCGATGAAGAGCTTGTGAAGCACTCGCGTGAAAACGTCGAGAAGGCCGGTGTGAAGGAACTGGCGAACATCGAGCAAAAGGACATTTTCACCGTGGACCTGAATCCCGCGAGCGTAATCACGGTCTATCTTTCGGAGAAATATCTGGAACAGTTGAAGCCTCAATTGGAGAAACTCAAGCCCGGTTCGCGCATCGTGTCGCATCAATTTCAGATTCCCGGCGCAGTGCCGGAGAAGACGCTCAACGTTGTTTCACCCCAGGACGGCGTTAATCATTCGATCTATTTGTGGACAGTTCCGCTGAAGAAAGCCGCGAAATAATTCTGCCTATCGTCCCCCGAGTGGCCGGCTCCGCCGGATTCCGAACCGGCAGTCGCGGACTTCAGCCCGAATTCCACCCGGGTGGAAACCTTGATCGGCGGTGAAACGCCGTTCCAAAATGCGACAGGCGCCCGTCTGCCCGACCGCTGCAAGTCGGCGCCTCCGGATTCGGCGCCGCTGAAATGTGGCAAATTTGCCACATCTCAGCCTGATCGCCGCCCACCGAAATGGATGCCGCATGTCTCCGCCGTGCCGCAAAACGCCTCAGCCGCTGGGCGATATCAAGTTGTCGGCGAAGTTGAATTTTGCGAAGCAGAAATCCGATTCAGTCTCCGCAAGCGGCACGCTCGAATTCGCCGCCGGCGATCTTACCGGCAAGCAGGCCACCGTGCAGATTGCGGACTTGATCGAGACGTTCACCATCGCCAAGAGCGCCAAGAGCGCCGACGGTTCGTTCAGCCTGAGCAGCAAAGGAACCGCTGCACGCGAGCGGCGAAATTCAAGCTGGCGCTGAGCAAGAAGCCGTTTGCGGCGGCGCTGGCTTCTTCAGGCTTGGTGAACATGACGACCAGCGCGCAGGTCCACGTGCCGATCACGATCACGCTCGACGGCACCGTTTACCAAGCGATGGCGACGCTGACGTATACCGCCAAGCAGGGCGTCAGTGGGAAGGCGAAATAACAGCCATCCGTCGCCGCGCCATGCGGAAGAGAGCGTGATGAAGCGCGCAGCCCGCCTACTTTGGTTCAACGAGCTTGAACGACGCGACGATGGCGTCGATTTCTTTCGCGAATGTGTCGTAGTCGCCGATGACCCCAAAAGTTCTGAGCAAGTAAGAGCGTTTGCGCCAAACAACATAGTAGCCGACGTTGCGTTCCGTGCCAAATGGGCCGGCGTCAAAGGTGTACGTGACCTTGATTGCGTCTTCGCCGCTGAGTTTCGTTTCAGCTTTTTCGACCAGCTTGTAGTCCTTCAAGCCCGCGTCGATGCCCTTCAACGATTTCTCGACGAACTCCGCCAACGTTTGGGGCTGCTTTTTCTGATCCGTCACGCTCAACGTCACCAGCACGGTTGTCCTCTCGTCAGGCGAGAACCGGCGGAATGCGATCACGCACCTCGGCGGGCGGTTGGCAGGTTTCCATTCGGGCGGGAAGGCCATCTCGAAACCGAGCGGCTTGAACGATTCGGTTTTTGCGACCGCGGGAGGCTGCTGTATTGCGGAAGCGCCTTCGATTTCCTCCGTGGTCAGCCCGGATTCCTTTTTGAGGCGTTCCAGCGTTTCACGCAAGCTTTTTGTGAACAACGCGAATTTTCGGGTGCTATCGTCGATCGATTTATCATCGGTTGACTTTGTATCCTGCATGATTTTGAGGACTTCCCGCTCGTGCAAGCGCGTTCTGGACGTGAGTTCCCGCATGACAGTGACGGCAAGAGGCAGCGCGGTGGCTTTGTTCTTGCGGCTGGCTTCAAGCGCCAGGACCTGGGCTTTGGCTTTCGCGCGGGAAGCCTCGTCGGCGCTGATTCGTTCGAAGATTTCTTCGGCATGAAAGCCATGCTCGGCTGCGGCGCGAGTGATGCGGCGCCGCATGGTTCCATCGGGGAGAATTGAAAAGGTCCAGGTGCTCGAATCTTCGGGCGCAGCCTCAGCTTTGAAATTGACGCTGCCTGGCGACGGGTAAACGCCGAGGTCCGCGTTCAGCGGCGTGGTCACCTTCTTGTCGGCGGTCGTGAAATCGGCGTGATCGGGCGCGAGAACGAGCGTCGCATCGCGCGCGGCGGTTTGATCGGCGGGGACATTCTCCGTTTTGAGTTTCCACGTACCCATGACCTTTTCAAAGGCGGAGTTGCCGGCGATCGAATCGGATTCCGCGGCGTGCAGACCGGCGGCGACAAGAAGGGCACAAAGCATGAGTCGGAGCATGGTGAAGGATTCCGGAGAACTTCAGGATGTACACCGAAATGTTTCTCACGGGCGGACAATTGAACGTCGTGTCGGCCGCACGCAAAAACAATGGCGAATCCGCGAACCTCGACTGACCGGGCTTAGCCGGAGTCCGGGACTGGCGAAACCGGCTCGAACCGTCTTCTGACGTTCTCCGGCGGGGGCCGAACTTGGACGAGTAGTAACGAGCGGAGCGAGCATTCTGGGGCATGCCCGCATTCGCGATTGCAAGGCGCTGGCGAGGCTGGAGCGGCGGAGCCGCTGGTTCGGGCGAACCAAGTTGCGCTGCGGAGAAAATAGAATTTTAAACAAAGCGCCGACTATGACGGCCACCTTGTTTAGCGGCGCTCGCTCCGCTCGAGTACATAACTACCTACCCACCTACCTACCTACTTACTTACCTGCCCGACCGTCTCCACCCGGATTCATGCCGTCAATGCTTCGTCCACCTCAAAATCGGCACGAACCGTCTTCTGAATCCCCGCGGGGGCCAATTTGAACCTGGACGAGAAGAAAGCCTGCAAACCCCGCCCGACTTGGTCGCAAACCGCGTCCAAATAAGAGGTCTTTGGCGGCAAAGGGTTTATAAGATTCAGATCAGAGTTAGGTGCTGTTCCTAAGATTATATCTTTAGGAACGGCACCTAAGTCTGAAATTGGCTCATGTTCTTTGGTGAAACATCCTGGCTGTCCGTCCCCGCCACGAACGAACCGCAACCCCAAGGCGTCAGCCGCCAAGACAATGGCCGCCTTGTAGCGGCCATCCGTTTTCAGCGTGGTTTCAGCCAAGGACAGTTTCTTGGCAATGTCCCCGTACCCAAACGGGCATCCCGCCGACAACTCCTGCATCGCAACCCTGATCCTCTCCGGCATCTGGGCAGTTGGAACGGGTGTTGCGATAGTGGTGATGTTGAGGCTCCGCAAATACTCCTCCCTCCTGGCGGCCCTGGAAACGGGCATGGGCAGCGGCATGTTCGAGTAGATCAGGACGGTCTGCTGCTTCGTTCTCGATTCATAAGGCCGTGCCCGCCCGATGGCCTGGATCATCTCAGCGACGGTGGTCAACTGGGCGGCGAGCGTCAGCCGGGCATCCTGCATGTCCCTCCCGTACACGTCATACTCGCCTTCCTGCCTCTTGACCGCGACGGCCTTTCGCCCCTTTCTTATCAACATAGTCGGCGGGGTCACGTCGGCGGCGTGCAGCGTGGCGGCGAACCATGCCAGTTCATCGTCGGGCAGGTGCATCGACCCGACCAGGGCGACGAACTCGCACTCCTTCAGTGCGATGACCCCGCGAAGGCCGCCGTAATGGAGCATCTTCTTGGCTTCGACTTCGGGCATCCGCTGCGTTGAGCCTCTGGAACTGCGAATTCTGTGACGGCTCGACCTGATCACGCGATTCAGATCATAAGCCAAATTCGCAAGACTTGATTACAGGATCGAGCGACATTCCGTGGTACTTTCTTGGCACTTATTGTCAACGACTTGCGGGATCTTCGCCACCGCGGAATCGTAATGAAAGTCTCCCTTACAATTTAAAACTCATCGTCGGCGCTTCTTGTGTGAATTTCCTCGCTCGACTGGTGCGCCAATGGTATTGCTGCCGCCTCGTTTGGCACGCCGATTGGTCTAAGTGTCGTGCCAATGGGCACCGCGCCCCTGGAACTGGTGAGACAAAGTACACTCTTTGAAAGGAGTATGG